>ENA-UOIV01003105-UOIV01003105.1-human-gut-metagenome-genome-assembly--contig:-C59-NODE-3105-length-10078-cov-7.939439_pt1 | contig 10078 bp, 10 predicted proteins | sample MGYA00242333_ERZ723880 | MGnify/ENA metagenome assembly ERZ723880 | reverse complement strand
GTCGGACTCGAACCGACACGATGTCGCCACCAACGGATTTTGAGTCCGTCACGTCTACCAATTCCATCATACCGGCAAATCATGCTCATTTATTATACACAAAGCGGCGGCAGGAAGCAAGTATCTATTTTCGATTTGTGGAGACAAAATTCCGAAATTCCCATACCCAAAGAGAGGGATTTATGGTATGATACAAAAAGGATTCATTTGCGTCGAAGGGAGGGCTGCCGATATGTGGAAAAACGGATGGAGGCCGCTGCTGCTGACGGCGGTCCTGGTATTGCTGGGCGGATGCTCGTTCAACTCGCCGGAGGACCTGTACACGGTGCCCAAGGCAGCGGAGGATTATACCAACCTGCAGATGGAGATCGACAAGGTGCGCAACGCCAATGCGGAGTATGCGGGCCCCCTTACGGGAAGCTATACCCAGCCGGTCCAGCTTATGGACCTGGACGGTGACGGCGTACAGGAGGCGGTGGCTTTTTTCCGGACCACGGCGGTCGACAACTCTCCCCCGCTGAAGATCTACATTTATCACCAGACCGAGGAAGGCCAATATGCGGTCCAAACCATCATAGAAGGGGAGGGCACTGCCATCAACTCTATTTCCTATGTGGACCTGGACGGGCACACAGGCCCGAACGGGGAGACCGACAGAGAGCTGGTGGTGAGTTGGCGGCTGAGCGACCAGATGTACCGCCTGATGGCTTACTCGGTGAGCGGTGGAGAGGCGAATGTGGTCCTCCCCGCCGTCTCCTATACGGAATATACCCTGATGGACATGGACAAGGACAACCAGCAGGAGATCGTGGTTTTGAACCTGAACACGGTAGAGGGCATCTGTCAGGCCGACTATTACGACTACCGGGAGGGGCAGATGGTACTGCGCAGCAGCGCGCCTATGTCGGACGCCATTACCGGATTGGTCAGCAACACCAAGCCCCAGCCTGGATACCTCCGAAATGGAGAGATTGCAGAACCCGCTCTGTTTGTGACCTCGTCGCTGACCACCGGCGTCATTACGGATATTTTTGCTTGGCGGGAGTCGGATCTGGTCAACATCACCCTCAATTCCAACACCGGGATGAGTGATGGGACCTTCCGGCTGAGCAACAGCATTTCCATCCAGGATATCAATGCGGACGGCTATCTGGAGGTCCCGCGGCCCATTGCCTTCCCGGAACTGAGACCGACGGGAAGCGCCGAGAATTTCTACTCGGTCCAGTGGATGCAGTACGATCTCTCCGGGGCGGCTTCGGTGGCGATGATAACCTATTATAACGGGGAGGATGGGTGGTATCTGACGCTGCCAGACAGCTGGCAGGGCAAGATCGCCCTGGCCCGACAGGACAACTCGGGCAGCGGAGAACGGGGCGTACTGTTCTATCCCTATCCTGCGGTGGAGAATCAGGAGCCGCAGCCCTTCCTGGCGATCTACAAGCTTACGGGCCCCAACCAGACGGCCAGGGCTCATGCGGGGAACCGCTTCATTCTGCTGTCTCAGGACGACGCCATTTATGCTGCGGAGTTCATTGACGGCAGCGGCTGGGAATGTGGGCTCACAGAGGAGTCCTTGACAGAGCTCTTCCACCTGATCCAGCCGGACCTCACCTCAGCATCCTGAACGGAAAGGAGTGTCCCACTTGAAAAAAGTATTGGTACTGGAAGACGAGGCCAATATCCGCAGCTTTGTGGTCATCAACCTGAAGCGGGCGGGATATGAGGCCATTGAGGCCGCCACCGGCGAGGAGGCGCTGGCCCAGCTGCGCCGGAATCCGGACATCAAGGTGGCCCTTTTGGATATCATGCTGCCCGATGATATGGACGGCTTCGAGGTCTGCCGCCGCATCCGGGCCAGCGATTCGAAAATCGGAATCATCATGCTCACTGCCCGTACCCAGGAGATGGACAAGGTCACCGGACTGATGACAGGGGCGGATGACTATGTGACCAAGCCCTTCTCTCCGGCGGAGCTCACCGCCCGGGTAGACGCCCTTTATCGCCGCACGGGAGGCGACGTAGAAATGGATGCCGGAGAGATCAGCCAGCCGCCCTTCCTGCTGAATACCCGCAACCGTACCCTGGAGAAAAATGGGGCACGGGTCAAGCTGACCCAGGTAGAGTATTCTATCATGAAGCTTTTCATGGACAACCCGGGCAAGGCCCTCTCCCGTGAAGAGATCCTGGACGCGGTGTGGGGGCGAGACTACTTCGGCGAACTGAAGATCGTGGATGTGAATATCCGTCGCCTGCGCATCAAGATCGAGGACGATCCCACGAACCCAAGCTATATCACCACAGTGTGGGGATACGGGTACAAGTGGGGATTCTGACGGCCCCATCGGGGTGAGGCGAAGGCGCACATAATGGTTTGCCGGGTAAGACCTGGCGGTTAGGCAATGGATTTGTCACGGGCGGATGAAGAGGCGGGACCCTGCAAAACCAGGAGGAGGTGGAATACATGGCAAAAGTGAAGGGGATTCGGAAGCGCTGGATGCTCAACAGTATTTCCGCCGTCCTGCTTATCGTCCTGTTTGCCGTGGCGGCCTTTTCGGCGGCCATTACCAGTTACTTTTATTCCACCATGAGCATTGGACTCAACTCGCGGATCACGTCGGCCCTGCCCTATTTCAGCAGCGTCAAATCCCGGAGCGAGTACTATCAGAGCGCGAGCAACTATGTCCAGAATTTTACGGAGAAAAACCGCCTGGAGCTCCAGATCATCAACCCCAGCGGCATCATCTATGAGTCCACCAACGACCTGACCATCTCCGGCTCCTACCCCAATACGCCGGATGTGACCGGCGCCATCGAGGAGAGAAAGCAATCCTCCTGGTCGGGGACCGCGCCGGTCACCGGAGAACGGATCATGTCGGTCTCCGCGCCCATCGTCAGCCGCAACGGTACGCTGATAGGGGTCATCCGCATGGTTACATCCCTGAGCCGCGCGGACATCCAGGTGGTGAAGATCGTGGCCGCGGCGCTGGCGGTAGGCGCGACTATCGTACTTCTGGTCTACTTTTCCAACCTCTATTTCGTGCGCTCCATCGTAGAGCCGGTCACGGCGGTCACCGATACCGCGAAGCGCATCGCCGCCGGATCTTATGGCATCCAGATGGAGAAAAAATATGACGACGAAGTGGGCGATCTGATCGACGCTGTCAACGATATGTCCATGAAGATCAAGCAGTCGGAGAAGATGAAGTCGGAGTTCATCTCCTCTGTGTCCCATGAGCTGCGCACCCCTCTCACCGCTATCAACGGCTGGGCCGAGACCATCATGAACGGGGAGGTACGGGACGCCTCCGATGTGAAGAAGGGGATGGGCATCATTGTCTCCGAGGCCCGGCGGCTCACCAACATGGTGGAGGAGCTCCTGGAGTTTTCACGCATCGAGGACGGGCGCTTCACCCTCTCCGTAGAACCCATGGACATCAAGGCGGAGCTGGAGGACGCGGTGTACACATATACGGAGTTTTTCCGCCGGGAGGGCATTACTCTCACCCACACCGACTGTGAAGAGGAGTTCCCCCCCATTCCGGGCGACCCGGAGCGGATGCGCCAGGTGTTCTGCAATCTGCTGGACAACGCGGCCAAGCACGGTGGCTCCGGCAAGCGCATCGATACGGCGATCCGCCGGGAGGGGGATGCCGCCGTCATCACCATCCGGGACTATGGGCCCGGTATCCCGGAGGAGGAGCTCCCCCACGTCAAATACAAGTTTTACAAAGGCAGCTCCAAGGCCAGAGGGTCCGGGATCGGCCTTGCGGTGTGCGAGGAGATCGTCACCCGGCACAACGGTCGCCTGGATATTGGCAACGCTGAGGGCGGCGGGTGCATCGTCACCATCCGCCTGCCGATCGGCAGCTGAGGGATAGAACGTAAGTTCGATAAAAACCTTGCATTTTTCCAATGCATTTGATATAGTAAGGACACAACGCTACATAGCGAAGGAGAACCAAACAGAATGCCTGAAAAAGAACCGCAATCCTGCGCCACGCCCTTCCGCACCATGATCGGCGGGCAGGCCCTTATCGAGGGGATCATGATGCTGGGGCCCGAGAAAAAATCCATTGTGGTCCGCCGTCCGGACGGCGGACTGGAAATCAAGACCGAGGAGCGCAAGCTCATCAAGGACCGACACCCCATCTTGGGCTGGCCCTTTATCCGCGGAGTAGTCAATTTCTGTACCTCCATGTATACCGGCGTCACCGCCCTGATGTACTCGGCGGAGTTTTACCCCGAGGATGAAGCGGGGGAGGAGGAACCCTCCCGATTCGAGCAGTGGCTGGACAAAAAGCTGGGGAGTGAAAAGGCGATGTCCCTTTTCACCACCTTGGCGGTCATCCTGGGTATGGCCTTTTCTGTCGGCCTCTTTTTTGTGCTGCCGACGCTGCTCTCCGGAGCGATCATGTATTTTTTCCCGGCTGTCCCCTTGTGGGCCAGAAACGTGGTGGAGGGGGCCACGCGGGTGGTCATTTTTCTGGGGTACTTGATCCTGTGCTCCAAGATGAAGGACATCCGCCGGGTCTTTTCTTACCATGGTGCGGAGCACAAGACGATCTTCTGTTATGAAAAGGGGCTGGAGCTGACGGTGGAGAACGTGCGCATCCAGCCCAAACACCACCCGCGGTGCGGCACCAGTTTCCTCTTTGTCGTTATCGTGGTATCGATCCTCCTCTCCAGCGTCGTTTTTGCCTTTTGGCAATTCACCAACCCGTGGCTGCGGACGCTGGTCCATCTTGCCCTCCTGCCCGTGGTGGTGGGACTTACCTGGGAATTCAACCGCTATGTGGGAGGACACGACAATCTCTTCTGCCGCGCCGTTCGGCGGCCCGGCATGGCCATTCAGCGCTGGACTACCTTTGAGCCGGACGACTCCATGATCGAGGTGGGCATCGAGGCGCTGAAGCAGGTGCTCCCCAAGGAAAAGGGAAAGGACCAGTGGTGAGTTCTTTGCGGCCCTGAGAGAAACAACTATTTCAGGCGGTGAGAGCATGGCGACCACCTACAACAATCTATATCTGGATACCCGCAAGCGGCTGAAGGCGGCGGGCGTGGAGATGGCCCAGCTTGAGGCGCGGGAGCTGGTATGCTTCGCGGCGGACAAGACGCGGGAGCAGTTCTTCCGGGACCTAACCCTTTACGCCTCCAAGGAGGTGGAGGACAGGGTGGAGGAGCTGACACGCCGCCGCCTGTCCGGAGAGCCAGTGGCCTACATCATCGGAGAGTGGGAGTTTTACGGCCTTCCACTGGATATTTCCCGGGAGGTGCTGATTCCGCGCTCCGATACGGAGGTGCTGGCGGAACGGGCCATCCTCCTGACGCGGGCGGCGGGGGACGGGGCCAGAGTACTGGATCTGTGCGCCGGAAGCGGCTGTGTGGGCCTGGCAGTGGCTGCCAATGCTCCGGACTGCCGCGTGGTGCTGGCCGACCTGTCGGAGGGGGCGCTGCGCATCTGTAAGCAGAACGTCCGGCGCAACCAGCTCAACGCCAGGGTGACCTGTGTTCAGGCCGATGCCATGACCGCCCCGGCCCCGGCCCTTTGGGACTTTGACGTGATTGCCTGCAATCCACCCTATATTCCCCATGGGGATTTGGCGAATCTGGACGTGTCTGTCAGGGATTATGAGCCCTGGGGCGCGTTGGACGGGGGCGAGGACGGCCTGGATTTCTACCGGGCGGTTTCGGCCAGATGGGGGACGGCCCTCCGTCTGGGAGGCACGCTGATCTTTGAAGTCGGCATAGGGCAGGCCCCCGATGTGGAACAAATCATGGCGCAAAACGGCTTTGAGAACATTGTCACCCACCAGGATACCAGAGGGATCTGGCGTGTAGTGGAGGGAACGGCAAATCACTGATGTTTGGAAGGATGATCAAACTTGGCAGATAAAAAGAAGGCCGCCGTGGAGGTTGCGGCGCCCGCCAGCGACAAGCGGAAGGCGCTGGAAACCTGCATGGCTCAGATCGAAAAGGCCTACGGCAAGGGGTCCATCATGCGTCTGGGCGAGAACACCGGCGTGGTGGTGGAGGCCATCCCCACCGGGTCGCTGTCTCTGGACTTGGCGCTGGGGATTGGCGGCGTACCCAAGGGCAGGATCGTGGAGATCTATGGACCGGAGTCCTCCGGCAAGACCACTCTGGCCCTCCATATCGTGGCGGAAGCCCAGAAGCGGGGCGGCGAGGTCGCCTTCATAGACGCCGAGCACGCCCTCGACCCCTCATATGCCCGCGCTCTGGGGGTGGACATCGACTCTATGCTGATTTCTCAGCCGGACACCGGCGAGCAGGGGCTGGAGATCTGTGAAGCTCTGGTGCGCTCCGGCGCCATCGACGTGGTAGTGGTGGACTCGGTGGCCGCGCTCACCCCTCGGGCCGAGATCGAAGGAGACATGGGCGACTCCCATGTAGGCCTGCTGGCCCGGCTGATGAGCCAGGCACTGCGGAAGCTGGCGGGTTCCATCGCCAAGACCAACTGCATCGTGATCTTTATCAACCAGCTCCGGGAAAAGGTGGGCGTGATGTACGGCAACCCCGAGGTCACCACCGGCGGACGGGCCCTCAAGTTCTACGCCTCCGTCCGCATTGACGTGCGCAAGGTGGAGACGCTGAAGGTCGGCAGTGAGATGGTGGGCAACCATGTCAAGGCCAAAGTGGTCAAAAATAAGGTGGCGCCCCCCTTCCGTACAGCGGAATTCGACATCATGTTCGGTGAGGGCATCTCCAAGATTGGAGAGCTCATCGATATCGGTATCCAACTGGACCTGGTCCAAAAGTCCGGCTCTTGGTTCGCCATGGGAGAGACCCGTATGGGACAGGGCAAGGACGCCGCCAAGCAGTACCTGCGGGATCATCCCGAGGTGGCGGAGCAGTTGGAAGAGGACATCCGGGCCAATGCGTATAAGCTGATGCCCACCCAGGCCAAGGCTGCGGCCAAGGCGGCCGGTCGGGCGGTGGATGTGTCCGCCGAGGACTTCGAGGATGAAGATCAGTAAGCTGGAGCCCAGCAAGCGGAAGAAGGGCCGTTTTCTGATCCATCTGGAGAGCGGAGATATTCTTCGGGTGGGCGAGAACGAGATGGCCGATTTTGCTCTCTACACGGGGCTGGAGCTCTCGGAGGCGCAGTTGGCCGCGCTGCGGGCGGCCTCACGGGAGCGCGCCCTCCGGGAAAAGGCCCTGAACGCGTTGACGGATCGGCCTATGTCCCGAAAAGAGCTGACGGATCGGCTGAAGTTGTGGGAGGCCGGTCAGGAGGAGGCCGAGGGTGTAGCCGACTGGCTGGAGGGCCTTGGACTCCTCAACGATGAGGAGTACGCCAAGAGTCTGGTTCGGCATTACGCGGCCAAGGGGTACGGCCCCTATAAGCTCCGGGACGAGCTCTATCGCCGGGGCATCCCCAAACCGTACTGGGAAGACGCCCTCCAGGAGGCAGAGGACCCGGCGGAGATCATTGACGCCCTCCTCTGGCGCAGGCTGGGCGGAGGCGTGGTCGACCAGAAAGCGCTCAAGCGCGCATCCGACGCGCTGGCCCGCCGGGGGTATTCCTGGGGGGACATTCACGCGGGACTGCGCCGCTATGGTGCGGAGATTGAGGAGGAATGACCTGTGGATGCCATGGAATGTCTGTTCACCCGCCGCAGTATCCGAATGTACAAGCACGACCCCATCCCGGAGGAGACCCTGAAAGAGATATTGGCTGCGGCAGCCTGCGCGCCCTCGGCGGTTAACATGCAGCATTGGTATTTTGTTGTGATCCGGACGCCGGAAAAGATGGAGGAGTTCCGGAAGGTGATGCGGGAAGTGAAGGAAAAATTCCACCCCGTGCTCGTAGACCGCTTTCAGCGGCATCCGGAGACCCTCCAGGAGACAGAGACCTTTTTTACCAGTCTGGGCGGCGCTCCGGTCTGCGTACTGGCGTTTTTTCTGAAGGATAACTACCCCGATCGGGATGGGGCTATGCAGTCGGTGTCCGCGGCATTGGAAAATCTGATGCTGGCCGCCTGGGCCAAAGGGGTGGGCTCCTGCTGGATGAGCGCCGCCCAGCGTATGGGCTACAGCGACGAGATCCGGAGAAAATTCGCGCCCGGGAAGGGCGAGTTCGTGGCCGCCATCACCCTCGGATACCCGGACCAGGCGCCTAAAATGCCGCCCCGCCGGGAGGGCCGCTGCGACTTTATTTGAACCACAAAGGAGACATTCTGTTGAAGGTTGCATTCATATCCCTGGGATGTGCCAAGAATCTGGTGAACACCGAGCAGATGATGGCGCTGTGCCGGGAGGCAGGCTATACCGTTACCGGAGAGCCCGAGGGCGCCGACGTAGCGGTGGTGAACACCTGCGGCTTTATCGACTCGGCTAAGAGCGAGGCCATCGATACGATCTTGTCCATCGCCCCCCTCAAGGAGCAGGGCAGGCTGGGCAAGCTGCTGGTGGCGGGCTGCCTCACCCAGCGGTATCAGGACGAGATTTTGGAGGAGCTTCCCGAGGTGGACGGCATCCTGGGGACCGGAAGCTATACCGACATCGTCCCCGCCATTGAGGCCGTATTGGAGGGAGATACCCCCACTTATTTCGGGGACATCGACCACACGATCGAGGATGGGGAACGCCTAGTCTCTACGCCCTCCTATACAGCCTATCTGAAGATCGCGGAGGGCTGTGACAACCGCTGTTCCTACTGCGTCATCCCCTACCTGCGGGGCCGATACCGCAGCCGGCCCATGGAGTCCCTGCTGGAAGAGGCCAGGGGTCTGGCTGAGAGCGGCGTCAGGGAGCTTATGGTCATCGCCCAGGATATCACCCGCTATGGTACCGACCTCTATGGGAAGCGCCGTCTGGCCGATCTGCTGCGAGCGCTGTGCCGGATGGACTTCCACTGGATCCGGCTCCACTATCTCTATCCGGATGAGATCGATCAGGAGCTCATCGATGTCATCGCCGAAGAGTCCAAGATCGTCAAATATCTGGATATCCCCATTCAGCACCTCAGCGACAAAATTCTCAGGGCCATGAACCGCCGGGGGAACGGCGCGCTCATCAGCGACGTGATCTCCACGCTACGGGAGGATATTCCGGACCTAGTGCTGCGCACCTCCATCATCGTGGGATTCCCCGGCGAGGGGGAAGAGGAATTTGAAGAGCTCTGCCGCCTGCTGCCGGGATACTGTTTTCAGCGGGCAGGTGTGTTCACCTTCTCGGCGGAGGAGGGGGCCCCTGCCGCCGCCCTGCCGGACCAGGTGCCGGAGGATGTGGCCAAACACCGCATGGAGCTGCTGGTAGACCTTCAGTCCAGGGTCATGGATCAGTGGAACGAGGACAGACTGGGCACGGTAATGGAGGTCCTGTGCGAGGGCTTCGACGGCGATATGGGCTGCTGGGTGGGGCGGACCTATGCTGACTCTCCGGATATTGATGGGCATGTCTACTTCACCGCCGCCGGACAGATACCGGCGGGCACGTTTGTGAATGTGCGCATCACCGGCACGTCGGACGGAGACCTGACCGGAGAAATCGAGGAGTAGGAACGATATGAATACGGCCAATAAGCTCACACTCACCCGGGTGGTCATGATCCCTATTTTCCTAGTGGTCCTCTACCTGGATTTTGCGTTCAACAAATACATTGCCCTGGCGATTTTTATCCTGGCCAGCATCACCGATTTCATCGACGGCTATGTGGCCCGCCATTACAACCAGATCACGGATTTTGGAAAGTTCATGGACCCATTGGCCGACAAGCTGCTGGTGGTCTCCGCCATGCTATGGTTTGTGGAGGCGGGACAGATGCCGGCCTGGACGGTCCTGATCGTCGTGGCCAGGGAATTTGCCGTAACGGGGCTTCGGCTGGTGGCTGTGGACAACGGACGGGTCATTGCCGCCGGCTGGTCGGGTAAGGTGAAAACCGCTACCACCATGGTCTGTATCTGCCTGATGCTCCTGCCCATCCCGGCGGCGCTCAATGCCGTTTGCGTGGCGCTGATCGTGGCTACCACGGTCTATTCCGGGGCGGAGTATTTTATCAAAAACCGTGACGTACTCAATTGGAACAAGTAATGTACCATAAAAGCGGCGGCCCCAT
>ENA-UOIV01003098-UOIV01003098.1-human-gut-metagenome-genome-assembly--contig:-C59-NODE-3098-length-10091-cov-12.552910_pt1 | contig 10091 bp, 10 predicted proteins | sample MGYA00242333_ERZ723880 | MGnify/ENA metagenome assembly ERZ723880 | reverse complement strand
ACACGTCGTTATAACGTATGCTTGTGTAAAACGCTTAACTGAATAGCATTGCCTTGACAGGGGACCCCAGGGGGGTGTAGTATGGTGGACGTTAGGGATACAAAAATTTTGATTTCTAAAAAATATAAATTCAGCAAGGAGAACGAAATGGAACACTGCGAATGCCGACACACCATGCGAACGGAAAAGGAAAGAAAAGTACTGATGACCCGCCTGAAAACGGTGGAGGGCCAGATCCGGGGCATTGAAAAAATGGTGGAAAGCGACGCCTACTGCCCGGATATTGTGATGCAGGTGTCTGCGGTGACCAATGCGCTGAACAGTTTCAACAAGCTTCTCCTGGCTGCCCATATTCGCGGATGCGTCACAGAAGACATCCGGGAAGGAAAGGAAGACAAAGTGGATGAACTCTGCAGCATGCTGCAGAAAGTGATGAAATAAGATTTTCCTTTGTCTTTATCCTTATCCTTTGTCTTTATCCTTAACAGAAAGATGGTGATTTTATGAGTGAAAATAAATGCCAGTACATGGTGACCGGCATGACCTGTGCTGCCTGCCAAGCTCACGTGGAAAAAGCGGTGAGCCGGGTGCCGGGAGTAGACAAAGTGACAGTGTCTCTTTTGACCAATTCCATGTCCGTAGAAGGGAAGGCTTCTGCCAGCGATGTGGTGGAGGCGGTGGAAAAGGCAGGCTATGGTGCCAAACCCATGAATGCTTCCTCTGCCGGTATGTCCCGGCTGGAAGCGGAAAAGGAAGCCCTGGAGGACCATGAAACACCGAAGCTCAAAAGACGGCTTCTCATTTCCATCCTTTTCCTCATGGTCCTCATGTACTTCACCATGGGACACAATATGCTGGATCTGCCGGTGCCTTTCTTTTTGAATCATAACCATCTGGGCCTTGCCCTGACGGAAATGATTCTGGCCTTTATTGTTATGGCAGTGAACCATGCTTTCTTCGATTCCGGCTTTAAGTCCCTTTTCCACAGGAGTCCCAATATGGATACCCTGGTGGCTCTGGGCTCTTCCGTATCCTTCGGCTGGTCCCTTTATGTATTTTATAAAATGACCTGGCTCATAACCCAGGGCTCGTCTAGTATGGACATCATGCCCCTCTATCATGACCAGCTTTATTTCGAATCGGCTGCCATGATTCCTGCCCTCATTACGGTGGGGAAACTGTTGGAGTCCATTTCCAAAGGACGCACCACCGATGCGCTGAAGGGGCTCATGAAGATTGCCCCGAAAACGGCCCTGGTGGAAAGGGAGGGGAAGGAATCCCTCATTCCCGTGGAAGAAGTGCGGACAGGAGACATATTCATAGTAAAGCCCGGGGAATCGGTGCCGGTGGATGGCGAAATTCTGGAAGGGGAAACGGCGGTGGACGAGTCCGCGTTAACCGGTGAATCGGTGCCGGTGGATAAGAAACCCGGCGACCGGGTGAGCGCTGCCACCATGAATACCAATGGCTATATCCGGGCCCGGGCCCTGCGGGTCGGAGAAGATACCACCTTTGCCCAGATTATCCGCATGGTCAGCGATGCGGCTGCCACCAAGGCGCCCATTGCCCGCATAGCTGACAAGGTATCGGCAGTCTTTGTGCCGGCAGTGATTCTCATTGCCCTTCTGGTATTCATCCTGTGGATTCTGCTGGGGGCTCCCGTTTCCAGGGCCCTGGAATACGCCATCTGTGTTCTTGTCATTTCCTGCCCCTGCGCCCTGGGCCTGGCAACGCCGGTGGCCATTATGGTGGGCAATGGCATGGGGGCTAAAAACGGCATCCTCTTCAAAACCAGTGAAGCTCTGGAAAATGCAGGAAAAATTGATATAGCCGTCATGGATAAAACCGGTACCATTACGGAAGGAAAACCCAGGGTAACCGATATGGTTCCGGCGGAAGGAGTATCGGAAAAAGAACTTCTGGAAAAAGCTTACGCCCTGGAAGTGAAATCGGAACATCCCCTGGCTCTGGCAGTGGTGGAGTATGGAAATCGGAAATCAGTGAAAGCCCTTCCCTTGACTGATTTCAAAATCCTGTCGGGTCACGGGCTGGAAGGAAACCTGGGAGGAAAGAAACTCCACGGCGGTTCCGCTTCCTATATTTCCACCTTCGCCTCCATCAATGGTCTCAGGGATAAGGCGGAAGCACTTGCTGAAGAAGGGAAGACGCCCCTTTTCTTTGAAGAAGAAGGAAAACTTTTGGGACTCATGGCCGTGGCCGATGTCATCAAGGAAGATTCGCCCCGGGCCATCCAGGAACTTAAGGATATGGGCATCCAGGTAGTCATGCTGACCGGCGACAATGAAAAGACGGCGGCTGCCATGGCCCGGAAGGCCGGCGTGGACCATGTGATTGCCGGTGTTCTTCCTGATGGAAAGGAAGCGGTCATTAGAAAGCTCCAGGCCTATGGGAAAGTGGCCATGGTGGGTGACGGTATTAATGATGCTCCGGCTCTGGTGAAGGCAGATACAGGTATTGCCATCGGTACCGGCACTGATGTGGCCATTGACTCCGCCGACATTGTACTCATGAATTCCCGCCTCACCGATGTGTCCGCCGCAGTGCGGCTTTCCCGGGAGACTTTGAAAAATATTCACGAAAACCTTTTCTGGGCTTTCGCCTACAACGTGCTCCTCATCCCCATGGCTGCCGGCCTGTATCCCGGCATCCGCATGAATCCCATGTGGGGCGCCGCCGCCATGTCCCTTTCCAGCTTCACTGTCTGCATGAACGCTCTAAGGCTGAATCTTTTCAACGTCCGCAGCTCTTCCCGGGACAAAAAGAAAAAGATGGCGGTTCTGCCGGACTGGGATACCATTTCCGGCAAGCCTTCCTCTGAAGAAAAGCCAGAAGCGGCGGGAGGAAAGGCAGTGGTGCTGGTAGAAGGCATGATGTGTGAAAACTGCGAAAACCACGTGAAGAAAGCGCTGGAATCGCTTCCCTTCATTACCGGTGCCCGGGCAGACCACAAAACAGGCCGCGTGTCCATTACATACAGCTCACAACCCGACGAGGCAGCCATGAAGCAAGTGCTGGCCAAGGCGGATTATGAATATAAAGGCATTTTATTTCCAAAGGAGGAAACAAACATGAAAGAAACAGTTAAAATCGAAGGTATGATGTGCAATCACTGCGAAATGACAGTAAAGAAAGCCCTGGAAGCCCTGGACGGTGTGGAAAAGGCTGATGTATCCCATACCAAAGGCACCGCTGTCCTTACCCTGGATAAGGCAGTAGCTGATGGAGACATTAAGAAAGCCATTGAAGATAAGGACTACACCTTCAAAGGCATTGAAAAATAAGGAATCAAAAAGCCGTGAAACGGGAAACCGCTTCACGGCTTTTATGTTGTGGAAATCAAAAAACCAGCCTGCAGGCTGGTTTGTATGGTGCCGGAGGCGGGACTTGAACCCGCACGATGTTGCCATCGCCAGATTTTGAGTCTGGTGCGTCTGCCATTCCGCCACTCCGGCATATCGGTAATTATTTTATCATACAGACTGACCTATCGTCAATGAAAAAATGGGGGAAGCACGTAACGCAGGCTCCTTTCCTGGAAAGGAGCCTGCGAAGCGGTGAGAATAGCCTCTATAAAAACTGCGGCGAAGCGGCCACCGCTGCCCTCGGGCCTGCAGGGCCCGTCAAACCTAAGAACCCTTGGGTCCTGGGCCCATTCATCTTAAGAATCTTTTTCCACAACCCTTTTCCACAACCCTTTTCCACAACCCTTTTACACAACCCGCGGCGCCGGCCGCGCCCCTTCGCGCCCAAAGGGCGCTGGACCCTTTTGAATCCCTTGTCCCCCTGTGTTATGATGGAAGTATCCTTTTCAAAGGAGATGAGAGTGTGAATATAAAGCTGGTGCTGCTGGGGCTTCTGGCCTTGTTCAGCCTGTATCGTTTGTATGAACATAATGATTTCATGACTCTCTGTGCCACGGTGATCGTGGTGGCGGCTTTTGTGCTGTCTGCCTTTCATCTGTGGCGGAGACGACAGTAGGAATGCGCTGCTTTTATGAAATGGATGAGCGTTTTCCCATAAGAAAAGCCTGACGGGCTTTAACAGAGGAGGGATTATTTTGGATTGCAGAGATGCAGCTGGAAAAGAAAGGGACACAGTGATTTCACTGCGCCGCCATTTTCATGAAAATCCTGAGCTTTCACAGAAAGAGTTCAGGACCATGGATTTTATTGAAAAGTTTCTTCATGAATTAGGAATTGAAACGGTACGGGTACCTCATGGCGGGGTATTCGGATTTATTGACAGCGGCAGGCCGGGCTGGACGGTGCTCATGCGGGCAGACATTGATGCCCTTCCTATTAAGGAAGATCCGGTGAACCTGTCTAAGGAAAGGGTGTGCATTTCCCAAAACGATGGCGTCATGCATGCCTGCGGCCACGACGGACATATGGCCATGCTGCTGACAGAGGCCAAAATCCTTTCTCTCCATAAAAAGGAGTGGGAAGGAAAGGTGGTTCTCATGTTTGAGGAAGCCGAGGAAATGGGAGAAAGAGGAATTGCTCCCATGCTCCGTTACCTCAGGGACCATCATATCCATGTGGATACCTGCTTTGGCACCCATGTGAAATGGGATCTGCCGGCAGGAAAGGTAGGCATCCTTTACGGCACTGCCATGGCAGGGGCCTATTTCTTCCGCATCAAGCTTCATGGAAAGAGCGGCCATGGTTCCCGCCCCGATATGGCGGTGAGCCCCATCGAATGCTTTGTTTCCATTGCTTCCGAGCTCCGTTCCTACCGCATGCGGGTCACGGCGCCTACGGACAGCTTCACCTATTCTTTCGGCTCCGTGGAAGCCGGTCATGAACCGAATATTATTCCTGAAGAGCTCATGTTTGCCGGCACAGCCCGCTGCACGAAAAACGAAGACGGCCTGGCTTTCCGCAAGACCCTTCTGGAGGTCACGAAGAATACCGCCTCCCTTCACGGCTGCACGGTGGAAGTGGTGGAGGACCAGTACTTCCCGGTGACCGTCAATACGAAGGAATGCGTGGATCTGGCAAGAAAGGCAGTGGTGGACCAGCTGGGCGAAGGGGCCCTGGACAGAAACTGCCCCATGTGGATGGCTACGGAAACGTTCTCCATTACCGAGTCTACCTGGCCGGGGGTATTCTTCTTCACCGGCATTTATGACAAAGATGTGGGAAGCGGCAGCCCTCATCATACGCCGAAATTTGATATAGCCGAAAATGGTCTGGTTACCGGTGTGGCAGCAGCCCTGTCCTATGTGACAGCGGTGCTGAAAGAAAAGCCGGCCTGCCCCTCCTTCCATGCAGTGGATCTGGAAAGCATGCTGAAGCTCACAGAATGATCTGAAAAAAGGCTTTGGAGAAAAGGGAATCCTTTCTCCAAAGCCTTTTTGGGGCCGTTGAAGTTTTCCGGCCGGCATGGTGTCCATGGGAATCACCTCTGGAACATGATTCGCAGAAGGACTATAATATAAACAGGAGATAAAGTAAGGAAGTATTCATGAAATCTATTTCTTTTTTTATGAAAGAGGCGATAGGTATGCTTCCATCAGCATTGCTTTTTATTGGCAGTATTCTTTTTATAGGCGCCGGTATTTTCTGTATTGCGGAGCCGGCCGAGTCTCTTCTGGCGGTGGGATATTATATCGGCTTTGTCCTTGTCCTTGGCGGGGTATGCCAGATTCTCCGCTGGATGAAAACGGAGGGCGCCAGCCGTTCTCTCTGGCATCTTCTCATGGCAGTCCTAGATACGGTCTTCGGCCTGTGGATGATGATTTCCCTGGCTTTTGCCGTTGTGGCCTTCATGCTGCCTCTTCTCTTTGCCCTCTACATTCTTCTCCGCGGTATTTTCATGATGATCCTGCGTTCCAGAAAACAGGCATCTTTGAGAAATCCTAAGCTTTATATGGCGGCAGCGGTGGTGCAGATTCTTCTGGGGCTGCTTCTGGTATTTCGTCCTGACGCAGCGGGGCTCCTCTTCATGTACATGGTAGGGGCGGCCCTCATCTGGAGTGGCATCAGCACTTTCCTTACCTGGAGGAAACAGGACGGTATGGATGAATGAAAAAAGGCTCTGAAAAATGAGAAACATTTTTCAGAGCTTTTTTTGTGTAGAATGACAGTATTTTCAAAGGTTCATCCTTGCATATGATGCAGGGGATGTGCTGTCCTGCCGCCTCTCGCTGCAGCCATACGTTATATCTCCGGCTGAAGCGCTGAATCTCTCCGGGAGGTGTCAGCCATTCCGGAGAGAGCCCATAAAACTTCGGGAAGTATATCCCTGCACAGGAGGCACGATTTGGAGCAATAAAAAAACTGCGCCGTAAAGGGCACAGTTCTTTATGAAAGGGCTCAGGCCTTTTCTTCCATCTTTTCCTTGTAAGCTTCCTTTGCTTCTTCCTTGGCAGCTTCTGCTTTTTCTTTTGCTTCAGCAGCTTTAGCCTTGGCAATGGCAGCGTTTACGTTTGCGTTCAGACGGGATTTCTTACGAGCGGCTGCATTCTTATGAATGACGCCCTTCTGGGCAGCACTATCAATGATGCTTACAGCGGCGCGAAAAGCTTCTTCTTTATTGTCAGAGTTAGCAGCAGCTACAGCTTTCTTCATAGCGCCGTGAATCTGGGATTTAACAGCAGCGTTGGCAGCTCTTTTAGCAGCGTCCTGTCTCATGCTTTTCATGTTGGCTTTAATCTGTGGCAATGTATTTCACCTCCCGTCTGCATTATTCATACCATGCCATTCTATCATATTTTGACTGCCATGGCAAGGAAACTTTCAAAGAAATATAAAGACCTGCTTTTACGGCTCATTTCCCATGTTTTTATCTTTCATTTGAATAAGATCATGGGCTTTTGTACAATAAAGAGGAAAGGAAAAGAAGTGCTGATTCATCCATAGGGGCTGTGTTGATTCCTGGATTCCAGGGAGGAAATCAAAGCCGTGGGCCCTGGAATCGGTGCTTTACAGTCGGATGTAGCGGTTTCACGAAAGGAGAAGCCCATGTATGTAGGTGTAGACTTAGTAAAGATAGACCGGTGGGAACGGATACTGGAAAAGTTCCCCGCCCGGGCGGAGAAGATCTTCACAGCAGAGGAAATAGCCCACTGCGAGAAGAAGGGAAAGAAGCGGGCCGAGTCCTATGCGGCTCTCTGGGGAGCCAGGGAGGCGGCAGGGAAGGCGCTGGGCATCGGTATTTTCGGCTCTGCCTGGCAGGATGCCTTTGTGACCTGGACGAAATGGGGAGCGCCGGTGCTTCATCTGCAGGGCACTTTCCAGAAAAGGGCAGAGCAGCTTGGCATCACGGATATGTCCATTTCTATTTCCCATGAAGAACATATGGCCATTGCAGTGGTTGTAATGGCAGGAGGCAGGAATGATACTGACAAAGACTGAAGAGTCAAGGCTTCTGGATTCCATGGCCATGAAGGAGTATGGGATTCCGGAAATGGTGCTTATGGAGAATGCAGGATCATCGGTGGTCCGTCTGACAGAGAAATATGTGGACTGGGACGGCGCCTTTACGGTGATTCTCTGCGGCACAGGAAATAATGGAGGCGACGGGTTCGTAGCAGCCCGCTACGCAGCAGGCCGGGGAGCCAGGGTGCTGGTGCTTCTGATGGGAAATGAGGCCCATATGAGCGAATCATCGAAGCAGTACAGACATATTATAGATAAAATGGGAATCCCGGTGATTCCTATTTCCAGAGCTGAAGAAGGGGCACCCTATATCCATGACGCCGATATCCTGGTGGATGCCCTCATAGGCACCGGCCTTTCCAGCGAGGTGAAGGGAGAAAAGGCGCTTCTGATTACTTTGATGAACGAGGCCCAGGGCATTATCATATCCGTAGATGTGCCAAGCGGCATGCTGACCGATACCGGCAAGGCTGCCGGGGTGGTGGTGGATGCAGACTATACGGTGGCGCTGGGTTCCGTGAAACGAGGCCATGTGCTGTATCCCGGTTCTTCCTACACCGGCACCCTGCTCTATTCGCCCATTGGCATTCCAGATGAGGCACGCATGGATTTTCCTGTCCATCTGACAGAAAAGGAAGATGTGTTCAATATCCTTCCCGTACGGAATCGGGTGTCCCATAAAGGAAAGAATGGTTTCATCGGTATTTTTGCCGGCTCCTATGGCATGGAAGGAGCGGCCCTTCTCTCAGGGCAGGGGGCTCTCTATGCCGGCGGCGGCAAGGTGGCGGTGGTGACGGCTGCCGGTGCCCATCCTGCGCTGGCTGGCAGGATTCCGGAGCTCATGGTTTCTTCTCTCGGGGAAGGCCCCTTCTTTACAGAAGCGGACAGCGAAGAAGCGCTGGAAAAGGCGAAGGCCTACGATGTCATAGCCCTGGGGCCCGGTCTTGGCAGGGAGAAGGAAACGGGAAAGTTTGTGAAGCGTCTCATCACTTCTTTTGATAAGACCATGGTTATTGATGCGGATGCCCTTTTTGCAGTCAAGGAAGAGAACATTGCTCTGGATACATGTCCCGGGCGGCTCATCCTCACGCCCCATGTAGGGGAATTTTCCCATCTCACCGGACTTTCGCCCAAAGAAATCGAAGATGGCCGGATTGACGAAGCCATCCGGTTTGCTGTGGAAAACCATGTGGTGCTGGTGCTGAAGGGGGCGCCTACGGTGACTGCCATGCCCGACGGCTCGGCCTATGTAAATACCACCGGCAACCCGGGCATGGCCACCGGCGGCATGGGAGATACCCTGACCGGTATCATTGCCGCCCTGGCAGGACAGGGCATGAATGCGTCCGGCGCCGCCCTGGCAGGGGTATACCTTCATGGGCTGGCAGGAGATATGGCGGCAGAAAAGACACCGGTAGGCTACCGGGCCGGTGATCTGGCAGAATGGATTCCATTGGCCCGGGCAGAAGTGATGAAAATGGGGAGATAACCATGCATATATTTCAAAAACTGATGAAATTTCTGGCAGTGTTTCTGCTGTCACTGTCATTAACCGCTGCTTTTTCCGCCTGCGGCAGCAGCGCGTCCTCTTCGGCCAGTCCGGCGAAGGCCTCTGCTGCCGCTAAAGGCGGCCAGCTCACTGTGCGTATGCTGGACATAGGCCAGGGAGATGCCTTCCTTCTGGAAAAGGATGGGAAGTTTGTCATGATTGATACCGGGGACATTGAACACCGGGACCAGATTGTGGCGCTCCTTCATAAATACAAGGTCAAAGAAATTTCCAAAATCATTATTACCCATCCCCATGCAGACCATCTGGGCGGCATGAATGCCATCTTCAAAAATTTCAAGGTAGATGCTATTTACGATGACGGCATGCCTGCGGCTACCGGCTCCTACAAAAACTACCTGAAGCAGATCAAGGCGAATAAGATTCCCTACCATGTGCTGAAGGCAGGGGATGAGGTGGATTTCTTTGACGGTGTCAAATACAACGTGCTGGGGCCTGTGAAGGTCATCAAAGACCAGAAGGGAAATTCCGATTTCAATAACAATTCCGTAGTGGGCCGTCTGACCTATGGGAAATTCTCCATGATGTTTACCGGCGATGCAGAAAAAGAGGAAGAAAAAACCATTCTTGACAAGGGAGGCACCCTGAAGAGCGATGTGCTGAAGGTAGGCCACCATGGCAGCCGTACCAGTACGTCTCCTGCTTTCCTGAAAGCAGTTTCTCCGAAAGATGCGTTCATTTCCTGCGGCCAGGGCAATGATTACGGTCATCCCCACAAAGTGACTCTGGACAAGCTGGAAAAAGCCAAAGTCCATGTATACCGCACCGACAGAAACGGCACGGTCACATTGACCACCGACGGCAGCAGTTATCATATTGAAAAGGAGCGGGCATGATGAAGAAAGAAGCCATTGTAGACCGTATCGAAGGGGAAAAGGCCGTACTGATTACGGAAGAAGAGGAAACGGTGATTCTTCCGGCGGCCTGGCTGCCCCATGTTCATGAAGGCATGGCGGTGGACATGGATTTCACAGAAAATCCTGAAAGAGAGAAGGCGTCCATGAAGGAAGCGGAAGACCTTCTGGCGGAAATCAAAAAGATGAATGGGGAAGAATAAAATGGGGGCTTAGTGTAAAATTTTACTCGGTAGGGGAATTTTTCCAGAAACAATAAAAGAG
>ENA-UOIV01003092-UOIV01003092.1-human-gut-metagenome-genome-assembly--contig:-C59-NODE-3092-length-10103-cov-23.241640_pt1 | contig 10103 bp, 8 predicted proteins | sample MGYA00242333_ERZ723880 | MGnify/ENA metagenome assembly ERZ723880 | reverse complement strand
TATCCTACACGGGGAGGCCTTTTGTCTATTGTCTACTTTTTACGGACCTGTTCAGACCGTAAGGTCGATGGGCGGCTTATTACTATATACAAAATCAGCGATGGCATCTCGGCAGACACCATCGCTGATTTTCAATTATTCTTCGTTCTTATCTGATTTCTCTTCAGAGTTGTCCTTAGAGTCATCGTCAATCCAGATAGGAAACGCTTTTAGACCATATGCCTTAGCATAAATGCGTTTTCCATCCTTAGTAGTTTTCCAAGCGCGGAAAATCCACATAGAGATCCCTCCTTTGCAAGAAAATATCTATGTAAAATCTTGCAAAGGAATAAAAAATGTGCTAGAATATATTTGCGTCACATATCTAGGCCGATCACATTTATGTTCCTTTGCAGAGGATGTTGCTTCGGTCTACGGGAGAACCATTGCAGTGGTTCTCCCGTTTTTGTTACATTTTTCTGCTTTGGTAGCGTGCAGCAGCTTCAGAGACTTCACATTTTTCAGCGATAATCACAGGAGAAACACCCTTCATCAAATGCGCTGGCATTAGAAGTTCTCCTGCAAAAGCATCAGCCTGCCACTCCGGGTCCATAAAATTAGGAATGGCCGTGCCTTGTTCCAGTTTTGCAAGCACTATCTTCGAGGGAATGTGTAGGATATAGTGTCCTACCTCATGTGCCACCGTAAAACGATCTCTTCCTTTTCCATCACAGGCTCTTTCATAAACATCTTCCCGAAGAAGTATTTGATGTCTATCTGGAAAAGTCAACCCATGAAAATCATGCATTTCATCTTTTGAAAGAATTTCCAGTTCAAATTTCGGATCTATTCTAGGAAGGATTCCTTCAACAAATGGCATGATAGGAAAATACGGTTCATTTTCAAGATCAAGCGCTTTACGTAAATCACGTGCAATTTCTCGAATTTCTTTACGGGATAGCGGCTGTGCAATCTGAGATGTCAAGCGTTCGGCCTCCTGTTTTTTAGCAGCGTTAAAATTTCATTTTGATCTTTGGGGGTAAGATCGTTGAATCTTCTTGCGAATGCTACAGCGAGTTCCCTCGATTCATTGGTGGCATCAGACAAATCCAATTTTATTTGAGATGCAGAGACTGTTGCAGCAGCTTCCAGATTCTCAATTTCTTCATCAGACAAGTCATACATCTTTCCAATTTTCCGAGGCCATTCTTCCGGAACATTGCGCTTTCCAACCTCAACGGCTGACAGGTAGGACGATGTCACGTCCAAATCCTGCGCCATATCCTTCAGAAGCATTCCACGATCCATCCTGATGTTTCGCAGACTCTTTCCGAACGGCGTAATCATATGGGCTTCCTCCAATTCTCCTTACGCGAGGGGGTACATCCTCCTCGTTGAGAATATTATAGCACATAGATGTTCACAAGTCAACCGTTTTTGTTGATTTATTTTCTCATTTTTTACAATTCCAGAAACAAAAAAGGCACCCGCTTTTTGCGGCAGGCGCCGATTTGTTACCTTATAGTGCGCTTTGATTTTTGGCGTAAGTGGCGTAAGTTTGGCGTAAATCCGCTTTTGCGCGCTCCAAAAATCAAGGATTCATGCGGTTTTTTGGCAGTTATTAGTACATGCCGCCCATACCGCCCATGTCACCGCCAGCGGCAGCAGGAGCAGCCGGGGGTTCGGGCAGATCGGCCACGAGGCTCTCGGTGGTCAGCACCATCTCAGCGACGGATGCTGCGTTCTCCAGAGCGGAGCGGGTGACCTTGGTCGGGTCAACGATGCCGGCGGCGATCATATCCTCGACGTAGACTTCATTCTGAGCGTCAAAGCCGTAGTTGGGCTTGTTGGCAGAGACGATCTTGTCGATGATGACGCTGCCCTCGAGGCCGGCGTTCTTGGCGATCTGGCGCAGAGGAGCTTCCAGAGCCTTCAGGACGATCTTAGCGCCGGTGCGCTCGTCGCCCTCCAGCGTATCGCACAGCTCACGGACAGCGGGGATGGCGTTGATGGGAGCAGTGCCGCCGCCAGCAACGACGCCTTCCTGAACAGCAGCCTTGGTTGCGTTCAGAGCATCCTCGATGCGGAGCTTCTTGTCCTTCATCTCGACCTCAGTAGCAGCGCCGACCTTGATGACAGCCACGCCGCCAGCCAGCTTTGCCAGACGCTCCTGCAGCTTCTCGCGGTCGAAGTCGCTGGTAGCGGCCTCGATCTGGCTGCGGATCTGACCGATGCGGGATGCGATAGCGTCCTTGTCGCCGGCGCCGCCCACGATGGTGGTGTTCTCCTTGGTGACCTTGACCTGACGGGCATGGCCCAGCATGTCAACGGTAGCATCCTTCAGCTCGTAGCCGAGGTCTGCAGAGACAACCGTGCCGCCGGTCAGGGTAGCAATATCCTGCAGCATCTCCTTGCGGCGGTCGCCGAAGCCGGGAGCCTTGACAGCCACGACGTTCAGGGTGCCGCGCAGGCGGTTGACGATGAGGGTGGACAGAGCCTCGCCCTCAATGTCCTCGGCCACGATGAGCAGCTTCATGCCGTTCTGCATGACCTGCTCCAGCAGAGGAACGAGGTCCTGAATGACGCTGATCTTCTTATCGGTGATGAGGATGGCGGCATTGTCCAGATCAGCCTCCATCTTGTCAGTATCGGTGACCATATAGGGGGTCAGGTAGCCGCGGTCGAACTGCATACCTTCGACGATCTCGTTGTAGGTCTCGGCAGTGGTCTTGTTCTCCTCGATGGTGATGACGCCGTCGGAAGTGACCTTCTCCATCGCCTCGGCGATGAGACGGCCGATCTCGGGGTCGCCTGCGGAGATGGTGCCGACGCGGGCGATGTCGTTGGAATCCTTGACCTTCTGGCTGTGTGCCTTGATGGTCTCGACGGCCTTAGCGACAGCCTTGGTCATGCCGCGGCGGATGTCCATCGGGTTTGCGCCGGCGGTGACATTCTTCATGCCCTCGGTGACCATAGCCTGTGCCAGAACGGTCGCGGTGGTGGTGCCGTCGCCTGCGGCGTCGTTGGTCTTGGTAGCGACCTCACGCACCAGCTGTGCGCCCATGTTCTCGAACTCATCCTTCAGCTCGATCTCCTTTGCGATGGTCACACCGTCGTTGGTGATGACGGGGGCGCCGAACTTTTTGCTCAGCACCACGTTGCGGCCCTTGGGGCCGAGGGTGATCTTGACAGTATCTGCCAGAGTGTCGATACCGGCACACAGTGCCTTGCGGGCTTCCTCGCCCTGCTTGATCTGCTTAGCCATATTTTATCGCTCCTTCGTAAATGCTTGATGATCCAGTGTGAGGGAAAGACGCTTACTCCACGATGGCCAGAATGTCGGCCTGACGCACGATGGTGCATTCTTCGCCGTCCACCTTGACCTCGGTGCCGGAGTACTTGCTGGTGAGCACCTTGTCGCCCACCTTGACAGTCATCTTGACCTCCTTGCCGTCCACGACACCGCCGGGGCCAACGGCCACGACCTGTGCCACCTGGGGCTTCTCTTTCGCGCTGCCGGTCAGGATGAGGCCGCCCTTGGTGGTCTCCTCGACCTCAACAGTCTTGATAACAACACGGTCTGCAAGAGGAATGATCTTCATCGTTCTTGCCCTCCTATTATAAATATAAAAGATAAACTGTTTTATGTCCCGGGGGCTGCGCCCTTCCGGTTATTTAGCACTCTTTTTCCTTGAGTGCTAAGTGTATTGTACTCATCTTGGAGTCAAAAATCAAGGGGTTTTGCAAATTTCTTTGTTAAGTTTTTATGTCCTTTCCATGAGCCTGTCGAGTGTATGTTCTTTTTGCCCTCGCCATGTACGAACAATCTACGCTCCATCTGCCTTTCAGATAACAAAAACGCACCCGTCATAAGACCAGCGCGTTAAACTATAGGGGGATCATCTCTCTGTTTGGGCAATTCCGGTTCACCTTCATATTTTCGCTCCGAAACACAGTGCAGCCAAAACACTTGACTTCGTCAAGCAACAGTGCTATAATGCTTTCCATTCAAAAACAGAAGGAGTTGACGAAATGGAGCCATCCACGGTATCTTCCTGCATTCTGACTCTGCACAGAGAGTTTGCCGCTTACACGACCCAGCGGTTACAGGAACTGGGTCTGAGCTTCGGGCTGATATATTTTGTCATTTATGTAGGAAAGCATCCGGATTGTACGCCTTCGGAGCTGACCAAAGCTCTTCATCTGGATTGGGGCCACTCCCAGCGCAGCCTGAACAAGCTGGCCGAAGACGGCTTTCTGACGAAAGAAAAGAATGGGCGCAGCTACCACCTGAAGCTGACCCAGAGGGGTGAAAGCGCCTTTGTGGTCTGTCATCAGGTCTTTATCGACTGGGATGCGCAGAGTCTGGGCGGACTGACAGCGCAGGAGCGGCAGCAGCTGCTGACATTACTGCAAAAAGCAGTACAAAAGAAAGTGTGTAAATGATGTACGAAACGATCTTGAGTCCGATCAATTACGGTGGGTTGCAGCTGAAAAACCGCATCATCTTTGCGCCGACAACATTCGGGCTGTCGGATGAAGAATACCTTGCAAAGATCCGCGCCATTGCACAGGGCGGCTGTGCCATGATCATCGTGGGCGATGTCCCGGTGGGCAAAAGCAAATTTGAAAAATCTCTATTTGACACCAAAGGCTTTGCATTCTACCAGCAGGTCGTGAAAATCGCCCATGATGCGGATTGCAAAGTCTGCGCCCAGCTGCACCAGAGCGATTCCAACCTGCTGGCCCTGTTCAAATATATTCCCGGTCTGCTGCTGAAGAAGATCACCCCGGATCAGCTGCGGGAAAAGCTGAACGCCGAAGTCGCTCCTTACATTACAAAGATGTCCAGACGGAAGATTCGGACCATCATCAGCGGATTCGGCAAAGCAGCAGCATTGGCAAAACAGGCCGGCTTTGATATGATGCAGGTGCATGGCGACCGAATGTGTGGCAGCTTCAGTTCGGCTATCTTCAACCATCGCACCGATGAATACGGCGGCAGCGCAGAAAACCGCGCCCGTTTTGCGGTGGAAGCAGTTTCGGCAGTCCATGCGGCGGTTCCGGGGATGCCCATTGATTACAAGCTGGCCGTCCGGCAGGAAAACCCGCACTTTGGCAATGCCGGTGTGGTGGAAGAAGAACTGCCGGTGTTCGTTCCGCTGCTGGAGCAGGCGGGTGTGACCAGCTTCCATGTAACGCTGGCAAACCATTCCGCATTGGAAAACACCATCCCGCCCGCCAATCATCCCTATTTCAGCCAGCCGGGATGCTTCCTCAAATTCTGCGATGAGGTGCGGCAGTACACCGACCTGCCCATCTGTGGTGTCGGTGGTCTGAACGACCCGGATCTTGTGGAGCAGCAGCTCGCCAGCGGACGCATCCAGTGCGCCGCCATGAGCCGCCAGCTTCTGGCAGACCCGGATTGGGTGAACAAGCTGAAAAACGGGCAGGCGGAACAGATCCACCGCTGCGTCCGCTGCAACAAGAAATGTCTGGGCGGGCTGATGGCACATCAGGGAACTCGCTGCGTTTATGATGCTTTGCGAGAAAAAGAAGCAAAAAACGCATAAACCCACCCGGTAAAAAATCACGATATACTTAACAAAAAGACATTCACAAAGGAGAAGCTATGAGTTACGCGATCGTATACAGCAGCAAAACAGGCAACACAAAAATCTTGGCAGATACGCTGCACGACTGCCTGCCGCAGGAAGGCTGCGATTATTTTGGCAGCCCGAACCCTGCCGCTATGGAAGCGGACACCCTTTATGTGGGCTTCTGGACGGACAAGGGACAAGCCGATGAAAGCACTTCGGACTTTTTGAAGCAGCTGCACGGCAAAAACATCTTTCTCTTTGGCACGGCCGGCTTCGGCGGCAGCAAAGAATACTTTGATAAGATCTTGAAAAAGACGGAGCATTCGCTGGACAAGAGCAACACTGTTTTCGGCAGCTTCATGTGTCAGGGCAAAATGCCGATGTCGGTACGCCAGCGGTATGAGAACATGAAAAAACAGCCGATCCATCTGCCCAATCTGGATGCCATGATCGAGAATTTTGACAAGGCTCTTTCTCACCCGGATGCGGATGACCTGGAGCAGCTGAAACAGGCTGTAAGATAACGGAAAAGGCGGCGGCTTCCCTTGACAAGGAAAGCCGCCGCCTTTGTTGATCCTCCGATGAGCCCCTAAAGAAATGTGCAGGGCGCTTCTCATACTTTTTATTTTACACGCTGGCCCGCTGGGCCATGAACCGCTCATAGGCCGGTTTAGGCAGCAGGACGCGCCCGGCCAGCGGCTTGAGCTGGGCGGTGATGGCGTCGCAGGGAGCGCACTCGCCGTCGGCGGTCGCCACGATAGGGCCGCGTCCGTCTGCCGGACGCAGGGAGACGCACTTTGCCCGGCGGTAGATGAAGCAGGGCTTCGCCTGTTCCGTCAGCTCACCGTTCCGGAAGTGCCTGCCGCTCTTGTACATCCCCAGCAGGCGGGCGATCGTCAGGCGGCTCACCCTGCGGATGATGAAGACGTCCAGCCAGCCGTCGTCGGGCTGAGCCTCGGGGGCCGCATAAAAACCGCCTCCATAGGTGCGGCCATTGCAGACGGCACACATCAGGCAGTCCACCGTCAGCTCCTCGCCGTCGATGGTAAAGGTCACGTTCCGGCCGATGTGGCCGCAGAGTTGCTTGAAGATGGAGAGCGCATAGGCCATCTCGCCGCCGCAGAACGGGATGCGCCGGAACTGCGGGATGCCGTAAGCTACCTGTGCATCGAGCCCGGCGGCGCAGATGGTCGCCGAAAGGCCGAGGTCGGTCTGCATCAGATCAATGTCCACCTCACTGCCCGCCAGCTGGGCGTCGAGGTCATTGAACTCTTCCCGCGTGCCGTAGGTGCGCAGAAAATCATTGCCGCTGCCAAAGGGCAGACACCCCACTGCCGCGAGGCCGCACCCCTGCGCCCCAGTCAGCGCTTCGTTGAAGGTGCCGTCACCGCCCGCTGTCCAGATGCGCACCGGCTCACCGTCGGCCTGCGCGGTGTGCGCCGCCTCAGCGGCCAGCTCCCGGGCATGGCCCGCGTACTGGGTCACAACGACCTTCCTTTTTTCCGGCGGGATGCCCGCCCGCTGGGCTGCGGCCCGGATGGCCGGGGCCAGCTCAGCAGTGCAGTCCCGCTTGCCTGCGGTGGGATTGAGCAAAAACAGATAGCGCATTCGGCTTCCTCCTCTGGTGGTTCCTGCCCTCTATCATAGCGGAAAACCAGAGCAGATGCAAGAGCTTTTCAGCCGACACCCGCCGTCTGCGTCTCCTGCACCACGATCGTGCCGTCCTCGGTGCAGTCTGCCGTCCAGTGCTGTCCGAGGCTCACACTGCCGGAGGCGATCTGGTCGGCGAAGGCCTGCTCCACGGCCCGGTCTACCTGTCGGCGCAGCTCTCGCGCGCCATAGGGCGAATGTGCTTTTGCCGCCAGCGCCGGGCCGACCCGGGCCGTGTGGGTCAACTGATAGCCGCTGCGGGCAGCACGCTCTTCCAGCTGGCCCAGCAGCTTTTCGGCGATGGAGCAGAGGCTCTGCTCCTCCAGCGGGCGGAAGACGATGATCTCATCCAGACGGCCCACCAGCTCCGGCCGGAACCACTTTTTCGCCTCGGCAACGGCGGCCTCCGACTGCTTTTCAAAGGCGGCTTCGCTTCCCGCCCCGAAGCCCAGCGGTGCGCTCTGCCCGGCGAGGAATCGTGCGCCGAGGTTGGAGGTCAGCAGGACGATGGTGTTGCGGAAATCCGCCTTGCGGCCCATGGAGTCGGTCAGCTGGCCGTCCTCGAGCATCTGTAAGAGCACATTCTGAATATCCGGGTGCGCCTTTTCGATTTCGTCAAAGAGCACCACGCTGTAGGGGCGGCGGCGGACGGCCTCAGTGAGCTGACCGCCCTCGTCGTGGCCCAGATAGCCCGGAGGCGCACCCAGCAGACGCGCCACGGTGTGCTGCTCCTGATACTCCGACATATCGAACTTGAGCAGGGCCTTCTCGCTGCCGAACCAGCTCTCTGCCAGCGCCTTTGCCAGCGCGGTCTTGCCGACACCGGTCGGCCCGAGGAAGAGCATCGCACCGATCGGCCGGCCCGGCTCTCCCAGCCCGGTGCGGCTGCGCCGGATGGCCCCGGCCACGGCGGCGACAGCCCGGCTCTGGCCCACGACTTCGGCGTTCAGGCGCTCTTCGAGGCGGGCCAGACGTTCCCGCTCCTTTTCGCCCACCCGCTCTGCCGGGACGCCGCTGGCCTGCGCCACCACCCGAGCAATTTCCTTCCGGCTGAGGACGGGGTCTTTCTCCCCTTCCCGCTCGGCCCGGATGCGCACCGCCGCGCAGGCTTCGTCCACGAGGTCGATGGCCTTATCCGGCAGACAGCGCCCCGGCAGATACCGCACCGAGAGCTCCACGGCCTCCCGCAGGGCTTCGTTGGGCAGGCGGACGCCGTGATACCGCTCGTAGCGGGGTGCCAGCCCTTCCAGTATATCCACGGCCTGCTTCGGCGTGGGTTCTTCGATTTGGACGCGGCCAAAGCGGCGCTCGAGGGCGGCGTCCTTCTGGATGTGGGTGCGGAACTCCTGATTCGTCGTCGCGCCGATGAGCTGCAGTTCGCCCCGGGCCAGCACCGGCTTTAAGATGCTGGCTGCATCGATAGCCCCCTCTGCCGCACCGGCGCCGACGATGGTGTGGAACTCATCCACGAAGAGGATGGCGCTGCCGTCCCGGACGAGTTCTTCCAGCAGGTTCTTGAACCGCTCTTCAAAGTCGCCGCGGTACTTCGTACCAGCCACGAGGCTGGCCATGTCCAGCGCCAGCAGACGCCGCCCCTGGAGCATCCGGGGTACCTGCTTGTCGGCGATGCGCTGGGCAAGCCCTTCGGCCAGCGCGGTCTTGCCCACGCCCGGTTCGCCCACAAGGCAGGGGTTGTTCTTCTGGCGGCGGCATAAGATCTCTACCATCCGGTCCAGCTCTTTTTCCCGGCAGAACACCGGGTCCAGCTCGCCGTCCGCCGCCCGGCGGGTCAAATCGCGGCAGTATTTGTCGCTGGCCCGGCTCCCCCGCGGCAGCGACGACGCCGAGCGCGGCTGGATCGGCAGGATGAACTGCCCTGAAAGCTGGCGGCACTCCCGCACCGCCTCGGTGAGCTGGACGCCCATGGATGCCAGCATGACCCCGGCGGCGCAGTCGGTGTCTTCCAGCATGGCGCAGAGCAGATGCTCCGGCTCGGCCCGGCTCAGGTGGGCGTTCTGCGCCCCGATGATGGCGTAGTCCATCGCCCGGCGCAGGTCCGCCGCCATATCGCCCCGGGCAAGCCTGGTGACCGAACCATCCCGCCCGGCGGACAGCTGACGCCGCACTTCCAGCTCCGAGATGTTCTTCCCGGCCAGAAAGCGGGCCGCCGGGCCGCCGTCAGCTTGCAGCATCGCCCACAGCAGGTGGCCGGTGTCTGCCTTTTTGCAGCCCAGCCCTCCGGCCAGCTCCACCGCCTTATCCAGCAGCTGCCCCGCCTCCCGGGAAAAGCCCTTATACCGTCCTTTGCCGAATGCGTCCCAAATGCTCATTTGCCTGGCTCCTATCTTCCGTATTGCCCTGTTGCATACCCTGTTGCATCAAGAAACAGTATAGCCCCGGCAGGCGAGAAAAAATCAGAGCTTTGTGTCGCACCGGCCCAAAAACGCACCGAGAGATAAAACAAAAAAGCCATCTGAACGAATCAGATGGCTTTCTGGTTGACCTTACACTCCCCGAGTCGAACATCCTCGTCACTGTTTTTGGGTCAGGATTTTGTATCTCTCGTTCTCTCTCTTAACGCAACACCGCCCCTCTCCCAGAGCAATTCCGGGGAAGGGGCGAGGAGCAGTGCGACGCTATCTTTGGCACCGGCAGTGAGGACACAAAGGATGTGTAGGCTACGGTCTACATCCCGGGTCCGCTCGCCGAAAAGATGGCAGCTCGGATAGATGCAGAGCAGTGCAACCGAAATGAGCTTATCCTGCAGGCGCTGCGGGAATATCTCAAATAAATAAACCCCCGATGCTCCAAACGGAACATGATATGTACCCGGTTTTCTGGACACTGGCTCAAAAATGAATAATTAACCTTCCA
>ENA-UOIV01003086-UOIV01003086.1-human-gut-metagenome-genome-assembly--contig:-C59-NODE-3086-length-10147-cov-3.588882_pt1 | contig 10147 bp, 9 predicted proteins | sample MGYA00242333_ERZ723880 | MGnify/ENA metagenome assembly ERZ723880 | reverse complement strand
TCGAATCTTTAATCCTGGCCAATACCTGATCTTTAACCCCGGCTTCCAATTTACCTTTTTCCACCATTCTGGAAAGATTTTTATCCATAGCTTTGTGGGCTTTTGCCAAAGAAGCTTCAGAACGGCCTTTTAACAATACCTCATGTCCGGCCTGGGCAAATACCTGGGCAATACCATGTCCCATAGTCCCTGTTCCAACAATGCATATTTTCATAATCGATAAATTTAAATTACAAAGATTTTAATTCCCTTCAAATTCGGGTTTACGTTTCCATAAAAAAGCTTCCATGCCTTCCTTCTGGTCGGTCGTTGCGAAACACAACCCGAACAAACCGTTTTCGATGACGATACCGGTATCCATATCCGTTTCCACTCCCCGGTTGATGGCTTCTTTGGCATAACGGACCGCCAACGGCGCTTTAGCAGCAATAGTCTTTGCCATAGCCATACACTCATTCATCAATTCTTCCGGTTCCACCACTTTGTTCACCAGTCCGATCCGGCAAGCTTCCTCGGCATGGATAACCGCAGCCGTATAAATCAACTCTTTGGCTTTACCTAATCCGACTAAACGCGGTAAACGCTGGGTACCGGAAAATCCCGGCGTGATCCCAAGTCCCACTTCCGGCTGACCGAACTTCGCCTTAGCCGAGGCGATACGGATATCACAAGCCATCGCCAGTTCACATCCTCCTCCTAAAGCAAATCCATTCACGGCAGCAATAACCGGCTTAGCCATCAGTTCGATTTTCCGGAAAACAGCAGCCCCTAACTCACCGAAACGCCGGCCTTCTTCGGCCTTCATCACACTCATTTCAGCAATATCGGCTCCCGCAACAAACGAACGTCCTTCGCCTGTCAGAATAACCACATCGGTTTCCGGATCGGCTGCAATTTCATCGAATGCCCGGTCCAATTCCTGCAAGATCACCGTATTCAAGGCATTCAATGCCTCCGGATGATTGATCTTTACCAGACAAACACGATCTTGTTTTTCCAGCATTAATTTTTGATACTCCATGTCCGGGCTTTTATTTGTCAGTTTTCCGGATGTTTGCCAACCTCTCGGTCAGCAACGGAACGATCTGTTTCACATCCCCGACAATTCCCAGGTCGGCAACGTTAAAAATCGGAGCATATTTATCCTTGTTCACGGCAACGATAAATTCCGATTCCTCCATTCCGGCCAAATGCTGAATAGCTCCGGAAATACCCATAGCGAAATACAGATCGGGACGAACGGTTTTCCCGGTTTGGCCAACCTGACGGTCATGAGGCATAACCCCGGCATCCACCATGGCACGTGAAGAAGAAACCTCGGCATTCAGCGTTTCCGCTAATTTTCCGAGCATCTCAAATCCCTCCGTATTACCTACACCACGGCCTCCGGATACAAGAATCTTCGCTTCTGTTATATCGATACGGTTCTTTTGTTCTTTCACCGTCTCGAGAATCCGCACTTTAAATTTCGACTTATCGAAATGAATATTCACCTTCTCTACCGTTCCGGCACGTTGTTCATCTTTCGGTTTCGTGCGCATCACTCCCGGACGTACGGTCGACATTTGCGGCCGGTGTTCTTTACAAATAATCGTCGCCATCAGATTTCCTCCGAATGCAGGACGGGTCATCAGCAAATCCCGTTCATCCGAGATAGCGAGGCCCGTACAATCGGCTGTCAACCCGGTCTCTAAACGGGCGGATAAACGAGGGCCCAAATCCCGGCCGATCGTCGTCGCTCCAATCAGTACGATACTGGGTTTACGCTCATGTACAATCTGTGTAATCGCCTGAGCGTAAGGCTCGGTATTATATTGTACCAGCTCCCGTTCGTCAGCACACAATACGACATCGGCCCCATAAGCGATCAATTCCTGTGCCTGACCCGCCACTTCATAACCCAACAACATCGCCACCACTTTTTCATTCAGGCTATCGGCCAACTCCCGGGCTTTCCCCAATAATTCGATGGCAACTTTCTGAATAACTCCTTCCCGTTGCTCTACGAATACGTAAACGTTTTTATATTGAGATTTATCCATCTTCATCAGATTTTAAACTTTAGATTTCACCGGATTATTCCCGGTTTTCCTCTAAAATCATGTATTAAATAATAAATTTCTCTTTCAATTTATCGATAATAACATCTACAGCTTCGGCCGGTTCCACTTCGAAAACTTTTCCGGCTGCTTTAGCTCCTTTGGTAAAAGACTTCCATACCCGCGTCGGCGAACCGTTCAATCCCAATTTAGCTTCATCCACACTGATATTATTAAAATTCCAGATTTCCACTTCCCGATCGTATGCCTCTACGATTCCCCGCACAGACATATAGCGCGCTTTGTTTGCCGTAGCCAGAACAGTAACGACACAGGGAGATTCCACCTGTACGGTTTGATATCCTTCTTCGGTAGATTTACGGATTGTAAACAACTTGTCACCATCGAATTCCAGATGCTCGACATACGTCACTTGTGGCAAATCGAGATGCTCGGCAATCTGAGGTCCTACCTGCGCCGTATCTCCATCGATCGCCTGCCGGCCGGTAATGACCAGGTCGAAATCCAGCATCCGTAAAGCACCGGCAATAGCATTCGACGTAGCCAAGGTATCTGCACCGGCAAACTTACGGTCGCTCAAATGAATCGCCCGGTCGGCTCCCATGGCAAAAGCTTCACGCAAAATATCGTCGGCCTGAGGCGGTCCCATCGTAATAACGGTTACCTGCGCACCATATTTATCTTTCAAGGCCAAAGCCATTTCCAATCCTCCTTTATCGTCGGGATTCATAATGCTAGGTACACCATCCCGTATCATTGTTCCTGTTACCGGATCGAGTTTGATCTCTGTCGTATCAGGTACTTGTTTTATACAAACTACTATTTTCATGTATTCTCTTTTTATAAGTTCAATGCGGAAAACATTATTATTTCAATAGAGCAGCAGCAATCACCATCCGCTGTACTTCAGAGGTTCCCTCATAAATCTCCGTAATCTTGGCATCTCTCATCATTCGTTCGACCGGATACTCACGGGTATATCCATACCCCCCGTGAAACTGTACGGCTTTTGTCGTCACTTCCATCGCTGTTTCAGCAGCAAATAACTTAGCCCGTGCCGAATCGACAGAATAAGGGATTTTCCTGTCTTTCTTCCAGGCAGCCGTCCGCACCAACAAACGGGCAGCTTCGATCTTGGCATTTAAATCGGCCAACTGAAATTGGGTATTCTGAAATTGTCCGATAGAGCGTCCGAACTGTTTCCGTTCTTTCACATATTTTATTGTCTCATCCATGGCTCCCTGAGCAATTCCCAAGGCCTGTGAAGCAATTCCCATACGTCCGCCATCGAGCGTCTTCATCGCAATTTTAAATCCTTCACCCGGTTTACCCAGCATATTTCCTTTAGGCACAATACAATTTTCAAAAATCAACTCACAGGTTGCGGATCCCCGGATCCCCATCTTTTTCTCTTTTTTACCGATGGAAAATCCCGGAAAATCCCGTTCAACGATAAAAGCAGAGATTCCTCGTGTACCCTGCGACTTATCGGTCATCGCCATAACAATGTAAACGTGTGCATAAGCTGCATTCGTAATAAATATTTTGGACCCGTTGAGCACATAATGATCCTCTTCAGCAACAGCCATCGTCTGCTGGGCAGAGGCATCGGTACCTGCATTCGGTTCGGTCAGACCAAAAGCTCCGATCCATTCTCCCGAACATAATTTGGGTAAATATTTTTTCCGTTGTTCTTCATTTCCGAATTCATAGATCGGAGAAGCACACAAAGAGGTATGGGCAGAAACAATAACCCCGGTCGTTGCACATACCCGGGACAATTCCTCTACAGCCATAGAATACAATACGTTATCACCACCGGCTCCGCCATATTCCACCGGGAAAGGGATACCCATAATCCCCAGTTTCGCCATTTTTTCTACCGTTTCGACAGGGAATCTCTCTTCTTCGTCCACTTCTGCCGCCAGCGGTTTTACTTCTTTCTCAGCAAATGCTCTGATCATCTGCTGAAACAATATCTCTTTTTTTGATAATGAAAAATCCATACCTTTTTTAATTTATAGTTTACGATTCGGGCCAGAGGTATCCACCATCCATCCTCCATCGTGATTTCCTTCAATACGCTTTCGTCGTTCAGCACATCTTTTTTAAATCCGGGGCAACGATCAGAGTTGCTTCTGTAGCTGCCTGCACCTGTTCTACCGTAAACTCAGGATGTATCTCTTTCAGTACAATTCCCCCGGGTGTGATCTCCATAACTCCCATTTCTGTAACGATCATATTCACCTGCCCCTTGGCTGTCAAAGGTAAAGTACATTTTTTCAGGATTTTCGGATTTCCTTTTGCCGTATGTTCCATGGCCAGGATCACCTTACCGGCTCCCATCAGCAGGTCCATCGCTCCTCCCATTCCCGGTGTTTTTTTCCCCGGTATCATCCAGTTGGCTAAATCTCCTTTTTCATCTACTTGCAAGGCCCCCAGGATACTGACATCTACGTGTCCGCCCCGGATAATACCGAACGAAGTAGCACTATCGAAGCTGGCCGCTCCGGGCAGAGCCGTTATCGCTCCACCGCCGGCATTGATCAAGTCCGGATCTTCTTCTCCCGGAGCAGGAGTCGGCCCCATACCGATCAATCCATTCTCCGTTTGTAAGATGACCTCGACACCTTCAGGCAGATAATTCGGTACTAAAGTCGGCAAACCGATACCCAGATTCACCACGTCTCCATCGTGGAGTTCCATTGCCACTCTCCTGGCAATCACTTCCCTGATTTGTTCTTTTTCCATAGCTTGTATATTTTCAATGATTCATTCTTCGATCCAATTCCTGCGCAATAAACGAGGCGACATCGTCGGCATAGGTATTCATCCCGAAGCCGGCATCGTACCCCAATTCTTTCGCCAACTCGTGTGAAATCCGGGGACCACCACAAGCCAGGATCACTTTGTCCCGTAATCCTTCGGCTTCCAACATCTCCACGAGTTCCGTCAGATTTTTAATATGAATATCTTTCTGAGTCACGGTCTGCGAAACCAATAAAGCATCGGCTTTCAACTCGATAGCCTTAGCGATAAATTCCTCGTTGGTCACCTGGCTACCCATATTCAAGGCTTCGAACATTTCATACCGCTCCAAACCATAATGTCCGGCAAAACCTTTCATATTCATAATAGCGTCGATTCCCACCGTATGGGCATCTGTTCCGGTACTAGCTCCGATCACCACAATTTTCCGACCGATATGTTCCCGGACAAACTGATCGGTCTCTCCCATATCCCACTTGGTCGATTCCACTTTCGGCACATAGATATGGCTATAATCTACCGTGTGTACACAATTTCCATAACAATTAAAAAAAGTATATCCTTTCGTCAGTTCCTGATGAAACACCACCTGAGGATTTTCAAATCCCATTTTTTTCATCAACTGTTTAGCAGCCTCTATCGCTTCATCTCCGGCAGGTACAGGTAAAGTGAAACTCAGCTGTGTCTTTCCGTCGTTCATCGTATCCCCATAGGGTTTTATCTTTTTCAGATCGAGGGTTTGATCGAAATCTCTCCCTTCTGTTGAATATAAACCTCCGCTCATAATCTTTATTTGATTTACGATTTTTGTTATCTGTTCATCATGATCTCTACAAAAGGATTGCTATAGTTCTTTCCCTTGGCACAAACGCCGTCCAATCCTTTTCCTCCGTTTTTAGGACGCTTGATATCGGCAAAAATTCCTTTTTCCAAGGCTGTAAAAAGTCCTTCCCGTTCAATCTTTTCCAAGAGAACGGTAGCTTTATCCAACACTTCTTTCGCCCTGTTTTGTATAATCCCGTTTTCTTTAAAGACCACTTCATCTCCGATATTTTTCATATTATTAAAAATATAACGGGCATTCTCGATCGACAGATAACGATCCGACATAAATGGAGTATGTATGGCTTCGGTCGGCATTCCCAACAGTTGAATACCTTGTGAAGTCCAGATTCCGATCATATTGAAAAGAGCATCCTGAATATGTCCGCGGAAAATATTTCCGGTCATAAATTTCGTCGGAGGCATATATTTCAAAGTAGCCTTCGGAAAAATTTCCCGGGTCATCTGGGCCTGAGCCAATTCGTACAAAAAGCCGTTTTCCAGCATGGGATCCATTTCAAAAGCATGTCCCAGGCCCATTTGTTCTTCCGGCAGCCCGGCCAATAAAGCCAATTGTTCATTGATCAGATCGGAAGCCAAAACAGTATGTGCTTCTTCGACAGCGTCGGCAGTAGTCAGGTAGTTATCTTCGCCTGTGTTGATTATCACTCCGGCAAAGCCGTTGATCACCCGCGACATAAACTGGTCGACCAACGTCCGCTGCATATTGATATCCCGGAATAAAATTCCATACAATGCATCGTTCAACATCACATCCAGCCCTTCCAAAGCTCCCATCACAGCAATCTCCGGCATACATAAACCGGAACAATAATTACACAGCCGAATATAACGACCGACTTCTTCTCCTACCTCATCCAAAGCTTTCCGCATAATCCGAAAATTTTCCTGGGTGGCAAAAGTTCCGCCGAATCCTTCTGTCGTAGCCCCATAGGGTACATAGTCCAACAAACTTTGCCCCGTTGTACGGATCACAGCAATGACATCCGCCCCTTGCCGGGCAGCCGCCTGTGCCTGTACCACGTCTTCGTAAATATTACCGGTAGCGACAATGACATAAAGATAAGGCTTTGCTCCCTCTCCGATCGTTGCGATATAATTCTCACGCCGTTTCCGGTTGTCGGAAATCCGACGGATACTGGCCTCGATATAGGGTTGCAACGCTTTTTCCCGCTGGCCGGGAGTACATACCGGTACCCGGGTGACATCTACTTTCCCGGCAGCCACTTGTTCGGCTATTTCCTGCGGAGTCATTCCGGTTTCCACCATTACATTACCCAGAAAGAATAAAATTCCTTCTCCCAACACGTTCTTTTCTTTCAGCTCGTCTACCAAAATGTTCGGCAGAGGGACAGCATGAACATCCACTCCGTCGATACCCAGCAAACGACACAATGTCCTTTCGACAGCCACTGTCGTATAGCCATCCACAAAATCCTGCACCTGGTCAGCAATCTTACGGGCCATTTCACGGGCATGTCCGACTTTATCAAAATCTATTCCTAATTTACTTTTCATATATATTTTCTTTCTACTGTACTGTCTTTTTCCAATCAGGATTTTCTTCCTGCAAATAATTTTCCACCCGTTCCAACACTCCACGGTCGATCCCCAGCATCCAGGCAATACGCATCGCCTCCTGGGGAACTTCTTCTCCGCTGTCTTCTTCGAGTGAATAATCGATAAACTCATTGATATTTTTCAGGGTCATATTCCCTTCAACCCGATTCTCTACAAATCCCCGCACTCTCAATTTACGGCATTCGGCCGTTATTCCGCTATAATGGGTAGTAACCATAGCCATCACCCGGTGAGTAGTCAAAAAATCCACAACCCCATTCACAATTGCCCGTCCCTCGACGGGATTGGTCGTCCGGGCCAATTCGTCTATCAGCACCAAAATTTTACTTCGCTGCCTGACTTGCCGGATCATTTCATCCACCCGCAACATCTCAGCCGCATAAGAAGAGAGACCGTTCAATTCATCCTGATCATCCCCGATACTGGTCAAGACTTGTTCCACGAGCGGCATACCCGCCCGCCGGGCAGGTACATAAAAACCGAACTGCATCAGGTATTGCGCCAATTGCACACTTTTCAACAACACTGTCTTTCCGGCCATATTGGCTCCGGTAATCACCGTCGTTCCCTTTTCCAATTTCAAATCTACAGCCTGAAACGCTCTTCCTTCCTGTTCTAAAATCTCCCGGATCTGAGGATGGAAAAGACCTTCGAACACCATTTCCCCCTCTTCCGGAATTTGCGGCAAAGTCAATTGTCCTCTTATTGCTTGTCTGGCTTTTGCCAATACGACATCCAGCAATCCGACCGCTTCCAAAGCCTGTTTCAAATCGTCGTGATAAGGTCTCAACTGCACAGACAACTCTTCGCGTACCTTGTCTTCCAAAACCACACTTTGTACATACAACGCTTCTAATTCCCGTTCTTCTGCCCCTTGAAGGCTCTTTTGTTTTATTTCAGCTCTCAGCCTGGCCAGCTCAGCCGAATAAGTATCATAAATATAAAAATGAGGAATCCGATTCCCTTCCGGATCCAACAAACGTACAACCGGCTCCAGTTCCGGGAGTAAAACAATCCGCCATTCTTCGACAAGTCCCCTGATTTCTTCCGAGCACAAAGCAAAAGTTTTCAATTCGAACAATTCAAGATCATCCAACACTTGCTCCATCGCCATCCGCCCGATCGTCCCCCGGATATCTCTCACCTGCATCAGCTTACCAGTCAAACGTTCCAGCCGGGATTCATTTTCAGGTTGTTCAAAAAGTACCATGATCTTTTGAATACGTTCAAATTCGGCCTCCAACCGAGATTTCGAATCGAGCCAGGGCAGATCATACAATACCCTCCGGCCTACAGCCGAACAGATATCCAATTGTTCGATCATATAACGGAATCCCCTGACTTGTCTTATCGCTTCCCTTAAAATCATATCCTCAACGGTTTTTACCGACTTTTTCTATTTTTTTCACATCATACACCGGAATTTGCAAGCTTTCTTCCAATGCTTGCTGCAAACGCAACGAATCCAAAAGTAATCCTCCCGGAGACTGAGGATTGATCGTAACGGCCAAAAGCCGGCTACGATGAAGCACCTGTACTCTTCCGCCCTTACGTAAAAAGGCATAAAAAGACTCAGGTGCGGAAAAAACACGGGTAAAATCACGGACGATCAATTCTACGGTCTGTTTCTGTACGCGTAAAAACTGAAATACTTTATCACTCACAGCACCGGCAATAAAGATCCGATGCCCATATTGCAGCAGATCGGTTCCACTTTTCTCCAGCATAAACACAGAAGGCAATTTCAGATCGATACATTCTCCCTCCGGCCCGACCGCCCATACACCTTGTTGAATGGCATCCAACCTCTCTTGTAAAACTTCGTCCACCTCTTCCAGATCGATCAAATCACAAACATAACGGGTACGTCTCACCAATTCCCGAATATTCCCGGAAACAGCAGCCCCCGTCGCTAAGACCATCGCCTCCGTAACGGTGGGAGACGCCAGGCTTAAACGGGACAAAGCCCCGTCGACCAAGGTCGTTCGTACCCCGAAATCTTTCATATGCCGGATCAGACTTTTCAACCCGGCAGTATCCGCAGGCCCTGAAAGCAATACTTTTCCCGAAGTTTTAGCCCTGGCGATAACCAACCGTCCCAAAGCAGTCCGATGATCATCGATTTCCATGATTTCAGCCACCAACCTCCTTTCCCGGTAATGTTTCTCCGAAGTAACGAATATCATTCCTTCCGGCACGATAATCTCGGGTTTCGGGGTTTGACATACCTGATCCCGGTTTTCTCCGTCAATTCCGATCGAAGTCAGAGCGAACCGATCTGCCGAATCTTTTATCCTGCGAAGGATGTAATTCAGGCATTCTGTTTTCCCTGTATTTTTCTCCAATCCGACAATTGCCAGACTCCTGTAATCGGATATGTCATCAACAAAACCCATCTGTTCAGCATTTTCATTTATGATTCCGGATTTATCCTTTCAATCGAATGAAACGGTAAATCCAAAATCACAAATAATTTATCCTTTCGCCAATAGATTACGTGTCTTACGATCCAGATTCGCCGGTTCGAGAGACAAGCGTTCTCCGCTCAGCAACTCAGCCACTCCTTCTGTTTTACGGCGCTTCTCACACTCTTCACAGTGGCATTCGTCTCTGTAATCCGTCGGTTCGGTATACGTAGTCACTACGCCTTCAAAATTACGCAACACCACCCGATTGGGGCCCTGAGAAATCAGATAGGTCGGCATCACCGGAATTTTTCCGCCTCCACCGGGAGCATCCACGACGAAAGTAGGCACGGCATAACCGGAAGTATGTCCCCGCAGGTTCTCGATAATCTCGATTCCCTTCGATACAGGGGTACGGAAATGACCGATACCCACAGAAAGATCACAGATATAGATGTAATAGGGACGTACCCGGATCTTGACCAACTC
>ENA-UOIV01003064-UOIV01003064.1-human-gut-metagenome-genome-assembly--contig:-C59-NODE-3064-length-10240-cov-5.286205_pt1 | contig 10240 bp, 9 predicted proteins | sample MGYA00242333_ERZ723880 | MGnify/ENA metagenome assembly ERZ723880 | reverse complement strand
TCAGCAACTGGTTGGTGAAGTTGTCGTATTCGTCTATCAGAATGTAAACCGGAGGGAGGTCATGGGCGCGGGCATATGCCAAGACTTCCTCGAGCATCTGTGTGGCGTTTTCGCGAGTGGAAAACTGAAAGTCTCCGAAGAGGTCACGGTTGTGTGTCACCATGATTTCCACAGGGCCACGGTTCAGAATATTAAAATTCTGTTCCAACCCCTCCATATTATCCGCCATCACCATTGCCGAGAAGTCATAGCGAATGATCATATAGCGGTTGTGTTCCGGTGTAGGATGGCTTCCGATGTATGTTCCTCCAAAGAGATCCTCAAACCGGTGGGCCAACGTGCGGTCGTAATAATGCGCCAAGGTGGATACCAGCAGGCTCTTCCCGAAACGGCGGGGACGCAGGAACACAGGGGCATTATAGGCCTCGAGACGTGGAATGTAATCCGTCTTATCCACATAATAAAAGCCACGGTCGCGCAAATCGGCATAATTGGCCACAGCATAGGGAATCGTTATACTTGCTTGAATTTTCATATCCTATCACTCTTTGTTATGCTAACAGTTACAAAGTTACAAAAGTTTTTCGTTTCGGAGTTATGAATTTGCAGAATAATACGGGGGCTCTGCACGGGTTTTTCCTGTGGAACGGTTCGGCAAGAAACTTTTAATCGACGTTGCTCTACCGGTCTCTACCGATACCGACATTTCCCGACAATGCCGGGTGGCGGGTGTGGTATCTTTGTAGGGTAATCAGATTACAATTAATGTTTAACACTAAAAAAAGAAAAAGTAGTATGAGTAAAAGTGTGACGTATTCGGTAGTGCCGCGTAAGAACCTTTTGAAGAAGGATGAACCGGCGAAGTATTATGCCCAGGCTCAGGCCAGTGGCGATGTGGAAGTGAAAGAGATGGCAAAGCGCATCGAGAAGGCGTGCACGGTGACGCGTGCCGATGTGATGGCGGTATTGATCGCATTGGAAGATACCATTGTAGAGGGTCTCGAAAGAGGAGAGATCGTTCGTTTGGGAGAGATCGGGTCATTCCAGATCGGACTGCGTGGCAAAGGTGCCGTGTCGGAAGAGGAATATAGTGCATCGCTCATCCGGAAAGCGAAAGTGAATTTTCGTCCCGGAGTGGCTTTGACCGAAGTCTTGTCCGGGCTGAGTTTTGCCAAAGTGGGCAAATTGCCGTTGAAAAAGAAAGAAGAAGGCGGCAGCGGTGGCGATGGGGAAGGAGAGGATCCGGCAGCATAAATAATTATTCAATGTGCCAATATGTCAATGTACCAATAAGGGAATGCGACTGGTGTGCTGATAAGGGGATATTCTGTTGTATGGTGCTATCGGTTGGCACGTCGCTTAATCGGTAAATTATTAAAAATAAAAAGAGTATGAAAAAGTGGAAAAAGATTTTAGAGTGGGTGATTGCGGTGTTGGTGTTTCTGCGGGGCGGAACCGGTGGGAAAGGGGAAAACGATGAGAGAGATTGATCTTATCGTGGTACATTGTTCCGCTACGCGGGAAGACCGGGACTTTACGGAGCATGATCTGGAAGTGTGCCATCGTCGCAGGGGATTCAATGGTGCCGGTTATCATTTCTATATCCGTAAGAATGGGGATATAAAAACTACCCGTTCGCTGGAGAAGATCGGGGCGCATGTAAAGGGATTCAATCAGAAAAGTATCGGCGTCTGTTATGAAGGTGGGCTGGATTGCCGTGGGCGGCCTGAGAATACGATGACGGTATGGCAGAGACATTCTCTGTATGTGCTGATACGGACGTTGCTGAAAGATTATCCCGGAAGCAGGGTGTGCGGACACCGGGATTTGTCTCCCGACTTGAATGGAAACGGTGAAATCGAACCTGAAGAATTGATTAAAGAGTGTCCCTGTTTTGATGTGATTGAATTTATGAATAATTACAAATTTGACGAAATTTAAAAATATGACTCTTTAAAGTGTTAAATATTTAACACTTTAAAGAGTTATTTATTTATTGTATATATGTAATTATTTATAAATTCTTAATTATTTCCTTTTTTCTTTCTGCTTTTCTCCATATTCATATCCATAACCATATCTTTTTCCGTAGCCATATTTATTCCCGTATCCATAATAATAACTGTGCTTTTTCTTTTTCATATCGATTCCGTTGATGACAATGGCCATTTCGGGTAACTTGTTTTCTTTTTTCAATTCATTGATCAATCCGAAATCGCTTTTATAAGAATAGTCGGCACGGCAGACATATACGGTGGCATTAGCAACGCGTGACATAATAAGGGTGTCGGTCACCATACCCACCGGGGCGGTATCCAATATCACATAATCAAATTCTTGAGATAGTTGTGTGATGGCTTTGTCCAGTGATGGGCGAGCCAATAACTCGGCAGGATTCGGAGGAACACTTCCGGAAGGCAGTATCTGCAAATTACTGCTGGCCTGGGTGGGCAAAAGTAAAGAGTGCAGATCGATACTGTCATCGGTCAGGAAAGAGGTGATACCTTTCAGATGTTTCTGTTCGAGACCGAAATACTCGGCCAGTTTCGGCTTGCGGATGTCGAGACCCACGATTACCACCCGTTTGCCCAAAAGGGCAAGGCTGACACTGAGATTGCATGAAACGAATGTTTTACCCTCGCCACTGATAGTGGAAGTGATTAAGATGACATTATTCTCTTTTTTTCCTAAGATGAACTGAAGATTGGTGCGCATACTACGGAATACTTCGGACATCATGTTGTTTTCGTTCTCTTTTACGACAATGGTTGAGCCGTTCTTCTCTGATTGGTAATCTGTGGGAACATCACAAAGGATAGGAATACGGGTCAGTTTCTCCACATCGGCATGACCTTCGATACGGAAACGGAAGAAGTTGACTAATGTAATGGCAACTATCGGTATCAACAGCCCGATAACGATGGCAATCATCCGGACCAGAGAGTAATTGGGGGCTATGGGGTGGTCGTTGGCTGTGGCGGCGTCTATGATCTTGGCATTGTCTGCCGTAGCTGCCAGAGCGATGGAGTTTTCTTCACGTTTTTGCAGCAGCATCATGTAGAGTCCTGCCTTGATTTCTTGCTGGCGGGCAATACCGGTGAGCGCACGCTCCTGTGTAGGTGCTTGGTCGATGCGGTTGGAATACTTGCTTGCCTGACGGTCGATATCCTCTTTGGAAATCAGCAAACCTTTATAGACACTGTTGATGGCCGACCTGATGTTGGCACGCATGGCGCTGAGATCGCTGTTTTTGCGGATGATCACCGGATTGCTTTCCGATGAAGTACGGAGCAGGCGGTTGCGTTCCAGTATCATTTCATTATACTTGTTGATGAGGGCAGACAGGCTGACATCGTTTACTCCTACGTTGGAGGGGATTACGGCGTCCTGATTGGCTCGGTTGTCAATATAGTCGCGCAGGTATTCCATCAGGTTGAGTTGGGTTCCGATATCCATGCGTTTTTTCTCGTATTCGGAACTTTCCTGTACGAAAGTGTTGGCATCACTTATGCTGGTCAGCCCGGCGCTACGTTTGAAGTTTTCCAGTTCGGCTTCCGTACTCCCCAGTTCGCGGTTGATGATTACGATGCGCTCATCGATGAACTCAGCCGTTTTGGTCGCTATCAGTTTCTTGTCATTATTGGCATCAAGGTTGTATACTTCAATGAGTTTGTTGACAAAATCTTCTCCCCGTTGCTTGTTGGTAGTTTGTATATTGATGTTGGCAATGGAAGTCGTGTTAGAAGTGCCGGCAATGCTCAGTGCCGCCAAATAAGCTTTTGCCATTTGAAGCGGAGGGGTGATTGTGATATAGATGGTTTCGTCGAATATCGGTTTGGTATTGGGACGTAACGACAGTGTCAGTCTGCCTGCCGGGGTATCCAGCAGGATCGGTAGTTGTTGGACGTGGGCTGCGATCTCTTCTCCGCCGATGTTCCCACTGATGTCCAGTGTGCTGTCCGGTTGCAGGACGACTTCAAAGTTGAATCCGGTTTTTAGTTTGTTGAGATCGGTAGCGGACATTTCAACGGCTATGGGGCTGTCCGTATAGAGATCCCGTGATCCGATATGTCCTTTGGTGGTATAAGTGGCATATATCTTCAAAGCGGTCACCGCCTGTTTGATGAGAGATTTTGAGCGGAGGATCTCCATCTCGTTTTCAATACTTCCGCTTGAAGAAAGGAAGCCCATGTCCTCAAGGGCGAGTATCTCATTGGCACGACTGCCTTTCTTGTCGTCTTTTATCATGACGGTGGCGCTGACATTGTATACCGGAGTGGCATAACGCAAATAGAACCATGCACCTGCCCAGCAAAGGACGACGGAAAGGATAAACCATTTCCAGTAGATGAAATAATTGAAAAGGAGATTTCTCAGTTCGTTCTTATTATCGGTTTCTTCAAAGGTATCTTCGGGAATAAACTCTTTCATGAATGATGATTTATAATTTATAATTTAGATTTATGAAGGGGGTAGGGTCATTTGAACAGGGCGACTGCCAGTGACGTTAATGATGTCAGCACCGAAAGGATACTTACCCATGGGGTGATGGCACTCATCTCAGAACTTCTTATTTTCGATTTTCTCGGTTCTACATACAGGATGTCGTTCTGTTGCAGATAATAATATGGAGAGGAGACGATACCCGGGTCTTTGAGGTCGAGCAGTACAATTTCTTTTCTGCCTTGCTCGTCTTCACGGAGTAGTTTCACGTTATTGCGTTTACCGTAAATGGTCATGTCACCTGCCATGGCAAGGGCTTCGAAGACATTTACTTTTTCATTGGCTACGGTGAACGTGTTTGGTTTGCCAACTTCACCCAATACGGAAAATTTATAGTTGACCATGCGTACGTTCACGATGGGTTCTTCTTTCAAAAAGGCTTTCAGACGTTCGCAGATCACTGTTTCGGCTGCTCCTTTGGTGAGTCCTCCGAGGTGGAGTTTGCCTAAAATGGGAAAATCGATATCCCCGTTGTTATCTACCAGATAAGTTTGTTGTGGCGTATTGCCGGTGCTGCCTGTTGTTGCCGGTGATTGCAGACTTCCGTTCAGATTGAACGGGGCGGCCAATTCGGGTTCGGAGCAATGCACGGTAATGGTAAGCAGGTCTTTGGGCAGAATATGGGCATCATACAGGAAAGGTGGTTGTTCTGTGTATTTCAGGTATTCTCCATCCTGCATGTATGCAATATCTTTTTGGCTGCCGCATGAGCTGAGCAGTAAAAGAATTAGGGTGGGGAGGAATAGTGATTTAGTTAATTTCATAATCGGGTGTTGTTTTTTTATTGTTTTTCTTTTTGAGTTTCAGTCGCACGATATCCGACAGGTATTTCGGGGTGGAGACAAAGTTACGTTTCCACATTCTGCGGGGTTCTTTGATAAGCCGTCCCAACCATTCCAGTCCCATGGCGATCATCCATTGGGGAGGACGGGGAGTGGTGCCGCCGTAAAAGCCGAACACAGCTCCAATTCCGGAGATGAGACGGGCTTGGAGCAGATGGCGGTTGGCGGCAATCCACTTTTCTTGTTTTGGGGCTGTCATGCCGACAAATAATACATCGGGTTTGAATGCGTTTACGGCCGCTATCATCGCGGCTGTTTCTTCTTCAGAAAAACGGTCGCGGTAGGGAGGGCTATAAGTATTGATCCGGATATGAGGATGCTCTGCATGAATACGTTCGGTAATATGTGTCAGTGTGCGCTGTGAGGCTCCGAGATAAAAGACGGAACCGGCAACCTTATCGAGTTGCTGAAGTACGTGCCGGTGAAGGTCGGCACCGGCCATTTTGCGGATACGTATTCCGAAAAGCCAACGGACGGCGAATACAATGCCTGTACCGTCGGGGATAAGCGCATCACTTTGCAGAAGGGCTTTTTTGAATTCTGTATCCCGGTGGGAAGTTACCCATGAGTGCGGATTGATGGTATTCACCACCACTTGCCGTTTGGGGATGGAATCAAAGCGGTAGTTGGTGGTGACGGAGAAATCTCCCAAAGGGATGGATGGGGATTGCTCCGATATTTTATTAAGCTCAGAATTGCCTGCTATTCTTTTCCTCCGTTGGTTGAGATAGACGTTAAAAAGAACGCCTGTCATGAGGTCAATCGTTAATAGGATATTGATATTGAGCCGTTTGTACAGAGAAATGTTCAGTGCGGTAAGACACAAGGTCGCTACTGTTAAAATCAATGTGATTTTACGGTGACTGTAACCCAAATCAAGAAGTTTGTGATGGATATGGTTGCGGTCGGGGTTGAAAATCGGTTTTCCTTGACTGGCGCGTACACACATCACTCTGGCTGTGTCAAATAGAGGGACAAATAATACGGACCAGGCAATAATGATAGGAGGGATACTTGGTGCAGTATTGTTGGCGGATGTTTGCATGCTATAATATATGGCAAGAAAACTAAGCATATAGCCTAAGGTCAGAGAGCCGGTATCACCCATAAACAGTTTTCTTTTGGCAATGGTGTTGTAATACAGGAAAGGGATGAGGGTACCTGTGATGGCGAAAGCCAGAATAGAAGTAGTCCGGTTTCCTGCAATGAGTAGACTGCTACCCAAAATAACGGATGCTACAATACTGAGTGTTGCTGCCAGACCGTCTACTCCGTCAATGAGATTGAGAGAATTGATGATATAAACAGTTAGCAGTGTTGTAAACGGTATTCCAATATAAGGGGATAATTCATATATGCCCAATAAACCATAGAGGTTGTCAATATAAGTTCCGGAAGATATCAATAGAAGGGCAGATAAAATCTGGATGATGAATTTGTGGGAATATCGGACACCAATCAAATCGTCTTTAATACCTAACAATACTAAAGGAAGTGCTCCACATATCATGAAAGAAAGGCGGATAATGGATTGTGCTGAATAATTGATGAAATATTCAGTGGTATATATGGCTTGTAAACCAGATACCGAAAGGAAGCTGAGCATAATTACGGGAAAAAAAGTAATACCGGCAAGTCGGGGAATCGGGCTTTTATGGGATTTCCGCTTGTCAGGCATATCATATAGACGTTTTCTTCTGGATATTAGAAGAATACGAGGCAGCATAATGCTTTCAATAAAAATGGCAATAAAAAAAGAAGCTGCACAACATGTTATCACACCAAATGTAGAGTTTATTAGGCTATTCATTGTTTGTTTTCATATTGTTCTCTTACTTATTAGGTAAGGGAACGACTAATCCTGAAAGATTGTCGGAAAGTGTTTGTTATGTTAATGTAGCCTAAAGTTTTTGTAGTTTCAGAGGTGAGAGATGTCTGTTTTGTAGAATTCTGTTTGATGTAATATTGTAATTACATCAAACAGAGTATTTGTATCAAATCTTTATTTATTGAACATTGTCTTTTTTAAAATACGTGTATTGGGGATATTAATTTGTGATTTAAGAAAAAAATATCACTCAAAATTGTCTCATATTGAAAATTTATATCTAATTTTGTGGCGATAAATGAATTGTTAGTCGTTCCCTTACCTAATAAGTAAGAGACTTCTTTTTGGTAATATTTTTTCTTTTCGAAGTTACTGCCGAAATAACTTATTTATTTGCATCGCTCATCGTTTTATTATCCAATGATTCCAGATAGACATAGGTTACTTTTTCCGAGGAATGTCCCATGCCCGTGCTGATGATTGAAACTGGAATGCCATTTTCGCGCGCAGTGCTTGCCCATGTATGGCGGGCTACATATGAAGTCAATTGCGGAGTTATTTTTATTAAGTCTGATATTCGGTGCAAATGTTTGTTGTAGAGCCGCAAGGCGCTTTTATATTGTCTGTATCCTGTTTCTCCTGTTGCTGTGAGTATGGGTAGCAGATAAGCGGAATCTTTGCATCTGCATGCGTAGCGTTTTATAATTTTGGCAGCACACTTTTCGATGGTGATATACAGTTGTTGTCCCGTTTTTTGGCGACGATAAATTAATATGTTTCCATTTACGTTGCTTTTGCGTAAATAGGCTAAATCGACAAATGGAATTCCCTGCAAATAGAAACTGAGTAGGAACATGTCACGGCTGAATTCTAATTGCGGACAATGGCTTAAGTCGGTTTCCAAAAGCTGGTTGATAAGGACTGGCTTTATAGCTCGTTTGGCTGTGGCGTCACATCCGACGAAAACATTCTCGAAAATTTCCTTGGTGTTCAGCGTGGCTACTCCGGCAGTGACAGCCTGGTTGAAAATAGATCGTAGCATGCGCATGTAAAGAGAAACTGTGTTGTCGAACAGCCCTTTTTGAAAAAGGTGCTGTTCGAACGCTTTTATGAGCTCTGGAGTGATCTTGTCAAAATGCATGTCGGGAGCATTGGTGAACAATTGCAACCGGTGCAATGTGCTTAGATAGCTGTCGGCAGTGCTGTATCTGCCGGATAATTTTGCTTTTTTAATCAATGATTCTGTGAAGATTTGTATTTCCATTTTTTGGTTTTCTTTTTTTTATTTGTTCAATAAACAAAGTTTGTGCCTGGAATGATTTTAGTAGTTCAGATAATGGGCAGGTAAAGGTATGGTAAAAAAAAGAGCACTCTGCAATGCTTCTTCTATGATTTTATTTTGAATGACTGAATCGGCATTAACAAAAGAATCTGTAATTAGAGTGATGGATAATAGTATTTGCTGTTTTTTCGCAGGGTATTAATCATTTTAATGGAGAAATTATGGTAATAGCTTATTTAAGAGTAAGTACGGAAAAACAGTTTTTAGCCAACCAGAAGGAGGAGATTTTAAGGTTCGCGGAAAAGAACGGGCTGAGTATTGACAAATGGTACACTGAGACAGTGAGTGGGAGTGTAAGTACAAAAGAACGGAAATTGGCACCGTTGCTGAGACAGATGAAACCCGGAGATACTCTCATCGTGACGGAAATTTCGAGGCTGAGCAGGACGCTACTGGAAATCATGACAATTCTGAATTCGTGCATCAAAAAACAGGTGGTGCTGTATAGCACGAAGGAGGGGTATGTGTTTCAGAATGATATAAATAGTAAAGTACTGGGATTTGCATTTGGGCTGATGGCCGAGATAGAGCGCAACCTTATATCGATGCGTACAAAAGAAGCATTGGCACGACGGAAGCAGGAGGGAATACCTTTGGGGAGGCGGATAGGGGATACTCCGAATATGCAGTTGCTGTATGAAAATAAGAGGTATATTCTGAAACAGGCGAGAAGTGGTGCCAAGCACGCGAAGCTGGCACGTGAGTTCGGGGTATCCCGTACTACCATGTTCCGCTTCTTGAAAGCTGAAGGAATGACGGCAACGGCCTGAATAAGTTAATTGATGCCGTTGGGCTGATTTAAAAATTGTGAACTGTGAATTTGTCTGGCTTGACACCGTACGACAATTCCCAGTTCACAATTCTTGATTTAAAAGTTTGTTTCGATTTCCTCCGGTATGATTTATATGATCGGGAGGAAAACAGAAACCGGTGCTTAATTATTGGCTCTTTTATGCAGATTCTTAAGTTCGAATGCGAGCATGAATCTGAAGAAACCGATAATAAGGAAGGTGAATGAAATCATATAGACCGCATACAATGCACCTACTGCCGGTTGCCACAAAATGAGCAGCGAACAGAGAATGGCAAGAATGCCGAAAGCCATGTACCATCCCCAATCGCGGGTGCCATACCGTTTGAGGTCCATCGAATAACCGGTGGCAGAGAAACCACGGAACATAAGCCAAAAGGCAATGAGGAACGGAATGATTTCCATGCTGACCATCGGGTAGGCCACGAGGTAAATGCCGATGATGAGGTCGATGATACCGCCGGCAAGATACCAGCCCCAACTGGATACATGCTTGTTGCTTATTGCAAAAAGGATTTCAAGAATACCACTGATCAGCATGGAAATACTGAAGACAATGCTCAGGGCTACGTAACTGCTTAGCGGAGCAAACATAAGGCATATCGCCACACCGATATACAAAATACCTAAAATAAGGGACATCCACCAGTTCTTGACTGAGTGCTCGATCCCATCGAATACTGTTTTCATACGAATGTTGTTTTATGAATTGATACTATAATTTTGTTAGGAAAGTAACAAATAAAGGTGGAAAAGGTTTTTTTTCTGTGAACCTATTGTGAATTTTAATTGTTGTATATTCAAACGGATGAAAATCCGGATTCTCTAAGAATAATAAATTATTAAATAGTAAATATCTTTATGGCAACAACAAATTTCAAAGGACAACCGGTAAAACTGATCGGTGAATTTAT
>ENA-UOIV01003061-UOIV01003061.1-human-gut-metagenome-genome-assembly--contig:-C59-NODE-3061-length-10248-cov-13.179241_pt1 | contig 10248 bp, 9 predicted proteins | sample MGYA00242333_ERZ723880 | MGnify/ENA metagenome assembly ERZ723880 | reverse complement strand
GGCCATTTGGCCCCGGCTCCCGCCGCAAGGAGAATAATTGTCAGTGGTCGGCAAATGGAACGCGGCTCAGAGAGCCTCCGGCCAGACGGTGAAGCTGCCGTCGAGCTTGACCTCAATCATATATGGGCCGCCGCTTTTGCGGGCGGCCTCCATGGCGGCGGGGATCTGGCTGGCTTTGGTGACGATGCAGCCGTCGAAGCCGAAGGCTTTGGCGACGCTGAGGTAGTCGTAGTCGGGGAACTCCACGCCGATGTAGCGGCCCTCGCCCATCTTGAAGAGCTCCTCCTGTTTGATGTTGCCGAAAGCGGAGTCGTTCACGAGCAGCACGGTGACCGCGAGCTTTTCCCGCGCGATGCTCTCGAGCTCGCCCAGCGTCATGCCCAGCGAGCCGTCGCCGATGAGCGCGACGACCTCCCGGTCGGGCGAGGCCTCCTTGCAGCCGAGCGCCGCGCCCAGCGCGAATCCCATGTTGCCGTAGTTGACCGGCTTCATGTAGGCGGTGCCCTTCGGGAAGGTGGTGTAGTGGGTCCACGCGCCGGGGTTGCCCGCGTCCACGCAGAAGACGGTGTTTTCCCGCAGGGACTTTTCCAGCTCCCTCTGGAGCGCGATGGGCGGCACTGGGGTACGCTCGGTATCGGCGATGGGGCCGGAAAGCAGCGCTTCCTTCCACGCGGCCTTGCGGGAGAACATCTCGTCCCGGAATTCCGGCGTGCCCGCGAAACCTTCGAGCGCGGCGAGCAGCTTTTGCAGCGACGCCTTGGCGTCGCCCACGACACCCGCCGCCACCGGGTACTGGCGGCCGATCTGCTCGGGCAGGATGTCGAACTGGACGACGTTTTTGGGGGCGATCGACCAGCGGTTGGTGCTGATGGCGGTGAGGGAGGAGCCGACCAGGATAACGCAGTCGGCCTCCTCAATGCACGCCTGTGTGACCTGTGTGCCGTGGCGGGAGCGGGCCCCCAGGAAATTCTCAAACGATTCGTCCACCGCGCACATGGCGTTGTAGGTGCAGACGATGGGCGCGCAGAGTTGTTTGGAGAGGCGCGTCACCTCGTCGGCGGCGTGGGACAGCTTAACGCCGTTGCCGATCCAGAGCATCGGCTTTTTGCTCGCGCGGATGACCCGCGCGGCCGCCTCAATGGCTTCGTCGCTCGCGACGCTGTCGGGGCGCACGCAGTAGCCGGCCGGGTCTGCCGGGACGTAGGGGGCCTTTTGGTTCTCGATGACGTCGCGGTAGAGGTCCACCACCACCGGGCCCGGGCGGCCGGTCTTGGCGGTGCGGTAGGCTTCGCGCATCGCCCAGGGCAGTACGGAGATGTCGCGGACGGGGATGTATTTTTTGCAGATGCTGCCGAAGAGCAGCTCGTGGTCGCTCTCCTGCGCGTCGCCCCGGCCCGCGTCGGCAAGCCGGTTCTGGAAGACCAGCGCGATGACCGGGCTGGAATCCCGCAGGGCCCCGCCCAGGCCGGTGATCAGGTTGGTGGCGCCGGGGCCGGTTGTGGCGAGGCAGATGCCCGGCTCGCCGGTCAGCCGGCCCCAGCCGTCCGCCGCGGTGGCAGCGCCGTTCTCATGGCGGGTATGGACAAAGCGCATGCCCGGAACGTCCTGAATGGGATCGGTGACATAGAGGGTCTGCCCGCCGGGGACCCCGAATACCACTTTTGCGCCAAACTCTTCCATCACTTTGACGACCAGCTGGCCGCCTGTAAATTGTTCGCTCATGCCAGTTCCTCCTCCATGCAGGATTGCAGTTATTTAATACAATAATAATACTATTTTAGCGAATGAATGTCAATTGTATTTGTTTTATTTTTGTAATCTTTGGTAAAAGGGCAAAAAATAATATTCCGGTTAACGGAAATAATATAATAAAAATACAATTTAAATAATTCTATAGAGCTCCGCTGTCGTAAAGGGCTGCCATCGCCTCGTGGTCCGCGAGAAAACGGAGATAGAGCGCGTCGTACCGGGCCGCGGGCTGGGGGCGCGGCGCGAATTCGGCCTCGACGCCAGGTCGGGGCAGCTCGGAGAGACCGGCCCCCGCCGCCTGCATGGCCAGCATGCACGCCCCGGCGAGGGAGGCCTCCTTGACTGCCGTCCGGAAGACGGGCAGGCCCAGTACGTCCGCCTTCATCTGGAGCCATACGTCGCTGGCCGCGCCGCCGCCGATGGCGAGCACCCGCCGGACGGACAGGCCGTTTTCCCGCACGAGGTCGAGGATGCGCCGGTTGGCATAGCAGTTGGCCTCCATCATCGCCCGGTGGAGATGCTCCGCCCGGTGGCAGGGGCGCAGCCCCCGCACCGTCCCTTCCACCGCAGGACGCCAGAAGGGGGTGCGTTCCCCCGCGAGCGTGGGCAGGAAGGTGACCCCCTCGCTGCCCGGCGGGACTGCCTCGGCCAGTGCGTCCAGTTCCGAAAGCGGACGGCTTCCGCCCAGCAGGTCACGGGAAAACCAGTCGAGCGCGCCGCCGTACATGCCCATCGGCCCGCCGATGAGCCAGCGCCCCGCCGCGACATGGGGATTTACGAGCAGACGCCGGGTGCGGTCCTCGCAGGGGTGCGCCTGCACAGCGAAAAAGACGTCGGTGGTTCCCATCACGCTCACGACGTCCCCCTCCTCCAGGCCGCCCGCGCCGAGAATCCCGGTGGAGCCGTCGACGCTCCCCACCGCGACCGGCGGGGCCTGTGAGAGCCCCAGTTCGCGGCAGAGGGCGGGGGAGAGGGGCGCGAGCGCCGCTCCGGGGACGGAGAGGGGCGGCAGCTTATCCCGTTCGAGCCCGAGGGCTTCAAGGGCACGGACGCTCCAGCGGCCAGCCCCCACATCGTACAGCAGGGTGTAGGCCGCCGTGGTGGCGTCCGTGGCGAACGCGCCCGTCAGCTTGCCGTTGATAAAATCCTTCAGGGAGAGGAAGGCCGTCGTCCGCCCGTAGGCTTCCGGGTCGCGGGCTTTCACCCGCGCGAGCTGGAAGCACCCCGACTCAGGGGCGGGGGCGCGGCGGCAGACCCGGTAGGCCTCCTCCGCGTCCCAAGGGGAGGCCGCGTACTCCTCCGGGCATGCATGCATGTAGGTGAAGCAGGGGGTGACGGCGTTTCCGCGCGCGTCCGTCCCCACCCAGCCGAGCAGGGCGGAGACCGCCACGCCCGCCAGGTCCCCTGCGCCGGAGGCCGCGGTCTTCATGAGTGCGTGCAGCAACGTCCACTCCGCCTCCGCGTCGAAGAGGGCGGGCGCGGTGCGCCTGGCTGTCTCAAGCCGGAGGATGCGGAGGGTTTCATCGATGAGCGCCGCCCGGACCGAGCTGGTGCCCACGTCGAGGATCAAGTATTGTCTCATGAATGGTTTCCCTAACGGCGCAAGGTCATGGACAGTTTGTAGCGGTTGGCCACATAGAGGCTATCCGAATACTCGATGCACGCGCCGCTGTCGAGGAAGGTGGTGCGGCTGACTTGCAGCATGCAGGAGAGCTCCGCCAGTTCGAGCAGCGCGGCGACACGGTAGTCCGCCATGCGGGCCTGGATCTCCTGCACCGCGTCCAGGATCTTGAGGCCGTATTCCTTTTCAATGATCTCGTAGAGGGAGGTGTTCACCAGCTTCTGCACGTCCAGGTCGGGGCAGAGCCGCACCGGCAGGTAGAGCAGCTGGTAGCAGAGGGGCTTGCCGTTTGCGTAACGGAGCCGTTCGATCTTGTAGAGGCTCTCCTCGGGGGGGAGCTTCATCGCTTCGCCCACCTTCCCCTCGGCCCGCACGATTTCGCTGTCGAGGATAAAGGAGGAGCATTTGATGCCCGACGCCGAAAGCTGCTCCTTGAGCCCGCCCAGACGGTTGAGGCTGCGGGGCACCGATTCGCACACGACGCGCGCGGTCTTACCGTGGCCGCGCTCGAGCACGCCCTCGTCGATCAGCTCCTTGATCGAGCGGCGGATCGTGACGCGGCTCGCCCCATACTCCTCGCAGAGGCTGTTTTCGGTCGGGAGCACGTCCCCCGGGTGATAGATGCCGGTATGCACCTTGTTCTTGATGTCTTCTTTGATCGTGAAATACAACGGACGCTTGGTTGCCTGCGCTTCCATCCTCATCGCTCCTGTCTCTTGCGGATTCGCCTGTCCCCGGTAATACAAAAGGGGAAGATCGTATTATATTGCCCGTGGGGATATTATATTTCAATTATACCATATTTTCGGGGATTTCCCATACAAAACTGGGGCGGGAAGGAAACTTCCGGCGGCCTGGCGCGGGAGGGTCAGGACTTCCCGAGGAAGATGCCGTTGGGGTCCGCCTGCTCGCGCAGGATGAGCAGCTCCTCGTCGGTCGGTTCGGGCGTCGTGGGGATGTCGTCCGCGATGTTGGGGATGAAAAAGCCGGTGCTGTCGATGACGTCCTGTTTGGAGACGCCCGGATGGATCGATTTGAGGTGGATGATCCCCTCCTCGTCGAAGGAGAAGATGCATTTCGGCGTGTAGATGTATTTCGGCCCCCCGCCGGTGAAGCCGAGCTTCCTGCGGCCCTCAGCCCCGCCCGGCCAGCCCACGCCGGAGATGTAGTCCACCTTCTCGACGAAGCTGCGGCGCTCGTGGTTCGGCATCATGATGTATTCCCGGCCGAAGCAGGAGAAGTGCTCGGGCAGGAAGATCGGCCCCACCAGCTCCACCTTGGGATGGCGCACATTGCCGATGCAGGTGCTGTTGAGGTTGCCCTCCCGGTCCACCTGCACGCCGCTGCCAAAGCCAAAGCTGATATCCCCCGCCCGGTGGTGCCACTGTTCCGGCCAGCCGGGCATCTGCGCCTCGCTGGGCAGATCGACGAGCACCTGCTCGTACTCCGATTCGGGCAGGGTGTGCAGTTTAGCGATGTCGGGGTTGAAGTAGACCCCCGACAACAGGATAGTCAGGTTGGGGGCGTGGGTGCGCTGGGCCAGCTCCATGGCGGCCATCGGGATGCAGGTGATGTAGGTGGTGGCGGCCTTGCCGGTGGCAAGGCCGGTGAAGCCGACCTCGCCGTCCTCGATTGTGTGGGCCAGGTCGACCGCCAAAAGCTCTTCCAACGTATAGCGTCCGCTCATCGATACCCACTCCTTTCCAGCGCCTTCACCTGCTCGGTCCCCACGAGCTCCAGATACTGTGCGAAGCTGCTGACGCCGTAGACGTATTTGTCGAGATATTCCCGGAAGCCCTCCTCGGTCTGGCAGGCGTCCGCGTAGAGCTGCAGATGCAGTTCGTCGGTCGCGACCACGTCGAGGTCCATCGTCGGGTGGCTCCCGTGGGGCACGTGGGTGACCGACAGAGTGCGGAAGGAGGGCACGGTGGTGCTCTGTGGGCTGCGCATGATCTCCTCGGTGTCCACGAGGTGCTCCACCGTGGCGATCACCCGCTTGCAAGCCCGCGAAACGGTGATGTCCACCGACTGCGGGTTCATGCGGCGGGGCTGGGTCTGGAGATTGCCCCATTTGTCCCCCTTCCACATGTGGATGAGCGCCACGTCGGGGTCCGCCGCGGGCACTGCCCACATCTGCCGCCCGGTGATCGGGTCGGGGAAGGGGATGATTTTATCATTGTACTTCACGATGTCGCTGCCGCCCAGCAGGTAGGTGGGCCAGAAGGAGAGGCCCTCCTGACTGGCGCGGAAGCGGTCCCAACTGATGAGCTCGGGATAGTGGGTGATTTTGAGGACGCCCGCCTGCGCGGCGCGGCGGAAATTCTTCGCGAGGCCGAACTTTTCAAGCCCCATGTAGCTGGTCTCCACCGCGTCGACGCAGCCCGCGCCGACCAACATGTCCACCTCGATCGAGTTGGCCACGCCGACGATGGTGAGGTGCCGCAGCCCCGCCCGGATGATCTCGTGGGTCAGTGCCATGGCCTTGTTGTAAACGGCAAAGCCGCCGAACGCGACCCGGTCGCCGTCGTGGATCTGCTTCACGGCGTCCGGCAGGCCGCAAAGTTTTACAGTGCGTTCCGCCAAAATGTTCACTCCTTCCTGTCGGGTTCTCCGCCCAGCCAGTCCCGCAGGACCTCTTCGGTGTGCTGGCCCAGCGTGGGCGCGGGACGACTCAGGTCGAGCTCGCTCTCCGAAAAATCGAAGGGCGCGCCCATCATCGTCATCTCCCCCATGACCGGGTGGCAAAGCTTCACGAGCTTACCCCGGTGGCGGAGCTGGGGATTTTCCGCCACGTCCCGGAGGTTCTCCACCTTGGCGGAGACGATGCCTGCCGTGTCGAGGATCTTCCGCAGCTCGTCCAGCTCGTGGGAGGCCACCCACCCGGCGACGATCTCCTCGATCTCGGCTGCGTGCTCGAAGCGGACCTCCTGCTTGGCGAACCGTTCGTCCTCCAGCAGCCATTCCATTTCCATGGCCTTCACGAGCCGTAAAAAGTGGGACTGGTTGCCGGCGATGATCATCAGCACTTCGCCGTCCTTCGTCTTAAAACAGTTGCCCGGCGCGGTGTAGCGGTCCCGGTTGCCGACGCGGCCGGTGACATGGCCGGTGGCGCAGTAGTCGGGTATGCCGGTCAGCAGCAGGGAGGCGGCGCATTCGAGCAGAGAGAGCCTGATATGCTGGCCTCGGCCGGTCGAATGGCGCACATGCAGCGCGGAGAGCGCCGCGACCGCCGCGTAGAGAGCGGTCGCGTAGTCGACCGCGTAGGTGCCGTACATCATCGGCATGCCGTCCGGCTCGCCGGTGATCGACATCAGCCCGCTCATCGCCTGCACCGCCGCGTCGAAGCCGGGCTTGTCCCGGTAGGGCCCGTCCGCTCCGAAGCCGGTGATGCTCACCATGATGAGGCCGGGGTTGTGTTTTTTCAGTTCCTCGTAGTCGAGCCCCATCTTTTCGATGGTGCCCGCCTTGAAGTTCTCGATCAGCACGTCGGCCGTACAGGCCAGCCGGAAGAGTTTTTCCCGGCCCTCGTCGCTGCGGAAGTCGAGCTCGATGCCGCGCTTGTTCCGGTTGACGGCGAAGGTGTAGAGGCTCTCCCCCTTCACAAAGGGGGGCAGCACACGGGTGTCGTCTCCGCTGCCCGCCTTTTCCGCCTTCACGACGTCGGCGCCGAGGTCGCCCAGCACCATGCCGCAGTAGGGCCCGGAGATGAAGCGGGAGAGGTCGAGGACCCGGATCCCTTCGAGAGGTGCGTTCATAGGTTTATCCCTTCTTTGTATCGTTTTGGCGCTCGCTACATCATGTTGGGCGCAAAGGTCTGCGGAATCCACAGCACGATCTGCGGCACGAAGATGATCAGCAGGATGATCGCGACCACCGCCGCGGTAAAGACGAGCGTGGGCTTCATGACCTTTTGGAGCGGGGTGTGGCCGATCTTGCAGGCCAGCAGCAGGCAAAGGCCGAAGGGCGGCGTGATGAGCCCCAGCGAGAGGGTGACCACGACGACGACGCCCATGTGGATCATGTTGACGCCCAGCGCCATGCCGATCGGCGCGAGGATGGGGGCGAGCATGATGATGGCGGGGGTCGCGTCCATGAAGCAGCCGACGATCATGAAGATGACAAAGGTGATGAGCAGGAAGGGCAGTTCGCTGTCCGCGACGGAAAGCACCATCCCCTTGACCGCGTCGGGCACATGGTAGACCGACATCATATAGCTGAACACCATCGCGATGCCGATGCACATGGTTGTCGCGGAGGTGAGGGCGGCGGTCTTCTTCACGGCGCCCCACAGCGCCTTCAGCGTGAGGGAGCGGTAGCAGGCCGCGAGGATCAGCGAATAGACGCAGGCGACGACCGCCGCCTCGGTGGGGGTGAAGAACCCGGCGGTGATGCCGCCGATCAGGATGATGGGGGTGCCCAGCGGGGGCAGCGCCACCCAGATGGTGTGCAGGGCCTTTTTGATTCCCATCTTCGCCTCACGCGGATAGCCGTATTTGAGCGCGTAGACGTAGGAGATGAGCATCATCACGAGCCCGATGATCACGCCGGCGGAGAGTCCCGCCAGAAAGAGCGCGCCCACCGAGATGCCGACGGTGGCGGCGTAAATGACCGCGATGATGCTCGGCGGGATGATCTCGCCCAGCGTGGAGGAGGCGGCCGTGACCGCGATCGTAAAGTCGGGGGCGTAGCCCTTCTTGATCATGGCGGGGATGAGGATGCCGCCGATACCCGCCGTATCGGCGGAGGAGGAGCCGGAGATGCCGGCAAAGATCATGCTGACGAGCACATTCACGTGGGCGATGCCGCCCCGGATCCGCCCGACGATCGCATAGCAGCATTGGACGAGCTTGTCCGTGATGCCTGAGATGTTCATGATCTCAGCGGTCAGGATAAAGAGCGGGATCGCCAGCGTTGTAAACCCGCTGAGCCCCGAAAAGGTCCGCTGAACCAGAACGAGCGGGGTCTGGCGAAAGGTGTTGAGCAGCACGACGATTGAGGAAAACCCGATCGCGTAGGGCACGGGGACCGACAGGAAGATCAGCCCCAGCATGAGCAGCAAAAGCAGCAGCGCCATGGGTTCCATCAGTCCAGGCCTCCTTCCGTGTCGCGGGCGATCTCACTGGGAGAGAGGACGCCCAGGTGTTCGAGCAGCATTTCCAAAGTGAAAAAGACGGTCAGCGCCCCGCCGATGGGGTACGCGATGTAGACGAAGATAAAGGGCAGATGGGCGGCCACGGAGGTTTTCCCCAGACCGGACTGCACGAAGCGTACGCCGTATAGCAGGAAGACCGCCCCGACCGCCAGCACCATCAGGTCGATCATGCAGAGGAAAACCCTCTTGTATTTGACCTTGTCTATGAAGAGCGGGATCACGAAATGTTCGCCGCGGCGCACCATCAGGGGCGCGCCCACCATGGTGAGCCACATGAAACAGTAGACGGCGATCTCCTGGGTCCAGGTGCTGGTGACCTTGAGGATATCGCGGCAGACGACCTGCACGAGCACGCAGAAGATGATCCCAATCAGGAAGACCGCCGCGGTAACCTCCGCGCAGCTTTGCAGCTTGTGTGAAACTTTATGCAAGGTAACCCCTCCTTTGCAGTGGGAAGAATTCGGGCAGGGCCCGGGACGTCCGTCCGGAGCCCTGCCCAAGAGATTCCAGTTTCAGGCGGTCAGTACTGCTGGACCTTTTCGAGCAGCTCCGTCAGGCCGTACTGCTCGCAGAACTCCTTGCGGACCGATTCCGTCGCGTCGATCCACGCCTGCTTGTCCGTCAGCTCGCAGACCTGGGCGCCGTCGCCGAGCATCTCTTCGAGGTCGCTGGCGGAGTTGGCGCGCTCGCTGGTGACGAATTCATCCGCGGCCGCCTGTCCGCACTCCTTCAGGATCGCCTGCTGCTCCCCGGTGAGCTTGGCCCACTGGTCCGCGCCGATGTAGAGCGGATGGCAGTTGATCTGGTGCTCGGTCTCGATGATGTAGGGGCAGCACTCGTACCACTTCTGGGTGATGAGGGTGGACATTTCGTTCTCCGCCGCTTCGGCGACGCCGGTCTGCAGGGCGGAATAGGTCTCGGAATAGGCGATCACGGTGGGCAGCAGGCCGAGCGCCTTCCAGGTGGCGACGACGATGTCCGACTGCTGCACGCGCATGGTGATGCCGGCCGCGTCGCCCAGCGTCTTGATCTCCTTGTCCGCGATGAGGTTGCGTGTCGCGCCCGAACCGTTGCCGAGCACCACGATGTTGCCCTTCTCCTCAAGGATCTGGTTGAGCTGCGCGATGTCGCCGCCGTGGACGAACTGGTCGCGGGCCTCGGGGCTCGAGAAGACGTAGGGAAGCGCCACGAAGCCCCACTCGGGCACGTTGGCGCTCACCGCGCCGTCGCCCGACCAGACGATGTCGACGCTGCCGGTCTGCACGGCCTCCCACAGCTCGTTTTCATTGCCGAGGGTTCCGTCGGTAAAGACGTCGACCTCAATGGAGCCGCCGGATTTTTCCTTGACCATTTCGGCAAAGGATTTGCTGGCCTGGGCGCAGGCGGTGTTGGAGGAGACTTCGATGGCCATGATCAGCTTGACGGGTTCCGCCGCGTCGCCGGCCTGCGGCGCGGACGGGTCCGCGGCGGGCGCGGAGGGGGTGTCGGACGGGCTGGAACCGCATCCTGCCAACGAGGCAAAACACAAAGACAAAGTTAATACAATCGCGAGTACCTTTTTCATAACAGAGACTCCTTTTCCTTATTTTTGCGAGATTATATTCAATTTTTCGATATTGTTATAATATCATTTAATACAATAAGATGTCAATTATAGATTGCTATTAAAATTCTTGTATTATTTTGTTCATAATGAACATGCGTGAAGAAATCCCATCCCGCGGGC
>ENA-UOIV01003031-UOIV01003031.1-human-gut-metagenome-genome-assembly--contig:-C59-NODE-3031-length-10344-cov-3.596559_pt1 | contig 10344 bp, 6 predicted proteins | sample MGYA00242333_ERZ723880 | MGnify/ENA metagenome assembly ERZ723880 | reverse complement strand
AAAGATTTGCAGTTCAAAACTTCTTATAATGTTGATATGATTAATACCAACAAATAGATTTTTTATGGTCACTCTATTGCAGCTGGTGCTTCTGTGAACGGTCGTGGAGTAAACTCTTGGGCAAAACGCTTTAATTGGTCTTGGGAAAACATACTGACTTATAACAAAGTGTTTAAGAAGCATCATAGTCTTAATGCAATGATGGGCTATACAATGGAAAAGAATAGTGGCAGGAATTTTTCTATTGAAACTACTGATTATCCAGCCGCTTATTCTGATTTGACAGGTGGCAATGTAGGGCTTGGATTGAATATAATGGCACCTGATGTTAAAGATTATGCCAGTACATTGCTTTCTTATTTGGGGCGTGTGAACTATTCTTATAAGAGTAAATACTTGTTTACGGCAAGTTTCCGTGCAGACGGTTCAAGTAAGTTTCCTAAAGGGAATAAGTTTTCCTATTTTCCTTCAGCTGCTATAGCTTGGAATATTCATCGTGAAAAGTTTATGCAATCCTTAAAAACAATTGATGAATTAAAGTTAAGATTCAGTTATGGGCGTACCGGTAATCAGGGAATACCTGCATATAGTAGTTTGTCTACTTATTCAAATGTGTATTATTCATTTAATGAAAGTGGTGGCATAAGACCTTCTTCTACATAAAAACCCGGTATTGCAGTGTGTTCTATAGCTAATCCTGATTTGACATGGGAAACCACTGAACAATATAATGTCGGATTTGATATGGCATTGTTCAATAATAGGTTATCGTTATCCGTAGATGCCTACTATAAAAAGACTTTTGATTTATTACTCGATAAACCTTTGGATTACACGACCGGTTTTAGCACCATGATGTATAACTCTGGTAGTTTGGAAAATAAGGGAATTGAATTTGTAGTGAATTCTGTCAATATCTCCAACAAGGATTTCTCTTGGACTTCTTCTTTGAATATGTCGTTTAATAGGAATAAAATTCTTGATTTAGGAGAGAATTCGGCTTTGACATTCAATGCAGGCAATATTTATAATGAAGCTTTTATCCTTGAACCGGGGCAGGCAGTAGGAACAATGTATGGGTTTATCTATGATGGAGTTTATCAGTACAAGGATTATAAGAATTTCTATAAAAACAACGATCCATCGCAAGGATTATTATCAATCGAACAATGTCGGGAAATTTATAATCGTGCCAAGAATGGTGAAGAGAAACTGGTGCTTATGGATGGACAACCTAAATATGCAGGGGATGTTCCATTGCCGGGAAGCGCAAAATTTAGAGATGTAGTGGGCGATGATAATAACATTACTACAGATGATAGAACTTATATTGGAAACAGCGAACCTAAATTTACAGGTGGATTTGTTAATAAATTCAATTATAAAGGATTTGATCTGAATATTTTCTTGTCATTCTCATATGGTGGTAAATTGTTTGTGACCAATTATTATCCGGTTTGTGGTTATAATAATCGTAATATATTGCAAAGTATTTATGATGAGGCGTGGAGACCATATAGAGATTCAAACGAATGGCCGGATTATACCATAGACTCATACAAAAACTTAGCATCGAGTTTGTTTGTAGAAAACGGTTCCTATCTTAAGATTAAAGATATTACTTTAGGTTATACTTTGCCAACGTCATGGCTTGAAAAAGTAAAGATAAGCAGAGCTCGTATCTATCTGACAGGCCAAAACTTATTTACATTTACAAAATTTAAGTGGTATGATCCCGAAGTCGCTTCTAATAATCCGATTACGGGTGGTATGTACCGTTTTGTTTATCCAAGTTCAAGAACCATTATTACAGGTCTTTCTATCGATTTTTAAACAACCCTAAATAAATACAAGATGAAAAAAATATATAAATCATTACTGTTTGCTGTAACTCTTACGGTGACTTCATGTGAGATTAATTTCCTAGACGAAAAAATGACGACACAGTTAGGTGGAGATCAAGTTTATACGAAAGTTAGTGATTATGAAATGGCATTGATTGGTATTTATGATATGCTCGGTACACGTAGCTTGCCAACATTAGGTAATGAAATTACCAATTATTTGACCAATTATAATGCCGGACTACCTTTGCTTAACGAGTTGGCGACCGATGAAATGGGGGCCATTACTGCCGGTGCTTCTAAACAATTGATGCTCGAAGAATTGGATAAATGCAAACCGACTCCTCAGCCATGATTAATATGGCAAATGATTTAAATATTAATGCAGAAAAGTCTGGCATTGAAAGTGTTATTGTCAACCGTTGTGTTGCTGAAGCTAAATTTTTGCGTGCTCTCTGCTATTACAACTTGACTTCTGTTTTTGGTGGATGTGTGCTTATTACATTGCCAGGGTCGGAACGAGTAGGTGAAAACATGCCGCGATCATCTACTGAGGCAGTATACGGACAAATATTCCAAGATTTGATAGATGCTTATTCTGTACTACCTGTCAGTTTTGCGGCAGAGAAAGAGATGGGACGTGCTACCAGAATTGCGGCTGCGGCTCTTTTGGCACGGGCAAGCTTAACTGCTGCTACGATGGGGAAATATGCTCACATTTCTCCGGATATGGCTTTGGAAGATGGAATAAATTCATATGAATGGGCTAAAAACAAATTTGCCGAATTAATTAGCCAAGCAAAAGACTATGCACAGAAAGTGATAGATGAGGGATATGGAGGTAATGAAGAGGTACTGCTATCTATGTCTTATGCAGATAGTTTTTATCCTTCGGAAAATACTCCTGAAGTTATTTTTGATGTACAGTTTAAAGATGCTTTATCGCAAGAAGAAGGTGGTTGGGTAGGTCAAATATATGGTCCCGGTTCATGGAACTGGGTACTTCCGACAGGCAATGTGGCCAATACTTATATGCCTTATGGAGGAGCTACCATTGCTGATAATTTTCCCAGTAAGCCCACGAAAGAGACGTGTGATATGAGAAAATACAAGAATATAACCAATTTTCAGTATAAAGGTGATGGAACCTTATGGCCTCCTACGGCGGCAAATAAAACTTATAATTTGGGGAAATTTGCGATGGAGAAAAAGCCTGATTATCCTAAACAACGTACACCGATCAATTACGTGGTACTTCGTCTGGCAGAGATGTACTTGGTTTTAGCGGAAATAGAAGCAGAACAGAATGGCGGACCTACTGACAGAGCTTTACGTTTGCTAAATTATGTCAGACGCCGTTCGGCTAATGAGACTATTTTACCGGAAATAACGAAGGAGAATATGGCTGATCCTTCCATTGTAAAACAGATAACAGGCATTACTCCAAAAGACCAGTTGGAAGAGTTCAGAATGGCACTTATGCAGGAACGAATGTTGGAATTTTTAGGAGAAAGCCTGCGCAGGGTCGATTTGATTCGTTCTGGTTGGATGAAAGAGTATCTGGAATATACCAATGTGGAAGATTATGATAAAAATAAATATATATATAAGAGAAGGCAATTTGAAGATTATTCGATTTTTCTTCCGATTCCTTCAAGAGAAATTACAATTACTAATAATGTCATAAAGCAGAATTTTGGATATGGTAATTAAAACTTTAAAAATGATGGTTTCACTTGTTACAAGTGGAACCGTCATACTCCCATCGGTCGCTCAGGAAGCGGCTTCTAATAAAATTGAAGGTAATCCCAATATTTTATTAATCATGGTGGATGATTTGGGATTGGGTGATTTGTCGTGTCAATATGCTAAAGATGTACAGACTCCGAATATTGACCGGTTGTTTCATCAAGGCGTTCGTATGGACAACTTTTATGCAAATTCATCCGTATCTTCTCCAAGTAGGGCCGGGCTATTGACCGGTTGTTTTCCGGATATGGTCGGAGTACCGGGAGTAATCAGAACTGATCCTAAGGGGAGTTGGGGCTATCTTTCTCCGGATGCTACACTCCTTCCCGAAATGATGAAAAAAGCCGGTTATCAAACTGCAATTATCGGTAAATGGCATTTGGGACTTGAGAGTCCTAATTTACCCAATGAAAGAGGTTTTGATTTCTTCCATGGTTTCTTGGGAGACATGATGGATGATTACAATACGCACTTGCGTAGAGGTTTCAATTATATGCGACTCAATACTGAAGAAATCGATCCTCAGGGACATGCCACAGATTTGTTTACTGACTGGGCGTCCGATTATATATTTAAAGCGAGAAAGCAAGATAAACCATTTTTCCTATATCTGGCATATAATGCACCTCATTCACCGTTGCAACCACCTGTGGAATGGGAAAAAAAGGTTCGTAAACGCCATCCGAATATTTCTGAAACTCGTGGAAAGTTGGTTGCTCTCATTGAGCATATGGATGATGGAGTAGGTAGAGTAATCAACTCTTTAGAGAAAAGCGGACAGTTAGATAATACTCTTATTATTTTTTGTTCGGATAATGGGGGAGATCGGAAATCGGAAGCAAATAACGGCCCTGTAAGAGGAGACAAAGGCGATATGTATGATGGGGGGATAAAAGTGGCTTGTTCTCTATATTGGAAAGGCCATTTGGAACATAGAAGGGTCAATAATTTAGTAATGATGTCGGATATATTCCCTACCTTATGTGATTTAGTTCAACTTCCTGTAAATCATCGGATAGATGGGATATCAGTACTTCCGTTATTGCGTAACCAAGAACAAGTAACTGATGATCGTTATCTGTTTTGGGAACGTCGTGAACACGGTGATATAGGCGGGAAAACTCAAAATGCTGTTAGATACAAAGAATATAAATTACTGCAAAACAGACCTTTTGAACCTTTGCAGTATTTCAATATGAAACAGGATTCCAAAGAATCTCAACCCTTAGAGAAAGATGCCGTATATTCTAAATTGTATAAAGCAATGGTTGAACATTATAGAATATCGGGAGCAATACCTTGGCAAAGACCTTTAACTAAATAAAATCAATGAAGAATATAAATAAAATTGTATATTATTTGCTGATAGCTTCAGCGAATATATTTCTTACTACTGCTCAGCAATTTACCATCGATTTGAATAAGAAATCCTGTGCTAAAGAGGGAATTATTGAAGTTGAACTTAGTGGTGAAAATCCGGATAGTTTGGGCGTATTAAGATATTATCAACTTAATTTACCTAACTATGATAAGGCTGTTTATTATGCACAAGATACTTATTATGATTATTGGCAGGTAAACGGAAACAGAGTACTTCCTTGGATATTTACACCGAATACTATTGGAGATTTGTTTGTGAAACCTGCTTATGGGGTAGACGATCAACAAAACTTGGCATTTAAAAATGCCGGGTTTAAAAATAGGACCAGATATGTATCAAGAAGTGGTTGTTTCATGCAAACTTCACTCAAAGACGGTAATGTACTTGCGTTATTGCCATTGGCTAATTCTGAAACAATATCTGATTTATATGTGACCGATGATGGAGAATTGATTTTGCGTGTAGCAAATTATGGAACACAGTCGGTTTCGGGGAAAGTGCCTGTATTGGCATGGAGCTTTGGAAGTAATACTAATGAAGCATCTTATTTGCTTTTTAGCCGATTACTAAAACATGACGAATATAAAAAGACCATGCGTTTGCGCTATCAGAAAGATTATCCTGAAATGTTTAAGTACTTAGGGTGGTGTACTTGGGAGCAATATAAGAAAGATATTAATTCTGAGTTACTTAAAAATGAAATTATAAAGTTGAAAACTATCGATTTGCCAATCCGCTATGCCATTATTGACGATGGACATCTTTCTTCACGTTCTGCAAAAAATATAAAGAACCAGTTGACAAGTTTTCTTCCTAATGATAAGTTTCCTCAAGGATTTTCTCCTTTACTCTCACTTCGTGAGCCGGATGGTTTGAAATGGATGGGGCTATGGCAGAATTTCAATGGGTATTGGGGAGGTTTTTCACCCGTAAATAATTTCGGAAATGAAATCAATCAATGTTTGCAAACAATTGAAAAGACGGGTTATACGATGCCGCGAATCGATTCAGTGTGTATTTCCAAAGTGTATCATGCATTTTTGGGACAATCGGCATCCGATGGCTTTGATTTTCTGAAAGTAGATTGGCAAGCTGCTAATTTATACATGCAACGATATAGCGAGAATGCGGCAAGAGGTGCTTTTTTAGCATCAAGAATTGTAGATGACATTGCCGATCGCTATTTTTCTAATGGGCTTATCAATTGCATGGCTATGAATAATGCGGTTTTACAAAATACTTATCATACAAATGTTACAAGAACCAGTATTGATTATAAACTGAATAATATGTTCATGGCCAAAGAACATTTGTTGCAATCTTATCATAATGCTCTTTACATATGTCCTACAGTGTGGGGAGATCATGATATGTTCCACTCTTCTGATAAAGTATGTGGTGACATAATGGCTTTGTCTAAAGCCATGTCTGGCGGACCGGTTTATTTATCGGATGCTCCTGATCAAATATCTTTTTCTAAAGTATCACCTTTATGTTATGATGATGGCTTGATAATACGTCCTTTGGCACCTGCTACAGTTATGGAACGTTCGGTATTCACAGCTCCGTTGATTGAACAAGTGCCTTATTATGTTTCTGCACCATTGGAGAATGGAGTTGCTGCAGTTGTTATTTACAATTTGTGTGTGGATTCTGTGACGGTTTCAGGCACGATCGATTCTTCTGATTATTCTATGACAGGAACTTTATTGCAACCCTATTCGGGAAAATGGAAGTTACCCGAAGAAGGACTTTTTTTGTATGATTATGATGCGCATACAGGATATCCTATCGGTAAAAACAAACATAAATTTCAAATATCAGGATTTGATGATAAATTGTATTTCTTTATACCAATATATAAAGGATGGGCGGTAATTGGTCGGACAGATAAATATTTATCCCCGGCTACTGTATCTGATATCAAATATAAAAGAAACTCTTTAGAACTGACATTATCTGAGGCTGGTATTTTTGATTTTTGGATGAAAGAGGGTACCCCTTATGCAGAAAATATTACTTTTACCTCATTGGGAAATGGAATTTGGAGGGCGAATGCCGAGCATATTTCAAATAATAGAATAATAATATTAAAAAAATAATAGAGTGATGAAAAATTTATTATCGATAAGTTCTTGTGTTGCATTTGCCGGATTGACATCTTGTGCAGGAGGTTCAACTTCTGAAAAGCAGATAACTCCCAATATCATATATATTTTAGCCGATGATTTAGGGTATGGGGATATTGGTATTTTGGGTCAAAAAATTATCAAAACACCTAATATTGACAAGCTGGCTTCTGATGGTATGATTTTTACTAACCACTATTCAGGAGCACCGGTTTCCGGACCATCCAGATGTATACTGATGACCGGAAAACATTCGGGACATAGCAGTATCCGTGGTAATAAAAGTATTGCCGGAGTGGGAGTGGCCCCCATCAACAATAATGATATTACTCTGCCGGAAGCTATCAAGAATCAGACAAATTATGTCACAGGTATGTGTGGACGTTGGCATTTAGGAGGTGAATTGACCAATCAAACTCCTTACCATCGTGGTTTTGATTATCATTTTGGCAAATTGAGTGCAGATTTTCCAAATCATTATGGGGTATTTATAGATTCTTTGTGGGACCAGAATGGAATACATATACCCTATGATAAGTATTCCAAAAAGAATATTGAGCCTATGTATGAAAATGGGAAATATTACAATCTTACTGAAGAAGAAAATAGTCATCGGCCAATAAATATGGATAGGTTGGTGACTGATAAGGCCAAGAATTTCATAAAGAGTAATAAAGATAATCCGTTCTTTTTATATGTGGCTTATTCTCTGATGCATGCTCCGATGGAATACCATGCTGATATGCCGATAGAGGCGAATGATTGGCCCAAAGAGGAAAGGGCTTTCGCTTCTATGTTGATGAGTCTTGATAAATATGTTGGGGAAATAGTAGCTCAGGTGGATGAACTTGGTTTAGGCGAGAATACGTTAATTGTATTTACCAGTGATAATGGGGCACACAATGAAGGTGGGCATGATTATCGCTTCTTCCACTCGACTGGTGACTATAGAGGATTTAAGCGTGATTTGTATGATGGAGGAATGCATACACCTATGCTCGTGCGCTGGACAGGAACTATTCCAGAGGGATCGCAGACGAATCTTTTGTCCGCTTTTTGGGATGTCATGCCTACTATTTGTGAATTGGCTGGTGCTCCTATTCCGGAACAAACAGATGGGATTTCTTTTGCTCCGACATTGTGTGGTAAAACTCAGGAAAAAGTTCATGATTATTTATATTGGGAATTTAACGAGCGTTCGGAACGTGTAAAACCGAGACATGAATATAAACAGGCTGTGGTATTTGATAATTGGAAAGTTGTCAAATATATTGATGCCGATAAGATTGAAGTGTACCAATTGGACAAAGACCGTTCGGAATCTAATGATGTGGCCAAAGAGCAACCTGAAATAATCGAGAAAGCTTTGCGTTATATGGAAGAGTCTCATCAACAAAATCCGATATTTCCATTGACTAAAGAAGAACGGAATATCAATTAAAAGAAGATGTCATGAAAAAGACAATATTTGCATTAATTATTTGCCTATGTTGCTTAAATAGCGTTTTTGCATTCAAGTATAGTAATACTCCTGCTGGAATGATTTATTTCGCCAGTCATGGTTATGTTGAGAATAATGAAGTTTTAAATAATCCATATATTATTGGGGGATTGTATACAATGCATTGGTCTGTGATAGAGTCGGAGCAAGGTAAGTATAATTGGAAAGAGGTGGATGATTTTGTGAATCGCTGGACAAAGGCTGGAAAAAAGGTCGCTTTGCGTATCATGTGGTCAAGTAGTGGCTATTGGAGAAATCCAGTGGCTGGAAAGCCTACTCCGGCATGGGTATGGAAAGCTGGTGCCAAGTACGCTTATCATAAAGAGAGTAATACTGAATTAGCTTTATTTTGGGATCCGATATTTAGAGAACATGCCATGAATTTTATGAAAGCTGTCAACAAACACTTTAAAAATAATAAGGAGATACTTTTTATCGATGTTACTCCAGGAGCAGAAACAAATCCATATCGTTTTGGAACAATCAATAGAAAAGATCCTCAATTTAAAGAATCTTTTTCAAAAGTTCCGGCCAGTGATGGCCGGACTTACACAGAAGATTTGTGGACAGAAACAATTAAAAGCTGGATAAAGCAAACTGCCAAAGTAATGACTGATATCCCTTGTTTGGTAACGTTGAATCAAGGAAGTCTTTTTGGACGGAATAATTTTCCGGTTTTCGGTCAAACAGCCGTGGATAATGGTATGTATGTCGGTCAAAACGGCATACACGAAAACAGCTATCAGGGAAATGATGCACTAAGAACTAAATTATTTAACCAATGGAAGAATAAGACTAAATTATTCTTTGAGATGGTTCATGCTGCAGAAACGCAAAACACAGGCTCTATGCAAGGAGTTATTGAAGCTGCCAAGCGCATAGATTGTGACTATTTGAATGTGTATCCTCAAGATGTACTTAAATCAACTGTAGGAACCTCCTGCTATAATACAAAATGGGATGAGGCTCTAAAAAATGGCTATAATTATTTCTCATCTAAAGCGAAAGACAAATGATAAGAATAATCCTTTTTTTATTATGTGTTGTTATGGGGAGTGTTTCATGTACCGGAAATACGCCACCTAAGACTTCTCCTTCTATTAAGAATCAGACAAATACGAATGGGGGACTGATTTATTTCGCATCGAAACAACATCGAGACGATTTGGCTATACAAAATCCTTATATTGTGGGGGCGCTTTACACTATTTATTGGAGTGAATTGGAAAAGAGTAAAGGAGAATATGATTGGAGCGAGTTGGATGAATTTTTCAAGAAATGGTCGGCCGGAGGTAAAAAAGTAGCTATACGGGTGATATGGATATCTACAGGACTGTGGCCACATGAAGTGGCGCGTCATCCATCTCCAGATTGGCTTTGGAAGGAAGGGGCCAAGTATTATTATGATGAAAAGACTCAAACGGAGATACCGTTATTTTGGGATCCTATATATAATAAACATGCTCTTCGTCTAATGCAAGCTATTTATGATCGTTATGGGAAAGATCCGAATTTGTTATTTGTATCGGCAACACCTGGATATGAAACATTTCCTTGTCATCCTAAGACCGGTAGTGTAAGCACTAATTTCTTTGAAGATTTTTCAAAAGTCAGAGATAGTCAAGGGCGGGCTTATTCACCGGAATTATGGAAAAGTACTGTCAAGAATTGGATATCATCTATTTCTGCGATGTATAGCGATGTACTTACTTTTGTTTCACTTAATCGAGAGCGGGGAGT
>ENA-UOIV01003025-UOIV01003025.1-human-gut-metagenome-genome-assembly--contig:-C59-NODE-3025-length-10362-cov-3.944601_pt1 | contig 10362 bp, 12 predicted proteins | sample MGYA00242333_ERZ723880 | MGnify/ENA metagenome assembly ERZ723880 | reverse complement strand
CACCATCTGCGAGACGTTGCCCGCGATCAGGCGGTTGAAGAATCCCTTTTCCTGCAAGACCTTGTAGTAGGACAAGGCGCTTTTGTCGGCCATCTGCAAGGCGCGGCCGACGTTGGACTCGATGGCCGCCTTGTCGGGCGAGAGGGTGAAAAAGAGTTCGTGGAAGCGCCGCACATGCTCGCGGGCTTCGACGGGGCGGTTCTGTGCGAGGTCCTGCGAGAGTGCTACCATCAGCGAGCGACCGTTGTCCAGTACGTAGATCTTCTGCCGCTGCCGTTCGGCGAAAGAGTAGGACAGCCAGACCGCCGCCACGGTTACGACGCTGCAGATTCCGGCGAAGACGAGCGCGTACATGCGCAGCTGCCGAAACGATGTTTCGATGTTCGTTAAACACTTGAATTCCATAACAGCGAATTATTTTATTTTCTGAAAATAAGCCGGGCGCCGTTCATGATGCCGCGTCCCACGGCTTTACCGCCCGATAATGCCGCCTTACCGACACCCTTTGTTCCGGCCCACGCTTTGCCGGCCGTCCATCCGGCCCCGGCGCTTACGAGCGAGGTCATCTTCGAGACGGTCTTGTTGTAGGCGGCGAATCCGTTCGCCTGCACGACCCACGAGGCGATCGAGGGGATGCAGAGGTATCCGCATACGGCCACGAGCATGAAGATCAGGTTCAGGCTGTTCGACCAGTCCACATACCAGTTGTATCCCTGCTCCATAAGTTCGGTATCATGCCGCATGGCGAGGCTTTGCAGACGTGCGATGATCGCCGAGAAAAGATCCGAGATCGGCAGCCACAGGTAGATCGAGACATACTTCGTGAGCCATTGCGTCAGTGTGGACTGGAATCCGTCGAACACGGAGATGGCAAAGGCGATCGGCCCCAGCAGTGACAGCACGACCAGATAGAAGGTCCTCAGCACGTCGAGTATGACGCTTGCCGCTGCGAAGATCAGTTCGAGCAACCATGCCAGACACTTGAAGACGATGCCCTTGACTGACCACGAGGATCGCTCCTCGTTCATGCGGTCTAGTGTCTGCTGTGTCTGGTCGTCCACGCCCAGTTCGCTGAGCTCGCGCTCCATCTCCTCGTCCTCGGCGTAGTAGCTGTCCGGGGGCATCTGCTCGCGGCCTTCGAGTTCGAGCCGCTCACGCCGCTCCTGCCACTGTTCCATGTCGAGCGTCTGCCCGGCCATAAGCGAATGCGTGGCCTTTACCAGCGGCGAGAGAATACCGTTCAGGCTTCCCAGCACGAGTGTCGGAAAGAACAGGATGCAGATTCCGATGGCGAAGGGCCGCATGAGGGGAAAGAGGTCGATAGGTTCGGCTTGGGCCAACGACTGCCAGACGCGGTAAGCAATGTAGAGCAGCGCCCCGATTCCTGCGATGGCCATTGCGACCTGCGACATCGGGTAGCACAGCACCATCATATCGTCGTAGAGTACCCGGAGAATCGTGTGCAGATTCTCCGTAAGGGAAAGCATGTGTACCATCGTCGGCTACCAGTAGCGTTGTTCGTCGGTTCCGTACAATGAGAGCACTCCCTCCATGTCCCGCTTCCGGGCGGCTCGCAGCAGGGATATGGAGATGTTCTTGCGCGTGTAGTAACGTGCCAGGTCGCGGTGACGCCGCAGGACGCCGTAGACGCGCTGCACCACGTCGATGCGGTCCTTGTCCGTCAGGGACATATCCGTAGGATTCACGATGTCCTGCAGCTCCTTCAATTCCCCGGCCGACTCCTCGATGATGCGTGCGTAGCCTGCGGCGATGGCCGCGAGTTCCGCGGGCGTGAAGTTATCGTCGCCGACCATGCGGCGATAACCGTCGACGTAGATGTCCGAGATTTCGCCCACGAGCAGAATGCACTGCTGCACCTTACGGGCCGAGCGGACGAGGTTGCTGACCGATTTCAGGGCGTCGTAGTATCGCTTCCCCTGCTCATAAATCTTCACGGTTTCCTGAAAACTTTGCAACATGGTCTGGCCGTTCTTGGCGGCTTCGACGACCTGCTTGGTGGAGTTGACGATCCCCTGCGCGAGGTTCGTGGGGTCCGAGACGACCCACTGGGCGTATGTGCTGCGGCCTGTGCAGACGAGGCACAGACACAGCAGGATGATTTTCTGTTTCATTGAATTGATCGTTTTTTCAGGGTTTTTCGCCCGAAGGCGGATATCATCGTTTTATCCGCCAGCCTGTGGCCGATTGTTCGGGCTGCTCCCTCCGTGCAGGACCGATGTCCTTCTGCAGCTTTTCGGTGGATTGTTTCTCCAGCTTGGAGCCTTTCCGCCGCAGGGACTCGAACAGATCGTCGGCGTAGGACTGCCGTCCGGTCATGCGAACGAGCCGTTCGTCCAGCTCGCGGAAGGCTTTTTCGACCTGCCGGAATTGTTCTTCGTGGGGAATGTCCGGCTCGATACCGTATTTGTCGAGCAGTTGCAGGTTGATATAAGGGCTGTCGACTTTTTCCGGGAAGCGTGCTAACCATCCCAAGGTCTGCAACTCGGCATCGAGTTTTTCGATGTAGGTTTGCCGCAGGGGAATTTCCGGATCACTCTCCAATATCCTCTCGGCTTCCCGCACCATGCGGTTCTCTGCCTTCCAGATTCGCTCACGGAGCTGCTGCACCTGCTGTGGATCGTCCGGACACGCCGGGCTGTCCAGCCGCTGCAATCGCCCCATGTCGGCGTCCCAGTCGTAGAGGTGTACGATGTAACAGGAGGGCATATAACGCCCACTCGTTTCTGCCAAATGGCGCAGTTCGCGGAACGTCTCGGCGCGGAACTGCCGGTCGATGATATGCGCAGCGGCCTGCACCTCGGCCATCGGCGGCTGCCGGAGCTTGCTGTCGGGATGCTGCTCCAGATAGGCATCCAAGAGAAAGGTGTGCATGGACAGCAGGCCGTGCAGGGAGTGGGCGCTGTCTGCCGGAACATCCGCGAGGCGGTGCCCGATCTTTTTCGCAAACGATGTCCTGCGCAGGGCATCCATCAGCTCCAGCATATCTTTTCCCGCCGCATCTTCGGGCGTCCTGAGAAAGCGGGATGTCGCTGTATTCATTGTCAGTCCGATTCCGGCAATGGTCAGATTAGATTTCCGGTGCCGTCGCACAAGGTCCGTAACACTGCTTATATCCCGTTCCCGGAGCAGGTTCTCAGCATGACGGGCAATGAGCGTGCGTCGATGTTCCCTTTCCCACTCCGGCTTGCGGCGGAATAGCCGTGCGATCCTATCTTTCCATTCCATAGCTGACATATTTAAGACAGTACAACTGGGAATAAAGTCCGCCGAAGGGCTGCCCCGGCAAGCAGGGGCAGCCCGGAAATGCCGAATGACGCTCCATTATTCGGCCGGCTCGTTGAAGTCGCACGCTTCGGCACCGATGGCATCGTCTTCCTGCCGCCGGATGCTGTCTTCCGGAACGAAGCGTCCGTAACAGCCGACGGTAAGCGTCTCGGCAGTTGCGTCGTAGATCACGCGGTTACCGTCGTCGGCGCCGAGCCACAGGCGGTGGCGGCGCAGCGCGATAATGCCGTCCTGTACGATACGTTTGTAGCAGAGCGCGTGGTCGAAAACGAGGATGCGCCACGTCCCCTCGCCGATGCGGCGTATCGAGGCCGAGAGGTTGTTTTCCGCCGAGAGCCACGCCCCGCAGATGCGGTCGGCGTCGAGTTGTTCCCGAAGGTCCGCCAAAGTGCGGATAACTTCGGTGCGAGTTCTGATCTCCTGCTGAAGGGCCGCTACGGCCGACGCAGGTGTCGATTGGTTACTGTTCATAATCTTTGAGGTTTGAGATTCGTTTGAAAGCGCCGCCCGGCACGAGGAGCAGTGCATCGGCCGGGGGCGTGTAAAAGAGATCGATCCGGCGTCCGCCGTAGGCCGTATAATAGACGCAATCCTTGTAGTGCAGAACATGCGTTTCGGATGCGCCGCGGCGCGTGATGGTGATCCGGAATTTATCACCGCACGGCTCGATCACCAGCCGCGTATCGTCGAGCGTCGAATGCCATTCGCCGCACAGGGGACGGATTTTGCGGTATTCGTAATCGTAGAAGAGGTGAAACGCTCCGAGCACGGCGGTAAACGTCAGCAGGAGACCTGCACATATCCAAAGCAACTGTTTCATAACAGGATGAATTAAGATTCGGGGTTCGTTTCGCGTTCGCGTGCCAACTGGCGGATGGCGGCTTCGATGTCGCCGCCGAGCTTCCCGGCGAGTTCCATCACCTGCATTTTCTCCGATTCCTCAGTGGTATAGGTCAAATATTCTTCGACCGAAGTTTCCGTGGCATAGACCGCCGACTGCACGCCTCCGAGTCCGATCCAGACCTCTTTATAGCGGCGTTTAGGATCGTTCGAGAGGTTGATCGAGAGAATCTGCGCCCGCTCCTTGTCCGTCAGACCCAGCAGACGTTGTATGCCGTCGAATTTCGAGAGGTATTTGCGTTGGTCCAAAAGGATTTTGCAGTCGGCGTTGTTGATGATCGACTCCTTGACGATGGGCGACGAGATGATGTCGTCCACCTCCTGCGTCACCACGACCGCCTCGCCGAAATACTTGCGAACGGTTTTATAAAGGTAGCGTATGTAGGCCGACATATTGGCCGAGGTGAGGGCCTTCCAGCACTCCTCGATGAGGATCATCTTGCGGACGCCTTTCAGCCGCCGCATCTTCGAGATGAAGGTCTCCATGATGATGAGCGTCACCACCGGCAGCAGCGTCCGGTTCGAGGAGATGTTGTCCAGCTCGAAGACGATGAAACGCTTGTCCAGCAAATCCAGCTGCTTGTCAGAGTTCAGCAGGTAGTCGTATTCGCCGCCCTTATAGTAAGGTTCCAGCACGTTCAGAAAATTGGCAAGGTCGAAATCCTTCTCCCGCACGCGCTTCTGCTCCAAAAGCCGCCGGTAGTCGGTTTCGACGAACTCGTAAAAGGTATCGAACGAGGGGACGATGGAGCGGTCGGCGCGGAGCTTCGAGAGGTAAAGGTTCACGGCGTTCGAGAGCGCGACCTCCTCCGAGCGCGTCGGCTCCTCGGATTCGCGCTTCCAAAGGGTCAGCAGCAACGTCTTGAGCGACTCGCGCTTTTCCACGTCGTACACACCGTCTTCGACATAAAAGGGATTGAAGGCAATGGGCGCCTCCTCGGTGTAGGTGAAATACACCCCGTCGCGGCCCTTGGTCTTGGCGTGAATCAGCGAGCAGAGCCCTTGGTAGGAGTTGCCCGTGTCGACCAGCAGGATATGCGAACCCTGCTCCCAGTACTGACGGACCAGATGGTTGGTGAAGAACGACTTTCCGGAGCCCGACGGTCCGAGGATGAATTTGTTGCGGTTGGTGATGACGCCGCGCTTCATCGGAAGGTCCGAGATGTCCAGATGGAGGGGTATGCCCGACAGGCGGTCGGACATCTTGATTCCGAAGGGCGAGAGCGACGAGCGGTAGTTGGTCTCCTCGTTGAAAAGGCAGAGCGCCTGATCGAGGAAGGTGTAGAAACTCTCCTCGGCGGGGAAGTCGGCCTCGTTGCCGGGAATCGCCGCCCAGAACAGCACCGGCACGTCCACCGTGTTGTGATGCGGCGTGCATCCCATCAGCGCGAGCTGCGAGCCCACGTCGTTGCGGATGCGCTTCAACTCCGCTTCGCTCTCGGCCCATGCCATGACGTTGCAGTGGCACCTTACGGAGCGCAACCCCTGCGAGTGCGCCTCATTGAGATACATTTCGATCCACTCCCGGTTGATGGCGTTCGAGCGCGAATAGGCCGCCAGCGAGTTCATGTTCCGGGCCGAGGCTTCGAGCCGCTTGAGCGTTTCGTCGTGGTCGTCGAGGAAGATCACCTGATTGTAGACATGGTTGCAGGAGAGCAGCAGTCCCATGGGCGCCGCGAACGAGAGGCGGCAGTCCGAGCGGTCGGTCGAGAGGCGTTCGTAGCGGAAATCCGTCGCCACGCTCTGCGGCAGCATATCCAGATCGGAGAGCGTGTGCATCGAGAGGTACTTGTCCCCGATGCGCATCACGCACGGGTCGAGACGGATATCCTCGTTGACGACCGGACTCCGCTCGTCCGAGAGGGCGAAGTAACGGGCCAGCAATCCGGTGTCGTCCGCCGTGCCGACGATCTCCGCTTCCGTGAGCCGCTCGACGCGCACGAGACCCGAATCGTTCAGAATGCGTTCCATCTGCTCTGCGGCTTCCAGAAAGCGCGTCACGACATCCGTGTCGCGCATCTCCCGCGGGACGATGAAGCCCCGGCACAAGACGGACGAAGCACTGGTCTGCCGCATCCGTTCGGGCATGGTCTTCGTAACGAACAGGTAGCACGTGTGGCGCAGGTAGGGCCGCTCGTTGAAATGACGTTCGTAAGAGCGGGCGAGAAAGTTCCGCTCGGAGCCCTCCTCCGGAGCCGCATACCGCTCCTCGATGAAGAAATCCTGCTTATGGACGACGGTGTAATCCGGCAGCACTTTCAGGGCTTTGAGCCATGCGCCGTGCAGCGCTTCGTACTCCTCGCCCGTGAGGGTGAAGAGTTCGGGCAGCGTGACGCGGTAGGCTGCGGTGATGTCGGCGAACTTGGAGATGATGCAGTTGTTCTCGACGCGCAGCAAAGGGAATTTCGATTCCAAGGTCGAGGTTTTCAGGGTTCCGCGCATAGGATTATGGTTTTACGGTTCGACGAAAGCGCAACAGCCGCCCGACGGCCCGGCGGTGGACGATGCGCCGCGGATGCCGGCGCGAGGCCATGAGTTTTTGAAGCCCGTGGGGGCCGAAGCGGCGGCTCAGGTAGAAGGTGCCGCCCGTGACGGCAAGACCGGCCGCGAGGGCGAAGAGGATGCAGAAGCCCTGCGGGATGCCGCTCATGTACATTCCGGCGAAGCAGACGAAGACGCCCAGAAGCCCCGCGACGAACAGCACGAGGTACTGCGTCGTGAGACTCTGAAATTCGACCTGACGGCCCACGCCCTTGTTCACTTGGTATTCGGCCATCGCTTAAAGGAAGAACGAACGTAAGACCGTACCGACGATCACCAGAAAGACGCACGAGAGAAACAGTGCCGTAGCGGATTTCGAAGCGTCTGGATCGCCCGATGAGAACTTCGAGTAGACGCGTACGCCGCCGACCAGTCCGAGGATCGCCGCGACGGCGAAGATCAGTTTCGTGAGCGGGTCGAAATAGGACGTTACCATGTTCGTGGCCTCGCTGATGCCGGCCATGCCGTTGCCCTGCGCGAAGGATGCGAGTGCGGAGCACAGGGACAGAATCGTGAAAATTGCTCTTTTTTTCATCGTTCAAGTAGTTTGGTTAGGGGTGTGAAAAAGGCCGCAGCCTGCCTTTGTGGCATTCTGCGACCGGATACATCGTATTTCCTGCTGCGGAAAAGACGTTAGCCGTATTCTTTATTCCATTTCATAGTCGTTCGTTTATTTTTAAGCAAAGGCCCGGATGTCGAAGTTGGCAATGGCCTGCCGCTCCTCGGCCGTGGCGTCGCCCATGACGGCGCTCTCCCCGAAGTCCAGCTCTCCGAGCATCGCATGAACTTCCGCATCGCGGAGTTCTGCTCTGGCGGGGAGAGCCGGAAGCTGCGGACGGGCCGGTGTGGCGTCAGGAGCTTCGGGCTCCGAGAGTTCCCCGTCTTCGCCGATCGAGGGCTGCACGACAAGGCCGTTCCACGGCGCCATTGCAGGTGCCGGGGCAAATATAGCCTCTCCGACGGCCGATGTGGAACGCATGTCCGCCCCTGTCCGTTCCAGTCCGCTCCGATAGGATTTCGACACGAGGATTTCGGGCTTTGGGGATACGCTGAGAGCCGGTTGAACGTTGGGCGGCGTCTGCTTGGGGGCTTTGGGATGCCGCTGTTCGGAGTGCTTGAACAAGTACACTCTTAGGAGTGCGAAGCCGGCGCATAGCAGGCTGATAAGGATTGCGATCATGGCCATCATTATAAAAGTTCTTTTGTGTTTTGCTCTTTGTGAATGCGGTTGATATCGTCTTTATACAATTCGAGATGCTGCCGCAGGATATTCTCGACGTAGGAAGTTGCAGTCATATATTCGCCGCCGATTTTCTTTACGACTTCCAGAATTTTTCGTTTGGTTTCGATGCTGACATAGAGTGCCGCACGCTGTCTGATCTCCATTGGGGTCATGAAGGTCTGTTCGAAATCGGGAATTGCGGTCGTTCGTTTTCTTCGGGCTTCCGGTGCTGTCGCAGGTTGCTGCGTAATCTCCCGGACTGCGGTGTCTACACGGTCTTCCGTCTTCCGCTCCGGCTCCTGAACCTCGCGCATGACGTTTGTGGAGAGGGGTATCTCTCCGGCGATCATCTTGCGCATCAATGCCTCATCGACTTCGACCTTGGATTTACGAGTCATCGTTACCGGATTTTAAGAAGAGTAAGTATCTCATGGGCGAGAGCCGCGATTTGCGCCTCACGAGCAAAGGTGCGCTCCGGAGGCAGAAGCGTCGAACGACAAATCCCTGTACCGTCGGGAAGCAGTTCCTTGTTGAACTTCGAACGGTAGGGAACATGCGTCGCCATGATCGACAATTCGAGTTTCTGAATCACTGCTTCATACCGGTCGTAAAGCGGAGTGCGTTCCCGGCGGTCGACCATCGTCCAGAAGAGGTAAATGTTCTGTAGTCGCGAAGCCTTATTGTGGACTAACCCTCGGTCGAGACTTCGGGCGAAGGCGAGAGAACTTTCCATGACGAGTTTATCGGCTTTCAATGGAATAAAGATGGAATCCAACGACGACAGGATATGCAGAACACCCTCTGAGTTGACTGTACCCGGAAGATCATAGAGGATGATGCGGGGCCTGTAGCCGCTTTGTAACAGGCTTTCCTCTTTTTCAAGAGCTTCGGAGGGCATGCATCGGATGACGGGCCAAATTTTACGACCCGTAGCTTTGAACTGCCGGACCATCATCAATTTGTAATAGTCGCTGTGTTCTATGGCTTCCAGTTCGCGTTCGCGCTGGGCATGAATCGACCATTGGGGATAGTCGCAGTCCATAACCAGAACGTCGTGTCCCATGTTATAGTGCAGATAGCTGGCGAGCAGTACCGTGAAGGTGGATTTTCCGACGCCGCCTTTCTGATTGCAGACGGCAATGCGAGATTGAAAGTTTTTCATAAGCGATAAATTAAAGAATTCTTGCGTTCATGAATTTGTGATTTCGGAGATTCACGACTGCATTCATTCGTGAATGACTCCTTTTATGCAGTGGAGATGAGAGGCGTTCCTGCCTGCCATATCGATTCCATGAATGATTTGTAAAAGGAATGCAGGAAAGAGGGTTTTGAGTATTGCGTTTCATCTTTTGATAGTGAAAGATTTTGTTCATGATGCAAGATACAACCGACTAAATACCTCGCTTCCGATGTCCGCTCACGACCGCTCCAGTCCGCACGGAGAGCTTGTTTTGGCGCCCGCACGGTTGTAATATTGCACCGGGAACAGCCCTACCCTCGAAAGCCGTATCGGGTAATTCTGATAACGTCGGTTAGAGATTCTTCGGCGCGATTTTTTCCCATCGCCAGATGGGAGCGAGGTGTACCTTTGTCCGACAAACTGCGTTTTGTCCGACAAAGGTCCTCGCTCTGCGAGGCTGGGGCCGCTCCCAAGTCGCGACCCTTTTTCAAGCTATATATGGATACCAATCGAAAACAGACCGACAAGACCGACAAGAAGCCCCGAACGCCGAGTTATAAATACTCGTTTCGGCTTAACGAGGAGCAAAACATCCGCTTCTATGAGCTGCTCTGCAAAGCTGGACTGAAGCATAACCGGAGCCGTTTTATCGTCAAACGACTATTTAGCGAGGAATTTATAATCATCAAACGCGATCCGTCGAAGACGCAGTTCGTCGCCCGGCTGAATGATTTTTATTTCCAATTCCAGAAACTTGCGAACAACTATAATCAGATTGTAAAGGCTGTCAATTCGCACTTTTCCAACATTGCTATCCCGCATCAGATCGCCATGCTGGAACAACGCACCCGCGAGTTGAAAGCTCTGAGTATCGAGATTCTGCACCTTGCAAAACAAGCTAAAGAATGGTTGCGAATATAAGATCGGGCTCCTCGCCCGGCGGGGCATTGCGTTACAACAAAGAGAAAGTGGATAGAGATGAAGCCGAGGTGCTGCTTTGGCAGAAGATGTTAGAACCGTTCGACAAATACGGGCGAATGGATGTCGACGCCTGCATGGAGAGTTTCCGACCGTACCTCGAAGCTAACAGAAGAACGACCAATACGGTTTTCCATGCTTCGCTGAATCCCTCGCCGGAAGACAGGCTGACCGACGATCAGCTCCGGGACATCGCGCAGGAATACATGGAACGTATGGGTTACGGCAACCAGCC
>ENA-UOIV01003018-UOIV01003018.1-human-gut-metagenome-genome-assembly--contig:-C59-NODE-3018-length-10383-cov-5.477730_pt1 | contig 10383 bp, 1 predicted proteins | sample MGYA00242333_ERZ723880 | MGnify/ENA metagenome assembly ERZ723880 | reverse complement strand
CGATTGGTCTGGGGCACGAAGGAGACGGTATCGCGGATGTCGGCGTCATAGGGAGTGGGCAGCAGGCCGGAGAGGGCGTTGGCCGGGCCTGCCGCCTCCTCGCCGATGGAGGCCGACGCGGCGCCCACGGTGGGCGCGTCGTTGGTGCCGTTGATGGTGACGGTCAGAGTGCTGGCGGCGGTGCCGCCGTGCCCGTCCGAGACGGCATAGGCGAAGGTGTCGGTCACGGATTCGCCCGGCCCCAGCCCCTGCACGGCGGCGGAGCTGTTGTTCAGGACATATACATAGGAGCCGTTGGCGTTGAGGGTCAGGGTACCGTACAGGCCCGCCGTGGAAGACTGGGGCACGAAGGTCACGATGTCGTTGACGTCCGGATCGGGCACGGGCCGCAGCGAACCCAGGGCTACGGCCTTGACGTCTTCGGTGAGGCTTGCGGTTTGCACCGTGGGCACGGGCAAATCGTTGGTGCCGCTGATGTTCACGGTGAGCGTGCCGACCGTGATGCCGCCGTGCTGATCCTTGACCGTATAGTTGAAGGTTTCGGACAGGCTCTCGTCCTGCCCGAGTGCCTGCACTACGGACAGGCTGTTGTTCAGCGTATACGTGTAGGCCCCGTTGGCGTTGAGGGTCAGGGTGCCGTACAGCCCCGCCGTGGTCTGCGGCGTGAAGCTCAGCAGGTCGCTGACGATGCCGTCCCGTGTGTTGTCCGGGTCCGTGGCCGCAATGATCCCGCTGGACAGGAGGAGCGTGTCCTCCTGCACGCTGACGCTGACGGACGGGGCCACGGGCGTGTCGTTGGTGCCGTGGATGGTCACCGCGTAACTTCCGTTCAGGGCGGCGCCGAGGATGTTGGTCACCTTGTAGGGGAGCACGTCCAGCAGTGTCTCGCCCGTAGTCAGGCCCTGCACCGCGCCCAGATTGTTGTTCAGCGTATAGGTGTAGGAGCCGTTGGCGTTCAGGGTGAAAGTGCCGTAGAGGCCGTTCAGGGTGGTGGCGCTGTACGTCAGCCCGTTGAGCAGGCCGCTCAGGATGCCGAGCGGGTCGGCCGGGACGGGCAGCGTGCCCGAGGTGGCGAGCCGGACGTCTTCCGTGACGTTGCCGGGGCCGGAGATCTCGCCCGTTTCCTGAAGGCCGCTGATGGTCACGGTCAGGGTATTGCTTCCGGTGCCGCCGCGGTTGTCCGTCACCGTGTAGGTAAAGGTGTCGGTGAGCGTCTGGCCCGCCTGCAGTGCCTGCACGGCGGGCAGGTTGTTGTTCAGGGTATAGAGGTACGTGCCGTCCGCATTCAGGGTCAGGGTGCCGTAGGTTCCGGCAGTGGCCGTCTGGGGGATGAAGGCCACGGTGTCCTGGGTGTCCGTGTCCCGTGGGGCGGGCAGGCTTCCGCTGGCGGTGATTTGGGCGTCCTCGGTGACGGAGGCTGCCGCCGCCGCTACGGTGGGCGCGTCGTTGGTGCCGTTGACGGTCACGGTCAGGGTGTTGGTGCTGATGCCGCCGTGCTGATCCTGGACGGCATAGGAAAAGACTTCCTGAAGGGTTTCCCCGACTCCCAGACGCTGCACGACGGCAAGGCTGTTGTTCAGGGTGTAGGTGTAACGCCCGGCGGCGTCCATGACCAGCGTGCCGTAGATGCCCTGCACTGTGGCGGGCACGAAGGAGAGGATGTCGCTGATCACGCCGTCCTGGGTGTTGTCGGGATCGGAAGGCGCGGGAAGCGTGCCGCTCGCCACCGTCGCGGCGTCTTCCGCGACCTGGACGGTGGCCGGAGTGGTCAGCGGCGGGTCGTTGGCGCCGTTGACGGTGATGGTCAGCGTGCCGGTCGAAGCCGCGCCGTGGTTGTCCGTGACCGTATAGGTGAAGGTGTCGGTCAGCGTTTCGCCCGTGGTCAGGCCCTGTACCGCGCCGAGGCTGTTGTTGAGGGCATAGAGCCACGTGCCGTCGGCGTTGAGGGTCAGGGTGCCGTACAGCCCCGCTTGGGCCACCTTGGGCGTATAGGCCAGCGCATCGGAGCCCGCTCCGTCCAGGGTATTGTCCGGATCCGTCGCGGCCAGTCGGCCCGAGGCCGTGAGCACGGAGTCTTCCTTGACCGAGCCTCCGCCGGGCGAGGCCGTGGGGGCGTCGTTGGTGCCCTGGATGGTGATGGTCAGGGTGTTGTTGCCCACCGCGCCGTGGCTGTCTTTCACGGTGTACAGGAACACTTCGGACAGCGTGTCGCCCACGCCGAGCCCCTGTACGGCGGCCAGATTGTTGTTGAGGACATAGGTATAGGTACCGTCGGCGTTGAGGGTCAGGGTGCCGTAGCGTCCCGCTTCACCCGTTTTGGGGATGAAGGACACGGTATCGTGGGCGTCGATGTCTTGCGGCGCCGGCAGGGTGCCGCTCGCCGTGGTTCGCGTGTCTTCCGCCACGGTGGCGGTGGCGGCGGCGACCACAGGGGCGTCGTTGGTCCCGGTGATGGTTACGGTGAGCGTGTTGGACGCCGTGCCGCCCTTGCCGTCGGTGACGGTGTAGGTGAGGACGTCGGTGAGCGTTTCGCCCGCGCCGAGCGCCTGAACCGATCCCAGCGTGTTGTTGAGGGTGTAGACATAGGTGCCGTCGGCATTGAGGGTCAGGGTGCCGTAGGCCCCGGCCCGGGCGATCTGGGGAATGAAGCTCAACGTGTCGCTGGCGATGCCGTCCGCGCTGTTGTCGATGTCCGTGGGCGTGGGCAGCTTGCCTGCGGCGGTCAGCTTGGCGTCTTCCGTCACGGCGGCGACGGCGGCGGCGACCGCAGGGGCGTCGTTGGTGCCGTTGATGATTACGGTCAGGACATTGGAAGCCGTGCCGCCGTGCCCGTCGCTGACCGTGTAGGTAAAGATGTCCCTGAGCGTTTCGCCTTGCCCGAGCCCCTGCACGGCGTTCATGGAGTTGTTGAGCGTATAGGTATAGGTGCCGTCCGCCCGCAGGGTCAGGCTTCCGTACAGCCCGGTTTCCGCCGTTTTGGCCACGAACACGGGCATGTCATGGGTGTCGGGATCCGTGGGCGTGGACAGGGCGCCGTTGAGCACGGTCAGCGTGTCTTCCGTCACGAATCCGAACGTCGGGCCGACCGAGGGGGTATCGTTGGTACCGTTGATGGTCAGGGTCAGGGTGTTGGACGCCGTGCCGCCGTGCCCGTCGCTGACGGTGTAGGTAAAGGTGTCGGTGAGGGTTTCGCCCACGCCGAGGGCCTGCACGGCGGGCAGGGCGTTGTTGAGGGTGTAGGTGTACGAGCCGTCGGCATTGAGCGTCAGGCTTCCGTACAGCCCGGCCTCCGCCGTTTTGGGTGCGAATACGGGCGTGTCGTGGGCGTCCGGGTCCGTGGGCGCGGGCAGGATTCCGGACGTGGTCAGCCTGACGTCTTCCTTGACGCTGTCCGCCGCCGCAGCCACGGAGGGCGCGTCATTGGTGCCGTTGATGGTCACGGTCAGGGTATTGGACGCCGTGCCGCCGTGCCCGTCGCTGACGGTGTAGGTGAAGGTGTCGGCAAGCTTTTCCCCCGCGCCGAGCGCCTGTACCGCCGCCGACCCGTTGTTCAGCGTATAGGTGTAGGTGCCGTCGGCATTGAGGGTCAGGCTTCCGTACAGCCCGGCCTCCGCCGTTTTGGGTATGAACACGGGCGTGTCATGGGCGTCCGGATCCGTGGGCGCGGGCAGGGTGCCGGAGGCGGTCAGCCCGGTATCTTCGGTGACGGAAGCGGCTGCGGCGGCGACGGAAGGCGCGTCGTCGGTGCCGTTGACGGTTATGGTCAGGGTGCTTGAGCCGGTGCCGCCGTGCCCGTCGCTGACGGTGCAGGTAAAGGTGTCGGTGAGGGTTTCGCCCACGCCGAGGGCCTGCACGGCGGGCAGGGCGTTGTTGAGGGTGTACGTGTACGAGCCGTCGGCACGGAGCGTCAGCGTCCCGTAGAGCCCCGGTTCCGCAGCCTTGGGCAGGAAGCTCAAGGTGTCGTGGATGTCGACGTCACGGGGCGGGGGCAGAACCCCGGTCGCCGTGAGCGCGAGATCTTCGGTAACGGAAGCTGCTGCTGCGGTGGCTGTGGGAGCGTCATTGGTGCCGCTGATGGTTACGGTCAGGGTGCCCGTGCCGATCGCGCCGTGGTTGTCGACGACGCCGTAGCTTAGGGTGTCGGTAAGCGTTTCCCCGGCCCCGAGTGCCTGCACGGCGGGCAGGCTGTTGTTGAGGGTGTAGGTGTAGGTGCCGTCGGCGTTGACGGTCAGGGTCCCATACGTCCCGGCTGAGAGGGGCTGCGGCACGAAACTGACGCTGTCGCGGATGTCGATGTCGCGTGGCGGCGGCAGGGTTCCGGCTGTGGTGATCTGCGTGTCCTCGATGACCGAGGCGATGGCCGCCGAAGCGACGGGCGTGTCGTTGGTGCCGCTGATGGTTACGGTCAGGGTGTTGGACGCCGTGCCGCCGTGCCCGTCGCTGACGGTATAGGTAAGGTGTCGCTGAGCGTTTCCCCGACCCCGAGGGCCTGGACGGCGGGCAGGGCGTTGTTGAGGGCATAGGTGTAGGAACCGTCGGCACGGAGCGTCAGCGTGCCGTAGAGCCCCGCAGTGGCGTTTTGGGGGAGGAAGGGCACGGAGTCATGGGCGTCGGGGTCCGTGGGGCTGGGGAGGAAACCCGTGGCGGTGGTTTGCGTGTCTTCGGTGACGGTGGCTGTGGCGCTGCCGACGGAGGGCGTGTCGTTGGTGCCGTTGATGGTCACGGTCAGGGTATTGGAGCCCGTAGCGCCGTGGTTGTCCCTGACGGTATAGGTGAATACGTCAAGGAGCCTTTCCCCCGCGCCGAGGGCCTGTACGGCGGGCAGGCTGTTGTTGAGCGTATAGGTGTAGGTGCCGTCGGCGTTGAGGGTCAGGGTGCCGTAGGTTCCGGCGACGTTGCTCATGGGCTGGATGGACAGGACGTCATGCACGTCGGGATCGCGCGGCACGGGTACGGAACCGGTGGCGGTGAGCAGCGTGTCCTCGGTCACGGAAGCCGTGGAAGTGCCGATGGTGGGCGCGTCGTTGGTGCCGTTGATGGTCACGGTCAGGGTATTGGTGGCCGTACCGCCGTGCCCGTCGCTGACGGTATAGGTGAACGTGTCGGTGGCCGTTTCCCCCACGCCGAGCCTCTGCACGGCGGGCAGGCTGTTGTTGAGCGTATAGGTATACGAGCCGTTGGCGGCGAGGGTGAGCTTGCCGTAAAGCCCGGCCTCGTCGACCTTGGGGGTGAACGACAGGGTGTCGTGAATGTCCGTGTCCTGCGGGGTGGGCAGGATTCCGCTGGCGGAGATCTTCGTGTCTTCGGTGACGGAGGCTACGGAGGCGGCGACTGTGGGGACATCGTTGGTGCCGTTGATGGTCACGGTCAGGGTGCTGGAGGAGCTTCCGCCCTGGCTGTCCGTCACGGTGTACTGGAAAACGTCGGTGAGGGTCTCGCCCACGCCGAGTGCCTGCACGGCGGACAGGCTGTTGTTGAGCGTATAGGTGTAGGTGCCGTCGGCGTTCAGGGTCAGGGTCCCAAACCGCCCGGCTTCATTGGCCTTGGCCGTGAAGGTCAGGGTGTCCCGTATATCCGCGTCGAAGGGCGGGGGAACCACGCCGCTGGCCGTAAGCTGGGCGTCTTCCCTGACGCTGGCTGTGGCCGGGGTCAGCACGGGCAGATCCTCGGTGCCGTTGATGGTGACGGTCAGGGTATTGGAGGCCGTGCCGCTGTGCCCGTCGCTGACGGTGTAGGTAAAGGCGTCGGTGACGGATTCGCCCGTGCCGAGGCCCTGCACCAGCGGCGAGGCGTTGTTGAGCGTGTAGGTATACGTCCCGTCGGCGTTGAGGGTCAGGGAACCGTAAAGCCCGGCGGTATTGGTCTGGGGGAGGAAGGCCACTGTGTCGTGGATGTCCGCGTCCTGTGGCGCAGGCAGGGTTCCCGATGCGGTGATCTTCGTGTCTTCGGTGACGGAAGCGACAGCGGCGGCGACGGTGGGAATGTCGTTGGTGCCGTGGATGGTCACGGTGAAGGAACCGGGCAGGGTCACGCCCTGGCTGTTGGAGACGCTGTAGGCCAGCGTATCGGTCAGCGTTTCGCCTTGGCCGAGGCCCTGTATGGAGGGCAGGCTGTTGTACAGCGTATAGGTGGCCGTGCCGTCCGCCGCGATGGTGAATACGCCGTACTGCCCCTGTAGCGAGGACGAGGAGTAGACATACGCGCTTCCCAGCGTGCCGCCCGGATCAGAGGGTACGGGCAGGGTCACTTGGGTAAAGGGCCGCACATCCTCCACCACATCGGAGACGGTCAGGCCGGGCAGCCCTTCGTCCGTGCCGTGGATGGTGACGGTCAGGGTGTTGGAAGCCGTACCGCCGTGTCCGTCGTTGACGGTGTAGGTGAAGGTATCGGTCAGAGAGCCGCCGGTATTCAGGGCCTGCACGGCGGGCAGGCCGTTGTTCAGGATATAGGTGTAGGTGCCGTTGGCGTTGAGGGTGAGGGCACCGTACGCTCCGGCGGCGTTGGACTGGGGAATGAAGGCCACAGCGTCATGGATGTCCGTGTCCGTGGGGTGGGGCAGGGTGCCGCTGACCGTAGGGGCAAGGTCTTCCACCACGCTGGCGGTGGCTGCGGCGACGGAGGGCGTGTCGTTGGTGCCGTTGATGGTGACGGTGAGCGTGTTGGAGACTGTGCCGCCATGCCCGTCGCTGGCGGTGTAGATGAAGGCGTCGGTGACGGATTCGCCCGCGCCGAGGCCCTGTACCAGCGGCGAGGCGTTGTTGAGCGTGTAGGTGTAGGAGCCGTCGGCGTTCAGGGTCAGGGTTCCGTAAAGCCCGGCCTCGGCAACCTTGGTGGTGAACGTCAGGGTGTCGTGGATATCCGTGTCCTGCGGCAGCGGCAGGGTTCCCGATGCGGTGATCTGAGCGTCCTCGGTGGCCGATGCGGTGGCTGCGGCGACGGTCGGGACGTCATTGGTGCCCCTGATGGTGACGGTCAGGGTGTTGGAGCCGGTGCCGCCGTGCCCGTCCGTGACGGTATAGGTGAACACGTCGGTGGCGGTTTCCCCTGCCCCGAGCCCTTGGACGGCGGGCGAGGCGTTGTTCAGCGTATAGATATACGTGCCGTCCGCATTCAGGGTCAGGGAGCCGTAGGTCCCCGTCTCGTTCAGCTTCGGCGTGAAGGCCTCGGTGTCGTGGGTATCCGTGTCATGGGGCACGGGCAGGGTTCCCGATGCCAAGATCTGCGTGTCCTCGGTGACGGAAGCGACGGCGGCGACAGTGGGTGCGTCGTTGGTGCCGTGGATGGTCACGGTCAACGTATTGGAGGCCGTACCGCCGTGTCCGTCGCTGACCGTATAGGTGATGGTGTCGGTGAGGGTTTCGCCCACGCCGAGGGTCTGTATGGCGGACAGGCTGTTGTTCAGGACATAGGTGTAGGAACCATCGGCGTTGAGGGTAAAGGTCCCGTAGGTTCCGGGCGTGCCGCTCTGGGCGACGAAAGAAACGGTGTCGTGAGTATCCGTGTCCTGAGGCGTGGGCAAGATCCCTGATGCTGTGGTCTGGCTATCTTCGGTGACGGAAGAGGCTGCGGCAGTGACGGTCGGCGTGTCGTTGGTGCCGTTGATGGTGACGGTGAGCGTGTTGATGCCAATGCCCCCGTGTCCGTCAGTAACGGCATAGGCGAAGGTGTCGGTAAGCGTTTCGCCGACGCCGAGGACCTGCACGGCAGGCAGGTTGTTGTTCAGCGCATAGTTATAGGAACCATCGGCGCTGAGGGTAAAGGTTCCGTAGGTGCCGGGTGCACCTCTCTGGGTAAGGAAGGAAACGGTATCGTGGACATCCGTGTCCGATGGGGTCGGCAGGGTTCCCGATGTGGTGATTTGCGTATCTTCGGTGACGGAGGCGGCAGCGGCTGCAACGGTCGGTGCGTCGTTGGTTCCGTGGATGGTCACGGTCAGGGTGTTGGAAGCCGTTGCGCCGTGGTTGTCCGTGACGGTGTAGATGAAGGTGTCGGTAAGCGTTTCCCCGACGCCGAGCCCTTGGACCGTGGGCGAGGTGTTGTCCAGCGCATAGGCATAGGAGCCGTCGGCATTCAGCGTCAGGGTCCCGTAGGTTCCGGGGGTGTCGGTCTGGGCAAGGAAGGAAACGCTGTCGTGCGTGTCCATGTCCAATGGTGTGGGCAATGTGCCCGTGGCGGTGGTTTGGGCGTCTTCCGCCACGGAAGCGATGGCGGCGGCGACGGTCGGCGCGTCGTTGGTACCGTTGATGGTCACGGTGAGCGTATTGGAGCCGATAGCGCCGTGGCTGTCCGTGACGGTATAGGTGAAGGTGTCGGTAAGCGTTTCCCCAACGCCGAGCGACTGCACGGCGGGCAGGCTGTTGTTCAGGATATAGGTGTAGGAGCCATCGGCGTTGAGGGTAAAGGCCCCGTAGGTTCCGGGCGTGCCGTTCTGGGCAAGGAAGGAAACGCTGTCGTGAGTATCCGTGTCCTGAGGCGTGGGCAAGATCCCTGATGCTGTGGTCTGGCTATCTTCGGTGACGGAAGAGGCTGCGGCAGTGACGGTCGGCGTGTCGTTGGTGCCGTTGATGGTGACGGTGAGCGTGTTGATGCCAATGCCCCCGTGTCCGTCAGTAACGGCATAGGCGAAGGTGTCGGTAAGCGTTTCGCCGACGCCGAGGACCTGCACGGCAGGCAGGTTGTTGTTCAGCGCATAGTTATAGGAACCATCGGCGCTGAGGGTAAAGGTTCCGTAGGTGCCGGGTGCACCTCTCTGGGTAAGGAAGGAAACGGTATCGTGGACATCCGTGTCCGATGGGGTCGGCAGGGTTCCCGATGTGGTGATTTGCGTATCTTCGGTGACGGAGGCGGCAGCGGCTGCAACGGTCGGTGCGTCGTTGGTTCCGTGGATGGTCACGGTCAGGGTGTTGGAAGCCGTTGCGCCGTGGTTGTCCGTGACGGTGTAGATGAAGGTGTCGGTAAGCGTTTCCCCGACGCCGAGCCCTTGGACCGTGGGCGAGGTGTTGTCCAGCGCATAGGCATAGGAGCCGTCGGCATTCAGCGTCAGGGTCCCGTAGGTTCCGGGGGTGTCGGTCTGGGCAAGGAAGGAAACGCTGTCGTGCGTGTCCATGTCCAATGGTGTGGGCAATGTGCCCGTGGCGGTGGTTTGGGCGTCTTCCGCCACGGAAGCGATGGCGGCGGCGACGGTCGGCGCGTCGTTGGTACCGTTGATGGTCACGGTGAGCGTATTGGAGCCGATAGCGCCGTGGCTGTCCGTGACGGTATAGGTGAAGGTATCGGTGAGCGTTTCCCCGGCGCCGAGCGACTGCACGGCGTACAGGTTGTTGTTCAGCGTGTAGGTGTAGGAGCCGTCGGCCCCCAGGGTCAGGGAACCGTAGTGCCCCAGCGTGCCGTTTTGGGGTACGAAGGCGATGGTATCCCCCCTGTCGGGATCGCTGGGCGCTGGCAGGGTTCCGGAGGTTGTGAGCTGTGTGTCCTCAGTGACGGAGGTTGCCGCTGCGGCGATGGCGGGTGCGTCGTTGGTGCCGTTGATGGTAACAGTCAGGGTGTTGGAGGAGGTTCCCCCGTGGTTGTCGCTCACCGTGTAGGTGAACGTTTCGGTCAGGCTGTCTCCCGGAGCAAGGGCGCGCACGGCGGGCAGGTTGTTGTCGAGGTCGTAGGACCATGTGCCGTCCGTATGCAGCGTAAAGGTGCCGTAGGCCCCCGGCGTACCGTTTTGGGGCAGGAAGGACACCGTGTCGTGCGCGTCAGGATCATGGGGCGCGGGCAGTATGCCGCTGACGCCGCTCGGGACGCCTGCGGACCCGGAGTCTGACACGGACGCTGTGGAGGCGGCGACGGTGGGCACGTCGTTCGTCCCGATGATCGAGATGTCCAGCGAACCAGTGGCTTTTTCTCCGGCAGCGTCGGTATAGGTATAGATGAAATGTTCCACGACCTGATCGCCGACGCCGAGTTCCTGCACGATGGGCAGGCTGTTGTCGATCGTGTAGGTGAATGTGCCGTCGGGGTTGAGGCTGATGGAGCCGTAGCGGGCGGCGGAGGGGGGCGTGACCCATGTGAAAATGTTGTTTCCGTCCCCGGGATGGGCCCCGGCCAGCGCATTGCCGGAGACCGTGTCCGGCACCCCGTCTTCCGCCAAGGCATAAGCGAAGGAATCCACGGCAGGAATGTGGTGTGCGGGGGGTATCGGCGTATCCGGCAGGCCGCCGCGGGCCGGCAGCTGATCGTTTTCTTTATCTTGGCGGGTCGGCAGCGTGTCGTACCGGGGGGCGGTTTCGTACCCTGTTCTTGAAAGGGACAGCTCCAGCCCGCCCAGCCCGCCGATGCCATGCATCAATTCGGCATCGGCGTATTCGTGGAAAATCACCCTGGCTGACGGAAACA
>ENA-UOIV01003017-UOIV01003017.1-human-gut-metagenome-genome-assembly--contig:-C59-NODE-3017-length-10385-cov-6.278896_pt1 | contig 10385 bp, 9 predicted proteins | sample MGYA00242333_ERZ723880 | MGnify/ENA metagenome assembly ERZ723880 | reverse complement strand
GCAGAAACATTTGGTTGAATCACTGCTTATCGGATTACTCTCCGATGGCCATGTCCTTTTGGAAGGTGTGCCTGGTTTGGCAAAAACTTTGGCTATTAAAACTCTTGCTTCTTTGATTGACGCTAAATATAGCCGTATCCAGTTTACCCCCGACTTATTGCCTGCTGACGTTATCGGTACAATGGTTTACAGTCAGAAAGATGAATCGTTTAAAGTACAAAAAGGACCGATTTTCGCAAACTTTGTATTAGCCGATGAAATAAATCGTGCTCCTGCCAAGGTTCAGAGTGCTTTGCTGGAAGCTATGCAAGAACGTCAGGTTACTATTGGTAAAGAGACCTTCTTATTACCGGAGCCTTTTCTTGTATTGGCAACTCAAAACCCTATCGAACAAGAAGGTACTTATCCGCTTCCTGAAGCACAGGTTGACCGTTTTATGCTGAAAGTTGTTATCGATTATCCAAAACTAGAGGAAGAAAAGTTGATTATTCGCCAGAATATAAATGGAGAAAAGTTCAATATAAAGCCAATTCTGAAGGCAGAGGAAATTATCGAAGCACGAAAAGTAGTTCGTCAGGTGTATTTGGACGAAAAGATTGAACGCTATATCGTAGATATTGTATTTGCAACTCGTTTCCCGGAAAAATATGACCTGAAAGAATTGAAAGATATGATCGGATTTGGTGGTTCGCCTCGTGCATCTATCAATCTTGCTTTAGCTGCCCGTACGTATGCTTTCATTAAACGCCGCGGTTATGTGATTCCAGAGGATGTACGTGCTGTTGCGCATGACGTGCTCCGTCACCGTATTGGACTGACATACGAAGCCGAAGCAAACAGTATGACTTCGGACGAAATCATCAGTAAGATTTTGAATAAGGTTGAAGTACCTTAATTGGTAGTTAACTACTTACCACTTAACTACTTTATAAATGGAAACAAGTGAAATACTAAAAAAGGTTCGCCAAATTGAAATCAAGACACGAGGATTGTCTAACAATATTTTTGCAGGCCAATATCATTCGGCTTTCAAAGGTAGAGGAATGTCCTTTTCGGAGGTTCGTGAGTATCAATTTGGGGATGACATACGTGACATAGACTGGAACGTGACGGCGCGCTTCAACAAACCTTATGTGAAAGTGTTTGAAGAGGAACGCGAACTGACAGTTATGTTGATGGTCGATGTTTCCGGAAGTTTAGAATTTGGTACGGTCAAGCAATTAAAGAAAGACATGATAACGGAAATTGCCGCTACTCTTGCTTTCTCTGCTATCCAAAACAATGATAAAATCGGTGTGATATTCTTTTCAGACCGGATAGAAAAGTTTATTCCTCCCAAGAAGGGACGTAAGCATATTCTATATATTATTCGTGAATTGATTGATTTTCAGCCGGAAAGTCATCGCACTAATATACGTCTTGCATTGGAATATCTGACTAATGTTATGAAAAGACGCTGTACTGCGTTTGTTTTATCCGACTTTATCGATCAGGAAAGTTTCAAAAATGCTTTGACTATTGCTAACCGGAAACATGATGTAGTAGCATTACAGGTTTATGATAGGAGAGTCAGTGATCTTCCTCCGGTGGGATTGATGCGGATAAAAGATGCAGAAACCGGACATGAGCAATGGATTGATACTTCTTCCAAAGCTGTACGTCGGGCACATCGCGACTGGTGGATACAAAAACAGACAGAATTGAATGATACATTTACTAAAAGTAACGTAGACTCTGTATCTGTAAGAACTGACCAGGATTACGTAAAGGCATTGTTGAATTTATTTGCCAAACGAAACTAATGAAATCAAAGATGAATAAAAATATTATTCTGATAGCATTGTTATGTTTACTGTCTATTGATAGAGTAGGAGCACAATCTGTAACAGTGGAGGCAAAGATAGATTCTTTGCAGATACTGATTGGTGAACAAGCGAAAATACAATTACAAGTAGCTATGGATGCCAAGCAACGGGCTGTTTTTCCCGCTTATACCGATACACTGGTACGAGGGGTAGAAATTATAGAAACTGCCAAGCCGGATACTCAGTTCCTGAACGATCGTCAGCGTATGATGATTACTCAAGAGTATACTGTTACTTCTTTTGACTCGGCTTTGTATTATCTACCACCAATGCCTGTTACAGTAGATGGCAAAGAGTATAGATCAAGAGCTTTGGCATTGAAAGTATATTCAATACCGGTTGACACATTACATCCAGACCAATTTTTTGGGCAGAAAACCGTGATGAAAGCTCCTTTCGCATGGGAAGACTGGTATGGGTTAATTGGCTGTTCATTCTTGGCTTTGCCTTTACTTGGTCTATTAATTTATCTCATAGTTCGTATCCGGGATAACAAACCTATTATCCGCAAAATAAAGGTAGAACCTAAATTGCCGCCCCATCAGGCTGCAATGAAAGAGATAGAGCGTATCAAGAATGAGAAAGTATGGCAGAAAGGACAACCGAAGGAATATTACACAGAATTGACTGATACACTTCGCACCTATATAAAAGATCGTTTTGGTTTCAATGCGCTTGAAATGACTTCATCTGAGATTATTGACAAGCTATTAGAAATGAAGGATAAAGAAGCTATTTCTGATTTGAAGGAGCTTTTCCAGACAGCCGATCTAGTGAAGTTCGCGAAGCACGATCCGCAAATGAACGAGAATGATGCCAATCTGATCAATGCTATTGACTTTATTAATGAAACGAAGCAACCTGAAGAAGAAAATCAAAAACCGCAACCAACGGAAATTACAATTATAGAGAAGCGTTCTTTGCGGACAAAAGTATTGTTAATTTGCGGAATCGCAATTTTGTCAACCGCATTGATAGGTACCTTTATATATATAGGTATGCAGCTATATAATCTTTTTGCTTAAAAGTATATATAGCTTGAATACTAAATAGTAAACTGTTAAATCATAAATGAAATGATTTTTGCCAATATTGAATATCTGTTTTTGCTATTATTACTTATACCTTATATTGTATGGTATATTCTGAGGCAAAAGAAAAGTGAAGCAACTCTTCAAATTTCGGATGCTCGTGTATATGCACATACACCTAAAAGCTATAAGAACTATTTGTTGCATGTTCCATTCTTATTGCGTGTTATTGCCTTAGTGCTGGTTATTCTAGTGCTTGCACGTCCGCAAACGACTAATAAATGGCAGAATAGCGAAATAGAAGGGATTGATATAATGCTCGCTATTGACGTATCTACTAGTATGTTAGCCGAGGATTTAAAGCCGAATCGGTTGGAAGCTGCAAAGGATGTAGCTGCTGAATTTATTAACGGCCGCCCTAACGATAATATCGGTATAACTTTATTTGCAGGTGAAACTTTCACTCAATGTCCGCTTACTGTCGACCATGCTGTTTTATTGGATATGATTCATAATATCAAATGTGGCCTTATCGAAGATGGTACAGCAGTAGGTATGGGAATAGCAAATGCAGTAACCCGACTGAAAGATAGTAAGGCAAAGTCTAAGGTGATTATTTTATTGACAGACGGTACTAATAACAAAGGGGATATTTCTCCATTGACGGCTGCTGAGATAGCCAAAAGTTTTGGTATTCGCGTGTATACTATTGGGGTGGGGACGAATGGTATGGCACCTTATCCCTATCCAGTTGGAAATACGGTGCAATATGTAAATATGCCGGTGGAAATTGATGAGAAAACGTTGACACAGATTGCAAGTACAACCGATGGTAACTATTTTAGGGCTACGAGTAACTCGAAACTAAAAGAAGTATATGAGGAAATTGATAAACTGGAAAAAACTAAACTGAATGTAAAGGAGTATAGTAAGAGGGACGAAGAATATCAGTGGTTTGCATTGGCGGCTTTCCTTTGTGTGTTATTAGAAGTGTTATTGCGTAACTCAATACTCAAAAAGATTCCATAAGGATGTTTGTCAATCGTTATTTGTCAATCGTAAAATAAGAAGAAAATGTTCCGATTTGAAGAACCTACATATTTATATTTATTGTTGCTATTACCTTTTTTAGCAGTTTTCTACTTGTATTCCAATTACAGGAGAAGAAAAAATATTCGACGTTTTGGTGATCCGGTTTTACTGGCCCAGTTGATGCCTGATGTATCCAAATATCGTCCGGATATAAAATTTTGGATAATATTTGTTGTTATCGGCTTGTTCTCTGCATTATTAGCACGTCCTCAGTTTGGCTCCAAACAGGAAACAGTGAAGCGTAAAGGGGTAGAAGTTATTATTGCTTTGGATATTTCAAATTCGATGTTGGCACAGGACGTACAGTCAAGTCGTCTGGAAAAAGCTAAAAGATTAATTTCCAGGTTAGTTGATGAACTGGATAATGATAAAATCGGTATGATTGTATTTGCAGGAGATGCATTTACACAGTTACCGATTACCAGCGACTATATTTCTGCCAAGATGTTTTTGGAGTCGATTAGTCCTTCATTGATTTCTAAACAAGGTACGGCTATTGGAGAAGCTATTAATTTGGCTGTACGGAGTTTTACACCTCAAGAAGGAGTGGGACGTGCCATTGTTGTAATTACAGATGGTGAAAACCATGAAGGCGGAGCTGTAGAAGCTGCTAAAGTTGCAGCTGAGAAAGGTATTCAAGTAAGTGTATTAGGGGTGGGTATGCCTGATGGTGCACCTATTCCCATAGAAGGTACAAATGATTATCGTCGTGACCGTGAAGGGAATGTTATTGTCACACGCTTAAACGAAGCTATGTGTCAGGAAATTGCCAAAGAAGGAAAAGGTATTTATGTACGAGTAGATAATACTAACTCTGCTCAGAAAGCTATTAATCAGGAAGTGAATAAAATGGCGAAATCAGATGTTGAGTCGAAAGTGTATACAGAGTTTAACGAACAGTTTCAAGCTATTGCATGGATTATTTTAATATTATTGTTAGCAGAATTGTTAATTCTAGATCGTAAAAATCCTTTGTTCAAAAACGTTCACCTATTTTCTAATAAGAAATAGTTATGCATATGTTAAGAAGTAAATATATTCTATTCACTATTTTTCTACTATCGGTAGCCAGTGTCTCGGCACAGAAAGCAGAGCGTGACTACATCCGTAAAGGAAACCGTTTGTTTAATGACAGCGTATTTGTAGATGCGGAGGTGAATTATCGGAAAGCTTTAGAAGTAAACCCTAAGTCGACAGTATCCATGTATAATCTGGGGAATACTCTCTCACAGCAACAAAAGTTTCAGGATGCTATGGAACAATATGTAGCTGCCGGCAAAATCGAAAAAGACAAAATGAAACTGGCTCATATTTATCATAATATGGGGGTTCTTTTTCAAGCTGGTAAAGATTATGCAAAAGCAGTAGAAGCGTATAAAATGTCGTTACGCAATAATCCAGCTGACGATGAAACTCGATATAATTTGGCACTTGCCCAGAAAATGCTGAAAGATCAGCAGCAGAATCAGGACCAAAATCAAGATCAAAACAAAGACCAGCAACAGAAGCAAGATCAACAACAAGATAAGAATAAAGACAAACAGAATGATCAAAAACAGGATGAAAAGAAAGATCAGCAACAACCTCCAAAATCTGAAAAGAAAGACAATCAAATGTCGAAGGAGAATGCAGAACAATTACTTAATTCTGTGATGCAGGATGAAAAGGATGTGCAGGATAAAGTGAAGAAACAACAGAAAGTGTTGCAAGGTGGGCGTTTGGAAAAAGACTGGTAATATTAAGTTGACGATATAAATTTCATAAGCAATGAGAAAACTAATTATTATATTAATGACATTGATGGCATATAGCACCCAAACTTTCGCTGATAAAGTGTCGTTTGTTGCTTCTGCTCCGGACGTGGTGGTGGTAGGCGATCAATTTAGGCTATCGTATACGGTTACAACACAGAAAGTAAAAGATTTTCGTGCTCCTTCTATCAAAGGATTTGATGTTTTAATGGGGCCAAGCCGATCAGAACAAAGTAGTACTCAGATTGTGAATGGTAGTGTATCATCTACTAGTAGTATTACTTTCACTTATATATTGATGGCCAATACTGCCGGTGAGTTTACTGTTCCTGGTGCTTCAATAGTAGCTGACGGCAATCAAATGATATCTAACTCAGTGAAAATAAAAGTATTGCCACAAGATCAAAATCATAATAGTAGCAGGAGGAATAATGATAATAGTTCTTCCATACAGCCTTCGTCGAATGCAAGTGTATCTAACCAAGATTTGTTTATTACAGCAACTGCAAGTAAGACAAATGTTTATGAGCAGGAAGCGTTCGTATTGACATATAAAATATATACCAGAGAATCTAACTTACAGCTTAATAATGCCAAGTTACCTGACTTCAAGGGTTTTCATTCACAGGAAATCGAAATGACTACAAATGCTCGATGGACACCTGAGCATTATAAAGGTCGTAACTACTATACAACTGTTTATCGCCAATTCGTGCTCTTTCCACAACAGTCGGGCAAACTATTTATAGAGCCTGCGCAGTTCCAAATGACGGTAAATAAACCAGTACAGTCAGCCGATCCTTTTGATGCCTTTTTTAACGGAGGAAACAATGTTATAGAGATTAAGAAGCCTATCACAACTCCTAAAATAGCCATCAATGTTAATCCGCTTCCGGCTGGTAAACCGACAAACTTTTTAGGTGGAGTAGGAGAGTTCAACATTTCTTCTTCTATCAACAGTAAGGAGTTAAAAACGAATGATGCAATAACTATTAAATTAGTGATTTCCGGAACGGGTAATCTGAAACTTATTTCCAATCCGGAAATCAAATTTCCAGATGATTTTGAAGTGTACGATCCTAAAGTTGATAATCAGGTGAGATTAACAAAAGAAGGGCTTACTGGGAATAAAGTTATTGAATATTTAGCAATCCCTAGACATGCCGGAACATATAAAATTCCGGGTGTATCTTTTAGTTATTTCGATATCCGTTCCAAATCTTATAAAACTCTGAATACAGAAGATTATGTAATAAACGTAGAGAAAGGTGCAGGAAATGCAGATCAAGTTATTGCTAACTTCACCAATAAGGAGGATTTGAAAGTCTTGGGTGAAGATATTCGCTATATTAAACAAAACGAAGTGACTTTTCAACCTAAAGGAAGCTTCTTCTATGGTTCAATGTCGTACTGGCTATTCTATATTATTCCGGCTCTTGCCTTTATTCTTTTCTTTATAATTTATCGCAAACAAGCAGCAGAGAATGCCAATGTAGCGAAGATGAGAACGAAGAAAGCTAATAAAGTAGCAATAAAACGTATGAAGCTGGCTGGTAAGCTGCTTTCTGAAAATAAGAAAGCTGCTTTCTATGATGAAGTTTTGAAAGCATTGTGGGGCTATATCAGTGATAAACTGAATATTCCGGTATCCCGTTTGTCTAAAGATAATATTGAGGAAAAATTGAGAAATCATGGAGTGAGTGAAGAGCTAATTAAGGAATTCCTGAATGCATTGAATGACTGTGAATTTGCCCGTTTTGCTCCGGGAGATGAAAATCAGGCAATGGATAAAGTTTATTCTTCTTCAATAGAAGTGATAAGCAAAATGGAGAATTCAATAAAACATTAACCTAGAAGAGATTGTGTCATGAAAAAAATATTATTTTTTATATTCTTATCAATGTCGGTAACTTGCTTCGCGCAAGATTCACTGAGCATTGAACCCAGACAAATAAACGAAGCTGATTCTATCCATGTCGATACACATACACTTCTTGATAACAAATTGGAAGATGTGACAAAAACTAAAGGAGATTCCGCATATATAAAAGAAGATTATGCGGCTGCCATTCAAATATACGAAGCATTACTAAAGAATGGAGAAGCATATGAAGTTTATTATAACCTCGGAAATAGTTATTATAAAATAGGTGAAATAGAAAAGGCGGTTCTTAATTACGAACGTGCCTTGCTTTTGCAACCGGGAAATAGCGACATCCGTGCTAATCTCGAAGTAGCACGTGCCAAAACAATAGATAAAGTAGAACCTACTCCTGAAGTCTTTTTTATCTCATGGACTAAGTCTTTGATTAATTGTATGAGTGTAGATGCATGGGCCACATGGGGAATTGTTTCTTTCATTCTACTGATAGTATCTCTCTACTTCTTTATATTTTCAAAACAGATTATGTGGAAAAAGATAGGCTTCATTTCAGGGATTATCTTTTTAATAATCACAGTATGCTCTAATCTTTTTGCTTCACAACAAAAAGAAAATTTGGTAAACCGTAACGAAGCGATAGTTATGAATCCGAGTGTCACAGTGCGAAGTACTCCAAGTGAAAGTGGTACTAGTTTATTTATTCTTCATGAAGGAAGAAAGGTAAACGTCAAAGACAATTCTATGAAAGAATGGAAAGAAATTCACTTAGAAGATGGAAAAGTAGGATGGGTCCCAGCTTCTGCTATTGAAGTGATATAAAAGGTATTAATAGATTTTATCAATTTTGAAAAAAAAGATAAGCAAATAATTTGTTTTATCTTTTTTTTTGCTTAAGTTTATAGCGTGATAAAAAATTAAATACAATATAGTATTAACCATTAAATTTATGAGACATGAGAACAATAACATTTAATGAACTTCGTAAGATTAAAGATTCATTGCCCAGCGGTAGCATGCATCGAATAGCAGACGAACTTGGTTTACACGTAGATACTGTGCGAAACTTTTTCGGAGGCCATAATTTCAAGGAGGGAAAAAGTGTCGGAATACATCTTGAGCCCGGTCCAGATGGTGGGCTTGTTATGTTAGACGATACAACAGTTCTCGATCGGGCTTTAAAGATTCTAGATGAATTGAATATGAGTATGCAAAAAGAACAGGCTACCGAATCTGTGCAAGTTTAAAATATAGCAAACAGAAATCCCAATTGCGTTAAACAATTGGGATTTCTTATTTGTTCACCTTCAAAATGTATCAATTATGGAAGACAAATTAGTAACTCTAGCAATTCTGACATATACCAAAGCTCAGATTCTAAAAAATGTACTTGAAAATGAAGGTATTGAGACATACATTCATAATGTGAACCAAATACAGCCTGTTGTATCCTCTGGAGTACGCTTACGAATTAAGGAAAGCGATCTACCGCATGCACTGAAAATCACAGAAAGCTCTGCTTGGCTATCGGAAAGTATAGTAGGAGAGAAGGAAACAAAAAAAGGAGAAAAATCAAATAAGATTTTAATTCCGGTCGATTTCTCTAGTTATTCGATGAAAGCATGTGAATTTGCCTTCAACCTAGCTAAAACAGAGAACGCAGAGATTATTTTGTTGCATGTATATTTTACACCTATATATGCATCGTCATTGCCATACGGAGATGTATTCAACTATCAAATTGGAGATGAAGAATCTGTAAAAACAATTATTCACAAAGTTCATTCTGATCTCAAAGCTTTATCTGATAAAATAAAAGATAAAGTTGAATCGGGGGAATTTCCAGATGTCAAATATAGCTGTATTTTACGTGAAGGCATTCCAGAAGAAGAAATATTGAGATACGCTAAAGAGCAACGTCCTAAACTCATCATTATGGGGACACGAGGAAAAAATCAAAAAGATATAGATCTGATTGGCAGTGTAACTGCTGAGGTTATTGACCGAAATCGTACAGCCGTATTAGCTATTCCGGAGAATACACCATTCAAACAATTCAGTGAGGTAAAACAGATCGCTTTTATAACTAATTTCGATCAAAGAGATTTAATAGCTTTTGATGCATTTTTCAATAGTTGGAAGTCATTTCATTTTTCAGTATCTTTGATACATCTTGCTGAATCAAAAGATACGTGGAATGAAATAAAACTTGTTGGCATAAAAGAATATTTTCACAAGCAATACCCAGGGCTTGAAATCCATTATGATGTCGTAATGAGTGATAATCTACTAAAAGGACTTGAACAATATATCAAAGATAATCAAATAGATATAATCGCATTGACTTCATACAAAAGAAATATATTCGCTCGATTATTCAATCCAAGTATTGCTCGTAAGATGATTTTTCATTCAGATACGCCGTTACTTGTTATGAACGGATGATCAAAAGAAATAGAATTTTAGTGTTTTAAATAGTGGAATAATTCATATTATGTTTAATAGCAAAAGGGAACAATAAATAAACTTTGCTCCCTTTTGCTGTTTTTTAATGAACTCATATTTTTAAAAAGCATAAAAAAAGAAGGCAACTTTTGTGTAACCTTCTTTTTCTTCATCAAAGAAATATATTATTTCATCATCTTATCAATTTCTTCGAATTCCGGACCCATATTCAAATTATAGTATACACGGTAAAGACCTTGCAACCATAAATCTTTCTGGTCAGGTTTTAAAGCTCTAGCTTTTTCATAGAAGGGCTTTGCTT
>ENA-UOIV01003010-UOIV01003010.1-human-gut-metagenome-genome-assembly--contig:-C59-NODE-3010-length-10419-cov-3.759263_pt1 | contig 10419 bp, 10 predicted proteins | sample MGYA00242333_ERZ723880 | MGnify/ENA metagenome assembly ERZ723880 | reverse complement strand
CGGCCTCCAGTGAGATCATCAACCTTCAGGCCATCCTGCGGCTGCCGAAGCCCACGGAGCACTTTATGAGCGACCTGCACGGTGAATCCGACGCCTTTACGCATATACTTGGAAATGCCTCCGGCGTGATCAAGGAAAAGGTGGACCGTGTGCTGGCCGGCGAGATGTCCGACGCCGAGCGCGCGGAGTTTGCAACGCTGATCTATTATCCCGCACAGAAGCTGGCCCAGCTGAAGCCGCGGCAGAGCGACCTGGGCGCATGGTACCGAAAGACGCTGTACCGGCTGATCGACGTGTGCCGCATGATGTCCTCCATATACACCCGCAGTTTTGTGCGCAAGCGCCTGCCCGGGGATTTTGCATATATCCTGGACGAGCTGCTGCACGCCCACTTTGAGGACCACGATAAGGAATTTTACTACGGGCGTATTCTGGATTCCATCATTGACATTGGCCGTGCGGATGACTTTATCACCGCTCTGGCGCAGCTCATCCAGCGGCTGGCTGTGTACCGCCTGCACATCGTGGGTGATATCTTCGACCGCGGCCCCAGGCCGGACATCATTTTGGATGAGCTGATGCGCCACCATTCCGTGGATGTACAGTGGGGTAACCACGACGTGCAGTGGATGGGCGCGGCGGCCGGCAGCACGGTGTGCGTTGCCAGCGTCATCCATGTGACGCTCAGCTACAACAATCTGGAGACGCTGGAGGACGGCTACGGCATCAGCCTGAGGCCGCTTTCCCAATATGCCGAGGAAGTGTACCGGGACACGGACGTTTCCGGCTTTTGGCCCAAGCTGGTAGAGGAGGGCGAGTATACCCCGGCTGACCTTGCACGCACCGCACGGATGCACAAGGCCATCGCCGTAATGCTGTTCAAGCTGGAATGCGCGCTGATCGGCCGCAACCCGGATTTCGGCATGCAGGGCCGCGCCCTGCTGGAACAGGTGGATTTCGTGTCTCAGACCATCGTGATCGACGGCGTGGAATACCACATGAAAGACTGCGATTTTCCCACGGTGGACCCCGCACGCCCCGCCGCGCTGACGCCCGGCGAGCGCGACGTGCTGGATAAGCTGTGCCAGAGCTTCATGCAGAGCGAAAAACTGGCGCGGCACGTTCGCTTTCTGTATGCCAAGGGAAGCGTGTACCGCATTGAAAACAACAATCTGCTGTTTCACGGAGCCGTGCCGCTGGATGAAAACGGGGAGTTCGCCCGGGTGGAATACGGCGGGGAGACGTTTTCGGGACGTGCGTGGATGGACAAATGCGAACGCATGGCGCGCCAGGGTTATTTCGCGCCCGTGGGCAGCGATGCGCGCCGCCGCGGGCGGGATTTTCTATACTATCTGTGGTGTGGCCCGCTGTCGCCCATTTTCGGGCGGGACCGCATGGCGTCTTTTGAACATCTGTTCGTGGACGGCGAATTTCCCGAACGGAAAAACCCTTATTATGCATACATCGAAAACGAGGATGAGGCTGTGGCGCGCGGCACCGCGCGGCGAATCTTCGCGGAGTTTGGGCTGGATTTTGAAACGGGCCATATCGTGAACGGACACATTCCGGTGCGCGCGGCCAGCGGCGAGCAGCCTGTGAAGGCGGGCGGAAAGCTCATTGTCATAGACGGCGGCTTCTGTAAAGCGTACCATCAGCGCACGGGCATCGCGGGATACACGCTGGTTTCTTCATCCCGCGGGCTTTCCCTGCGCAGCCACGGCCCGTTTGAAAGCACCCAGAAGGCGATTCTGGACAATTTGGACATCCTGTCTACCAAGGACGTGTTCGAGCCCAGCGGCAAACGCGTCTATGTAGAAGATACAGACGAGGGCGCGCGGCTGAAGGACCAGATCGCGGACCTTAAAAAGCTGTTGGCCGCGTACGCGGACGGCAGCGTGAAAGAGCAGGCGTGATGCAAGGCATGCGTCTGCCATAAAAACACAGGAGGCTGAACCCCATGCAGCAAGAGAGACCCGGCGCGCCGCTGCCGTTTGAAGCGTGCGAAAATTTTCGGGAGCTGGGCGGATATACAGGCTGCGGCGGCAGGCATGTCAAATACGGCGCGTTCTACCGCAGCCCCGCGCTTGCCAATATTAAAACTCCGGCGGACCGCGCCCGTTTCGAGGCGCTGGGCGTGCGTACCGTGTTCGATTTCCGTTCGGAAAAAGAGCGGACGCTCGCGCCGGACCCGGATTTCCCCGGCGTGGTGAACATTCCGGCCAGCGCCATGCTGGCTGAGGACGGCAGCGAGGTGGATTTCGACCTGGAAAAGCTGCTTCGCAGTGAAGACGGCATCCGGATGCTGACAGAAGGCGTGCATGAGAGCTACGCACGGATGCCCTTTGGCAACCCGGCGTACCGGGCGCTGTTCGGCGCCATCCGCGCCGGGCAAACGCCCATTTTGTTCCACTGCACCGCCGGCAAGGACCGCACGGGCGTGGCGGCGGCGCTCATCCTCAAGGCGCTGGGCGTTTCCCGGGAGGATATCGTGGAGGATTATCTATTGACCAATGCCTGCCGCACCACGGGGCGGGACCAGTTCCGCGGAATGCTGGAGCGGGCGGGACTGCCCGCAGCGCAGGCGCAGCAGGTGACGGAAATCGCCACAGGCGTACGGCGGGAGAGCATTGAAAGTGCGCTGGACGCCATTGAAGAAAAATATCCGTCTTTTGAAGAATATCTGCGGGCCGAGTTTGAAATCGGCGCGGCAGAGCTTGAGGACATCCGCGCGCGTTACCTTGTATGAGGCCGCGCATCACCCGACAGTAAAGGAGAAAAAACTATGTCTACCCCACACAATGCGGCCGCCGCGGGCGATTTTGCAAAAACCGTGCTCATGCCCGGAGACCCGCTGCGCGCAAAATTCATTGCCGAGACCTTTTTGGAAAGCCCGGGGCTTGTTACCTCGGTGCGCGGCATGCTGGGCTACACCGGCACGTATAAGGGTGTGCCGGTATCCGTGATGGGAAGCGGTATGGGCATGCCGTCTATCGGCATTTATTCCTGGGAGCTGTTCACCCAATATGGCGTGGAAAACATCATCCGCATCGGTTCGGCGGGCTCGTACAGCCCGCAGGCCAAGGTGTTCGACGTGGTGCTGGCCACCAGCGCGTACAGCGAAAGCAGTTATGCCAAAACGCAGAACGGCTATGACAAGGACGTGACCTATCCCTCCGAGGCGCTGTGCGGCGCACTGCGCAAAAGCGCGGCGCGGCTGGGCATGCCGCTCATTGAGGGCGCGGTGCACTCCAGCGACGTGTTTTACCGCGACGCCGAGCCGGATTATTGGGAAAAGCTGCGGGACGAAAAGGGCTGCCTTGCCGTAGAGATGGAGAGCTTTGCGCTGTTCCACAATGCGGCCGCCACGAAAAAAAACGCCGCGTGCCTGCTCACAATTTCCGACAGCTTTGTATCCCATGAGGAGACGACGGCCGAGCAGCGCCAAACGAGCTTCACGAATATGATGGAGATCGCGCTGGGAAGCGTATTGGAGTGACGACGATGGAACAGAACATCGACCGGAAAGCGCTCATCCGAGCCGCGTTCGCCGCGCGGGAGTATGCTTACACGCCCTATTCCAATTTCAAGGTGGGCGCCGCGCTGCTGGCCAAAAACGGCAGCGTCTATACAGGCTGCAACATCGAATGCGCCACGTTCACCCCGACCACCTGTGCCGAGCGTACAGCCCTGTTTAAGGCTGTGAGCGAGGGGGTGCATGAATTTGCAGCCGTTGCCGTGGTGGGCGCAAAAGACGGCGCGCCGGACGACGCGCTTATCACATCGCCCTGCGGCGTATGCCGGCAGATGCTGTACGAGTTTGGCGGGCCGGATTTACGGGTCATCATGGCGAAAAGCGAAAACGACTGGCAGGAAATGACTTTGGGCGAATTGCTGCCTTTGGGCTTTGGCCCGGAAAAGGTGCTGTGACGTTTTTTGATAAAAAGCGGCCGTTCTGCAGCGCCCCGGTGCAGCCGGACGGCCCGTGCCCGGCCGCGCGCTTTCAAAAGCATGCTGCGGCCCTTTTGAAGCATTTGCACAGCGGCGCTGTAAAAAATTTGTAATCTGCGCCATGCCGGGCGGGCTTGAAAAACACACGGGGATTCTGTATACTGGACAAGGGAATCCATAAGAGCGGCTTTTGGGCCGCGGCCGCCGGAGGCGGCTGTAAAAAAGGAGCTGTTGCCGTTCTATGCACGGCAATGGAATCATCTGTCCGCCCCGTCCGGGACGGACGACCGAAAAGGAGAGTTGACATGAAAAAACTGCTTGCACTTGCATTGGCTGTCGTGTTGGCGCTTTCCGTGTTCGCCGGCTGTGCCGCCGGCGGCAAAAAAGCGGAACTTGCCCTCATCACCGACATTGGTACCATCGACGACAAATCTTTCAATCAGGGCGCCTGGGAGGGCCTGGTGAAGTATGCCGAGGAAAAAGGCATCTCCCACCAGTATTATCAGCCCACGGAAAAGAGCACCACCGCGTACCTGGAATCCATCGACCAGGCTGTGAAGAACGGTGCGAAGGTCATCGTGACGCCGGGCTTCCTGTTTGAGGAGCCTGTTTACATCGCGCAGGACCAGTATCCGGACGTGACGTTCATCCTCATTGACGGCAACCCGCATGATGCGGACTACAACTATAAGACCGCCGACAACTGCGTGGGTATCACCTACGCCGAGGAGCAGGTGGGCTTCCTGGCCGGCTATGCGGCCGTCAAGGACGGCATGACGAAGCTGGGTTATATGGGCGGTATGGCCGTGCCTGCCGTTGTAAAATACGGCTACGGCTTTGTGCAGGGCGCCGAGTATGCCGCGCAGGAGCTCGGCATGGCTGACGGCAGCATTGAGCTGATGTACAACTACACCGGCGGCTTTGACGCCACGCCGGAAGCCCAGAACCAGGCCGCGTCCTGGTACAACAACGGCACCGAGGTCATTTTTGCAGCGGGCGGCGCTGTCGGAAACTCCGTGATGGCGGCTGCGGAAGCGGCCGGTACCAAGGTCATCGGTGTGGACGTGGACCAGTCCGGCGAATCCGAGACGGTTATCACCTCCGCGATGAAGGGCCTGGGCACCTCCGTTTATGATATGATTGCCGCATATTACAACGGTTCTTTCCCCGGCGGCGAAAACAAGGTCTACGACGCGGCCAACAACGGTGTTGCGTTGGCCATGGACACCGCCAAGTTCGACAGCTTTGCGAAAGCGGATTATGACACGCTGTTTGCCGCGCTGCAGAACAACACAAACAACATCGCTTCCGACATCCTGAAGAATGTGGATGCGGACAACAACGAGATCGCCCTTACGGATATCCCCGTGAAGGCTGTTGTCGTCACCGAAGTGAAATAATTGCTTTCAAGCGCAAAAGGGCGGGGCGGCTGCGGCTGTCCCGCCTTTGGTTTTCTTGCGCGCCGCAGGGAAAACGGGTACAATAAAGAAAAGCGCCCGGTGCGGGCGGAACAAATAGACACAGACGGGCCGCGCGCCCGGGAAAAGAGGAGCTGTATGACAAAACAGGAGATATTGGCAAAGGTAGACCACACGCTGCTGAAAGCGGACGCAGGTTGGGAGGACATCCGCCGTATCTGCGATGAGGCGTTGGAAAACAGCACCGCATCCATCTGCATCAACCCGTGCTGGGTGGAACGTGCCGTGGAATATCTGGGCGGCCGCGTGCCTGTGTGCACGGTCATCGGGTTCCCGCTTGGAGCCACGACGACGGCGGCAAAGGTGGCTGAGGCAAAGCAGGCGTTGGCCGAGGGATGCGAGGAGTTCGATATGGTCATCAACATCGGCCGACTGAAAATGGGGGATACCGATTACGTGCGGGATGAGATCCGCGCTCTGAAGCAGGCCGTGGGGAACAAGGTGCTGAAGGTTATCATCGAGACATGCCTGCTGACAGATGCGGAAAAGGAAACGATGTGCGGCGTGGTGTGTGAAGCGGGAGCGGATTTCATTAAAACTTCTACCGGCTTTTCCACCGGCGGGGCCACATTCGACGATATCGCGCTGTTTGCGCGGTGTGTGAAGGGCCGCTGCAGGATCAAAGCGGCAGGCGGTATCCGAAGCGTGGCGGATATGGAACGCTTCATCGCGCTTGGCGCCGACAGGCTGGGTACATCCAGTGCCATCAAAATATTCAACAACGAGGCTTCCGGCACAGAATATTGAAGCCCGCCGTCCCGGCACCGTATTTTCGCGGCGCCGGGACGTTTTTTATCGGGATATTTTTTACCGCGAGTGACAGATTGTTAACAATTATTTGCTGATTTTATGGTATAATGAACATGTTCACATTATTTTAGAAGAATTTTTCGCCGCAACGCGGCGGGAACAACGGGAAAAGGAGGAACCACTATGCCCATCGACAAATCCATCGATTACTCGGCCATTACGCCCGAGATCAAGGCGTTGACGAAGCTGTGCCTTGCGGACAATGTCATCGAGCCGGAAATGTATGTGAAGTACGCTGTCAACCGCGGCCTGCGCGACCTGAACGGCAACGGCGTGCTCACAGGCCTGACAGAGATCAGTGAAATACAGTCCAGCAAAATGGTAGACGGCGAAAAGGTGCCCTGCGAAGGCAAGCTGTTTTACCGCGGCGTGGATGTGGAGCAGATCGTATCGGGATTTATCCGCGAAAAGCGGTACGGCTTTGAGGAAACCGTTTATCTGCTTTTGTTTGGCGCGCTGCCGGATGAGGCACAGCTGGATGATTTTAAGAAGCTGCTGGCGGGCTACCGCTCGCTGCCCACGAATTTCGTGCGCGACGTCATCCTCAAGGCGCCCAACGCCGACATGATGAATACGTTGGCCCGCAGTGTGCTGACGCTGTACAGCTACGACGCCCGGGCCACGGACAACAGCACCGAGAATGTACTGCGCCAGTGCCTGCAGCTCATTGCGCTGTTCCCCATGCTCTCGGTATACGGTTATCAGGCGTACAGCCACTATGTGCTGGACAAAAGCCTGTTCATCCACAACCCCGTGCCCGAGCTTTCCACCGCTGAAAACCTGCTGCACATCCTGCGCGCGGATGGCAAATATACCGAGCTGGAGGCCCGAATCCTGGATCTGGCGCTGGTGCTGCACGCCGAGCACGGCGGCGGCAACAACTCGACCTTCACCATGCATGTGGTTACTTCTTCGGGCACCGACACCTATTCTGCCGTGGCGGCGTCTCTGGCCAGCCTGAAAGGGCCCAAGCACGGCGGTGCGAACATCAAGGTAGTCCAGATGTTCGAAGACATGAAACAGAATGTCAGGGATTGGACGGACGAAGAGGCCGTCGAGGCCTATTTGCGCGCGCTGCTGCACAGGGAAGCCTTCGACAGAGCGGGCCTGATCTACGGCATGGGCCATGCGGTATACTCCCTGAGCGACCCGCGCGCCAATGTGTTCAAACACTTTGTGGAGATGCTGTCTGAGGAGAAGGGCCGCCATGAGGAATATGCGCTGTATGCAGCAGTGGCGCGCCTTGCGCCCAAGGTCATCGGAGAAGAGCGTAAGATCTATAAGGGCGTTTCCGCCAACATCGACTTTTACAGCGGTTTCGTTTACAGCATGCTGGACCTGCCGCTGGAGCTGTATACCCCCATTTTCGCCATCAGCCGTATCGCGGGCTGGAGCGCCCACCGCATCGAGGAGCTCATCAATGCGGGCAAGATCATCCGTCCTGCATACAAGAGTGTCAAACCGCGGGTGGACTATGTGCCTTTGCACGACCGCAAATAATTTACAAAACAAGACCGGGAGCCTTCCAGGCTCCCGGTCTTGCATTGCTCTGCGTGGAATGCTTCAGATATAATCTGAAAAATATGCCTTGCCCGTGGGAATCAGCCGTTCCAGCAACGCCGTAGTCTTGGCGTCCGCCGTCAGGCGGTCAATGCTTTTCAGGTATGCAGGGCGCTTGTAACCCATCAGCATGCAGGTGGCCGTGCCGATGCTCATTTCCGCGGTGTAGGGCGACGGTTCCGCCGAAAGCGTATGTGTGCCGTCTGCATGGAACCGCACGGTAAACTCCTGTTCGTTCCAGTCCAGCACTTTGTCGTGGATGCGGAAGGTTATGGCATCGCCCGAGGAGGCTTCGGCAAAATTATAGCTCATGATGAACGCCGCAAAATCTACGATGCGCGCCATCACATAGGGCTGCACGGTCTCGCGGATATCGCTGTCCTCCAGCGTGAAAGCCAGCGAATGGTTGGTATAGTTGCAGCCGGAGACCTCGGTGACCATGGAATAGTGGGCCGTGACATAATCCCACATGCCGCGCCGGGCCTCATCGTTCAGATATACCATTTCCTTGATCTTGAAGATCTCGCGCTTGAGCAGATAGACAAGATAACCCTGCGGCTCGTCCGCGGCGTCGTAGTACATGGCCACGACCTCGTCGTCCACATCCCACCGCCAGTATTCATCCCAGGCCAGCGCGTTGCGCACAAGACAGCCGTGTGTTTTGGCGGCAAAGCGGTCATGCACCGCGGCAAGCGAGGGATCGTCCCAGGCGATGCGCCGCACTTTTCCCGGCACAGGCTGGGGCTTGGGCAGCTGATTGTCCCGAATGCGGAACGTCATTTTGTCCGACACGATCTCCCAGCCCTTGTGACGGTAAAAGGGGATGGAGTACGGGCACAGGAACGAGATGCTCTGTCCGCGCCCGCGCATATCGGTGAGCGCCTGGCGGATGAGCGTGCTCATCAGGCCGATGCCCGCGTATTCCGGATAGGTGGCCACGCCGGTGACGAACCCGGTATCCAGCAGCGCGCCTTCCACATTTACCTGCATGGGATATACGGCGATCTGCGCGGCCAGCGTTTTGCCCTCGAAGCAGCCCAGTACATGGGCTGATTCCAGAATGGGGAATTTTGACTGCTTGATTTCATCCTCCTGCCAGCCCACCTGGACCAGCTCCTCCTCCGTTACCTGGAACGCATAGCGCAGCAGTGCGTTGAATTGCTCCAGATGGGAGGCGTCCAGCTCCTGAATGGTGAACCCGTCGGGCAGTGATGTGTATTGCATAACAAGGATCCTTTCGCTTGAGCGGCGCACTGCGCCGCCAGTGGCATTTACATTGATTCCTGACCTTATCATACCACGCCCCATGCGCCAGTGCCAACCCCCAAATGGGTTTTCCCGGCCGCCGCAGGGGTTTTTTACCGTTTGAATATTTTCCCGGCCGCCGCGCATCCTAACCGCAAGAGGTGAAAAGAATGCAGAATCTTGAGGATTACACGCCGGAAATGCTCGTATTTTATCAAAACCTGCCGGCTCCCGTACAAAATGCCGTACGCCACGCAGATGTGGAGTTGGAGGATCTGGACAGCCTGGCTGTATTTGCTGAAAATCTGGCCAAGCTGTACGACGGCGGACGCAGAACGGAGGGCTGAGCATGCTTTTGGATGAATATTACCGCGCGGACCCGGAATTGCGGGATGTGTGGATCGCGCTGCCCGGAACGGTGCGCGCGCAGATCCTGCAATGGGACGCGCGTGTGACGACGAAGGGCGAGCTGCAGAAGCTGGCCGAGGGCTTTGCGCATCAGCTGTAAAGCGCCGGTACGCTCTGCGCCGTTTTCAGGCCGTTCCGCAGGGCCTTTCTGGAAAAGAGAGCCCGCGGGGCGGCCTGCTTTGTCTTTTTGTGGAGAAAAGCAGTAAAAAGCGTATCTATTTTGCCGGTTTTGACTTGCGGCCGCGCAATTCCCCGTTTATAATAAAAAGAAGAAATCTCTGCACCTTTTGCGGGGAACAAGAGGGATGCGTGTATCATGAAAATTTCTACCCGGGGGCGCTATGCGCTGCGCCTGATGCTGGATTTGGCACTGGCGGACCCTGAGGAGTACTGTTCGGTCAAAAGCATTGCTGCGCGTCAGCAGATCAGCGAAAAGTATATGGAGCAGATCATCTCACAGCTTGTAAAAGCGGGCTTTGTGCGCAGCGTGCGCGGCGCACAAGGCGGTTACCGATTGGCCTATGCCCCCGAGAAATACACAGCGGGGCAGATCCTGCGGCTGACGGAGGGCGACCTTGCTACGGTAGCGTGCCTTGCACAGGACGCGCCGGAATGCCCGCGGGCGGAGCAGTGCGCCACGCGCTGGCTGTGGGAACAAATGGATGACGCGGTGAACGATGTGTTGGACAGGGTGACACTGGCCATGCTTGCCGAGGTGAGCCGGCAGCGGGGCAACCCGGAATGTGTGCTGTGACGCGCCGGATAAAAACCGTAAGTTTTTTGTAAGGCTTTCGGCAGCAGGATCGTTCTTTTTCTGTGGTTTAATAGAACCATGGAATGAAGCCGCACCCGATGCGGTGAAGAGAAAGGGGCGTTCGCTGTGCCGGGGCAGAAAACCCATGCGCGCCGTCCGGTTCAATGGCTGTATTTGCTGGTTGGCTGCGCTGCATTGGCGGCAGCTTTCACACTG
>ENA-UOIV01003008-UOIV01003008.1-human-gut-metagenome-genome-assembly--contig:-C59-NODE-3008-length-10425-cov-3.790453_pt1 | contig 10425 bp, 10 predicted proteins | sample MGYA00242333_ERZ723880 | MGnify/ENA metagenome assembly ERZ723880 | reverse complement strand
TTTTCCATTAGAATATAATAGGATATGCTTATTTTTAGAATAAGAAATATAGTATAATTTTTAAAAGCAGCGGGAATTTTTTCCCGTAAGATGAAATTTGAGGAGGAAATGAAACATGATTTCTGAAGGTGAACTTAGAAACGGCGTAACCATGGAATACGAAGGAGAAATTTACAGCGTACTGGAATTGCAGCATGTAAAACCCGGTAAAGGTGCGGCTTTCGTTCGTACAAGACTGAAAAACATCAAAACAGGTGCAGTAGTGGAAAAAACATTCCGTCCTACTGAAAAAATGTCCAAAGCACACATCGACAGAATGGATATGCAGTACCTGTACAACGACGGTGAACTGTATCACTTCATGAACAACGAAACATTCGACCAGATCGCTCTGAACGCTGATGACGTTGGCGATTCCCTGAAATTTGTAAAAGAAAACGAAAACGTAAAACTGCTGGCTCATGACGGCAACGTATTCGGTATCGAACCCCCTCTGTTCGTTGAACTGGAAATCACAGACACAGAACCCGGTTTCGCAGGCAACACAGCACAGGGCGCTACAAAACCCGCTATCGTTGAAACAGGCGCATCCGTTCAGGTACCTCTGTTCATCAACCAGGGTGAAATCATCAAAATCGACACTCGTACAGGCGAATACCTGAGCAGAGTAAACAACTAATCTTTTTTCCAATCTTTCGGAAGGAGGCAGTGATAAATGGAATATTTCGATAAGAAAATCACATATCTGAGAGGGCTTTGCGACGGCAGCGGGTTTGATCCCGATACCAAAGAAGGCAAGATTTTCCATGGCATCATGGATATTCTGGAAGATATGGCATTTATGCTGGAAACCTTCCTGGACGATGAAGAACTGGAAGAAATGGAACTGGATGAAGAAGAAACGGAAGAACCCGTGTACTTCTATTCCTTCATCTGCCCCAACTGCGGCGAGGAAATCGACGTGGATGAGGAAACCATGGAAACCCAGAAGGAAATTGCCTGTCCCGCTTGCGGCAACAGCATTCCCATGGGCACTATGGATATCGATGAATTAAAGTTTTAAAATGCGACGAAAAAAGAGAGAATCCATATTCTCTCTTTTTTTATATGATAAATCAGAAGCAGGAATCAAAAGAAAGGGGTTTGGGACAACAATATATCTTCCTTAGCCGCAAAAAAGCGAGAGAAAACCATTTGGAAGAACATCACGGGGGCAGCGGTCTGCCGCAGATGGGACGGTGATGGTTTTCAAAAACAGCAAGCGTCTTTATAAGGAGTGAATGAAAATGGAACAAACCCAAGGGGCAGTGATGCCCAAAAGGTCGAGAAATCAAGAATTGCAGACGGAAAAACGGATTTTGCAGCTCTCTGTCTTTGCAGACGTGTGTTTTGTGGCGGCAGAGCTGTTGTTTGCCTTTGCCAGCCATTCCCAGTCGGTACTCATGGATGCCGCCTATGACGGGGCGGAAATGCTCATGATGGCAGCGGCTGTCTGCTTGACACCTCTTTTTTACAGACCGATTTCAGAGAAATATCCCTTTGGCTATGCCCAGGTGGAATCTGTATTTACAGCAGTGAAGTCTGCCATGATGCTTTCCGTTATGGCAGGATTGACAGTGAATGTTTTCCAGACCATGCTTTCCGGCGGTGCTCATGTGGCATATGGTGCCGTATCCATGTTCCAGCTGCTGCTGGGGTTGGTGAGCCTTTGTATTCTGGGTGTTATGTATGTGGGTGCCAGAAAAGTGGCTTCTCCCATATTGCAGACAGAATGGATGGCGTGGCGGCTGGATGTCCTTTACAGCATGGGTATGGCGGCGGCGTTCTTTGGCGCAAAGGTACTGAAGGATACCAGCCTTGCGTGGATGGCACCCTACGTGGACCAGGTGGTGGCACTGCTGGTGGTGGCTTTCGCACTGCCGGGGGCAGCCAAGATGTTTTTTGGCGCCGTGAAAGATATTTTCCTTTTTGCGCCTGATGAAAAAGTACTGGAGCAGGTCAAGGGGATTTGTGAGCCTCTTTTGCAGGCATATGGATTTGAGCCTGTATTTTACGATGTGACCCGCACGGGACGGAGAATGTGGGTTTCTGTATATTTCCACACGGAAGGGGATGTGCTTTCTCTGGATTGTATGCGACAGGCATCCAAGGAGGCGCAGAAACATCTGTGTGAAAAATGGGATTACTGCGTTTGCGAACTGGTGCCGGAACAGGCATGATATAGATAAAAAAGCTGATTCTCTTTGAGAATCAGCTTTTTTGGTATCAGAATCTGGCAATGACCAGGGTATCTTCCCCATGAATGACCGTATTGCCGTCGGGAATGACAGTGCCCTTTTCATTTTGTATCATGACGATAAGGGTGCCTTTGGGCAGGGACAGTTCCCGCAGGGATTTGTCTTTCCATTTATGGGTCTTGTCAATGGAAACTTCGTAGAGAGTCAGGTTTTCCCGGTCTTCGAATTCATGTCCTGCCAGTACCAGCAGGTCGCCTGCCTGTAGGACGGTGGAGCCATTGGGCACCAGAGAAACGCCATTTCGCAGGATCAGGGTCACCAGCAGTTCCGGCGGCAGGGGGACATCCTTCAGGGAATGGCCTACCCATGGATGATGAGGGCTGATGGAAATCTTGGAAAAGGTGATGTCGCTTTCTACCTGATAGTCGTTGAAGGTGCGGCGGACGTCGGCTTTCTCGTCGATCATGTTCAGTTTATGTGCCATAGGTGCCAGCAAAGTGCCTTGCAGAGAAATGGAAAGGAGCACGATGCAGAACACCAGGTTGAACAGATTGTATTCCATAGGCGCACCGCTGAGGACTGCCTGAATGGCAAACACAATGGAAGCGGCTCCCCGCAGCCCAGACCAGGAAACCAAGCCGATCTGTTCTTTGGAAGAACGGAAAGGCGCAAGCACCGCAGTTACGGAAAGGGGTCTTGCCACAAGGGTCAAAAACGCCATGATAAGCACAGAGGGCAGGAACACCGCAGGCAGCTGAGAAGGCGTCACCAGCAGTCCCAACAGGAAGAAGATGACCATCTGGGCAATGCCTGTCAATACGTCGAATGTCAGCACCAGATCGCGTTTATGGGGCAGATAGGAGTTCCCCATGACGATGCCGCAAAGATATACGCTCAGATACCCATTGCCGCCCAGAGCGGAAGGCAGAGCATAAGTCAGCGCGGAAACAGCCAGAAGGAATATGGTATTCCCCTGGTCGATGTAGAAATTGCAGCGGTTCAGCACAAAAACAGCGCCTTTTCCCAACAGCAGACCCAGAATGCTGCCAATGGCAAGCTGACGCAGCACCAACAAAGGCACAGATACCTGATCCCCTGTGAGTATGGTGATCCACAGCAATGTCAGCATATAGGACATGGGGTCATTGGAACCGGACTCCATTTCCAGCATGGAAGCGGTGTGGTCTTTCAGATTCAGCTTTTTGGAACGGAGAATGCTGAATACGGAAGCGGCGTCTGTGGACGAAATGACAGAGCCGATGAGCATGCTTTCCGTCCATGGAAGATGCAGGACGAAATGGGCAAAGACACCCGCCAGCCCGGCAGTGAACAGTACCCCAAGGGTGGAAAGCAGTGTGGATTTGACGGCAACGGAACGGGCTTCTTCAAAGTTGGTGCCGAAGCCGCCGTAAAACATGATGAAAATCAGACTGACGGAACAGATGACTTCTGAAATATGGTAATTGTTAAAAGAAATATGCAGTATGCCATCAACGCCGAAGCACATGCCAAGAGCCAGAAACGCCAACAGGGACGGCACCCCTAGGCGAAAGGTCAGACGATGCACCAGAATGCAGATGATGATGACAATGCCTGTCAGCAATAAAATTTCGTTCAATGGACATTCCTCCTGTTCTGCCTGCCGGCGGCATAAGTTTCTATTTTAAGTTTAGTGGGAAACGGCATGTTTTGGCAACGATTTTTTTCAGATTTGTAAAATTTTGGCAAAGCAGGCGGCCTTTTTGCGGAAAAATTATGTCAACATGCAGAAGTGGGAAGGAATCGCAGCACCGGCGGCGAATACAAAAAAGGAAACCATTTGAAGAAAGAAGGCGAATTATGGAACCATATTTGCATAAAGTACAGTATTACGAAACAGACAAAATGGGCATTGCCCATCATTCCAATTACATCCGCTGGATGGAAGAAGCCCGGGTGGATTTTCTGGAGAAAATCGGCTGGGGTTTTGACCGTTTGGAAGCGGAGGGCATCGTTTCCCCTGTGGTAGGGGTACATGGACGATACAAAAAAAGCTGCACATTTGCCGATGTGCTGGAAATCACCGTAAAGGTGCAGAAATACAACGGCATGATGATGCATCTGGCATACGAAATGAAGCTGGCAGGAAGCGAACAGGTGCTCTTTACAGGCGTTTCTGAACACTGCTTCTTAGAACAGGCAGGCAAGCCTCTGCGGCTGAAACAGAAATGGCAGGAGCTGGATGAAATCCTGAAAAACTGCGTAGCGGAATACGAGGCGGAAAAAGCATAAGAAAAAAGGCTGGAATCCTTGGTATGATAAGGATTTCAGCCTTTTTTGTTTTCTTATGAAACTGCGTTTTTTCAGTCCTGACGGCAGGGAGGCAGGGGACGGTTTGTCAGCAGGGCACGTTCTACGCTCCAGTAGAAGTTTTCTTTGCCCACATATTCGTCCAGGTCTGTTCTGCGCATCATTTCCATGGTACGGGAGGGCAGACCGCAGAGAACCACGTCTACGCCTTTCATCCGCAGGTTTCCGATGAGGGTGCGGAGGGTCTGGGCACAGGAAATGTCAATGTTGGATACACCACGCATGGACAAGAGCAATGTGTCGCAGTCGCCGATTTTTGTGGAAATATCTGCCACATTCTGGGTGTTGGCAAAAATCATGGGACCGGTGATGTAAGCCACCATGGCGTTATTGTAACGATTCCGCAGGGCAGGATCTGTCACACGCAGACGTTCCATGTCTACCTTTTCGTAGTTGATTTCGATGAAGGACAGACGGGACACCAGGAAGATCAGACCGATGACAACGCCTACCAGAATGGCAATGGTCAGGTCAAATACGATGGTAGCAATCATAGTAGCCAGAAATTCCAGCATAGCCCCTTTGAATTTATGAGAGAACATATACAGGATGGAGTTCCATTCGTTCATGCGCCATGCAGTGACCATGAGGACACCGGCAAGGGCTGCCATGGGAATCTGGCTCATGACGGGAGCCAACAGGAACATGGAAATCAAAAGCCCTACGGCGTGGAACATACCCGTCAGACGTGTTTTTGCGCCGGAACGGATGGCAACGCTGGTACGGGCAATGGCTGCTGTGGCAGGGATGCCGCCGAAGAAAGGCAGCAGGATATTGCCCACGCCCTGGGCGATAAGCTCCTGATTGCTTTTCAGTCGAACACCTGTCATCTGACCTGCGCTGGCACCGCAGAGCAAACTTTCAATCATGCCCAGAATGGCAATACTGAAGGCAGGCATGATGAGGTTTGTGACGGTGGTCAAATCCAGTGCGGAAAAGAGCAGTCGTTTTTCCGGGAAAAGGGTCTGGGGGATGGTGCCAACGGTGGGCACATCCAAACCAACGAAAATGGAAAAGGCAGTGGTGATGATGATGCTCACCAGAGATGCAGGAACCACAGCGTTCCATTTTTTCGGGAAGAACACCATAAACAGCACCACAAAGAGACCAATGCCTACGGAAGTCAGATTGGGATGAAAGCCCAGTGTGCCGTAGCTTGCCAGTTTGGCAATGGTGGAGGCGCCTTCGCTGTGGGTGCCGAAGAAGTTGTCAATTTGCCCCAGAGCAATGACGATGGCAATACCGGAGGTAAAGCCTGTGATAACGGGGGCAGGTATGAAAGAGGTCAGTTTCCCAAGACGGAGGATGCCCGCCAGAAGCAGCAGGATACCAGCCAGCAGTGTGGCAATGAATACGCCGTCCAGACCATAGCCTGCCACCAGTGATGTGAGGATGGCTGCCATAGCCCCTGTGGGACCGGAAATCTGATAATATCCCCCAGCCAGTAAGCTCATGACCAGACCGGCAATGATGGCGGTAATCAGACCAGATGCGGCATCGGCACCGGAACTGACACCGAATGCCAGTGCCAGCGGCAGCGCAACGGCGGTGACCGTCAGACCTGCCATCAGGTCTTTCATCAGTGCGGCGGAATTGTATCCCCGAAACTCGTGCTTCAAATCTTCTGCGAACCCTCGCAGCATAGAAAAAACCCCCTTAAATTTTTACATTGATTGGTTGAAAAAAAGTCATAAAAAATGCACCTGCTCCCAGTGTCTCTTGGTCATGACAATCAAAGGGGCACATGCGCTTCCATCATAGCAAAAAGCAGATGGTTTCTCAATGGGTAAGTGGAAAAAGAGATGGAAAAAATAACCATGGGTGTCATACATTTTTTTGTATATTATGTTGTAAGGGAGAAATATAGAGAAAAATGGAAAAAACTGACATTCCTTCATAAAGGTAATATACAAACATACAATCATATAACAAAATATGCAAAAATTTGGAATGTCTTTTGCGGGCGCACAGAAAGGGGGAGATTCCATGAAAAAAGCACAGGAGTTTTCCTCTTTGGAAAAGCCCTGTGCCTAGGTGTTAGATGTGATTTTCAGTCTTTGAAGTAAATCTTGCCGTCTTCCACTTTGGTGATGACCGCCAGAGAATCCACCAGATAGCCGGCATCTCTGAGTTTTTTGCTGCCGCCCTGGAATTCTTTTTCGATGATGGCTGCAATGCCGCACACAGTGCCGCCTGCCTGTTCTACCAGATTGGCAAGACCTGCTGCCGCTTCGCCGTGGGCAAGAAAATCATCAATGATCAAAACTTTATCATTGGCGTTGAGATAATTTTTGGATACACGAGCGATGGACACGGTACCCTTTGTAAAGGATTTGACGGGCGCGCCGTAAAATTCCTCTGTCATGGTATTGGGCTGTGCTTTCTTGGCGAAAACAACAGGCACCAGATCAAAATAAATGGCGGTGATGGCAGCGATGCCGATGCCGGACGCTTCGATGGTCAGGATCTTATTGATGCCCAGATGACCGAAACGACGGTGGATCTCCTTGCCCAGCGCCATAAACAGACCGATATCTAACTGATGGTTCAGAAAAGAATCTACCTTTACGACTTCGGTGCCGATTTCTGTCCCATCTTTTAATATTCTTTGTTTCAACAACTCCATGATTCAGACTCCCTCTCACTGCAATAACACGTTCCGTATCAAAATAAAGTATTATCATTATACGGTAGTATTTTTGCAATGTAAACAGGTGTTTTGGGAAAAGGTTGTTTTTTGTGCATTTAGAGGAAAAGTCCAAAGAAAAGGAGCAATTTTCGGACGCTTTCCCTAATGGACAGGAAAAAAACAGGGGGAAAGATACAAATTTCATGCAAGCAGATGCATTTTTCTGCTTTTTTGCAGGAAAAAGCGTATGTTTTGGCGAATATACAAAGCAAATGGAACAAATGAGGAGGCGCTGGAAATGGCTTTTTTGGATAAATTAGGAGAACTGGCAAGAACCGCGGCGGACAAAGCCAATGACGGACTGGAAATCAACCGCATCAACAGCGATATTGTCATACAGAAAGGCAATATCAATGAGTACCAGCGGGAGCTTGGCATGTATTACTGGGCAAAATTCGTCATGGGCGACCAGCTGGACGAAGAAGCTACAGCCATTTGTGATAAGATCGTAAAGGCACAAGACCGCATCAAAGAATTAGAAGCGGAAATCGAACAGGTGAAAGCAGACCGGGAAGCGGAAAAAGCCGAACGGGCAGAGCAGAAACGTCTGGAAGCAGAAGCTGCGGCACAGGAGGCAGCAGAAAGGGCTGCCCAGAAAGCGGCGGATGCAGCAGGAGATGTGGAAATCACTGACGCTGACGGCGAAGTGGGCAGATTCTGCGGCGGCTGCGGCGCACCTTTGGCAGAAGGACAAAAGTTCTGCGGCTCTTGCGGAAAGCCTGCTGATGATGTAAAATAAAAAGAACAAAGACACATTCTTCGGAAACGAGTGCATCTCTACCGGCGGTAACAGCCCGCGAGCCGAAAGGCTGATTCGTTGAAATTACGAAGCCGACAGACAGTCTGGATGGGAGAAGAAATACAATGGAAATGACATTGATTTTTTCGGCTGTCCAGAGAACAGAAGAATTTCAAAAGGACGCCGAAAGGCGTCTTTTCTTCTGCAAAAATGAGGAGGGAATGGCATGGAAACGGGAAAAGAAAACATTCTGGGTACGGAAAAGATCAGTAAACTATTGATGCAGTTTTCCATACCGACAGTGCTGACGCTCATAGTCAACTGTCTGTATAACATTGTGGATCAGATTTTCGTGGGGCGCGCCGTGGGCATCAACGGCGTAGCAGCTACCAACGTGGCTTTCCCCATGATTACCATTTCGGCAGCCCTTGCCCTTATGGTGGGGGACGGCTGTGCTGCCAACATCAGCCTTTGTTTGGGCAGGAAAGAACGGGACAAAGCGGAACAGACCTTTGGCAATGCCTTTGTACTGCTGATACTGGCAGGGGTTCTTCTGGCAGCTGTCATCATCATCGGCGGCCCTGCCTGCGCCCGTCTTTTTGGGGCATCAGATGCGGTTCTGGATTTGTCTGTGACTTATATGCGCATCCTTGCACTGGGACTGCCTTTTCAGATGGCAAATATGGCATTTACGGCAATCATCCGTTCTGACGGCAATCCTAAGTACACCATGCGGAGTATGATGATTGGGGCAGGCATCAACCTGGTTTTAGACCCTATCTTCATTTTCGGCTTTGATATGGGTGTCACAGGGGCAGCTATCGCTACCATCATCGGTCAGGTAGTGGCTGGGCTCATCTGCGTGGCGTATATTCCCAGATTTGAACATATCACTTTCTATAAAAAATATCTGAAACTGTCCGGCAAGACCTGCGGCAGTATCCTTTCTCTGGGTTTCCCCAGTTTCTGCATGCAGATGGCAACGGCGCTGACACAAATCGTCATGAACAACCTCATGACAGACTGTGGTGCTGTAACAAAATACGGCAGTGAAATCGCTTTGTCCTGCTACGGCATCATGATGAAGATTTATCAGGTGGCGCATGCCATGTTCGTTGGGGTGGCATCCGGCACACAGCCCATCAATGGCTATAATTTCGGGGCAAAACAGTATGGCAGGGTAAAACAGACCTTCCGTGTGGCTGTGACGGTGTCTTTCATCATTTCCATTGTATGGTTCGGCATTTTCCAGCTGGGCGGCGGCTTTATGGCTGGGCTTTTCGTGAAGAATGAACCGCTGTATCTGGAATTTGCGGTGTTCTGCTTCCGGCTGTATATGCTGGGATTCTTCGTGTATGGTTTGCCGCAGGTGACAGCATCCTTTTTCCAAGCCATCGGCAAGCCTGCAAAATCCCTGCTGGTGGCATTGTCCAGACAGATTATCTTCCTGATTCCTCTGGCGCTGATTTTGTCCGGCAGATTCGGATTGACGGGGGCATTGGCTGCGGCGCCCATTGCCGATGTACTGGCGTGTTTGCTGGCGGCGGTGCTCATCTGGACAGAGTTCCGGTTCTGGAAGAAAAACAGTATGGCATAAGTTTGGTCGGTATCTGCTTTCTTTAGCGGATACCGGCTTTTTTTCTGCCCAAAAGGCATAAGGACGAGCAAAGGAGGATAGGATAAAGGTAAAAAACGGAAGTGGATGCCATGAAAAAGAAGAAATATCTGGGAATTGGGTTGCTGTTTGTGTGTTGTTTTCTGGCAGGCAGGACAGCAGGGAAATTGCAGGCGGCTTTTGTACCGGCGGCACAAATGACAGTGGAGGAGGCAAAACTGGCGGTTATCATTGACGATTTTGGCTACAACGGCGCAGGAACGGCAGAGATGCTGGCGTTGGACATTCCTTTTACAGCGGCGGTGCTGCCTTTTTCTTCCCATACGGCGGAAAACGCGGCACAGGCGAAAGCGGCAGGAAAAGAGGTCATCATACATATGCCCATGGAATCTCTGACGGGAAAACCGGAGTGGGTAGGGAATGGGGCTGTGTGCCGGGGCATGACGGCGGCGGAAGTCCGGCAGTGTATGGAAGCGGCTTATTGTGCGGTGCCACAGGCGGCAGGCGTCAATAACCACATGGGTTCGGCAGTCATGGAGGACGCGAATACATTGGGCTGTGTGCTGGATGTGGTACGGGAAAAAGGCGGCGTGTTTGTGGACAGTGTCACCACGGCGGAGAGCAAATGCGGCACATTGGCAGGAGAAAAAGGAGTGCCTTTATTGGAACGGGATGTATTTCTGGACAGCACCACGGAAAAAAGCGTGGTGGAAGAACGGCTGCGAGAAGCGGCAGAGATTGCTAAGGCGAAAGGCAGCGCCGTTGCCATTGGTCATGTGGGACCGGAAGGGGGCGT
>ENA-UOIV01003003-UOIV01003003.1-human-gut-metagenome-genome-assembly--contig:-C59-NODE-3003-length-10434-cov-4.970421_pt1 | contig 10434 bp, 9 predicted proteins | sample MGYA00242333_ERZ723880 | MGnify/ENA metagenome assembly ERZ723880 | reverse complement strand
CGGAGAGCGCTGGATCATTGATGGCAACTACGGCTCAACGATGGAACTGCGAATGGCAGCGTGTGATACTGTTATATTCCTTGATTACCCAGCAGAGCTCTGTCTGGAGGGCATCGAAGCCAGGAAAGGCAAGCCCCGCCCTGATATGCCGTGGAAAGGTTCCACAGAGGACGAAGACGAGGAATTTATCGCCTTCATAAACGACTACGCTGCAAAAAGCCCCCCTAAGGTACTGGAGCTTTTGGAAAAGTATTCAGGCAAAAACATCATCATCTTGAAGGAACGCCAAGATGCCGATGCCTTTCTTTGCGGGATGTCTAAATAGCTGCCGTATTTTGCGGCCGTTCATATACGCGCTTGTGATGGAATTGGTAGATTCGGTAGATTTCGGTGATGTCACCTCGCAGAAGGTTTGACTGGGGGCAGCGTTATGGTGATGTTTGGAAAAACAATATCTCTGTTTCTAATTGAAGGAGACCCCAATAAACGGTGGGTGTGTGAGCTTTCCAATTGGAATGGAAAAGCCTATAAAATTCCGCGCATTGATGTGAAGCGATGCAGTGATAGAAAAGATCTAGCCTCCTGCGGTGTTTATTTTCTGTTTGGCAGGAGTGACTCCGATGAAAAAGGAATTGTTTATATCGGCGAAGCAGAAAATGTATACGAGCGGTTGAAGCAGCATGATGCCCCCAATGGAAAAGATTTTTGGAATGAGTGCATTGTGTTTATCAGCAAAGACAATCGCCTTAACAAGGCCCACATTAAGTATTTGGAGCGCCGCTGTTATTCCCTCGCAAAAGAGGCAGATCGTTACTATATTGAGAACTCTACAATTCCCGCTGATGCCTCGCTGACAGAAGCGGAGCAAGCAGAAATGGAAGAGTTTTTATATAATATCCGCATGATCAACAATGTTTTGGGGCATAAAGTTCTGGAATCACTGGTAGCAGAGGAAGTAGGCGATACAGAGTCTGCCAGTCAAATTCTTTACATACAGGCGGCGCACGGCGCAAATGCGAAAGGAATGCAGACGAATGAGGGTTTTGTGGTCTTGAAGGGATCACAGGTTGCGGATACCGTGACGCGCTCCTGCCCCAAGCAAATCTGCACACTCCGGCAAAAACTGACTGAAAATGGCATTATCGATGCGAACTGGACTTTTACAGAGAACAGGGTGTTCAGCAGTCCCTCCACCGCAGCAGGCGTTGTAATGGGGCGAAGTGCCAACGGCCTGACTGAATGGCGTGTGCCCTAAGGAGAGAGTCATCTTTATCATTCTATGCGTAGATTTCCGACGTGCACTTTCTCCTTTCTTTTTGTAAAATAACAACCGGGATACATCCCCCAGCAATTCATATGTGGGCATGGTGGAATTGGTAGACTCGGTGAATTTAGGTGACGTCACCTTAGGGAAGGTTTTTTCGGCTTTCCTTGATTTCCTGAAAATGATTTTATAAAATAACAGCCAAAATACATTCTCCGGCTGTTCATAGGCGGGTATGATGGAAATGGTCGACATGCAGGATTTAGGTTCCTGTGCCGTGAGGCGTGTGGGTTCGAATCCCACTACCCGCACCACGTCGTCGCGGACTGCATATCGTTCGCGACGACTTTTTTCAAAAGTCATCTCTCACTCATTCATTCCGTCGCTCCTCCTCCCCAAATGCGACCCGCTGCGCTGGGCTCGCATTGGTAGTGTCAAGAGTTAGGCTGATCCCCTTGCATCAGCATTCCCGGGAGGCTGGGACGGCATTCACGCCGTACCGGCGCGCATACCGTCCCAGCCTCCCGGAAAAGCAGTAGAGAAGGGGAATAAACCCCAATTATGCCCATTGATAATGTGATATTCTTGATTTTGCCGAAAATCGTTTACACAAAATTTTCCGCCGGGCCGGAGCCGTCCAATTCTCCTAACTGTTTAGCATTAGTGGATATGTTTTTTGTGTTGATTTGACTTTGCACGCTTGCCGAGGAGCAGCAGAACAATGCTCAGGATCATCACACCGCCTCCGGCTGCTGCCCATACCCACCACGCAGTTTGCGTGGAAGGGACAGCAGCAAATTGATTTCCGGACAGCTCAAAGCAGAGATACTGCCCAACTGCCTCGCTGCTCACTTTTTTCCAACGGTCATTCTTCTTTTCGTAGATTGTATAGGACGCGTCACCTGCAGGGAACCTCCAGCGCACCGTGTGGCTCTCCTGCCCAACATCAGGAATTGTAAGCGTCCAGACCTCTGCTGCGCCGTTCAACAAAGAGGCGGGATTGTCTGCGGCTTCCGCCTGCAAGGAAACTCCCTCCTGGAAATTTCCTTCCGCCAGCACAGAGGGATGCCCCTCCCGCTTATCTTCTGAAGAAAGCGTGGTGATATACGGCTCATATTCCGCTGTGACTACAGTGTCAAAACGTAGATCCGACAGATTCGTCCTGTCCCAGTGAATATAGAATCCATCCTTGTCCGGTGCCTGGGGATATATCTCCTCCGAAAAAGAGTCTCCATAGTTAAATTCCTGCTCCGTCAGAACGGTGTTGTCCGCCACGAAACGAAGCGTCAGATGCAGGAAATCTTCCGGAATGTTTTCCAGCTCTTTGAGTGCTGCGTAGCTGATTTGCTCTGCCTTGCCGGACAAGCTCACACGGTCTACCCCGGCAAGTGTATCCGACACAAAGCGGTTTCCCGTGTATTCGCCGTCGATCTCTCCCGCGATGGCTCCGCCCAACTGGGTGCAGGCGGAGATCTCCACCATGGAGATGCAATCGGATAGTTTGCCGCCGGAACCGACGATACCGCCCACATATTTCCCGCCGGAAAGTGTGCATTTTGCGTAGCTTGCGCGGATAGAGGACAGCGACAAGCCAGCCACGCCGCCAACATAATCGCCGCTCTCGCTTTCCACACTGCCCCAGCCGCCGCAGCCGGAGATCGTGCCAAGATCCATGCGCCCGGTAATGCCGCCTGCGCAGCTTTTTTTCGCCTGCACCGTGCCGTAGTTATTGCAATCCAGCAAAATGGCCTTGGTCTGATAGGTGAAGCGAGTAGATCGTTTGCCGGAGGAGAGCAGATCGTCCTCCGGGTCAGCATCATACTCGATGGCCATAGCTCCGGAAATGCCTCCCGCATTGCGGTCAGCAGTCACAGCGCCATAATTGGCACACTCTAACACCTTGCCGCGGGTCGCGCTTTGCAGGGTTTCCTCAGAAACATCCTCAAAAACATCCGTGTAATCCACATCCTGCGTATTGTTCAGCAGATTCAAAAACAGATTCATGACCTTCATGAACTGGTTGTTGACCGCTCGTACATCAGATAACAGCGTGGCATTGGAGCCGGTCAGTTCGCTGTTCAGCGCTGAAAGCTCATTGCTGATACCGCTGAGGGAAGTGTTGAGGGCGTTGTTGCTTTCGGAAAACTCCGGTCCCAACGGTGAAAAGCTGCCGATGTCCTCTCCCGACAGATCTCGTACCCATTGTGCCGCCTTTGACAGGGCGCTTGACATTGCCTCCGCTGACTGCTGTGCGCTGCTCAACACAGCGTCGAGCTGGCTAAAGATGTCTTCCATCTGTTCATTGACGGAACGCAGTGTACCCAGAGCGTCGTAAAGGTGCCTCATGGCGGCGCTGAGGTGGGATGTTGCCGCATAGAAGGAATCCATTGCCGTTTGCAGCGAGGCGAGAATCTCACGCAGAGTTTCCTCGTTCTGTTGTCGCAGAGCCCCAAAATCAGTGTTGATCAATACATCCGCAAAGTTTCGACATACTTCGCCATAGCAGTTCAGGACAGAGAGAATATCTGTTTTCAGCTGTGCCGCCGTTTCCGGCGTCACACTGCCGCTGATTCCAATCTCCTCCAGTGCCCGGCCGATGGTCGCCTGCAAAGAAACTGACGCATCCCGAAGAGCGGCGATGCTTTCCCGCAGCTGCGTGGTGTCCGGCACAGCGGTGCCGCCCTGCATTAGAGAAAACGTGTTTTCCAAGGCGTCCAGCCCGGTCAACAGTGCATCGCAGGCAGACGCCATCTCAGAGCAGAAGCTCTGAAGCTGAGAAAGCGCCGTGTCGTTGTAACCCAGTGTGCCGTCCAGAGAATTCAACAGGTTGCGGACTTCTGCAATGGCTTCCGTCATGCTGCCGGAGGCGGAGTTCAAATCATCCATAGCAGGGACAATCTTGTCAATGTATCGCTCAACCAGCAGGAGAAGGCTGTTGGCCGTGTCGATATTGTTATCTGCAAAATCACCCAGCTGCCCGGTCAGAGAATTGGCACTGTCCCTCGCACTGTCGGCGTAGCCGGAAATACGGGATATGCGCCCTGAAATACTGTCAGACGCCGCCTGCGCGTCATCCAGCATGCGGTTAATGAGGCTTTGCAGCGTATTCAGTTCGCCTTGCAGCTCGTCAAGGCCGCTTTCCGAAAAATGCAATGTGATGTCCGGTACCATCTGACCAACAATACCGCCCACATCCTTACGCCCCTGTACCTCGCCACGGTTGATACAGCTGGCAAGATACCCGTTCTGCCGTCCCGCAATACCGCCTACATTATAGCCCACATGGGGATATCCCACGGATCCGGTATTGGTGCAGCTCTGGATCGCGCCGGTGGAATATCCGGCAACGCCACCGGTATCGGAGGTCACAGCATTCTCCGTGATCTCCTCTCTTTTCAGAATGCGGTAAAAAGTGTTCTCCAGATTTTCCAGATCGGCTTCGGCAATATCCGCTTCACTGACGGTAGTATTGACTGCCGTAGCATTTTCACAGCGCAACAGAGTACCGTTGTTTTGCCCCGCAATTCCGCCGGTATACTGCGTTCCGCGCACGGCGCCGGAGGCGGTACAGCCGGTTAGCGTGCCGGAATTGCGTCCGGCGATGCCGCCTACATTGCTGCTGCCGATAACCACACCGGAAAAGCGGCAATTCTCCACGCTGCCGTAGTTTTCGCCCACGATCCCACCGATGGCGCTCTGGGTGCCGGAGGGTGCGATCTCACCCTCTACGGTGAGATTTTTGACGGTCGCTCCAGCTTCCACTCTGCTGAACAGGCCGTAGCTTGAGTTACTTTCCGTCAGCTGCAGACCGGTGATTTTATGTCCCTGTCCGTCAAAGCTGCCGAGAAAAATGGGAATGGAAACGGCATCGCCATCAACATCGATGTCGGCGGTCAGCACAACAGTCAGTCCATTGGAATAGTCATCAGAAGCGCAGCGCTTTGCAAAAGCGGTCAGTTCCTCCAGTGTACCGATGGAGATGGTGCCCTCTGCTGCAAAAACGGCAGGGCAAAGGGATAGTAGGAGAAGCAGCGAAAGCAGCCCGGAGAGAAGCCTTGCGGAAAGCATGTTTCTTTTTTTACTTTGTTTCATTGCCGCCCTCCTCCTGCTAGCACTCCGGCGGGCATTCTGCCACGTTGCCGGAGATCACATTCAAATTGACATCCCCATCTACATTGGCGCGGATCATACCGCTGACGGCTCCGCTGATCTGTCCGGTCACAAAACCGTCTACAAACACGCGGCCGCTGGCCTCCTTCTGCTTGATGGCAGAGGGCATGGAAAAGCTGGTCTTATCCGCGATACCGCCGCCCAGAAGCAGGATCTGAGGCAGGACGAATAGAACAAGGATCATGGAAATGATGGTGCCGCGCCCGATGCTCTGGCCGATGCCGACGATGGCGGCTTCAGAGGTCATGCCGCCGATAAGGATACCGGCCACCGTCATGATCGTACCGGAGGTCATCACTGTCGGGAATGCAAAGTTCAGCGACTCGGTCATAGCCTCCTGGTGGGACATGGCGCCCTTGATCTCCTGATAGCGGCTGGCAATCACGATAGCGTAATCGATATTCGCGCCCATCTGGATAGAGCTGACCACAAGGTAACTCATGAAAAACACGCCGGTTCCCGTAAGGGTCGGAATGGAGAAGTTGATCCAGATGCTGCCCTGAATGACTACGATCAGCAAAAGAGGCATACCGGCGGATTTGAACGTAAAGAGCAGTACCACCAGCACGATGAGCAGCGACACGATGCTGACCACAGTATTGTCACGGGCAAAGGATTTTTCAAAATCGTATTCCGTGGAGGAATTGCCCGCCACATAAACATTTCCATCTGGGTAATAGCGCTGCGCCGTTTCCCGAACGGTATCAAGGAAGGCGTAGGTCTCGTCGCCGCTTTCCGGCAGCGTCAGATACAGCAGCATCCGGCTGTAATCCTTGCCCTGAAGCTGCGCCTTGGCGCTCTCCATCTGGGTTTTTGCATCCTGCAGCATGGCGGTTTGGTCGCTGCTAAGCTGTACAACCCCGGCGTCTGCCTGCTCACAGACAAACAGGAACATATCAATGAGCGGCACCTTGTAGGAGCTGATATTTCCCATAAGCTTGCCGTAATCTCCCTGCTCTGTGGCGTAGGCGGCATAGAGCACCTGCGCCATTTCATAGTCGAGATCGGCCAGTTCCGAGAACTGCCGGGGCATCAGCTTGTCGGCCAGCATATAGCCGTTCATGGCCTCCACGTTGGCAAGCCCCATGGAGTAGTCGATCTCCTCCATGCTTTCCAGTTCTGTCAGTAGGGCGGCTTCCTTTTCGTAGTCTCCGGCCGGAACGGTCAGCGCGATCATATTGGTGGAGGTGAAAGTGTCGCCAATGAGATTTTCCGCGATCTGCGTTTCATTGAGTTTTGGCGTGGTCAGCGTACTGTAGCCATAGGCGTAGGGGCATCTGCCGGAAACGAAGAAGCCCGCCACAATGGCCGCCAGAAAAATGAAAGGAACCACTTTACGGCTTGCCCACGCAAATTTTCCTGCGAAAGAGATTTTCGGGATAAAGTCCCGATGCTCTGTCTTTTCGATCAAAGGCCCGAACAATACCAGCAATCCCGGCATGACCACAAAGACAGACAGCAGTGCAAAGAGAATTGACTTCATCAGGCAGATGCCCATGTCCGGTCCGATCTTGAACTGCATAAATAGCATGGCGCACAGACCGCCAACGGTGGTCAGCGAGCTGGCACTGATTTCCGGGATAGCCTTGCTGAGGGCGGCAATGGCGGCCTCCCGAATAGGCAGGGTCCGGTGTTCCTCCTTGAAGCGGTTGCACAGGATCACCGCATAGTCAAGGCTCAGCGCAAGCTGCAAAATGCTGGTGACGGAATTGGACACGAAGGAGATCTTTCCCAGCAGGAAGTTGGTGCCCTGATTCAGGATCATCGCTGTGATAAAGGTCAGCAGCAACACCGGCACTTCACCATAGGTACGGGAAGTCAGAATGAGTACGGCCACCACAATAACCGCCACATAGACCATGATAACATTGACTTCGGCGTCGATGGTCTCTGCCAACGTGTCGCCCAGTTCTGTAGAAACATAGATGTCATAATCTGACAGAAGCTCTTTCACCACATCCAGCGATGCAAGACACTGATCGTCCGTTTCATCGTAGTCGAAGGTCACCGTAAACAGCGCCGAAGAATGGGCATAATGCTCTGTGGTCTGGTCAAAAGCAATGCTCTGCACCCCCTTGACCTGCGCAATGCGCTCATTCAGGTCGGAAGCTTCGTTGTAGGTGATGTTGGCAACCATGACCTGTGCCGTGCCGTAAGTGGTGAACTGGTCAGCCATCACATCCAGCGCCTGCTTTGTTTCAGATTCTTCCGGCAGATAAAAGCTCAGACTATTTTCAACTTCGACCCAATTCCGGGAAAATGCAGAGAAAATCAGAGCGATAATCGTAATCAGGAAAAACAGGTTGCGCTTATCCACAATGAAGGTGGCCAGCTTCAGCATGAAGCCATGTTCTTTTTTTACCTGCTCCATGTCAGGTGTCCTCCTTTTAAAATCATGGAATCACTGCGCAGCAACAACTCCAAGCTGCCCCTTGATCTCCATGGGTCTGTGCCGGGGGGCATTGGCAATACCAGTCACGGTGCCGTCCTCAGCGACATCTGCGTTGATCTCCACCCGCAGCACACCGAAGGGGAGCTTAGGAGAAGCCGTAAAATGAAAATGCGAGCCGCTTTTTTCGCATTCCGTCAGGTCTACCGTGAAGCCCATAAGCTTTGCGCGACCGGAAAAGGCAGTGTCCGACAGCAGTGTCAACGAAACCTGCACCTTGACCCAGCCCATAGGGGACTTGATCTGCGCTTCAATCAGATATGTATTACCTGTAATCATCATGGTTTATTTCCTCTTTTCTCATCTGAGTTTCGGAAGCAGCGCTTTTGCATTGTCGCTAAAGAGCATCTGTTTCTGTGCCGCAGTGAGTTTTTCCGTATTTTCCAGTGCTTCTGCTTGCCCGACGCAGGCGGCAATATCGGTATAGGGCGTATCGGATCCGTAAAGCAAGTGGCTGGCATCCACATTCCGCAGGAGCATTTCCACCTGTTTCTGCTCAGAAAAACCCGCCACATCGTAATAGACATGCACCATATCCTCCATAATGTCCACCCGACGGTCCGGGTCGGCAAAGCGCAGCATCAGAGCAAAGCTCTCAAAGCGATCTGCCAGAACACAGAGAAATGCGCCCGCATGGGGAATCACCCACTAGATATTGGTATAGCGGGTAAAGTTGTCGTTCTGCACCATGTTGAGGAATGCTCGCGTTGTCTCCACAAAGTATTCAAAGGCCGGGACGGGAATTTCCTCGTTGACATCGGGAACCATGACGGCAGGTTGTGTCGGGTGCATCACGGCCAGCGCACCACGCCCATCCAGCTCGGCCATCAGTTCATCCAGCCTCTGGTCACCCAAGTACATGCCGCCGTAGTGGGTCATCAGCCCCACACCGTCTGCGTGCAGCTCATCTAGGCAGTACCGTGCCTCAAAGATGCTGCTGTGGACATGGGGCAGCGGCAGTGTGGCGAGAAAGCCAAGATTTCCCGGTGAGCGGGCAACGATCTCTGCACCCTGCTCGTTGACCTTCCTTGTCAGCTCCCGACTGCGGAACTTATTGCCTGTATAAAGACTGGGAGATGAGATGGAGAGCAGTGCATAGGAGATGCCAAGTTCTCCCATGGCTTCCTGCTGCCATGCTTCGTCCCATTCCGGTGTCGGAAAACCATCCGGGCAGTACAGGCCCTCTTCTTCCAGGAAGTCATAGTAGGCTTTGGGAAGATAATGTGCATGAAAGTCGATTTTGTTTTGAAATTTCATTCTGACATCCCTTCTGCTGCTTTCTTGCCCCGGAGACGGATTTGACCGTATTGGGAGATCACAGTTCCCGCCAGTTCATCGTGATCCAGCTTCAAAACCGTCGCGCAGTCCAGCGTGCTGACCGCCGTGCGGAGGATATGTTTCAACTCCAAACGCTGACCGTCACGTCTGCCTCTGACGGGATCATCAAATCCGAACAGAGAAAAAACGCCTGATACGATGCCGTCCGCTTCGCTCCATACCAGCGTCCCAAACCGCTCGCCCATGTGTCCGTCAAGAACAATGTCGTACCTGTGCTCCATCTTGCCGCCTCCTTTGCTATGCTGCGAAAAGTATAAGGCGCATCCCTTTTCGAGAGCAACGGTCAAAGTGTTTCTCCATGTCACTATTTTGACAAGAGCGAGGATATTGTCCTATTGGAAAACAGCCGAGCTTTGTGATATACTTGCTGTATGCAAGGAGGGATCGCAATGGAACGCAGGCCCAATACCGCCTCTCAGCAGACCAAGCAGGCGCTGGCGGCAGCGCTGAAAGAGCTGATGGCACAGAAGCCCATCGAAAATATCACCATCCATGATTTAACGGAACACTGCGGCATCCGCAGACAGACCTTTTATTATCATTTTGAAGATGTTTACGACCTCCTGCGCTGGATGTTCCAGGAGGAAGGGATCGCCCTTTTAGAACAGCAAAAGGGGGCACTCCTCTGGCAGGAAGGGCTTTTGCAGCTTTTTCGCTATATTGAAGAGAACAGGGCTGTCTGCCTTTGCGCACTGAAATCTGTCGGGAGAAAAGAGCTGAAGCGCTTTTTTGAAGCGGATATCCATGCCATCATCTACCGTACCGTGGAGCAGTTAGGCAACGAGGTGGGCGCGATTCAAGCCGGTGTCACAAAGGATGATGTAGACCTTCTGACTCACTTTTATGTACTGGCCTGTGTCGGATTGCTGGAAAGCTGGCTTCTTGGAGAAATCGACCGGACACCGGAAGAGTTAATTGCTTTTTTGGATCGCATCCTGAAAGAGCATATCTGCGGCGCGAGGTTCTGCTGGAGCAAAGCTGTGCCGGAACATTCGGCTGAGTGATTCTCGTGCTGCGCAGTGCCTTCTATCTGGAGGAACACAAAAATGTGCAGCTATAGAAATATGTACCGCTGGCGGTAGTAATCGGGTAGGAGGCCCGCCGGGCCAAATCTTCTTTTATTTTGCGCATAACTCTTGACACCACCATGACTGCCATACCTTCTATTCCTTTGAGGATTTTCAAAAACAGTTGGCTGTCAGACAGCGGCAGT
>ENA-UOIV01003002-UOIV01003002.1-human-gut-metagenome-genome-assembly--contig:-C59-NODE-3002-length-10434-cov-22.642547_pt1 | contig 10434 bp, 10 predicted proteins | sample MGYA00242333_ERZ723880 | MGnify/ENA metagenome assembly ERZ723880 | reverse complement strand
TGTATCACTTAATAGTTGATATACCCCACTTATAATTCCTAAAACGAATATGCCGGCTACACATACCAACAGACTGATGCGCATCGGAGTTGCTGTACGAAAATTGCCGATAGGGTCTTCATTAGGTGTGATGAACATGGCTTTTACAATCAATAAGTAATAATACAATGAAATGATTGTATTGACCAATGCGATAAATACAATAAGATAATATCCACTATGGAATGCTGCCATGAATACAAAGAACTTACTGAAGAATCCGGCAAATGGCGGGATACCTGCCAATGAGAAAAGAGCAAGTGTCATGACCATAGTTAGTTTAGGGTTGGTCTTATAAAGTCCGTTATAATCTTCGCGCTCTATTTTACCGTGGGTATGTTGCTCAATGGTATTGATGACACCGAATACGGCGAGATTGGCGGCAATGTATACTACTATATAATATACTAGGGATGCCATGCCCTGCGGAGTTCCAGCCAGTACAGCCAACATTATGTAACCGGCTTGTGAAATACTGCTGAAGGCCATAAAGCGTTTCAGGTTGTTTTGGCGGATGGCGAACAGATTGGCTATAGTGATGGTGGCTACAATGATAATACATAGTATTTCACTCCATTGTTCAGTCATTGGCCCAAATACTTTCATTAAAATAATCATTAAAGCAAAAGCAGCTGCGCCTTTTGAAATAACGGATAGGTAGGCGCTTACTGTAGTCGGTGCACCTTGATAAGTATCTGCTGTCCACAGATGAAAAGGTACCAAGCTTAATTTGAAGGCCAGTCCGGAGAAGAAAAATACTAGTGCAAGAACTTGTAATGGAGTTCCTGTCAGTCCGGCAGGGATATCTTCAAAATATAAAGTACCTGCTGTCCCATAAATCATAGAAATGCCATAGAGGAAAATACCGCTGGAGAATAAAGCCGAAAGAATGAATTTAGCTCCGGCTTCGGCACTATGCCCTTTATATTTATCGAAAGCTACGAGACAAGCCATAGGAACGGTTGCCAATTCCAATCCAAGGAAGAATAGCAGGAAGTGCCCTGCGCTTACCATGAAATACATACCCAGCAAGGTACTGAGGGTAAGGATGTAGAATTCGCCTTGTTTATGACGGGTGTCTTCACGTTTTAGCCAAGTGTCTGCTTGCAGAAACACCAGTATGGTACCTATGGTCAGGATGCTTTTCAGAACAGACGCCATAGGGGTTGAGTGATACATGCCGCCAAATAAAGTCACCTCTTCCGGCCATAGGTTTGCTAAGAGTTGAATGGTCAGCAGGATACATGCCATGGGGCGTAACCAGTGACGTTGTGGAGCCGGTAAAAATAAATCTAACAGAAACATCAGAATAAAAACGGCTGTCAGACTCAGTTCGGCATGCATATGGAGTATTGCAGTTATGTCCATCATTGCTATTTTTTTAATTTTTAATTCTCAAATTTTAATTTAATAATTGACTTATGATTGGTTCTACACTGTTACTGATCAGATCGCTTATCCAGAATGGAGCCATTCCTAAACCTGCTACACAGGCGATGAGGCAGATAACGGCTACTCGTTCATCCCAGGTTGCGTCTGTGAGTTTCAGATGTTCGGGATTCAAAACTTTACCATAAAGAATTTTACCTACTACACGCAGGATATAGACTGCGGTAATGACGATACTTGTTGTTGCCACTAGGGTACATACGCGATGGAATGTATCATCATTTTGGAAAGAACCTACAAAGACCGTCATTTCAGCAACAAAACCACTTAGTCCCGGAAGTCCCAAATTAGCAAGACCAGCAATAACATAACCTACAGCCAGGAAAGGCATAATCTTCATCAAACCTCCCATTAATCGGACATCACGAGTGTGGGTACGTCCGTATATCATACCAATAAGGGCGAAGAACAAAGCGGTCATTAATCCGTGACTCAACATTTGGAGAATAGCACCCGTACAACTGGTGCGTGTCATCATCAGCAGGGCAAAGAGCACCAATCCGCAGTGGGATACGGAGGAATAGGCATTGATATATTTTAAGTCGGTTTGTACCACAGCACTGAATGCACCGTAAACTACAGAAATAGTGGTCAATATCAGGAATACATCTCCCCACATGGCTGCACCTTCAGGCATCAGGTACATAGCAACACGGAAGCATCCGTAACCTCCTAGTTTCATCAATACTCCAGCGTGAAGCATAGAAACAGCAGTCGGTGCAGAAGCATGACCATCGGGACTCCATGTATGGAAAGGGAACAAAGCTCCTAAGACTCCGAACCCCAAGAAGATAAGCGGGAAGAAGATGCGTTGCATTTCATGAGGTATATGCAGTTTGGCGATTTCCAGCAAGTTCATAGTTTCACCGCCTGCACCATAAAAAATACCGAGAATTCCGATCAGTAGAAATGCAGAACCACCCATTAACATTAATGTAAGTTTCATGGCGGCATATTCTTTACGTCCGCTTCCCCATACACCGATGAGCAGATACATTGGAATTAAGGCTACTTCATAAAACATGAACATGGTGAACAGGTCTGTTGAAACGAAGAATCCGAATACCCCTACACTCAATAGAGTGAACCACATGAAATATTCTTTTGTCAATGGTTGTAACTTCCACGATGCGAAAGTACCGGTGAATACAATAATGGAACTAAGTAGCAACATTGCTACTGATATACCGTCTACTCCTACTGAGTAACATATATGGAGTGGTGCATACCAAACTGTGCTGGCTGTGAACAGCATCTCTCCTGTAGCACCGGCTTGGCGTAGTTCGATATAATCAATGGTGAGGTAAACGGATAATGCCAATAATATGGAAGATCCGACAACCATCACTCCGCGAACTTGATTGACGCTGCGCGAAGCCCAAAGGCTCGCGAGCATCAACAAGGGAACTATAATGAAAAAACTTAGTATGTTCATCTTTTTAAATTAAAAATTAAAAAATGGCCATGCGGCGGATTTTTTATTATTCATTAAATTAATAGTATCAGCGTCAATATCAATGCACCTGCAAGGAACCAAATACTGTACTGCTGTACGTTTCCACTTTGCATGTCGCGTATTTCATCGGCGGTAGCATGAGTACTCCACGCAGTGAAGTTAAAGAATTGATCGATAACGTGCCGGTCCCACCAAGCTATCGGAGTACTAATGCACCGGAAGATGATTTTCTTGGTTACGAATAACCATATCTCATCCATATAGAAACGATGGTAAGCGGCTGTGTGCAAACGTGGGAATGTGTGTGCCAGATAGTTGGCTACGGGTTGTTTCTTACCTGCATACATCCATGTAGCTAAAGCGATGGATGCTATAGCAATAATGATACTTGTAGCAGCTATCTGCATATCCAGATGAATGGTATAGGCTTCTCCGTTACTACTGATCAGATTGCCGAAAGGTATGAATCCGGCAACACAGGTGATAGCGGCTAAAAACATCAGCGGGAATGTCATGGTAAGTGGAGCCTCATGCGGAGTATGTGCATCAGGTCCGGATTCGTGGGAGTGTCCTTTCCATTCTCCATTCCAGAAAATACAATAATAAAGGCGGAACATATAAAATGCTGTCATGGCGGCAATGCCTGTCATTATCCATCCCATAACAGGACTGAATTGGAAGCAGGCAGTCAGAATTTCGTCTTTAGAGAAAAAACCTGAGAATGGCCAGATACCCGAGATAGCCAGACAAGCAATCAGGAATGTCCAGTGGGTGACGGGCATGAATTTATGAAGTCCTCCCATGGCGCTCATCTCGTTACTGTGTACGGCATGAATGATACATCCGGCTCCTAAGAACAGCAATGCCTTGAACATGGCATGTGTGAACAGGTGGAACATGGATGCCATGTAGCCTAGTCCTCCTTCATGAGGATTCATGGAAGTACAAACGCCTAATGCAACAATCATAAATCCAATTTGAGATATAGTGGAGAAGGCGAGCACACGTTTGATATCGCTTTGTGCACACGCCACACTAGCGGCGTAGAATGCAGTGAACGCACCGATATAAGCTATCCAGTGCAGCACTTCGGGCGCATATCCTATAAACAACGGGAACATACGGGCTACCAGATATACACCGGCTACTACCATGGTAGCAGCATGGATTAATGCACTGACAGGAGTAGGACCTTCCATAGCATCCGGTAACCAGATGTGCAATGGAAACATCGCACTTTTACCGGCACCACCGATAAACATTAGCCCCAAGGCCAATGGTATCATACTTCCGGCAACTGCAAGTACCTGAAGTTGGGGGGTGAACGAGAATGTTTCGGCATAATAGCCGTAAATCAAGATACCGATCAGAAAGCCTAAATCAGCGAAACGGGTAACAATAAATGCTTTTTTACTGGCAGCAATCGCTTCTTTCTTGGTGTAATAAAAGCCGATAAGTAGATAAGAAGAAACACCTACCAGTTCCCAAAAGACATACATCTGGAAAATATTAGTTGCTACTACGAGCCCCAACATGGACATGGTAAACAGGCTAAGAAATGCGTAGTAACGTTGAAAGCCTTTTTCACCTTTCATATATCCGAATGAATAGATATGTACCATCAGACTGACGGTGGAAATAACGACTAGCATCATAACTGAAATAGGGTCAAGCATGATTCCCATGTCAATATGCAGGTTCGTTGTGAAAGGTAACCATTCAAAATTATAAGGTGTGAGAGTAGGATAGACGCCTTCTGCCGTACGCCCTCCTGCAAAATAATTGAAGGCAGTGAGGTAGGAAAGCAACGTCACCCCTGCCAGTGAAACGGTGCCGATGGTCCCTGCCAATCCGTTCTTCATACGCATACCTGCCAGCCCCAGTATCAGGAAACTGAGGAAAGGTAGGATAAGGATTAGTATTGTATGTTCCATAATTAGTTTTTCATTTCATTTAAGTTCTTCACTTGGATATTGCGTACATTGCGGTAGATATTGATAATGATAGCAATAGCTACTGCTGTTTCAGCCGCACTCACGCCGATAGCGAACAGGGCGAAAAAAAAGCCTTCCAGTTCTTCGGGAAAGAGGTATCGGTTGAATACGGCGAAGTTGATGTCTACCGAATTCAGTATCAGTTCCACACTGATGAGCATGGCCAATAAATTGCGGCGGGTGAAGAAACCATAGATTCCCGCAAACATCATAAAGGTGGAAACCACCAGATAATATTCCATGTGTACCATAAGTTCTATCTTTTTCTAGCGATTAGGATTCCTCCTACGATGCAAGCGAGTAATAACACGCTGATTACTTCGAAAGGAAGGATATATTGATATTTTTCCATGCCCATCAGTGCATGACCGATCGTGCGTACATCCAGTTCACCATGAACAAAATGAGAGGGCAAGAATTCGTTCTTCAGCATGACGAACAGACAGATAGCCAGTCCTGCTATAGTAGAAATAGCTCCGGCCACCATCTTTCCATTTTTTAATCTCTCTGCTTTGTCTCCCTGTGAAGAGGTCAATAAGATACTAAATACATAAAGCACTGTTATACCACCGGCGTAAATCAGTAATTGTACAGCTCCCAAGAATGAGTAGTTGAGCTGGAAGTAAATACCTGCTGTACCAAATAAAACGAACAGCAGATAAGTTGCTGCACGCAAGATACGTGAGGTCGTGACTGCCAATACCGAACAGACAGCGATAAACAACGCCAGTACAATGAATACAATTAGTTGTAGTGTCATAATATCGTTTGTTTTTTATTTTTTGTTCAGGGTGAGAACTAGTTTGCTGCGGTCGAACACAGCATTCTCGAATTCTGTATCGAACCGAATGGCATCATGTGGACAAGCGTTCACACAAAGTTGACAGAACATACAGGCTCCCAGATCGTACTCATACTTTACCAATATTTTCTTTTTCTTGCCTGTTTCTTCGTTGGTCACAGATTCGCTGGTAATGGTGATTGTATCATTGGGGCAAGCCATCTGGCAAAGTCCGCAAGCAATACATTTGTTATTACCATTCTCATCAACCGGCATGATAAGCCGTCCTCGGAAACGGGGCGATATTTTTAATGTGGCACGGTTTTCGGGATATTGTTCAGTGACTTTAGGAGTGAAGAACTCTCGTCCTGTCACTTTCATGCCGGTAAGTAATGTACCGATGCCATGAAGCAGCCCTTTTATATAGGAATGTTTTTCTTCTTTCATCAGAAATGTAATTTAAATACAACAATAATTACCATCAACAACAGGTTGCACAAACCTATTGGAACCAAGTACTTCCATTCCAGCGTTAGAATTTGGTCAATACGCAGACGGGGAAATGTCCATTTGATCCACATTAGTAACCATACTACAAAGAATGACTTGCCAAAGAACCAAATAAATCCGGGTATATAATCCATGATGGCATTGAATCCGTCTAGCCCAGGAATATGTAGCGGCATCCATCCTCCCAGGAAGATGGTTGTGGCTACTGCGGCGATGATAAACAAGTTTACAAATTCTGCCACATAGAACAGGCCGAAGTGCATACCGGAATATTCGGTATGATATCCCGCAGTCAGTTCACTTTCTGCTTCAGGCAAGTCAAACGGGCCGCGGTTGACTTCTGCATTTCCGGCTATCAGATAAATGATAAAAGCGATCAATGCAGGTATATGTCCTTTAAAAAGGAACCAGCCGTCAGCTTGGCGTTCTACAATTTCGCTTAGTTGCATGGTATCTGTTAAGATTACAATGGTAAGGATGCTTAATCCTACAGATAATTCATAACTAATCATTTGAGCGCCACTTCGCATGGCTCCGATTAATGAATATTTGTTATTGGAACTCCAACCTGCCAGCAAAATACCTACCACACCGATACTGGATGCTGCCAATAAGAAGAAAATACCTACATTGAAATCAAGGACCTCCATGCCCTTGTTGATGGGTAGGCAACTGAAAGCCATGATAGAGGCGAGGATAACAATGTAAGGTGCCAAATTGTACAGGAACTTGTCAGCATGCCGGATGGTGATAATTTCCTTGATCAACATCTTGAATACATCGGCAAACACCTGTATGGTACCTTGGGGACCTACACGCATTGGCCCCAAGCGGCATTGGAAAGCGGCGCACACTTTACGTTCCATGAAAATCATAATGATAGCAATAACTGCATATGCCAACATGATACATACGCCAATTACTATACATTCTATGAGCACTGCCAGTTCTTCAGGCATAAATGACGTGAGCAGTGAGTGTACCCATTGGGTGACTATACTAAAATCGAACATAATTTAATAATGTGTCAATTTGCTAATTTGCCAATAGGCAAACTTGTAATTATTTAATTTGTTAATTCTCAGTCTGATAAATAGTGCATTCTCCAAATTGTATATTGAAGAATCGGCACATTATTATCGGTCAATATCCGGTACTACATAATCTACCGTTCCACCAATAGCAATTAAGTCGGCAATTTTTGCGTTGCGGCACATAGTTTCCATTGCTGATACTAAAGGCAAACCGGTAGCGCGGAATTTCATGCGGTAAGGAAATTTGTCTCCACGACTTTCCAGATAAACACCGAACTCTCCGCGAGAACCTTCCACTGCGGCATAATAATTCCCTTCGGGCACACGTATAATCGGTTTCATCTTTTCCTGATAGTTCCCTTCAGGAATATTGTCTATCAGTTGCTCAATGATATCCATACTTTCCAGTATTTCTTCCATACGGACCATATAACGTGCAAAGCAGTCACCTTCAGTGTGGACAATCTCTTTAAAATCTACCTTGCCATACATCGCATAGGGATGACGCTTGCGGACATCGCATGCCCAACCGCTGGCGCGTCCTGTACCTCCTGTCGCTCCGAAAGAGATGGCATCTTCCCGTGAAAGAACTCCCACACCTTTCAAACGTTCTTGGGCAATGACATTTCCGGTGAATACTTCATGGTATTCTTTTAGCATCGGACGCAGATAAGCAATGAATTCTTTTACTTTCTGTACAAAGTCCGGAGCGATATCAGCTTGTACCCCTCCAATGGTGTTATAATTCTGTATCAAACGTCCTCCGGTAGTTGCTTCGAAGATATCCAATATCTTCTCACGATCACGGAATCCATAGAAGAATGCGGTCAAGGCACCCATATCCATACAGAGACAGGAGAAGAAAAGCAAGTGAGAATCTATACGTTGCAATTCGTCCATAATGGTACGAATGTATTGTACCCGTTCGCTTACTTCTACGCCCATTGCCTGTTCAATGCACATACAGAGAGCATGGCGGTTTTGGTGCGCACCTAAATAATCCAAACGGTCGGTCAGGGCCAAGGTTTGGGGATAGGTAAGACTTTCGCACATTTTTTCGATACCTCGATGGATGTATCCGCAGTGCACATCCAGTTTTTTGATAATCTCACCTTCCAGTGAAACACGAAAACGAAGTACACCGTGGGTTGCCGGATGTTGAGGACCTATGTTAATGATATATTCGTCCTCATCAAAAATGGTTTCGCGTTTTTCTATTACACTGCCATCATGTTGTACTTCTATATATTGTGTCGTGTCTACAGGTTCCTCATTGGTCATACGGAGTGGGTTGAGGCTTTCATCGTAGTCCTTACGCAATGGATAGCCTACCCAGTCATCACGCAGGAACAAACGGCGCATATCAGGATGTCCTATAAAGCGGATACCATAATAGTCGTACACTTCGCGTTCATTGAATTCAGCACCTTTCCAAATATCACTTACACTAGGAAGTTCCGGCTTTTCTCGGTTGGTTGTGCGAGTGCTGACCACTATATTTTCTCTTGTATTCGTATCTTCCAGATGATAGACTACACCTAGTCCTTCTTCGCCCCAGTCCATTCCGGTAAGGCTGCGTAGAAAATCCATATGTTTACCCTGCCGCAATTTCAGCATTTCTTCATGTAGCTTTTCGGCAGGTATTTCTATTCTTTCACTCATGCTTGTTCGGGATTTTGTGGTTCATTTTCTTTGCGGTTCACTCCGCCGAAGAATTTTTCCAGTTTTACTTTACGTTGCAATTGTATCATGCCGTACAACAAGGCTTCAGGTCGGGGCGGACATCCGGGAATATATACGTCAACGGGAAGAATTTTGTCTACTCCGTTCAATACGTGATATGATTTTTTAAAAGGACCGCCGCTAATGGCGCATCCGCCTACTGCAATGACGTATTTAGGATCCGCCATCTGGTCATACAAACGTTTTAGTACCGGAGCCATCTTGTGTGTGATAGTTCCTGCTACCATGATCATATCTGCCTGGCGCGGACTGGCACGGGCTACTTCAAACCCGAAGCGGGCGAAATCATACCGGGCAGCACCCACTGCCATAAACTCGATTCCACAACAACTGGTTGCAAATGTAAGCGGCCACAACGAATTGCTGCGTCCCCAGTTGATAAGGTCATCCAAACAGCCCACCAGTACTTTGGTACCGCCTTCATTGAGCTGCTTGACCATGTTTTCCAAATACTCATTGTCTTTGAAGTCTTCATAAGGAATAGACTTTATGGTTGGTTTCTTTACTTCCATTCCAACGCTCCTTTCTTCCAGGCATATGCCAGACCTAAAACTAATATAACTAAAAAGAAAAGGATGCTAAACAGACCGTACACTCCTAGGTCTTGTACCACTACAGCCCAAGGAAATAAAAATACTGTTTCCACATCGAACATCAGGAAGAGGATAGCAAATAGATAATAACCTACTTTGAATTGCATCCACGACCGTCCCCGCGTAGGAATACCACATTCGTAAGCTTCTCCCTTTTGTGAGTTGTATGAACGGGGAGAAATGGCACGGGCAATTCCCAATGCTACGGCAACTAATGCGATTGCCGTCAGGATAACGACAACTAATAATGTAAAATACATATCTAAACTTTTTTTGATTAGACAAACGGATAGAAAAATTTTCCTTATAAGACGTTTGTTATAAGGATTTCTACTCAGCAAAATGCTGAAAAAAGATTAAAAATTAAATGATGATCCGCCGGAGTGCATAGATATAATAATCTACTGCATCAGTGTAAAGCGAATGAAAAGTGTGGCAAACTATATGGTTTGTTTGTAGCTCCTGCTTTTTAAGTTCGTTCAATGCTGCTAAAATGCGGACTATACATTTGAACTTTGATGTGGAAGGGTTGTCAAGTGATATGGCTATTTGTGGCATATCTGCAAAATTGTTGGTAAACAGGAAGTCCACTGTTCTTTTGCAGGGGTCTTGTTGTTGCTGGTAACAAGAGGTCTGTGGGGGTAAATCTGTTGTCTCAACCGTATGATAATCCTGACCTACTGTTATCGTAAACAGTAGAAATAATAGGATATATACAATGTATCTCAACATATTATTCATCTTGTTACCCTTTAAATGAGGGTGCAAAGATAGCCAATATTTGAAGCTTCATTGAGATTTTTTGAATTATTTATGTATAAAAATGGTTATAGGA
>ENA-UOIV01002996-UOIV01002996.1-human-gut-metagenome-genome-assembly--contig:-C59-NODE-2996-length-10459-cov-6.346694_pt1 | contig 10459 bp, 8 predicted proteins | sample MGYA00242333_ERZ723880 | MGnify/ENA metagenome assembly ERZ723880 | reverse complement strand
ATTGACACACCCTCGTTGGATTAGTCGTCATTGTCCGTTATCAATTGTAAATTAAAAAATATGGAACGTTTTGCCGCAATCGACTTTGAGACTGCTAATGGGAAACGTAGTAGTATTTGTAGTATCGGGATTGCCATTATTGAGGATAATAAGGTGATCGATTCTATTTACACGCTGGTTCGTCCGTATCCGAACTTCTACACCCGGTTTACCACTGCCGTTCATGGCATAACCATGCAGGATACGATCGATTCTCCTGACTTTGAGGAAGTTTGGTCTGAGATTGCCGGCAAATTGCAGGACATTCCTCTGGTTGCCCATAACAGCCCTTTTGACGAAGGTTGCCTGCGGGCTGCTCACGAAGCCTATGACCTTGCCTATCCCAAATATCAGTTCTATTGTACCTGTCGCTTGTCAAGGCGCATGTATCCTTTCTTGGTCAACCACCAACTACAGACTGTTGCCGCTCATTGTGGATACGATCTGACCTATCATCACCATGCAATGGCCGATGCTTATGCCTGTGCGCATATCGCGGCAACCATGATGCGGGAAAAGGGAGTCGAAAGGCTGTGTGATTTATGATTTACTCACCGGCAATCTTGTTCACTACGACCGCAATCGCTCCATCGCCCGTCACATTGCAAGCGGTCCCAAAACTATCCATTGCAATATAAAGAGCAATCATCAGCGCCTGTAATGTCTCGTTGAACCCTAACATACTTTGTAGCAATCCGAGTGCAGCCATAATAGCGCCCCCCGGTACACCGGGAGCTGCTACCATCGTGACTCCTAACATCATAATGAATCCGGCAAGGGAAGTAAAGGTGACGGGCTCACCTGACATATACATGATTGCCATCGCACAGGCGGTGATCTTCATCGTGCTGCCTGCCAGATGGATAGTGGCACAAAGGGGAATGACAAAGATCGCGATGTTCTCCCGTACTCCGTTCTTGACCGCCTGTGCCAATGTTACAGGGATGGTGGCGGCTGAGGACTGTGTCCCCAATGCGGTTGCATAAGCCGGAAGCATGTTTTTCAGTAACCTGAGCGGGTTTTTTCCACTCACGCTACCAGCAACAGTGAACTGGATAAGCAGCAGCAAGACATGCAGGACAAATATTACAATTATCACTTTCAGGAACATGGTGATTACGCTCATGACTTGCCCGCTCACCGTCATGTTTAGGAAAATGCCGAAAATATGAAGTGGCAATAAAGGAATGATAACTGCCTCGATCAGTTTCGTAATGATTTTCTGGAAGTCGGAAAAGGCTTCGTGCAATACTCCTCTGTCGATATAAGACAAGCCGAGTCCGATGGTGAAGGATAGCAGTAAAGCTGTCATGACATCCATTGGTGGTGGCATGGCGACTGTGAAGTAGGGTTGCAACATGAAATCTTCGGGATTTTCCATTGCCGTCAACTCCGTGTTGACCGGTAGGATGTGGGGGAAGATTGCCGAGCTGCTGAAATAGGTAAAGAAACCGGAAAAAATAGTCGAACCATACGCGAGCAGTGCAGTTAATGCCAGTAGCCTGCCGGCCCCTTTGCCTAATTCCCCGATGGCCGGTGTCACCAACCCCAGAATAATGAGCGGGATTGAAAACGACAGGAAGTTGCCGAACAAAGAATTAAATGTAACAAAGATGCGGGCGATCCCGCCGGGCAGGAACTGCCCGAACACAACACCGGCTGCGATGGCAATAACGACCTTAGCCAGTAACGACACTTTCAGTTTTTTCATTTTTTCTTTTTATTTTGAACCCGATTGCAGCAATCGTGATGCTCATCAACGGGCTGATTAGATTAAAGAAACAATAAGGAAGGTCGGTGAATGTCGCCACTCCGAGGATTGTGGCCTGTGTCATACCACAGGTATTCCATGGGATCAGTACGGAAGTGACGGTGACCGAGTCCTCTACCGTACGGCTCAGCAGGCGGCTTTCATATCCTTTCTTCTTATAAATGTCCTTGAACATATTTCCAGTCAGGATGATGGAAATATATTGGTCGGCCGTGCAGATGTTGAGGAACAGCCCCGATGCGACTGTCGACGCTACCAGTCCGACCGTCCGTTTCATAAAGCGCAGGAATACAGAAGTGATACTGCCTAACATCCCGCTTGCGGCCATTGCCCCACCGAAACACATGGCACAAAGGATCAGCCAAATCGTATTCATCATGCCCGACATGCCTCGCGTGGCAACCAGGCTGTTCAGATCCGGATTACCGGTTTCTATGCCTGTGCTGCCGTAAAATGTCATGAACAGGCCCTTGAAATTGGATTGAATGTTTTCTACCGGTAAGCCGGAAATTTCCAGCAACAGGTGTGGTTGGAAAATCAGTGCGAACATGCCAGCCAATGCTGCCGAGATGAACAACGTGATGATTGACGGAACTCTTTTGGCAATTAGGATGCCGGTGGTGACCGGCACGATCAGTAGCCACGGCGTGATGTGGAACGCGTTGTTCAGGGCGATCGAGTACTGTTCGATCTGGTCCGTTGCTGTCGCCTCATGTGAAAAACCGGCTACCGTGAAGATAACGAGCGTGACCAGCATGGAGGGAACTGTTGTGACCATCATGTAGCGGATATGTTTGAAAAGAGGTGTGTCTGTCACCGACGAGGCGAGGATGGTCGTGTCGGAAAGCGGGGATATTTTGTCCCCAAAATAGGCTCCTGAAATGATTGCTCCGGCAATCCATCCGTCGGAGAAGCCTTGTGCCTGTCCGATTCCTAAGAGGGCGATCCCGATAGTGGCGATGGTGGTCCATGAACTTCCCGTCATGACCGAGACGACCGCACAGATGAGGCAGGTCGACGCCAAGAAGAAACTGGGATGAATGATCTGCATCCCGTAATAAATCAGGGTGGGGACGACACCGCTTATCATCCAGCTGCCTGACAGAGCCCCAATAATCAGCAAGATGATCAGAGCCGTCGCAACACCGGTGATATTATTGACCATCGCCAGTTCCAGCGCCTTCCAGCGTACTTTGCTGTAGGTCATGGCAATTAAGCAGCAGATAGCGGTAGCGGTAAGCAACACGATCTGGCTGCCGCCACTGAGGGCATCGCTGCCGAATGTGCGTATTGTCACAAATAAAAGGGTTACCAAAACAAGTATGGGAACCAAGGATAGTAAAGGCGAAGGAATCTTCGTCGGATTATGCTCCATTTCTCAATAATACTTATTCTATGTGTTTACTTTGCAAATTTAATAGAAATGCCCTGAAGTGCTTCTATTATGTAAGTGATTTTAAGAACGTATTAATGATTTTGCAGTAATAACTCCTTCAACTCTTTTACTCCTTCCGATGCTCCTTTCCGTATGAAACAGATATCATCGCGATAGGCTTTTACCTCTTTCGGATCGATGAGATAGATCGGCTGGCCACGGCGCACATAGTTCAGCAGTCCGGCTGCCGGATACACGTTGAGCGAAGTCCCGATCACCACAAAAATGTCACATTCTTCCACCAGGCGGATCGCCGGGTCGATCATCGGAACCGCCTCGCCGAACCAGACGATGAAGGGGCGGAGTTGTACTCCATGAGGGTCCTTGTCTCCAATATGTAGGTCTGGATTTTCGGGCGATATATCATAAGTCCTATTCAAGTCGCGAATGGAGCAGGCTTTCATCAGTTCACCGTGCAGATGAACCACATGGCTGCTTCCTGCTTGTTCGTGCAGATTGTCGATGTTCTGAGTGATGATATGGACGTCGAACTCTTGTTCCAGGTCGGCGAGCCCGATATGCCCGGCGTTAGGTTTTGTGTTCAATAATTCTCGGCGTCGTTGGTTGTAAAAGTTGAGTACCAATTCCGGATTGGCAGCAAAGCCTTCCGGGGTTGCCACATCTTCTACCCGGTATTTCTCCCATAGTCCGTCCGAGTCACGGAAAGTCGAAATACCACTTTCGGCGCTCATCCCGGCACCGGTCAGTACGACTAGTTTCTTTTTCATAAGGCAGTTGTTCTATATTCTTTACAAATATAGAAAAGAAAAATCATTCCGGCTTCCCAATATTCTCTGATTTTAAATAGGCGAGCGGTGTATTAGGATGTTTTTGCATAATAGTTCGGGCATGGATTCTTATGCAACCCATGCCCGGATCAGGTCTGTTTGTAGACGATATGTGTCTGTTATCCTAAATTATTCAGAATGTCCACCTTCCCTTCATTTACCAGGCGGTAGATCATTTCACCGAATAATGTGTTGACCCAAGCAAACCAGGAGCGGGTGAATTTGGCGGGATCATCCTTATAGAACGATTCGTGCATAAATCCTGTGTCTGCATCCGTGTCGCGCAGCATCTTGACACATTTGCGGATCTCCTCATTGTCGTGTGTCGTGTTACAGCGCATGATGATGCTCATCGGCCAGATATATCCGAAACCGATATGCGGACCACCGATACCTTCGCCGGCTTTGCCTTGGAAGAAATAAGGGTTTGCATCGCTGAGTACCAGCTTGCGGGTGTTCTGGTAGACCGGATCATCCATGTCTACGCACCCCAGGTACGGTAGTGCAAGCAGGCTCGGAACATTGGCATCATCCATAAACACATGATTGTGGAAGCCGTCTACCTCGAATGCATATACTTTGCCATATTCCGGATGGTTGATAATACCGTATTTCTCGACTGCTGCTGCCACTTCGTCCGCTAATGAATCGCAACGGCGGGCAAAATCGTTATCGTTTTTAATCTCGCGCATCATTTCGGCCAATTGGCGGAGTGATGTGATGGCGAACAAGTTCGACGGGATCAGGAATCCGAACAGAGTTGCATCATCCGACGGACGGAATGACGAAACGATCAGACCGACCGGATTGACCGGGCTGCCCCAACCGTCGTTCAGCAAGGTATCGCCTTGGCGGTCTGTCTTGCGTCTGAACTGATACGGACCGAGGTTGTCCTTACGCTGTTGTTCGATAAAGGTTTTGTAAACGGTCTTCATCGCTTTGTCCCAATCGGCATCGAAAGGGGAAGTGTCGCCTGTCTTTTTCCAGAAATGGTAAGCGAGGCGGATCGGATAGCAGAGCGAATCGATTTCCCATTTACGCTCATGGAGTTCCTTTTTCATGTCCGTAAAATCACTTTCCCATTCGCTGCCGGTTGGCCCTTCGTTGAAGCCGTTGGCATACGGATCGATGTTGATACACCAGGTCTGACGGTTGATGACGCCGGCAAGCATGGTTTTCACTTTCGGATCGTCGTTTGCAAATTGGATATGTGGGAATACCTGTGCCGACGAGTCACGGAGCCACATGGCGTGGATATCACCGGTCAGGACGAAGGTGTCGGGCTTACCATTCACCATCTTGTGTTCGCAAGTCGTATCCAATGTGTTTGGAAAACAGTTTTCGAACATCCAGGCGAGCTTCGGGTCTTTCAGCTTTGTCTTTGTGGTGGCGATTGCTTTTTCTACGGCTTCGGATGTGAATTGCCGTTTGCCCGGTGCCGGACGTTTACAGACATATTGCATAGTGGAGGCAGCTCCAGCTAATTTGTCGTCGGCTTTTTCAGCCATACGGGCGAATGAGTGCTGGCCAACCATAAGGCTTGCCAATGAGAGGCCGCCTGTTTTCAGAAAGTTTCTGCGTGTTGTCATCTTGTTTGCTATTTATTTGATGTTATTGATTTCGGAAAAAAGTTCGACCATGCAAGCGTTGTCCAATAGCCATTTATGCTCTTTGGTCTTGATACCGGTCCAATCGTTGTCGAGGAATCCGTTTACATCGCGGGTATGATCCCATGCATAACGTGCGTTGTCTGCCATCGTCCGGATATACTCAGGATGATGGTCTACCTCATAGAGGGCTGTCAAGCCGCGCAGCAGGATCACGTTAAACCAGGGGCTGGCGGTGTAGAAGCGGGTTTCCGTGCCGTCTACGGCTTTGCGCACTTCGGTGAAACGTTGGTAGGCGCCTCGAGCGGTTTCCTGTGCGTCTTTCAGATAGGCTTCGTCGCCTGATTGCTGGTAGAGCAGGACGCCGGCTTGTATCATCTGTCCACTGTTGTAAGTATATTTGGCCTTGTCCACGCTTCCATCCAGGCGGACATTATCCCAATAAACGAAATCTTCCGGGTCGCGGAGGTTGTTCTTGGTCCAGTCGTATGTCTTCTTGGCCTGTTCGAGGTAGGCATTGTCTTTCGTCAGGTTGTACAGTTTCATGCAGAGGACGGTTGCGGGTGCATTGGAACATGTGTTCTTGGATGTCTTCTTCTGCTCGCACCAATAGATGCCGCCACCCAGCACGTCATCCCATCCGCTGTATATATAGTTGTATAGAGCCTGTGCCTTTTCCAGATATTTCTTGTTCTTCGTCAATGCGTATAGGTCGCAGAAGTCGATCGCCAACCAGTCGTTGTCGTCATAAAAGCGGTCGCTTTTCCCATTGAACATCGGATAGCTCTGGTAGCAGAACGGTTCGCGTATGTTATCCCAATACTGTTCCAGTCCCGGCAGAATCCTTTCTTCCAGTACTTTCAGGTATTTTTCGTCTCCGGTTGTCTTGTAGAGTGCGATCCCTCCCGATAACATCCCGGAGTAGGGCCAGAGAAACGATACCTCCTGATTGCGTTTCTGTTCGGCTCCTTCCGCCAGATACGTGACCTGGTTGTTGGGATTGGCCGGATACGTTTCCTGCAACAAGCCGTATTTCTTGACGTTATATTTGTCCAGGATGTGTGTGAACATGGAATCGGCGATAGCGAGGTCGCGACCGGCAGAAACAGTTTCTGTTGCGTTTTGGCAGGAGGTGGTCCCCAATAGGCATCCACAAAGGGATAAAATCGAAAATAATTTTTTAATCATGGTCTAATAGAATAAGTTATTTGTTTGCAAAGATACTATTCTTTTGAAAAAACGAAACCCTGGTGGTAGGCAAATACGACCGAGGCCTGTTTTTGTGTACAGCTTTTGTCTTATTATCAAAATGACACTACTATCCCTCCTATTTTGAATTAATAGGGCATCTTTCGGAAATTACCCGCAAGGGTAATATTTTTTAACATTCTATTTGATAGCAAATACCCCTTTGGAACTGTCGAAATGACAAAATGTAAGTTCGGATAGGCCTGATGGGAGACTATCATGTCTAAGATGAGTTATCGTTACATAAAAAAGTCTTCTTGTTTGCTGTTTATGTGGTTAAAAGCATTACATTTGTAGTTCATAATTAGTTGAAAAGAAAAAGAATGGATAAAATTAGTTACGCACTTGGCTTAAGTATTGGGAATAATTTCCAGAACTCAGGCATTAATAATCTTCAGGTTGAGGATTTTGTAAAAGGTTTGAAGGATGTGCTCGGCGGAGCAGAACCTGAAATCAGTTACGATGAAGCAAAGCAGGTTATCAACGATTACTTCATGAATCTTCAGAAAGAAAGACTGGAGCTTAATAAGAAAGCCGGGGAGGAATTCCTGAATATCAATAAAGGAAAAGCCGGAGTCGTTACGTTACCCAGCGGTTTGCAGTATCAGGTGTTGAAGCAGGGCGAAGGGGCCAAGCCGGCTGCTTCCGACAAGGTAAAATGTCATTATCATGGTACATTGATCAACGGAACAGTATTCGACAGCTCTGTTCAGCGTGGCGAACCCGCCGTATTTGGTGTGTCGCAGGTGATCCCAGGATGGGTGGAAGCGTTGCAGTTGATGCCAGTAGGTTCTAAATGGCGTCTTTTCATCCCTTCCGACCTAGCCTACGGCGAGCATGGTGCGGGAGATGCGATCGAGCCGAACAGCGCATTGGTTTTCGACGTAGAATTATTGGATATAGTAAAATAATAGAATAGAGAAAAATGAAAAAGATTAGTGTATTGGTTGCTACAGCGATTGTAGCTATGGGTATTACATCATGTGGTGATTCACACAAAAGTGCATCTTTGAAGACTGCCGCAGATAGCGTGAGCTATGCCATCGGTATCAGCACAGGTGCAGGTTACAAAGAAAATTTAAAGACTCTGCCGGGCGATCCTGCTAACGTTGATGATCTGATTGCCGGCTTTATCCAAGCTATCAAGGGTGATTCCTCTGCTATGAAGATGACTCCGCAGGCTGCTCAGGCTTATGTTCAGACGTACTTCATGGAAGCTTCTGCAAGAGATGCGAAGAAGACGAAAGAAGAAGGCGAAAAGTTCCTGGCTGAAAACAAATCGAAGAAAGACGTTTTCACAACCGAAAGCGGTTTGCAATATCAGGTCGTAACGGAAGGTACAGGTGATAAACCGACTGCTACGGATAAAGTAAAGGTGCATTACACTGGTACTTTGCTGGACGGAACCAAATTCGACAGCTCTGTTGACCGCGGTGAACCGATGGAATTCCCGGTTAACGGCGTAATCAAAGGTTGGACGGAAGTTTTACAGTTGATGCCGGTAGGCTCTAAATATATCGTTTGGATTCCTTCTGATCTGGCTTACGGCGAACGTGGCGCAGGACAGGACATCAAACCGAACAGCACGCTGAAATTCGAAATCGAATTGCTGGAAATTGTAAAAGACAAGAAATAATAGACTGTCGTTTTATACGATAATTAGTGGGCGAAATATGTTAAATAGCATTTTTCGCCCGCTTTTATTATTTATTTTGCACTTTTTTCTTTCACTATGATATAGTATTGAAATTAATTATATACTTTTGATACATTAAATCTAAAACAGGAAAGTAAAGTAAGCAAGCAATGGAGAAGATAGACAAACTGGACCGGCAGATATTGAACATTATTTCAAAGAATGCCAGGATTCCTTTCAAGGATGTAGCCGAAGAATGTGGTGTTTCGCGTGCTGCCATTCATCAACGGGTACAACGCATGATTGATATGAATGTGATCGTTGGGTCAGGCTATCATATTAATCCGAAGATTTTAGGTTACAACACTTGTACTTATATCGGTGTAAAACTGGAACGCGGTTCGATGTACAAAGACGTGGTTCCCGAATTTGAAAAGATTCCGGAAGTGGTCGAATGTCATTTTACGACCGGTCCGTACACGATGTTGATCAAGTTATACGCACGCGACAATGAACACCTGATGGAGTTGCTGAATACGCAGATACAGGAAATACCGGGTGTGACCGCTACGGAAACCCTTATCTCTTTGCGTCAGAGTGTAAAACGTGAAATCCCTATTTGCGATATTTCCGAATAAGAAAAATAGAACGTATTGGCCCGGCCTCGAATGAGTTGCCGGGCTTTTTTATATGCTATACAATTTATATTTTTGCAGAAAAAGATAAAGCAACGATGTCAAAATATTTGTCTATACTCTTTCTGTGTTGTCTTCCGGCCTGGCTATGGGCCGGGGAGAATTATCGTTTTCGCGTCTATTTGAAAGATAAGGGTGATGACGGTTACCGGGTGGAGGAACCTGCAGCCTTTCTTTCCAAGCAGGCGATCGAGCGGAGAGCTAAAAATGATATCGCCGTCACGGATGCTGACTTTCCCATATCCCGGTCGTATATCGACATGTTGTCTGAAACAGGTGTGACCCCGGTTGTGCAAAGCAAGTGGTTTGCGACCGTCGTGGTGGAAAGTCCCGATAGTACGGTGGCCGAACAATTGCAACAGTTGGCAATTGTCGATTCCGTCAAGTGGATTTGGAAAGGGAACTTGCGGGTCCCGGCCGAGGAAAAGGGAGAAGACCGTTTCGTGCCGGAGGATGAACCTCTGTGCAATGAGTATGGTTATGCTCATAAACAGATCAAGATGTTGAACGGGACTAAATTGCATGAAGCCGGTTTTCAGGGTGAAGGAATGCGGGTGGCCGTGATCGATGCCGGTTTTATGAATGCGGACCGGATATCGGCTTTCGATTCGCTCAGGTTGTTGGGAACGCATAATGTCGTCTTTCCCGGTAAAAGCGTGTTTGTCGGGGACGACCACGGGACAAAGGTCCTTTCCTGCCTCGCTGCCGATATTCCGGGTGTGATGGTCGGGACTGCTCCGAAGGCTTCTTACCTGCTGCTTAAAAGTGAGGACAGCGATTCCGAATATCCCGTCGAGGAAGACTATTGGACTGCCGCAGTTGAATATGCGGACAGTGCCGGTGTGGATGTCATTTCTTCGTCACTCGGGTATTTTGCTTTTGATGCGGATGAACTGTCGTACGAGCAGGCTGCTTTGGATGGCAAGACTGCCATGATCAGTCAGGCTGCTCACTTGGCTGCCGATAAAGGGATACTCGTATTTTGCAGTGCCGGTAATGAAGGAAACGGCGATTGGGAAAAGATCACGTTCCCATCGGATGCGGCCGGAATCTTTACGGTCGGTGCGATAGATGAAGATAAAAAGAAAAGCGGTTTCAGCTCCGTAGGCTTTACTATTGACGGGCGTGTGAAACCGGATGCCGTGGCGTTAGGTACGAGTAGCTGCGTGATAGGGCCGAACGGCAGTGTCAGGTATGCGAACGGGACCTCTTTTGCCACGCCTATCCTTGCCGGGATGGG
>ENA-UOIV01002993-UOIV01002993.1-human-gut-metagenome-genome-assembly--contig:-C59-NODE-2993-length-10469-cov-11.333589_pt1 | contig 10469 bp, 8 predicted proteins | sample MGYA00242333_ERZ723880 | MGnify/ENA metagenome assembly ERZ723880 | reverse complement strand
GCGCGAAGCGCGCCTCGGCCCCGGGGCGGCCGCGGGCCGCGCGGCGCGCGCGGAGGCGCTCGGGAAATTCGCGCGGGAATATCTGCGCCTCTCCCCCCGCCTTTGCGGCAGGGCGGCGCTCGAGGGGGCCGTGCCCGGCTACGGAGCGTTCCTCTCGGGCAGCGACCAGCTCTGGCACCCCGCCAACTATCCGGACGGCTTTTATACGCTCGATTTCGTCCCGGAGGAGGTCCCGAAGCTCGCCTGGGCGGCGAGCTTCGGGGTGGGCCGCCTCTCTGTCCGCCAGCGGCGGACAGCCGCCCGGTTCCTCCGCCGGTTCGACTGGATTTCCGCGCGGGAGGAGTCGGGCCGCGCGCTGATCGGAGAGCTGTCCGGGCGGGAGGTCCCGCTCGCCGCCGACCCGGTCCTGCTCCTGCCGCCCGGGGAATGGCGCGCGCTCGAAAAACCCGCGCCGCTCCCCGTGGGCGGCTATCTGCTCTGTTATTTTCTCGGCCGAAACCCCGCCCACCGGGAGTTTGCCGCCCGTCTGCGGGAGGCGTCCGGCCTGCCCGTCGCGGCGCTTCCCCACCTCGACGGGGCCGTCTCAGCCGACCGCGGTTACGCGGACATCCCGCTTTACGGGCTTTCGCCCGGGGAGTTTCTGTCCCTCGTCGACGGCGCGGCCTGCGTGCTCACCGACTCCTACCACTGCACGGCGTTTTCCGCCCTCCTCGGCACGCGCTTTTACCTGTTCGACCGCTTTTTGTCTGGCGCGCGAGGCTCCACCAACACCCGATTGGACACGCTGCTTCCCCTGCTCGGTCTGGAGGACCGGCGGATTTCGTCCGGCGCTTTTGCCGCCGGGCCGCCCGGGCCGCTGCCGGCCGGGACCCCGGCGCGGCTGGAAGCCCTGCGGGAAAGGTCGCTGGAGCTGCTGCGCGGCGCGCTCGAAGGGGCGGGCATGTGAAAGAAGATTGACGAACAGGCGGGAATCGAATATGATGGGAACAGGACCTGTGGAAAAATAAACCGCGCGCTTCGGCGCAAACTAAGACGGAATAACGGCAAGGAGCGATGAAGATGAAAATCCGCAAGGCAGTGATTCCGGCCGCGGGGCTGGGGACGAGGGTGCTTCCGGCGACGAAGGCGATGCCCAAGGAGATGCTGGCGATCGTGGACAAGCCCGCGATCCAGTATATCGTGGAGGAGGCCGCCAAAAGCGGCATCGAGGACATCTGCATCATCCTCAGCCGGGGCAAGCACGTGGTGGAGGACCACTTCGACCGCTCCCCCGAGCTGGAGGACCACCTGCTCAAAAAGGGCAAGCGGGAGGTCTACGACGAGGTGGTGGGCATCTCCCAGCTCGCAAACATCACCTATGTGCGCCAGCAGGAGGCCAAGGGGCTGGGCAGCGCGGTGCTCTGCGCGAAGCCGTTCGTGGGGGAGGAGCCGTTCGCGGTGCTCTATGGAGACGACGTCATCATGGGGAAGGACCCCGTCTGCCGCCAGCTGATCGAGCAGTACGAGCGCCACGGGCTCGGCTGCCTCGGAATGAAGGAGGTGCCCTTCGACCAGGTGACGCGCTACTCCTCCCTCAAGGTGGACCCGCTCAGCGGGAACGTCTACCGGGTGAGCGACATGGTCGAAAAACCGCAGACCCCCGAGCAGGCGTTCTCCAACTTTTCCATCCTCGGGCGCTGCATCCTGCCGCCCGGCATCTTTCAGATCCTCGAGTCGCTGCCGGTGGGCGCGGGCGGGGAATACCAGCTCACCGACGCGATGAAGGTGCTCGCGCGGGAGGAAGGGATGATCGGCGTGGATTTCGTCGGCACCCGGTACGACATGGGCAACAAGCTGGGCATCATGCAGGCGGCGGTCGAGACGGCGGTGAACCACCCCGAGATCGGCCGGGAATTCCGGGACTACCTGCGCGAATTCGTCCGCACGCTGTAAAAGGGCAAAAAAAAGAACCGCCGGAAGGCGGTTCTTTTTCATTGGTTTTCCTTTCACGCGGCCGCATGGCCCGGACGGACCATACAGAACTGCTTGAGGGAAAAGTGCTTCTGAACGACCTCGAAGAGGCGGAAGCCGTAGTGCTCATACATTTTGACGTTCTTCTCGTTGTGGGTCTCGAGCGAAACGAGCAGGTCGTTTTCGTCGGCGTAATCCTGGATGGCGCGCATCAGTCTGGTTGCGACGCCCCTGCCGCGCATCGACGGGCGCACCGCGAAGTAGACGACGTGCATGCGGCGGTCGGAACCGATGTCGCCGGTCCACACCGAGTTGAGGTAATCCTTGCCTTTGAGGAAGTTCCAGAAGGTCCGCAGCGAATGGTCGTCGCGGATGAGGCATGCGCCCGTCTTGAGCGCATAGTACAGCTCGATGGCGTAGTATTTGAGCGGGTTATAGGGCTCGGTTTCGTCCGAGACCACGATGATGCCGTTTAGATCGGCGCTGTCGGCGTACACCTCGCAATTTTCAAACAGTTCGTCCAGGTCGCAGCTAAAAAGTTCCGGCAGAAGTTTTTGGCGTTTGTCCTTTTGCGGGATCAGTTGCAGGTAAAGAGGGTCCTTCGCGAAGCACTCGGTCAAAAGCTGGTTCAGCTTCGGCGCGTCCTCTTTTTCCACGCGGTATAATCGGTCGGTTTTCAAGATTCACTCACCTTTAAATTTTGTTGATTGGTACAAATAGGCACAACATATTTTGGTGAGTATGGCTAGGTCATAGTTCCACCCCTAAGCGTTTTGTTTGCCGGATGGAACTGCGTCCCTGGATGTTCTGATTATAGCACTTTGCACAAGGAACCCGCAAACGGATTGTGGCGCGCGGGAGCGTCCTAAGCCGCGCCGGGGCGCGGCCTCGGCCCCCGGGAAGGGTGCGGTCTCTGTTTTTCACGCGATTTCTCGCGGTTTCTCCGGCGCGCGCGTCGGGACCGGCGTGGGTTGGGCCGGTGAGGTTCCGTCCGTTTGGCGGCGGAATTTCGCCTCGCCCGCCGCCCGTCAGTCGAGCTGGTAGACGCTGCGCGCGTTCTGGCAGGTGATGTCGAGCAGCTCCTGCGCGGAGATCCCCTTGATCGCGGCGAGCCGCTCGGCGGTGTGGGGAATGAGCGACGAGTCGCACCGCCTGCCGCGGAAGGGCTCGGGGGTCATGTAGGGGCAGTCGGTCTCGACGAGCAGCCGGTCGAGCGGCACGGCGGCGGCCGCCTCGGCGGGCTTTTTCGCGTTTTTGAAGGTGACCGCCCCGCCGAACGCGAGATACATGCCGAGCTTCAAAATCTCCCCTGCCATCTCCGCGCTGCCCGAGAAGCAGTGCAGGATCCCCCTGGGGCGGTATTTCCTCAGCAGCGCGAGGGTGTCGGCGTGCGCCTCCCGGTCGTGGATGATGACCGGCATACCGAGGTCGTTGGCCAGCCCGAGCTGCGCCTCGAAGACCTGCTGCTGCACGTCGCGCGGAGAGAAATCGTAGTGGTAGTCGAGCCCGATCTCCCCGACCGCGACGACCTTGGGGTCGCGCGCGTAACCGGCGATGGCGTCGAGGTCGCCCGGCGCGAAGGAGCCCGCCTCGTGCGGGTGCACCCCCGCCGCGCAGTAGAAATAATCATACGCGCGGGCGAGCGCGAGCCCGGAGGCGGAGGTTTTCATGTCGCTCGCGGCGTTGACCACCGCGACGACTCCCTTGGCAGGCAGCGCATCGAGCAGCGCTTCGCGGTCCCCGTCGAACCGCTCGTCGTCGTAGTGGGCGTGGGTATCGAAGATATTCTGGTACATGGCGCACCTCACAGAAAAAATATACTACTACGAAATACTTGACTAATAAAAAATATCGTAGTATAGTGAAAGCGAAGGGGGAATTCCATTGAAGCTGATCGACGTCTATCTCGGCAGGCATGGGAAAAAGCGATACGACGTCTTCAAGGAGACGGGGCTCAGCCAGCAGACGCTCGCGAGCGCCAACGGGAAACCCGCCGCGGCGCTGACCGGAAGGATCCTCCAGGCGATCGGCCGGACGGTCGGGGAGACGCCGGGGCGCGTGCTGGATGAAATGCTGATGATCGAACAGGAGGGGCTTGTGATGACCGTGACGACTAAGGAAGAACTGCTCGAGGCGCTCAAGCGCGCCGCCGACCGCATCGACGTGCAGGGCGGTCTGCGCACCGAGGTCCTCCGGCTTGCGAAGAAGAACTTTATGGCCTCCTATACCGGCGTGACGCCGGGGTCGATCTACATGATGGAGCCGGGAACGCCCTACGTGCAGATCGTGGAAAACGCGATCAAGCGGGCGGTATGGTTCTTCATGGGCGTGGACGAGGAGGAGAAGGCGAACCTCGAAATCTCCGAGCGGATGCGCCTTTATAACCTGCACGTCGAGGAGCTTCCGGACGGACACACCGGGATCCGGCTGGTGCAGCGCCAGCTCGAGTACCTCGACGGGAAGGGGAACCTCTGAAAAGGACGGCTGATGCAAAGGCCCTTTGCATCAGCCGTCATTCTTTTTTTCTTGAAAAAAGAACCAAAAAATCGCTTCTCAGGATGGGGTGTTCCGCGCCTGCGGGCGCGTCAAGGGGCTCCGCCCCTTGACCCCGCCGCCTTTTTGAAAAAGGCGGGCGAAAACTTTGATTCCACGGGGCGCGTGGGCGGCAGCGAGTAGTACTCGCCTGAACCAAAAGTTTTGAAGGGGTCCAGGGGAACCTTTTTCAAAAGTTTCCCCTGGCTACCGGACCACCGAACCGCAGGGGACGGACTCGTCGACAAAGATGACCTTCACGTCGTTCTCGCCCGCGTCGGCGGCGAGGATCATGCCGTTGGATTCGACGCCGCGCAGCTTGGCGGGCTTGAGGTTCGCGACGACGATCACCTTTTTGCCGGTGAGCGCCTCCGGCTCGTACCACGGATGGATGCCCGACACGACCTGGCGGGGCGTGCCGCTGCCGTCGTCGAGGGTGAGCTTCAAGAGCTTATCCGCCTTGGGCACCGGCTCGCAGGCGGTCACCTGCGCGACGCGCAGCCGCACCTTCGCGAAGTCGTCGATCGTGATGAGCGAGGCGACCCCCTCCGGCTGTTCCGCCTTGGAGGCGGGCTTCTTTTCCGCAGCGGCGGCCTTTTCCATGGCGGCGGCGCGCGCCTTTTCGAGCGCCTCGAGCTCCTTGGCCACGTCGATGCGCGGGAAGAGGCCCTCGCCCTTTTTGACCGTCACGCCGGCGGGCAGCAGGCCCCACGTCCCGGCGGACTCGTAGGTGGTGATGCCGCCGGCCGCGCCGATCTGCGCGAAGATCCTGGGCGAGGTGGCGGGCATGAAGGGCGCGAGCAGGATGCCCGCGATGCGCACGCATTCCAGCAGGTTATAGAGCACCGTGGCGAGGCGGGGCCGGTTGGCCTCCTCCTTGGCGAGCACCCAGGGGGCGGTCTCGTCGATGTATTTGTTGGTGCGGGAGATGAGCTTGAAGACCTCGATCAGCGCGTTCTGGAAGGCGTACTGTTCCATCTGCGCCTCGTAGCGGTCCTTGAGCCCGCGCGCGATCGAGATGATCTCCTCGTCGACCGGCTCGGATTTCCGCTCCGCCGGCAGGGTGCCGCCGAAGTATTTCTCCGCCATCGCCACCGAGCGGGAGACAAGGTTCCCCAAATCGTTGGCGAGGTCGGCGTTGATGCGGGTGATGAGCCCCTCGTTGGAGAAGAGGCCGTCCGAGCCGAAGGGGAACTCGCGCAGCAGGAAATAGCGGATGGCGTCGACGCCGTACCGCTCGACGAGCACGACGGGGTCGACGACGTTGCCCTTGGACTTGCTCATCTTTCCGCCCTCGAGCAGCAGCCAGCCGTGGCCGAATACCTTTTTGGGCAGCGGCAGGTCGAGCGCCATGAGCATGGCGGGCCAGATGATCGTGTGGAAGCGCATGATCTCCTTGCCGACGAAATGCACGTCGGCGGGCCAGAACTTTTCAAACTCGTGATACTTGTCGTTGCCGTAGCCGAGCGCGGTGATGTAGTTGGTCAGCGCGTCGACCCACACGTAGACGACGTGGCCGGGGTCGAAGGTGACGGGGATGCCCCATGAGAAGGAGGTGCGGGAGACGCACAGATCCTCGAGGCCGGGCTTGATAAAGTTGTTGACCATCTCGTTGAGGCGGCTCTGCGGCTCCATGAAGTGGGGGTTTTCCTCGTAGAGCCTGATGAGGCGGTCCTGGAAGGCGGAGAGCTTGAAGAAGTAGGCCTCCTCCTCCGCGTCGATGACCTCGCGGCCGCAGTCGGGGCATTTGCCGTCCTTCAGCTGGCTCTCGGTCCAGAAGGACTCGCAGGGCGTGCAGTATTTGCCCTTGTAGGAGCCCTTGTAGATGTAGCCCTTGTCATAGAGGTCCTTGAAAATCTTTTGCACCGATTCCACATGGTAGTCGTCGGTGGTGCGGATGAACCGGTCGTTGGAGATGTTGAGGAGCTTCCACAGCTCCTTGATGCCGGCGACCACCCTGTCGACATACTGCTGCGGGGTCACGCCCGCGGCCTTCGCCTTTTCCTCGATCTTCTGGCCGTGCTCGTCGGTGCCGGTCAGGAACATGACATCAAACCCCTGCATACGCTTGTAGCGCGCCATGACGTCCGTCGCGACGGTGCAGTAGCTGTGTCCGATGTGCAGCTTGTCCGACGGATAGTAGATGGGGGTGGTGATGTAAAATGTCTTTCCTGTTCCATTCATGATGTGGAACCTCCTTGCATGAGTTTGGTGTCGTCAATGTAATGATATAGTATACCACGAATTGGGTAAAATGAACAGGGGCTGTGGAAAGTTTTTGCCGCCCGGGGCCCGTCCGGCGGCCGGGCGGCAAAGGAAAAGGACCGCCGGAGGGCGGTCCTTTCAGAGCGGGCAGTCGATGCTGTCGCTGAGCGCGACGCGCAGGGGGGAAAAACGGTCGGAGAGGTAATCCGCGGCCTCGCAGAAAACGGCGGGCGGCACGCTCTCGTCGTCCTCCACGGGCAGGGTGAACACGACGGTGGTTCCCTTCCCGGGTGTGGAGGTGAGCGCGATGGTGCCGCCGATGGCGGCGATGGAATCTCGGGCGATCGTCAGGCCGAGGCCGTTGCCCGAGAAGGGCCGCCCCCCGTGGTCGTAGGAGAAGTACGGCTCAAAGACGCGCGGCTGCACGTCGGGCGGAATCCCGAGCCCGCGGTCGGCGACCGAGACGCTGAGCATCCCCCGCTTGAAGCGCACCCGGACGGCGATCTGGTTGCCGGGGCGGGTGTAGCGGCAGGAATTCGAGAGGATGTTGAGCAGGGCCGCGGACACCTTCTGGGTGTCGCAGGCGGCGGGCAGCATCCCCTCGGGGATGTCCGCGGAGAGCGGGATGCCGGTCGGCTCGATTAAGTCGGCGGCCGCCGAAAAGAGCTCGCGCAGGTATTGGAAGAGGTCGACCCGCCGGGTCCGCACGGGCGAAAACCCATAGGTGAGGCGGGTGTAATCGGAAATCCACTCGCTGCTGCGCAGCAGCCGGAAGGCGCTCTGGTTGATGGCGGCGAGGTAATCGGGCATGCGCTCGCGGTCCTTTTCGGACGAGCCGGGCCCGCAGTTGCGGGAGAGGAGGGTGAGCATCGAAAAGATGACGGTCAGCGGCGCGCGGTACTGGTTGCCGAAGGAGGAGAGCGTGCGCGACATCCCCTCGGGTCGCATGCCGGAGCCCTGCTCGGCGCCGGAGGCCGGCTGGATGAGATAGCGGCCGCTCCCGTCGGGCAGGGCGCAGATGACGGTCGGCCGCTCTGCGAACAGGTGGTTGGGGCCGGCGGTGGTGAAGGAACCGCACCGGTCGATCTCCGCGCGGACGACCTCGGGGTCGTAGCCGTGCAGCAGCAGCTGCGCGCCGTCCGGCAGGGCCAGGGCGGGCATTTCCCGGGAGCCGGCGGCGCTGCACCAGACGAGACGAAAATCATGGTCCATCACGGCGGCGGGCTGGCCGGAGGCGTCCAGGAGCCCGGTCAGCTGGTCGAAAAAAGAGTCTGTTCGGGGATCGTCCAAAGGCGCACCTCCTCGCTGCGGAACTGCACTTATCATTTGGGAAGGACCGCGGAAATATTCGGATTCCAAATATTGCATGAAGGCCCGGGAACAGGGAAAACAGGGACCTTTCGACACAAATCGACAGAAAATTACGCTTCAATTATAGTATATGAGGGTGTGATTTTCAATAGGAGTTGGGCGTTTTCAATAAAAAGCAAAGTATAAATATCCCGGGTTTGAAGAAAATAAAAAAAATCGTTTAAAGTTTATCAAGGTTCTTGTAGTTTCCAGAGATTTGTATTATGATAAAGGTATCAAAAATACAGGAGGTTGTTTCCAATGGCAATTAAAGTTGGTATCAACGGTTTTGGCCGTATCGGCAGACTGGTTTTCCGCGCTGGACTGGACAATCCGAACATTGAATTCGTGGGCGTCAACGATCCGTTCATGACCCCTGACTATTGCGCTTACATGCTTCGCTATGACACGATCCATGGCCAGTACACGGGCGAAGTGAGCTACACCGACGACGCGATCATCGTCAACGGCAAGACTGTCAAGTTCTATGCCGAGCGGGAGCCCGCCAACATTCCGTGGGGCGCTTGCGGCGCCGAGTATGTGGTTGAGTCCACCGGCGTTTTCACCACCATGGACAAGGCTGAGGCCCACCTCAAGGCCGGCGCCAAAAAGGTCATCATCTCCGCGCCCTCCAAGGATGCGCCGATGTTTGTCATGGGCGTCAACCACGAGACCTACCAGCCGAGCATGGATATCGTCTCCAACGCTTCCTGCACCACCAACTGCCTGGCGCCTCTGGCGAAAGTCATCAACGACGAGTTCGGCATTGTCGACGGCCTGATGACCACCGTCCATTCCACCACCGGCACCCAGAAGACCGTTGACGGTCCTTCCAAGAAGGACTGGAGGGGCGGCCGCGCCGCTTCCGGCAACATCATCCCGTCTTCCACCGGCGCCGCCAAGGCTGTGGGTAAGGTCATTCCCGAGCTGAACGGCAAGCTCACCGGCATGGCGTTCCGCGTCCCGACGCTGGATGTCTCCGTCGTCGACCTGACCGTCAACCTCGCGAAGGCCGCCTCCTATGAGGAGATCTGCGCCGCGCTCAAGAAGGCTTCCGAGACCTCCCTCAAGGGCATCCTCGGCTACACCGAGGACGATGTGGTTTCGTCCGACTTCATCGGCGACGCCCGCACCTCCATCTTCGACAAGAAGGCCGGCATCGCGCTGACCGACAAGTTCGTCAAGCTGGTTTCCTGGTATGACAACGAGTGGGGCTACAGCAACAAGGTCCTCATGCTCATCCAGCACATGGCTACCGTTGATCATAAGTAATCGGTTTTTTGAAAGAGCCGCCCGCGAGGGCGGCTCTTTTGTTCATTTGCCGCGCTGCGCCCGGCGGCGGTTTTGGGTTTGCCGCGCCGCGCCCGGCGGAGCTTTCTTCGCGCCCCTCCGGGGCGCTTCAAATGTGCCGCCTGCGGCGGCATAAATTGCCGGGTCCCGCCCCGGCGGGCGGGTCCATTTCTTGATCGCCCAAGAAATGGACGAAAGAAGGGCGCTCAAGGGGGGCTCACTTGAAGAAGGCGGGGCGCAAAGCTCGCCCCCCTTGAGAATCCCCCCGCCGCTCACGTCCAGCCCGCCGCGGCAATAAGGCACGTCCCATAGTACCCGTAAGGGGGCACAGGTGCTTTTGCTGCCAAAATGCAAAGTCAGCTGCGGCGCTCCCAACGGGGGACGGCGGGCGCGCTAATCCCTCTGGGGCTCGCTCGCGTACAGCATTTCCTGCGAGCGGCGCCGCGCGTCCTCCAACAGGTCCATCGCCTGAACCGTCCGCGCCGCCGCGCTGTTCTTGATCTGTTCGCGCGTCTCGCCCTCCAGCGGCTTGCGCAGGATTTCCGCAATTTCGGATACCTTGCTGGACAGAAAATAATAAGCGAGCCTGTAATCTTCCATACTAATCACCCTAGGATCATTATAGTCGTTATAACGAGCATAGTCAAGCATGATCCTTGGGTTACTCTTGGTAGGGTGATTCGTATGATTAGTTATCGGCCGTTTCATGAGACGCTGATAAAAAAGGGTGTTACAGAATATTGGCTGATCAATAAGCAGGGTATAAGTTCTGCTACGGTTCACCAGATACGGTCTGGGAAACCAATAAAAACGAGTACGATTGATACACTTTGCTTTATTCTTGATTGCAAGGTTTCTGATATAATTGAATATGTAAAGGATGAATAGCACCTCTGGGTTATCCGGAGGTGTTTTTTTTGTTTGGAAGGTCGTACTAGTCTTCTATGTGCAGTTGGCTGGACGTGAGCGGCGGGGGGATTCTCAAGGGGGGCGAGCTTTGCGCCCGGTCTTCTTCAAGTGAGCCCCCCTTGAGCGCCCTTCTTTCGTCCATTTCTTGGGCGAACAAGAAATGGACCCGCCCGCCGGGGCGGGACCCGGCAAGCCTTCCGACCTCTGGGCGGAATATCTATAAATCACTGTCG
>ENA-UOIV01002989-UOIV01002989.1-human-gut-metagenome-genome-assembly--contig:-C59-NODE-2989-length-10483-cov-4.198408_pt1 | contig 10483 bp, 9 predicted proteins | sample MGYA00242333_ERZ723880 | MGnify/ENA metagenome assembly ERZ723880 | reverse complement strand
TTGGAGGCGTGGTTGCTGGTGAAGTGGAGGGGGTCCACATCCAGGTGCTCCAGCAGCAGGTGGCACTCCTCCAGGATCTGGTCCGGGGTGCACACCTGAAAGCGCCCGGCCAGCACGTCCTCCCCCAGCGGGGTGCCCGCCGCAGGAGCAAAAGTCATGGCTGAGAGGTGGCGGGGCTTCATTTTGTTGATGATGCCGGCGGTGGACAGGACGTGCTCCTCCCAGTCGCCCCCCTGGCCGGTGAGGCCCAGGATGACGATAGCCCACAGGTCGATGCCCGCCGCCACCAGGTTCTGGCCCGCCTGGAGCATCTCCGCGGCGGTGCAGCCCTTTTGGATGGCCTGGAGCACTGCGTCGCTGCCGCTCTCCACCCCCAGATAGGCCCGGGTCAGTCCGGCCTCCCGCAGGGCGCGCAGTTCCTCCGGCGTCTTGCTCAGGGTGCTCCTGGGGCCGGCGTAGGTGGTCACCTTCTGGAGCTTAGGGAAGGCAGCATACAGCTTCTCCAGGATCTGGAGCAGCTGCTCCGTCCTCATCACAATGGCATCCCCGTCCATGAGGAAGACCCGCTCCACATTGGGCCCGTAGTAGCTGCGGGCCATGTCGATGTCCTCCAGGATCTCCTCCACCGGGCGGACCCGAAACTTCTTCTCCTTGTACATGGCACAGAAGGTGCATTTGTTGTGGGAACACCCGATGGTGCACTGGAGCAGATAGCTGCGCCACTCCCCTGGGGGACGGTACAGCAGGTCACTGTCGTATCGCATGGGTCACTGTCCTTTCAAAATCTCTTCCATAGCCCGGCACATGGCCTCCATCTCCTCGTCTGTCCCGATGGACACCCGCAGATGGTCCTGTATCCTAGGGCGTTCAAACCGGCGCACCAGCACGCCCCGGTCCCGCAGCCCCTGCTGGAGCACCCGCCCGGAGTGGTCCGGGTGGGCGATGAACAGGAAATTGGAGCTGGAGTCATGGACCTGGAAGCCCATCTCCCGCAGCCTGTGGGTGACCCACGTCCGGGTCGCCATGATCTTGCCCCGGGTCTCTTCAAAATATGCCGTGTCCCGCACGGCCGCCTCCCCTGCCGCCTGGGCCAGCCGGTCCAGGGGGTAGGAGTTGAAGGAGTTCTTCACGCAGTTCACCCCATCGATCAGGTCCTGGCTGCCCAGGGCGTAGCCGATCCGCATCCCCGCCAGGGACCGGGACTTGGACATGGTGCGGACCACCAGCAGGTTGGGATACTGGTCGATGAGCTCCACAGCGGACTGGGCCCCGAAGTCGGCGTAGGCCTCGTCTACCAGCACCGCCGCTGCCGGGTTGGCCTCCACGATCCGCCGGATGTCAGACAGAGGCAGGGCCCGGCCCGTGGGTGCGTTGGGGTTGCAGATCACCGCGCCGCCGTTCCCCCCCAGAAAGCGCTCCACCGGCAGGGTGAAGTCCTCGTTGAGGGGGATCTCCTCATAGTCCAGCCCGAACAGCTCGGTATAGACCGGATAGAAGCTGTATGTGATGTCTGGGAACACCACCTTCCGCCCGGGGCTGAACAGGGCGTAAAAGCTCAGCCCCAGCACCTCGTCTGAGCCGTTGCCGCAGAACACCTGCTCCGGCTCCACGCCATAGTGCTCCGCCAGCGCCCCCCGCAGCGCGGCAGACTCCGGATCAGGATAGAGCCGCAGGCGCTGATCCGCCTCCCGCCGGATGGCCTCCAGCACCCGGGGAGAAGGGGGGTAGGGGTTCTCGTTGGTGTTCAGCTTGATGAACGTCCGGTCCTTGGGCTGCTCCCCGGGGGTGTAGGGCACCAGTCCCTGGATCCGGCTGCTCCAGTATCGTTGATTCATGCCTCTTCCCCTCCTCCTTGGCCGCCCTTTGCCGGGCGCGCCTCCAGTTTGACCTCCGTGCCGTCCCGATACACCTTTCGGACACTTTTCTCCGCCTTGTTCCGGGGAAGCATCACCTCGTGTCCGCAGCCCAGACAGCGCATCCGAAAATCCATGCCCACCCGGAGGACCAGCCACTCCTGGCTTCCACAGGGGTGAGCCTTCTTCATTTTCAGCACATCTCCCACATGGATGTCCATCACATGCTCCTCCATTCCGGCCTCTCTCTGGCTCGGGCCGCTTCCTTTTGCAGTTTTTTACTATTATAGAGGAATTCCGCGCCCCTGTCAAATCCTCCCTCGCCGTCTCCCTTTCATCCCCAGCACCCCACAAAATGACAACAGTGCAGAGGCGGCGGACCCTTCCTGCCAGAGGGGCCCGCCGCCTTGCCTGTATCCGATACTTATTTAGTGCCGAAAATTCGGTCGCCTGCGTCGCCCAGGCCGGGGACGATGTAGCCGTGGTCATTGAGCTTCTCGTCCACCGCGGCCACATAGATGTCCACATCGGGATGGGCGGTACGCACTGCCTGGATGCCCTCAGGGGCGGCCAGGATGTTCATCAGCTTGATGCTCCTGCACTCATAGTTTTTCAGGAACTGGATGGCCGCCACGGCGGAGCCGCCGGTAGCCAGCATGGGATCCAGGACGATGACGTCCCGCTCGGCGATGTCGTGAGGCATCTTGCAGTAATACTCCACCGGTACCAGGGTCTCCGGGTCCCGGTACAGGCCGATGTGCCCCACCTTGGCGGAGGGGATCAGCGTCAGGATGCCGTCCACCATGCCCAGCCCAGCCCGCAGGATGGGAACAATGGCCAGCTTCTTCCCCGTCAGGCACTTGAAGGTGCCGGTGGCCACGGGAGTCTTGATCTCCACATCCTCCAGAGGCAGATCACGGGTAGCCTCATAACACTCCAGTGTAGCGATCTCGGACACGATCTCCCGGAACTCCTTCACACCGGTGCGCTCGTCCCGCAGGATACTCAGCTTGTGCTGGAGCAGCGGGTGATCCAAAACATGGACTTTGCTGTCAAACATCTGAAACGCTCCCCTTTTTATTTTGATTTAGCTTCCCGCTCCAGCCGCTCCCGCTCCGCCTGAGACAGACGGCAGTACACGGGGGCCAGCTCCTCTCCGGAGACCAGTCCGCCTGAACGGACCAGCTCCAGCGCCGCGCGGGCCACACCCCAGGCGCTCTGCATCCGCAGATGCTCCGGGGCCATTTTCAGGGTGATACCCTGCTCTGTTAAAGTATTATAGCACAGCCTGGCCCCGTCTCCAACTACAATTTTCTCTTTTTCCACCTTTTTCAGCTCTTCCCCCAGCTGGTCCAGGCCGATGGCCCGGTCGGGCGTCAGCCGCTGGAGGCCCTCCCCTGCGGCCAGGAAGAGGGCGTTGTACACCTGGCTGCGCCGGGCATCCATGGCGCACACGATGACCCGCCCCTCCAGGTGGGCCAAAGGCCAGGCCATGGACTCCAGGGTGGAGCAGGGGGCGCAGGGCTTGTCTTCCGGCCAGGCCAGCCCCTTCGCGGTAGCCACGCCGATGCGCAGCCCGGTGAAGGAGCCGGGTCCGGCCGCCACGGCGATCACCTCCACCTCCTTCAGGGACGCGCCGCAGTTCTTCAGCATGCTGTCCACCAGGGGCAGCAGGGTCCGGCTGTGGGTCAGCCCGCTGTTCTGCCAGCTCTGTGCCAGCAGGGTCCCGTCCTGGCACAGGGCGGCGGAACAGGCCGCCGCCGAGGTCTCAAGGGCCAGTATTTTCATCGTCGATCTCCCCTCTCTGCTCAAAATCCGGCGGGGACAGGCTCCACCGAGATCACCCGCCTGCTCTCCTCCCCGCCCCGGCGGATGTCCACCCGGACAGTGTCCCGCTCCAGCGCATCCGCCACATTCTCGCTCCACTCCACGGCGCACACGCCGCCCCGGGCCAGGTAGTCCTCCCAGCCGATGTCGAACAGCTCGTCGGAGGAGGTCAGGCGGTACATGTCGAAGTGGAACAACGGCAGCCGCCCCCCTTCATACTCGTTGACAATGGCAAAGGTGGGACTGGTCACCCGATCCCCGATCCCCAGCCCCCGGGCGATGCCCCGGGTGAATGCGGTCTTGCCCGCCCCCAGGTCCCCGGTAAAGGCCACTACATCCCCCGGGGACAGGGCACGCCCCAGCCGTTCTCCCAGCTCCTCCGTCTCCTCGGGGCTGTTGGTCACAAATTCCATGCTCGCTCCTCTCCCCGCGGACATCGCGGCTCCACGTTCTCGCCTCCGATTATAACACAGGTCCCCCACGCTTTTCCAGTGATGTTTCCGCCGTCCTCATGCTTTTCCCGCCCGCAGCTCCACATGCCGGGAGGAAACGCGGTCCCAACCGCCCTTTTTTCAGAACTGTCAGTTTACTTTTTCACACAAAGGCGGTAAAATAACAATTTGAAAGAAAATATTTCCCCCTACTGAAGAGGTGACAACGTGACCACCCTGTTTTCCCCCATCCGGGAGTTTTTCAAGAAGGGCGATGTGCTCCTTCTGTTCCTATGTCTCACGGCCAGCGGCTACGGCCTGGCCCTGATCTACAGCGCCACCCGCTATCTCCATAATAATAATCGGAACGTGATCGTCCCGGCCGTCGCCATCTGCATCGGCGTGGTCATCTATATCGTCCTCACCTTTGTGGACTTCCAGCTGTTCGTGGAGAAGTGCTGGAAGTGGCTGGTGGCCTTTGATGTGGGCTTCATTCTCCTGCTCCTGACCCCCCTGGGAAAGGAATCGGGGGGCAACCGGAACTGGCTCGCCCTGGACCGGATCATCCCCCACTTCCCCTTGGATCTCCAGCCCAACGAGATCGTCAAGATCCCCTTTATCCTGCTTCTGGCCTGGCAGGCCGCCCGCATCCACCAGCAGGAGCGGGACATCAGCTCCCCCTTCTCCGTGGCCCAGCTCACCGGTCATACCCTGCTGATGGTGGGGCTGATTGCCGTGGTCTGCGGTGACATCGGTATGTGCGTCATCTATCTGTTCCTCTTCGTCACCATCTCCTGGATGGCGGGGGTGAAGGCTCGATGGTTCGCTCTGGGCGGGACGTGCTTCGTGGGTGCCATTCTTGGGGCCTGGTTCACCATCCTCCAGAGTGACCGCTTCGCCTATATCCGCAATCGGTTTATGGTCGTATTGGACCACAGCCTGGATCCGCTGGGGGCTGGCTTCCAGCAGAGCCGTTCCCTGCTGGCCATCGGCTCGGGCCAGCTCACCGGCCAGGGATACCTCAACGGCACCCAGACTCAGGCATCATACAGTGCCGCTCTCCCCGCCCGACAGACCGACTTCATCTTCTCCGTCTGCGGGGAGGAGCTTGGCATGGTGGGCTGCCTCCTGCTGCTCCTGGTCCTGGCCCTCATTATCCTGCGGTGTTACTGGGTGGGCCGGAACGCCAGCTCCCCCTTCTCCGCCTATGTATCCATGGGGATCGCTGGGATGCTGCTGGCCCAGGTATTCTTCAATGTGGGCATGTGCCTGTACATCCTGCCTGTCATGGGGCTCACGCTCCCCTTTTTCAGCTATGGCGGCTCCTCCATCATCACCCTTTACACCGCCATGGGCATCGTCTCCAGCATCCGGGCCAGGACCCTCCCCAGCTGGCTTCGGGACCGGAACCAGCTCTGACCCTGGCCGACCCTCGATCGCGGAGGTGACTCCATGCTGCAAAAGATCAAAAGCCTCTCCCTGGAGCGGCAGCTCTTCCTCAGCTTTTCTGCTGTCTCCGCCCTGCTCCTGATGCTCTCTCTGGGGATCACCCTCTATTTCGATATCGCCCGCCAAAGTCAGAGCATCGACTCCACCATCTCCAGCACCGCCGCCTATGTGGCCTCTATGGATGGCGTGGCGGAGATGCTGGCGAATGGCTATCCCACCCAGGAGGTCACCGGGTCGCTGGATTCCCTGCACCAGAATTTTCCTGGTATTGACATCATTGCTGTCTATGACCGAAATGGTCTGCGCTTTTACCACACCAGCCGCCTGGAGACCGGCGAGACCTTTGTAGCCGGGGAGGAGACTGCCATCCTGTCCGGCTCCCCGCCCTATATCACCACCGGCTACGGCACCCACGGCAACCAGCGGGTGGCTTTCCATGCGGTCCGGGACGAGTCTGGCTCCATCATCGGCTTTGTCACCGTGGCCATCTTCCGGGCCGACATTCTCCAGCGCAGCCTCAATCTCGTGCTGCTCTTCTCTCTGGTGCTGGGCGGCATGTTCGGTGTGGCCCTTCTGCTCGCCCGTGGAATCGTCCATCTGCTGAAGGGCTCCCTCCGCGGGCACCACCCCAAGGAACTGCTGGACCTCTACTTACAGCAGGACGACCTGCTCAACTCCATCGAGGACGGCCTGGTGGCCACCGACCTGCGGGGGCAGGTGGTCTTTGCCAACGACCAGGCCCGGACCCTGCTCCAGTGCGGCTCCACCCCCCTGGAGGGACAGCCGCTGACCCGCTTCTTCCCGGAGACGGGCTGCGTCCAGGTGGCCCGCAGCGGGCAGGCGGTGCACAACCGCTCCTGCGTCATCCAGGAGCGCCAGATTCTGGCCAGTGAGGTGCCCATCCTGGGGGAGAACGGCTCCCAGGGGGTGCTCAACGTCTTCCACGACAAGACGGAGATGCGCAAGCTGTCCGACGAGCTCTCCGGCGCCCGCTACATGCTGGACACCCTGCGCTTTTTCAACCACGAGTTCATGAACAAGCTCCACATCATCCTGGGCTATCTCCAGACCGGCGAGAGCCAGAAAGCTGTCCAGTTCATCATGAACACCAGTCTGGTCACCAGCCAGTCCATCCGGGAGACGGCGGACTGTATCCGGGTGTCCCACCTGTGCGCCCTCATCATCGGGAAGATGATGCACGCCGCCGAGCTGGGCATCCTGCTCACCGTAACCCACGACAGCTTCTGCCGGGAGGAGGACCTGCTCCTCTCCCCGGAGGACTATGCCACCATCCTGGGCAACCTGTTGGAAAACGCCATCGACGAGCTCAGCCGAAGCCACAGCGAGGTGCGGGAGATCAAGCTGTCCATGTACTGCCGCCCTGACTGCAATCTGGTGGTCTGCGAGGACACCGGCGGCGGCATCGCCCCCGACATCCTGCCCCACATCTGGGACAAAGGATTCTCCTCTAAGGGGGAGGGGCGTGGCTTCGGCCTATATCTGATCAGCCGGCTGGTGGACGAGCATGGAGGCTGCATCGAGCTGGAGACCGAGCCCGGGGTAGGCACCTGCTTCACCCTGACCTTTACCAGAGAGGAGTGAGACCGGATGTACCAAGTCATTATCATCGAGGACGACCCCATGGTGGCCGCCATCGACAAGCAGTACGTGGAGGCGGACAGCCAGTTCCGTGTGGTCCGCACCTTCAAGAGCGGCGGAGAGGCTTTGGCCCATTTGCCGGAGCTCAAGGCGGATCTGATCATCCTGGACTACTACACCCCGGGCATGAACGGCACTGAATTCGTAGACCAGCTCCACACCCTGGGGGAGAGCCCCTTCATCATCGCGGTCACCTCCGCCAACGACACCCATATCGTCCAGGGCCTGCTCGCCCGGGGGGTGCTGGATTATCTTGTCAAGCCTTTCCAGTTCCCCCGCTTCCGTCAGGCGCTGGACCGGTTCCTTCAGGCCAGGCGGCTGCTGGAGCAGGGGCCCGGCAGCATGGACCAGAGCGCCATTGACCAGCTGGTCCATCACCGGGAGGCAGTGCCTCCCGGTACGCCCTTGGACAAGGGCGTGAATTTCAGCACTCTGTCCAGGATCCGCCGCTTTTTCGATGAGAACCCGGAGCACTTCTTTACCAGCGAACAGATCGCCGAACATGTGGGCCTGTCCCGTATCACGGTACGCCGCTATGTCAACTACATGGTGGATCAGGGGGAGATCACCAGCTCCATCGATTACCAGACCGGAGGCCGCCCCTCCATCCGCTACCTGAGGCTGCACAGCTGAATATCATCCCTATTCCTCCCGGCAGGCATCGCAGGACCGATGCCTGCTTTTTCCTTCCCGCTCAGCTTTCAAAAGCCCTTCAATAATTACGATAAATTGACTTCTTCCACTTGTCTTTATAGAATCTTTATCGTAAAAGGTGTGTGTCCGGCGGACTGCCGGGCAGGAAAGAAAGGAGAGAGATGTGTATGACTTTGGAAAAAATCCTTGGCTATTTCGGGACCTACACAGCTGGTGTGGATGGAGCGGTCAGCTCCTTTCAGTTCGAGTATCTCACCAGCCTTGGTTTCGCAGCTATTGTGATCTTTCTGGGCCACGCCATCGTCAAGCGCTCCGCGCTTCTGAAAAAATTTGCAATTCCCGCTCCTGTGGTCTCCGGCCTGCTGTTCTCTATCGTAGTCGCTATTCTAAAGGCATCTGGCGTGATGGCCTTTTCCTTCGATGTTAAGACCATCCAGGACCTGTGCCAGAACATTTTCTTTATGTGCGTGGGCTTCGGCTTCAGTTGGAAGCTGATTCGGCACGCCGGCGGCAAGCTGTGCATCATGATCGCTGTGGCCGCCTGCCTGCTGATCACCCTCCAGGACGTGCTGGGCGTACTGGTGGGCAACCTCATCGGGATGGACCCCTATCTGGCTCTTCAGTGTTCCTCTGCCTCCATGTCCGGCGGCGTGGGCACCGCCTCCGCTTTCGGCCCCATCTTCATCGATTGGGGTGCCCCTGAGTCCGCCACCACCGTGGGCGTCACCGCCGGCACCCTGGGCAACATCATGGGCTCCCTCATCGGCGGCCCTGTGGCTGCGTTCCTTATCAGCCGCCACCACCTGAAGGCGGACCCCAACGACAAGCCCGAGGCGGCCGCTGACGGCAAGATCAATGAACTGAGCAACAGCCGCATGGTCTCCATGTTCGGCATGGTCCTGCTGCTGTGCGCCCTGGGCATGCCCATCTACTGCATCTTGGACAACATTCCCATGATCGAGATGCCCAAGTTCATCGGCTGCCTGTTCGCCGGCGCCATCGCCCGCAATGTGATGGAGGCCGCCCACATCAAGTTCTACACCCCCGAGGTGGACGCCCTGGAGCATATGTTCCTGGAGCTCTATCTGGCCCTGGTGCTGATGACCATCGACATTACTGCTCTGGCTGACGTGGCTGGGCAGATGGGCATCATCCTGCTGCTTCAGGCAGCGCTCATGGCTCTGTTCGCCATCTTTGTCTCCTACAACATGTTCGGCCGCAACTACGGCGCCGCCGTCATGGCCGCCGGCAACTGCGGCTGGGGCTGCGGCTCTGGTCCCAATGCCGTTGCCAACGAGAAGGCTGTTATGGATCAGTACGGCTGGCACAATGTGGCCTGGGTGCTGTATCCCTCTTTCGCCGTCATTATCGACGATATCTATAACCCCATTTTCCTCTCCGTGTTTGGCGGCCTTCTTGCTCACTAAATCGATCCACCTCCCTCTTTACAATGGGACAGGGGCGCGTATCAGATACGCGCCCCTGTCCCATTGTATTTTGAGGTTGTAAAATCTTCCACATCTGTGGTATAGTAGAGACAGCAGCATGAATTCCATGGATAGGGAGGGTGGTCTCTTGGGGCTTTTTCGCAATAAGGCGGTCCTGGCATGTCTGACCGCCCTCTGCCTCGCCTGCGGCGGCTGTGCATCGCAGCCCGAGGATATCTCACCGCTGGATGCGGACGGCCTGATCGTGCTCACCATCGGCACCGCAGACACCGGTGGCACTATGACCCCCGTGGGCACTGCCATCGCCCAGGTCCTGAGCACCGACCAGCTGAAGTTCAACATCAGCACCTCCACAGGCTCCTTCATGAACATTCAGAACCTTTCCTCCGGCGAGATCGACCTGGGGCTGGTGGCGGGCGACTCCGCCTATACCGCTGTCTACGGCACGGAGGACAGCGCCCCCACTAATGAAGACCTGCGGGCCGTTGCCGCTGTCTTTTCCAGCACCTCCAACTGGATGTCCCCCATTCGCACCGGCGCGTTTTATGTCCATGACCTGAAGGGAATGCGCATCGGCGCAGGCCCTCAGGGCTCCGCCTCCGAGCTGGCCACCTGGGCTGTGATCAACGCCCTGAGGCTGGATGGCGATGGGACTGTACTGGAAAACTGCAGCCTGGGGGCAGGTACGGACCTGATCCTCAGCGGCGACCTGGATGCCATCCATGGCTTTACCGGCGCCCCGGTGAGCGGGCTGGCTCAGCTCCCGGAGCGGGTCCCCTCCCGCCTGCTGCGCTACACCCAGGAGGAGCTGGATCTGATCCTCTCCCAGAACGACCTCTACTACCCCGCCGTCATCCCCGCCGGCACCTACCCCGGGCAGTCCCAGGATGTAGACACCTTTGGGGTCAAGTGCCTGCTGTGTGTAGACGTCTCCATGGACGAGGAGCTGGTTTACTCCATGACCCAGGCCCTGTGGGAGTCTGCCGATATCATGGGGGAACTGTATCCCGCCATGTCTGTCCTGTCCGACCGGGATTTTCTGTGTGAGGACCTCCCCATCCCCCTTCACGACGGAGCCCAGCGCTTCTATGAGGAAGTCTGTCCGGAACTCGTCTCAAAGTGATCTTCCACCATGACATTACACACGCTCTCAACCCCGTCC
>ENA-UOIV01002987-UOIV01002987.1-human-gut-metagenome-genome-assembly--contig:-C59-NODE-2987-length-10486-cov-5.432077_pt1 | contig 10486 bp, 9 predicted proteins | sample MGYA00242333_ERZ723880 | MGnify/ENA metagenome assembly ERZ723880 | reverse complement strand
GGAGTCTGTGCCTTGTTGCCTGCCAATTTGAGATAATCCCAAAGAATTTGTTTGTAGTCCGGATGAGCACAGTTTTCAATAATAGCTTGCGCACGCTCTTTCGGGCTCTTGCCACGCAGGTCGGCTACTCCTTGTTCGGTGATAACGATATTCACAGAGTGCTCACTATGGTCGAGATGAGATACCATCGGAACAATGGCACTGATCTTGCCTTCTTTGGCAACAGACGGACAGGTGAAAATGGATATATAAGCATTGCGGGTGAAATCTCCCGAACCGCCTATACCGTTCATCATCTTTGTACCACCGATGTGGGTAGAGTTGACATTGCCGTAGATATCGGTTTCGATAGCTGTATTAATGGAAATGATACCCAAGCGGCGAACGACTTCCGGACTGTTGGATATTTCTGAAGGGCGGAGAACCAGCTTGTCCCGGAAGAAATCCATATCATCATAGATACCTTGCAGGCAGTCATTGGTAACGGTCAGCGAGCAGGCGCTACCAAATTTAACACGACCGTCGCGGATCAATCCGATAACGGAATTCTGAATCACTTCGGTGTACATTTCGAAAGCCGGAATCGTTTTGTCACGTCCGAGGGCTCCCAATACTGCATTGGCTATATTGCCTACCCCCGATTGCAACGGAAGGAAAGTAGATGGAATGATGCCACGCTTCATGTCGGCAGCTAAGAAATCGGCTACGTTCTGACCGATTTTATCTGTCAACGGGTCTGCTTCGGCAAAAGAACGGGCTTCGTCCGGCCAGTTTGTTTCCACTACGCCGATAATCTTCTTCGGGTCTACTTGTATATAAGGTGTACCGATTCGGTCACTGGGTTTATAGATCGGTATTTCGCGGCGATAAGGGGGATCGAGCGGTTCGTATACATCGTGCATTCCCATCATGTTTTTGCTGTGGGCGCTGTTCAGCTCCACGATGATTTTATCTGCCAGACGACAAACGGTAGGAGCAATGCCACCGGCAGCAGTCAGATAAATTTTTCCGTCCGGAGTCACTTCACAGGCTTCGATGATGGCAACATTTACCTTCCCCATGAAGCCGTAACGAACTTCTTGTGCCATTTGTGACAAATGGATGTCATTGTAAGCTATTTCGCCATTGTTCACAGCCTTGCGGAAATCGGAATTGGTGGTGTATGGAGCGCGATAACGAATTGCTTTAGCGCGTGACAGCACACCGTCGCAAGAATCGCCGGTAGAAGCACCTGTAAAAATACCTATCTGGTAAGGGTTTCCTTTTGCATGTTCCGCTTCTGCTATTTTTGCAATTTCCGCCGTAACGGCTTTGGCCGTTCCTGCAGGAGTAAACCCGCTCAGGCCGATGTTGTAGCCATGTTTAATCAGGCTTGCAGCTTCTGCTGCCGAGATAAAATTAAGTGCCATAAAAATCGTATATTTTTCGTGTTAGAATATCTATATTAATATTTTCTTCGAAGTATTTCCGACCAGATGATGGCACGCCTTGCCTCTTCTGCCGAACGAATGGAAAAATCATTTTTGCAAGTTTCCGCTTTTTTGTTTGTTTTGGGTGGTGACGGAGGAGCATAGGTATTTCTTGTGCCTTCTTGAAAAACGGGTGGTTTCGGGGAGGCTGTTACTTGCTCGTAAGTTTTTTCAATAATTACAGGTTCTTCGAATTCGGGTTCATATTCGTATTCCGGAGCAGGCATGGAATTTCCTTTTTCAGACTTTTTGTTTTTTTCTTTATTGAACTGTCTGAAAATTCCAAAAGCAAGAATGCCTGCCACCAAGAGAAATTGCATTACATCTTCCATTGTCTTTTTGGATTGTTGTCCGTTTTTTAGGATTATAGTTCGCCAAAGGTAGTTATTTAATCTGATTAGAGCTAACATTTTAGCATGAAAAAAGGGCAGCTTCACAGCTCCCCTTAATTTTTTTAACCTAAACCTTAACTATGAAAAAATCTAATGTTTCTTTCATTGCACAAAAGTGTGAAATAAAATAGAAAGCTCCAAGCGGTAGGTGAAAAAATGTTTGTTTCTTTAACGTAAATTAAAGATTTAGGCTTCAGATACTAACTTAAAGCGTTATTTTTGTTTCAATTTGCTGCTTATTGGGTGTGAAGCTGTATCTTTGCAAGGAAAATTTAAATTATAAAATTATGAACGAGTTAACGGGAGCGGACTTTAAATCCGCAACTGCCGATGACAACAAAAAGTTGTTTATTGAAACGTATGGTTGCCAGATGAACGTGGCCGACAGTGAAGTAATTGCTTCTGTGATGCAGATGGCGGGATATGGCGTGGCCGGATCATTGGATGAAGCGGATGCGGTGTTTATGAATACTTGCTCTATCCGCGATAATGCGGAGCAGAAGATTTTGAACCGTCTGGAATTCTTCCACTCATTGAAAAAAAAGAAGAAGAATCTGATTGTTGGGGTATTGGGTTGCATGGCAGAACGTGTGAAAGACGATCTGATCGAGCATCATCATGTCGATTTGGTGGTGGGACCGGATGCCTATCTGACTCTGCCTGAACTGGTGGCTTCGGTGGAAGCCGGCGAGAAAGCCATTAATGTAGATTTGTCTACTACCGAGACGTATCGTGATGTGATTCCTTCGCGTATTTGCGGGAATCATATTTCCGGTTTCGTTTCTATTATGCGTGGTTGCAATAATTTCTGTACCTACTGTATTGTGCCTTATACCCGTGGCCGCGAGCGTAGCCGTGATGTCGAAAGCATTCTCAATGAAGTGGCGGATTTGGTAACAAAAGGTTATAAGGAAATTACCCTTTTAGGGCAAAATGTAAACTCTTATCGTTTTGAAAAGCAGGACGGTGAAGTGGTTACTTTTCCAATGCTCCTGCGTATTGTGGCCGAAGCGGCGCCGGGCGTGAGAATCCGTTTCACGACTTCGCATCCCAAGGATATGAGTGACGAAACCCTGGAGGTTATTGCACAGATGCCTAACGTTTGCAAACATATTCATCTGCCGGTACAGAGCGGAAGTTCGCGTATTTTGAAACTGATGAACCGTAAGTATAATCGTGAGTGGTATCTGGAACGCGTGGATGCCATCAAACGTATAATTCCAGATTGTGGGTTGACTACCGATATTTTCTCCGGTTTCCATTCGGAGACGGAAGAAGATCATCAGGAGTCTCTCTCTCTGATGGAAATTTGTGGTTATGATGCCGCTTTTATGTTTAAATATTCCGAACGTCCCGGAACATATGCTTCCAAGCATCTTGAAGACAATGTGCCTGAAGAGGTAAAAATACGCCGCCTCAACGAGATTATCGCTTTGCAGAACCGTTTGTCGGCCGAATCGAATGCACGTTGCATCGGGAAGACTTACGAGGTGTTGGTAGAGGGCGTTTCCAAACGTTCGCGCGAGCAGCTCTTTGGGCGTACGGAGCAGAATCGTGTGGTGGTGTTCGACCGAGGGACGCATAAAATCGGTGACTTTGTAAATGTGAAAATTACCGAGTCCAGTTCGGCTACACTGAAAGGCGAAGAGGTAATGGCATAAATCTGCCGGTGCAGGAATTTTTATACGAAAATTCCTGCATAAATACCGGAAAGGTTTACCTTTGTCCTGAAAACACTAAAATGATACTACTATGAACAGATTTTTCCTTTCTATCGTCTCCTTGTTGGTCTCGTTATCGATGTCGGGGCAGTTGCCGTTTCAAAAGTCAGAAGTAAAAGAGGTAATGAAGAAAGTGGCCGATTGGCAGATTGCACACCAGAAAGATGTAAAACACGGACCGCTCGACTGGACCAATGCCGCATTGTATATGGGCATGCTCGATTGGGCCGAACTGGCGGAAAAAGAGTCCGGCGACACTTCTTATTATGACTGGCTGGTAAAGTTGGGACAGCGTTATGGCTGGCAACCCGATAAGCGGATGTATCACGCTGATGACATAGCTGTAGGGCAGGTCTTTGTCGATTTATATTGTAAATATAAAGATAGGAATATGTTGTATCCTACACAGGCACGTGCAGAATGGGTCGTTAACCATCCTTCCGACGGGCCGATGGAACTGGATTATAAAAAGCGCGAGACGCTGGAGCGCTGGACTTGGTGCGATGCACTTTATATGGCACCTCCCGTATATGTGAAGCTTTATGTGCTGACAGGAGATAAGAGATTTATCAAATTCATGAATAAGGAGTATAAGGCCACTTATGATCTTCTGTTTGATAAAGACGAACGCCTGTTTTATCGCGATTCCCGTTATCTTACCCAAAAGGAGGCCAATGGTGCGAAAGTATTCTGGGGGCGTGGCAACGGCTGGGTACTTGGAGGATTGGCGGAAATGCTTCAGGATTTTCCGAAGAAAGACAAGAACCGGAAATTTTATGAAGATCTGTTCGTTACTCTTTCCGAACGTGCGGCGAAGTTGCAGAGTCCCGATGGTTTCTGGCATGCCAGTATGCTCGATCTGGCATCTTACCCGTCACCGGAAACCAGTGCTACCGGATTCATCGTATATGCACTGGCTTATGGGATAAATGAAGGCTTGCTCGACAAGGATATCTATCTGCCTGTCGTGGAGAAAGGATGGAAAGCTTTGGTCTCTGCTGTTGAGACGGATGGAAAGTTGGGATATGTACAACCTATCGGGGCTGATCCTAAAAAAGTGACACGTGATATGACCGAGGTATACGGTGTGGGAGCGTTTTTGCTGGCGGGAAATCAGATTTATAAGTTAATATAAAAATTGGCTGATGGGTTAATATATCCATGAACTAACTGGCTACGTTGTTATTATGGAGAGAGGTTGATTGCTTGTCTTGAAATATTATTATTACGACCGACTGCTTTGTTATTGAAATCCGGTTATTTATACCGGATTTCACTTTATTTTTACTCCCTTCACCGCATTCACCTTTTTCCATCAAATCCCTTATTTATCGGATGTATAAGGTGAAGGGCACTTCCGGCAATTATGCACTGTGCAAAAGTTCCTTGAAGACAGTTCTTGTATATATTATGCATTGTTTTCACTGCCTGTGAGGACGATCCCCAGAGATAGTGGGCATCCGGGTCTCTTTTCTCTTTTTTACAGTTCGTCTTCGCCTTCTGTCATACACCCTCTTTCTCCTATTCATACTGCATTTGATCCAAAATGGTTAATGCGGTGAAGGGGGTAAAAACGAAGTGAATACCAACTGTTTCATCAAATTTTAATTCCTTCGGATGAAGAAAAGACGTAGCAGGTCCATTTCCGGTTGTACCCATCCGGATTGTGACTCTTATTTTCCGGTCAGTTTATCTATCAGCCATTGATTGACTTTTATATTCTGTTCCGGATAACGCCAATGTCCGGTTTCTTTCAACAGATAGAGTTCTTTGGGTGCTTTTATGATGTTGTATGCACTGTAAAAAGAGGTGGGTGGGCAGGTTTCATCACTGTATCCCCAAGAGTAGAATCCGGGGATACGGATGTAACGTGCGAAATTGACCACATCGTAGTATGCCAGTACTTTCGTTTCCTCGGGTGTGAGTTCTTTTACGCCAAACCAGCCGCCTGCCCGGTTGTGGGCATATCCGCCTATGTCACAGAGGGCGGGATAGAAAGCTGCCAGATACTTCACTCTGGAGTCGAGGGCGGCTGTCACTAAAGTTAAAGCTCCTCCCTGGCTACCGCCGTAGGCGGCCAGATTCTTTCCGTCATACTGTGGGAGTGCAGTGAGAAAATCGTTTGCCCGTATGCAACCGAGAAACACCCGGTTGTAATAGTAGTTTTCGCGGTCGTTCATGCGATGATACATATAATCCTTCAACGCTCCGAATTGTAGACTGCCGTATGCCTCCGCCTTTAAATCCAGAGGAATACCATGAATTCCGATCTGGAAGGTGATGACTCCCAGGCGTGCCAGTTCTTTATCACCGGTATGTTTTGTCACACCGGCTCCCGGCAGGCGTAAAACTGCGGGGAAACGTCCCTCTTTATTGGGAATGCATAATATTCCGTATAGGTAATTTCCACGGATATAGTGGGTAACTTTTACACGGTATACTTTTACATCGGCGTCACTCTCTTCCGGTATGAAGGTCATTTCTGATTTCATGGGATATTCTCTCATACGGCAGATCTGATCGTTCCAGAATGAACGGAAATCTTTGGGTAGCAAAGTGGTAGGCCGTATCAGTTCGCAATCGTACGCGATGTTGATGAGATTGCGATAAGAAAATCCGTCTACCGTAGCTCTGACTTCACACGACAGGAATCCGGGCTGTTGCATACCCGGAGATTTTATTGTGACGGAGCCGTTCTTGAGTAAAACAGAATCTTTTTGTATCGGCACCATTTTCTCTGGTCCTACTGCATATTCTATCTTTATATTGTTCAGCTTCTGTTGATCGCGGAACAACGAAATGGTGAAATGCGCCGGTTCGCCTATCTTATAATTCCAATCATAATGATCGGGTGTGATTTGAATTGTTATGAGATCTTTGTTTCCTTTCGTTGCCTGTGCACCAATGGTAAAGAAAACCAGAACGGATAAGATGAATATTTTTTTCATGCTTTATGTCTTTTTGAATGAATGATATTGCCGGATACCTGAAGAAGCAGATTTTGTCCTTGCCGGAGCAGGCCCGATACCTCTTTACCGGTCTGTCCCTCTGCATAGAAGCGGATCATATCTTCCGTTTCCGAACTGCGGATCAACAACCATCGGCAATCTCCTTTAAAAATAAATTTAAGCCCGTTTACGACACCCCGGCTGCTTAAATATGATTTTACTTCCCGAATGGAGAATCCTGCCACTTCAAGAGGTTGATTTTCATATAACCAAGGTAATAGTTCATTTTTATCCGATTGTCCGTAACTCATGTCGATACGGTCATAATAGATAGGTCCCATAGCTTGCTGCCGGTCTTTCAGATAATCGGAGATTTTACGGTAAGACGATGCAGCGAGCATTTCGAGGAGAAGAAGCGAAGAAAATATACCGTCCCGTTCGGGTATATGCATGCCATAGCCGAAACCACCGCTTTCTTCTCCGCCAAAGGCAATGGGATGGGTGGTCATTAGGTCGGCGATGTATTTGAACCCGACTTGAACTTCATATACCGGCGTTTGGGGAGATTCGAAAATACTGCGTATCTTGTCGGACACGGAGGAGGTCTTCACAATACCGCCCGGAATCTGTTTTACCCGTTTTAAATAGTCTACCAGTAGTAATATGGTGTTTTGTGCTGATAGCCACTCTCCGGTGTCGAGACATACCCCTACCCTGTCGGCATCTCCGTCAGTTGCTACACCCAAAGCGAAATTACCTTCTTTCAACGCTTCTTTTAGGGGTAATAGGTTCTTTTCGATAGGTTCGGCCAAGCGTCCGTGAAAAGTTTCGGAAGCTTCGGAACAGATACTTCGGGCAAGGCAGTTGTGGCTGTGTAGTATCTCTTGAATGAGTGTAAGACCTGCCCCGCCCATACTGTCTATTAATATATTCAGTGCTGCTTTTCTGATTATCTCAAAATCGATCCGTTTTTCGATGTGTTCTACATAGGCAGGTATGAAATTCATTTTATGTATATGCGTGGTAGACCGTACCACTGGAGATGCATATAAATATTGCTCTACTTTCCGTGTGTCGTCCGAGCAGAACGGACCTCCCAACCGCGATTTGAATTTAATGCCATTGTATGAAGGCGGATTGTGTGAAGCGGTAATCATTACGCCGGCACAGCAATTAAGGTGTAAGGTGGCATAAGATAATACGGGTGTCGGGGCGATCCGGTCGGATAATAATACCTGTATTCGATTGCCTGATAATACTTCGGCAAATGTAGTGGCAAATAATTGTGAATTCTTGCGGGTATCGTAAGCCAGCGCCACGCAGGGAGATTTTTCTTTATAATCTCGGTGTATAAAATCGGCAAATGCCTGAGCTGCTATCGATACGGTTTCTTCATTTATTTCCGTATCGATGTGTGCCCGCCATCCATCCGTTCCAAAAAATATATTCATGTTTTTATTATTTATTGAATTTTTGACTGTTTAGACGATATTTGCATGTTGCAGAGCTTCCGAAAACCATTGTGTGATGAGGTGGGGGCGGGTAATGGCCGAGCCTACAACGACTGCCCAGGCACCGTTTTCTATTCCTCTTGCCGCTTCGACGGGGGTGTTATAACGCCCTTCGGCAAATACAGGGCAGCCGGGAAGGGCTTTGACACAATTGCGGAGAATCTCCAGAGACGGACCGTGCTTAGTTTCTTTCATGGTATAGGGCGTGTAACCGCATAGAGTGGTCGAAACACAGTCGGCACCGGCTTCTCTGCATGCTATTGCTTCGTCTACGGTCGAAATGTCCGACATTATTTTTATCCCGTCATATCTCTCTTTTATCTTCCGGATGTATTCCGGGCCGGTGAGCCCGTTTTCCCGTAAACGGAAGGTACCGTCTACGGCAATGAGCGGGGTATCGATTGCCATGAGTGCCTCTACTTCCTTGAATGAACCGGTGATACGTACAAAACCGTCTGCAAAATGAGATTTTGTCAGTCCGATTACCGGCAAGCGGCTATGGCGTATAAGGTAGTCGGTTTTCTCTATGCCACACGAACGAATGCCGGCGGCACCTCCTTGGGCGGCACATTGGGCAAAAGCCCCTACCCCTTCGGGAGAATTAAAAGGTGAACCCTCTTCGGCCTGACACGAAACGATGAGCCGGCCTTTTACTTTCTGAAATATGTCAATCATTGTTTTCTTGATAATAAGTTCTTAAAAGTCAGCAGTAATCACTATCGGATAGTGATCCGACATATAAACCGGATCGGAATTTTTGGTGATGGTTACAGCTTGGGTAACCGATACGTATTCGTTCACAAAAATATAATCGATCTGTGAGGGAGGATACAGTTTACCATAACTGTGTGCCGTTCCCGCAGGGCCGGATTTCTCAGTGGCGATGTCCCTTGAATTGATAAATTCGCTAAGAAAGGCGTTGACAGGCGGAGTTCCCGGTATACTGTTCATATCTCCTGTAATGAATACGGCTTCCTCTGTCGTCATTTCTTTTATCTTTTTGCAAATCAGCCGGGCACCCTCCAGTTTAGCAATGGTACCTACATGGTCGAGGTGGGTATTGAATACATAAAACATGCGGCAATTCTCTATATCCCTGAACTTAGCCCATGTACAGATGCGGGGAAACTTCCCGTCCCATCCTTTGCTGACAACATCCGGGGTTTCAGAGAGCCAGAACGTTCCGTAATCTAATACATTCAGCTTTTTCTTATTGTAGAAGATAGGGGTAAAGACATCGGTGTCTGCCGTACCTTGTGCGGAAACTCCTAACCATTCATAGATCCCGATAGACAGGAAGTCTTGTACCTGGTCGGCCAACGGTTCCTGCATACATACAATGTCGTACCGGTAATTGGTGAATTCTCTGATTACCATCTTCTTGCGGTTCGACCAGGCATTTACTCCGGTGTCCATATTCGAACCGCGGATATTGAAACTACAGATTGTAATTTCGTTCTCGTAATTTTCGCCTTGTGCCGGCATCCACGAAAGACCGAGGCAAATGAAAAAGAAAATATATATTCTGAAAGTCATATCGTTTTTCTTATTGGGTTATAAAGAGGCATTGACAAAAACTGCATAGTGGTCCGAAGGGAAGAAGCCATTGGGATAATGCTCGTCATCGGCTGCATAATCCAGTATCTTGATTTTATCATTTACAAAGATGTAGTCGATTCGTACCGGTTCTACTTGTCCGAAGTTATGGGCTGTACCTACCGGGCCTAAGAGATGTGGAGCGATGGTACGGGAGTCTTTATAATGTGCAGTGTATTCTTTGTATGCATCGGTAGTATCGAAGCTGTTCATGTCTCCGCATATAAACAGGGGGGCATCACCCGCAAATTTTCTTGCCTGCCGGCAGACTAATGCCGCACCTTCCTGTTGGGCTATACGTCCTTTGTGGTCAAGATGGGTGTTGAAAACATAGAATATTCTTCCGCTTTTGCGATCGCGGAATTTGGCCCAAGTGCAGTAACGGTCGTACTTTCCGTCCCATCCCTTTGAGAAAGGAGCCATTGTTTCGGATAGCCAGAACATCTCGTTGTGCAATAGTTCAAAGCGTTCGGCCTTGTAGAATATAGGGTTGTACAGTCCTCTGATTCCTACAAAGGCATAACCTGTGGCTTGCTCTATATCTTCCAGTTGGTTGGCCAATACTTCTTGCATACATACGATGTCGAAATCGTGATTATTTATTATTTTACATAACGAGTCTTTCCGGAATTTCCAGGAGTTGATGCCATCGTTAGGCAGGTCTCCCCGAATGTTGTAAGTACAGAAGCGGATGTTGCAATCGCCGGTTTTGTTTTTTCCCCGGACGGGAGAAATGATTCCTGTCAAAACAAATAATAGGATAAACAGGATTTGAAAGTTTCTTTTCATGACTGGTAGTATTTTATATTTAGTAATGAATGTTCGATGATACATGTTTTTTTCTTGCTC
>ENA-UOIV01002982-UOIV01002982.1-human-gut-metagenome-genome-assembly--contig:-C59-NODE-2982-length-10504-cov-30.534501_pt1 | contig 10504 bp, 7 predicted proteins | sample MGYA00242333_ERZ723880 | MGnify/ENA metagenome assembly ERZ723880 | reverse complement strand
TCGCAGGCGGTCGGGGCGCCCATGGAGTCGGCGTGCTGGCTGATGAGGACGCAGCCCTCGGCGATGAGCTTGTTGGCGGCTTCCTTCTCAGCGGTCTCGTCGTACCAGGAACCGGTGAAGGTGACGTCCATGGTCACGCTGGGGCAGACGCTCTTGGCGCCCAGGTAGAAGCTGGTGTAGCCGGAAATGACCTCGGCGTAGGTGAAGGCGCCGACGTAGCCCATCTTGGCCTGGTCGGCGGTGATCTCGCCGGCCTCGATCATCTCGTTGAGCTTCATGCCAGCGGCGATGCCGGCGAGGTAGCGGCCCTCGTAGATGGAAGCGAAGGCGTTGTGGTAGTTGTCAAGACCCTCGGTGTGAGCCTTGGTGCCGGTGGCGTGGCAGAACTGGACCTCGGGGAACTCGCGGGCGGCCTGGATCATGAAGTCCTCGTGGCCGAAGCTGTCGGCGAAGACGATGTTGCAGCCGTCGTCGGCGAGCTCAGCAGCGGCGTCGTAGCACTCCTGGCCCTCGGGGACGTTGGTGCGCAGGACGTACTGGTCCTCGGTCAGGCCCAGGGCCTCGCAGGCGGCCTTGGCGGCGTTGATGAAGTTGAGGTCATAGGTGGAGTTCTCATCGTGCAGGAAGATGAAACCGACCTTGATCTGATCGAGCGGGATGCCGGCGACGGCGCTGTCGCCCTCGGGGGCCTCGCTCACGGTGCTGTCCTCGGGAGCCTCGCTCGCCGGGGCGTCGCTGGTAGTGGTCTCGGCCTCACCGCAGGCGGCGAGAGCGAAGACCATCACAAGTGCAAGCAGAAGCGCAAGAAACTTCTTCATTTTTTCTCCTCCATAAAAAAGTGTGTTTATCTAAAGGCGTGAGCCTAAAGAACAAAAAAATGCGGAAACCGCCCGGTCTCCGCGCAAAACGTGCCCGGAGGCGTTCTGCGCCCCCGCGCCGCTGCGATAGTCCGGCCGTTTACGGCGGCCGGGTAGAGACCTCGGAACCATATCTTCCAATTTATATCGGCTGTGGTATTTGGTTTAAAGCGGTCTTCAGCAGAACTCGATCTTCCCGTCGTCCGACATGGACTTGATCCTGGCCAGGGACTCGACCCTGACGCCCTCGGAGCGGATGAGCTCGCCGCCGGGCTGGAAGGCCTTTTCAATGGCGATGCCCGCGCCGACGACCGTGGCCCCGGCCTGGCGCACCAGCGAGATGAGCCCGTGCAGCGCCGCGCCGTTGGCGAGGAAGTCGTCTACGATGAGTATCCTGTCCTCGAGGCCGAGATAGTCCTTCGAGACGAGGATGGTGTTGGTGTTGCCGTGGGTGAAGGAGTGGACCGTCGCCGTCCAGAACTCGCCGAAGAGATTGCGCGTGCGGTTCTTCTTGGCAAACAAAACAGGGCACCCGAAAACCTGACCTGTGATGCAGGCCAGTCCGATGCCCGATGCTTCGATCGTCAGTATTTTGTTTATGTCCTCGCCCTCATAAAGGCGGTACAGCTCCTTCGCCATCTCGGTAAACAGTTTGGGGTCCATAAGGTGATTCAGAAACCCATCGACCTTCAGAATACCGCCGGGCAGGACGACCCCGTCCTCCACGATACGGCGCTCAAGAAGCTGCAAGGCACTCACTCCAATCCCAAAAGTAACGGCCTCAGCCGGTAAAGAAACCATTCTTATGATACAACATCTTAACGCCCCGCGCAACTGGCTTTTTGAACAATTTCGACCGTTTCAGGCAGGATTTTTAAGTGTTTATCCATATCCCGGGCACGCCGGGGATTTACAAAATGGAATTAAAGGTATAAAATGAGAGGACTCAAATGCGAAACGGAGGCCTGTTAATGAGCAAGCTCCACAAGAAGATGGTCGCGCTCGGAAATCTCTCCGAGCACAGCTACGACAGCATCGTCGCCGCCTGCGGCGAGCCGAAGGAGAAAAAGAGCTGCACCTTCTCCGACATAGGCGAAGGTTTCCGCGCCACCTGGAGCGACGGCATCTTTATCCTGACCCTCAACTTCAACTCTGAGGGCAACTACTGCGGCATATACCATCACCGCAACTGGCAGCCCTATATCATCACGGCCATAGTCTCGGTCGTAATCATCGCCGGTGCCCTCATCGCGGGCGCGTACATGCGCTCCATAAACCAGCCGGCGCCGTCGGAGCCCCCGGCAATTGTAGAAACGGCCCTCGAGTACGGGCCTGAATATCAGGAGGTAAGTCTGTAAAATGCTGAAATTCCCGGAAATGCCCTATGAGCGCCCCGATGTCGAGGCCGCAAAGCAGTTCCTCGCCGACGCCGCCGCAAGGCTGGACGCCGCCGAGAGCTTTGAGGCCGCCGACGCCGTGTTCGTCGAGGTGGACAAGTACACCACCGACCTCAACACCATGTTCACCATCGCCCACATCCGGCACGACATCAACACCGCCGACGAGTTCTACGACGCCGAGGTGGAATATGCCGATACCGCCCTGCCCGAGCTGCAGGAGTACGTCGACCGCTGGAACCGCAGCCTCGTCTCCACCCGCTGGAGGCCCCAGCTCGCGGAGAAGTACAGCTCCATCGTCTTCCTCAACAAGGAGATAGACATGCGCACCTTCTCCCCCGAGATAGTGCCCGAGCTGCAGAAGGAGAACGCGCTGTGCACCGAGTACTCCAAGCTTCTCGCCTCCGCCCAGATAGAGTTCGACGGCGGCGTGTACACGCTCTCCCAGATGACCCCCTTCAGGCAGTCCAGCGACGACGCCAAGCGCCTCGCCGCCTGGAAGGCCGAGGGTGCCTGGTACATGTCCCACGCGGACAAGCTGGACTCCATCTATGACGAGCTGGTGCACCTGCGCGACACGATGGGAAAGAAGCTCGGCAACAGCGACTACATTCCCCTCGGCTACGACCGCATGCAGCGCAACTGCTACACGAAGGAGGACGTCGAGGCCTTCCGCAAGGCCGTTGTCAAGCACATCGTCCCCCTGGCCGACGCCGTCTACCGCCGCCAGGCCGAGCGCCTCGGCAAGGCCTACCCGATGAACTACGCCGACAACGCCCTCGAGTTCCGCAGCGGCAACCCGAAGCCCCAGGGCACGCCTGACGACATCCTCTCCGCCGGGCGCAAGTTCTATCACGAGCTGAGCGGCGAGACCGCCGAGTTCATCGACTTCATGTACGATAACGAGCTGCTGGACGTCCTCTCCCGCAAGGGCAAGGCCGGCGGCGGCTACTGCACCACCCTCGGCAGCTACAACTGCCCCTTCATCTTCGCCAACTTCAACGGCACGTCGGGCGACGTGGAGGTCATAACCCACGAGGCTGGCCACGCCTTTGCTAACTTCACCGGCCGCTTCATCGTCCCCAGCGAGTGCCAGTGGCCGTCGCTGGAGGCCTGCGAGGTGCACTCAATGTCCATGGAGTTCTTCGCCTGGCCCTGGGCCGAGTACTTCTTCGGCTCCGACGCGCGCAAGTTCCGCTACACCCACCTCTCCGGCGCGCTGACCTTCATCCCCTACGGCACGATGGTCGACCACTTCCAGCACCTCGTCTACGAGAAGCCGGACATGACCCCCGCCGAGCGCAACGACGCCTGGCGCGAGCTGACCGCCATATACATGCCCTGGATGAAGCTCGACGACATCCCCTTCTACGGCGAAGGCCGCGCCTGGCAGCGGCAGCACCACATCTATGAGAGCCCCTTCTACTATATAGATTACTGCCTTGCGCAGACCGTCTCCCTCCAGTTCTGGGCGGAGATCCAGAAGGACTCCAAGGCCGCCTGGGAGAAGTACATGGCCTACACCCGCCCGGCCGGCACAAAGACCTTCAAGGAGCTCGTCGCCGGAGCCGGTCTCGACTCCCCCTTCGGCGAGGAAGCGATGAAGACCATCGCCGAAGCAGCCGGCAAGTGGCTCGAGGCCTACGACCTCACCGGCATCGACTGATACGCACCAAACAAAAATCCCCCGGTCATCCGACCGGGGGATTTTTTTGCTTATACCTTATTAGAATATAGGCACGACGGCGCCGGAGTAGGTCTCCTCGATGAACTGGCGGCAGGTCTCGCTGGTGAGGGCGGTGACCAGGGCCTGGGTCTTGGCGCTGTCCTCCTCGCCCGCGCGGACGGCGAGGATGTTGGCGTAGGTCTGGGCGGCGTCGGAGTCGGCGCTCTCGCTGGCGAGGGCGTCGTTGCCGGTCAGACCGGCCTGGAGGGCGTAGTTGCCGTTGATGACGGCGAAGGCCACGTCGGGCAGGCTGTGGGGGATGTTCTTGGCCTCCATCTCAACGATCTCGAGGTTCTGCGGGTTCTCGGCGATGTCGAGGATGGTCGCGGTCTCGGTGGAGGCGTCGATGCCCTCCTTGAGGGTGATCAGGCCCTGGTCCTGCAGCAGGAGCAGCGCGCGGGCCTCGTTGGTGCCGTCGTTGGGCACGGCGATGATGTCGCCCTCGGCGAGCTCATCGAGGGAGCTCTTGCTGCCGCCGTAGATGCCCATGGGCTCGTAGTGGATGGCCGCGGCGGAGACGAGGTCGGTGCCGTTCTCGGCGTTGAAGTTGAGGAGGTAGGGCTCGTGCTGGAAGTAGTTCGCGTCGATCTCGCCGTCGGCGAGGGCGAGGTTCGGCATGACGTAGTCGTCGAAGATGGTGACCTCGAGCTCATAGCCCAGGGCCTCGAGCTCACCCTTGACGGCCTCGAGGATCTCGGCATGCGGGGTGCTGGAAGCGCCGACGACTATCTTCTCAAGCTCGCCGGAGGGAGTCTCGGCGGCGTCGGTGGCGGGGGCTTCGCTCTCGGGGGCAGCGGTGGGGTCGGAGGCGGCGGTGCCGCAGGCGGCGAGGCCGAGCACAAGCGCGGCACACAGCAGGATGGAAAGCAGCTTTTTCATTTTCATTTTCTCCTTCAAAATATTTGTTATCTGATGCGCCGGTCGCTGAGTCTGGAGCCCAGCGTGCCCGCGCTCTGGAAGAATTGCACTACGACGACGATAACTGCGCACATGGTGAGCATCACGGCGGTGTTGTATCGCGAATAGCCGTAGTTGATGGCGATGGCGCCGAGGCCGCCGCCGCCGGCCACGCCCGCCATGGCGGAGTAGCCGAGGATGGTGGTGGTGGCGATGGCCGCGCCGTTTATGAGGCTGGGCCTGGCCTCGGGGAGGATCACCTTGCGGATGACCTGACCCACGCTCGCGCCCATGGATAGGGACGCCTCAACAACGCCCCGGTCCACCTCCCTTGCGCTGGATTCTACCAGCCTCGCCACAAAGGGGAAGGCGGAGATGAAGAGCGGCACGATGGTCGCCTTTGTGCCGATCGCCGTGCCCACGATGAAGCGGGTCACGGGGATGACGGTGTAGAGCAGAATGAGGAACGGCACGCTGCGGAGCACGTTCACTATGGCGCCGAGCACGAGGTTGACGCCGCGGTTGGGGCGGACGCCGTCGGCTGCGGTGGCGGCGAGGATGAGGCCGAGCGGCAGGCCCACGATGTAGGAGAGCACGGTGGCGCCGACGGTCATATATACGGTCTCCCAGAGGCCCTTTAGTACCAGATCTAACATCCTTATTCCTCCTCCGTAAAGATGACGCCCTCGTCGCTGAGCCAGCGGCGGAGCTTTTCGGCGACGGCGGGGTCGCTGGGGAGCTGCAAGACGGTGTGGCCGTAGAGGCGGCCCTCGATGCTGCGGGTGTCGGCGTAGACTATGCTGACGGGCGCGCCGCAGGAGAGGATCATGTCGGCGATGATGGGCCGGTCGGTGGTCTCGCCGTCGAAGGCGAGGCGGATCAGGCGGCCGCGGCACTCGTCCACGGCGCGGTTCTCGCTGTCGGAGGAGAAGCCCTCGAGCTTGCCCGCGCGGGAGGGGAGCACCAACTTTTTGGCGGCCTCGGTCTGCGGGTTGAGGAACACGTCCTGCACGGGGCCCATCTCGGCGATGCGGCTGTCCGCGATGATGGCGACGCGGGAGCAGATGCGCTCCACAACGCGCATCTCGTGCGTTATCACCACCACCGTGACGCCGAGCTGGCGGTTGAGGTTCTTGAGCAGCTCAAGGATGCTCTCGGTGGTCGTGGGGTCGAGGGCGCTTGTGGCCTCGTCGCAGAGCAGGACCTTGGGGTTGGTGGCGAGGGCGCGGGCGATGGCGACGCGCTGCTTCTGGCCGCCGGAGAGCTGGGCGGGGAAGGCTTCGGCCCTGTCGCCGAGGCCGACCATGTCGAGCAGCTCCTGGGCGCGCTTGTTGGCCTCTTTCTTGGGCACGCCCGCGAGCTCCAGGGGGAAGCGGACGTTGGCGAGGGCGTTGCGCTGCATGAGCAGGTTAAAGCTCTGGAATATCATGCCGATCTCGCGTCTAGCGGCGCGCAGCTCCTTGTCGGAGAGCGCGGTCATGTCCGCGCCGTCGACTGTGACGGTGCCGCTGGTGGGCCGCTCGAGCAGGTTCATGCAGCGGACCAGCGTGCTCTTGCCCGCGCCGGAGAGGCCGATGATGCCGAAGATCTCGCCCGCCTCGATGTCGAGGGAGACGTCCTCGAGAGCGTGGACGGCGGTGCTGCCGGTGCCGAAGGTCTTGCAGAGGTTGCGGATTTCGATAAGCGCCAAAAAAATCACCCCGAATAAAAAAGTCGTCCCCGACGCATAATGCATCAGGGACGACGTAATAAGCCGTGTTACCACCCTAATTTACCCATGCCTCACGGCAGGGGCCTCACGGAGTACCATCATACTCCCGACGCTTTAACGGGCGCACCCGTCGCAGCCTTACCGGAAAACCGGCTCGGTGCGCGGCTCTGGAACCATGTTCACCCGCTTCAACGCGCCCCGCTCCCACCTAACCGGGGCTCTCTGTGCCGCATCCTGCGAGCTACTCTTTCCTTCACTGCCTTTGGCTGTGCTTCAGAGCATATCACCGAAACCGGCGCATGTCAAGCAAAATTGTGCACAAATACTGGTGTTTGAGGCACTTAATGTCTTAGCAGAATGTTAAGGATTTATTCATTCATAGTTCGCATTCGACCTTATAATAAAAAACCCGCCCCCAAACGGGGGCGGGAAAAACGTTAGGTTTTTGAACTGTTAATATCTACTCGCCAAAGATTAGTCGATGCCAGCGGGGGTGAAGCCGTCGCTGCTCATGACACAATTCGTGGCAAGCGGATAGAACTCAACAGTGATAATGGTGCTGTCGGCGTTCAGAGTACCAGTTACGGGCCTGGTGACATAAACAGTACCATGCCAAGTGCTGGTGTTCAGTATGGTGTTGCTGCCGTCAGTGAAGGCAGCGCCATCATCGTTGTACAGCTTCACAGTCATAGACTGGCCAAGAACAACATCAGCCTTGCTGGCAGGAGACACGTTCATGCCCTCCGGAGCAGTAACCTCAACAGTGCCTATAACAAGGCCACCGATCTCATAAGAAACGCTCCTGTCGCTCTTGTCAAGACCCTTGACATTGACCATGAAGGTCAGTGCGCCGTTAACGAGCTTGACACCGCTCATATCCTGGGCATCTTCACCATCAACCTTGATAGTGGGCACGAACGTACCATTGGTCGAGTAAGCCTTCAGGTTCTCGTTATACAGAGTCACCTGCAGGTTCACGCCATTATCGATGCTCTCAGCAGAATCGTCAACATAGGTCAGAGAGTCAACATACTCACCATCTGCATCGACAAACTTCCAGCCAAGGGCCTTCAGCGTGGAGCTAAGACCAACACTAATAGTACGGAACCAGCCAGCGTCAAGGATGTAGATGACGTCGACCTTGTCAGCCGCATTGGTGGTGTAGGCCAGAGTGATCTCAGTGTTACGGAACTGAGCGTAGAGGGTGGCGATATCGCTGATAGCCTTGTCAGTGCCCTTGTAGCCAGCACGCAGGTCAACTACGACCGGCGAATTGGCAACGACCAGGTTACCAATGAGATAGATGTTCGCGCCGCTTCCGACCTTGGACAGGTTGACGTAAGCATCCTCCTGCTGAACAGTGAGATCCCAAACAACATTGCCATGAGCGTCAACGGTTATCTCGTACGAATAGAAGCCGGCTTCTGTGGCGGAAACAGCCTTGTTGGTAACGATGTTCCTGGGCTCACCGTTCAGGTAGAAGACGTCGTTGTAGTAGTACAGATACTCGCCATTCTCCAAAGTCTTGGTGTAATCGTTGGTGTCGAGAGCCTTGGGCAGGAAGAGGTTCGTGCCCTCAGCAGTGTAGCTGCCCAGATAGCCGAACACGACGCTGCAGGCGGTGTTCCAAGTGCTGCTGGTGTACACAGTCATAGCGACCTGATCGAACGTCACGGAGTTGGCAGGATAAGCCTTGAGCATCTCAGCCAAGCTGTTGTACTCGGCCTTCTCAACATAGCTGCCCTTGCCGGTCACAATGATGAACTTGGTCGGGTTGTCGAGAATAACATCGACATCGTCGCCGTCATCGATAGAGACCTTAACCGTGGAAGCCTGGAACTTTACGTCATTCTCAATGGCGTAGGTGTTAGCATAGATGCTCTCGGCAGCGGTAATGTCATCCGGATAGTACAGGCCATTGGCGGCCGCAATGCCGACATCGTAGAACCTAGTGGTATCGTTGGTCAGAGCATCGTAAATGAAGCTGAAGAGCACAGGAAGGTCAACAACTTCACCAGTGGTGACATTGATGAACTGAGCAGAGTAAGTGCGCTCGCCGACGTAGCCGTTGTAAGCGGAGGTGGGCTGGAACTCGCCGGTGAAGAAGTACAGGTTGGCAACACCCTGCTTGGTGAGGCCAATGTAGTGGCCGTGATTGTCGAGCAGGAAGGTGTAAGTCTTGCCAATGGTGGTGTCAGCCGCCTGGGCAGCAAGAATGGACCTCTCGATGACAGTGCCGTCAGTCAGAGTGACAGCGCCGGTCTTGTAGGCGATGCCCTTGACAGTGCCGGTCACGGCGCTGGTGGCGTAGATGTAGTACTGGCCACCCTCAACAAGGAAGACAACAGAGGAATCCTTGCTGATCTTGCTGATGTCAGTCCAGAGGTTGGCAGCCTTGATGGTGGCGGTCTTAGCGGCATCGTTGACGGTGTAGTACAGGTAAGTCATGCCGCTCTGAGTGGTAACACCAAGCTGAGCAAGATTGTACTTGAAGGTGACGCCAGCATAGCTCTTGTTGTAAGCGCTGTTGTCGATGAGGTCGTACTCATAGTCGACACCAACTTCGCCAAGAGTGAGGGTATTGCCAGCAACCTTGGAGGCGTTGGCAGCCTTGGCAGTATTGATGGCGGTGCAGGAGTAAGTGGTGGTCTTCGCGAGGTCGCAGACGAACACGGAGACACCATTGACAGCCCAGATGCGGGCCGCGTGGTACATCATGTCGATGCCGGTGTCGGCGTCGAGGTTGGCAACCAGAGCGGAGCCAGCGTAGCCCTTGGACAGGGTGGTGTACTTAGCGCCAGTGCCCTCGTTGGCAGTGATGATGCCGGTGTAGGGAACCAGGCCGAACACATCCTGGCCCAGGGTGGAGCCGATGCCGTTGACGGTGGTGTAGCCCTGGATGCCGTAGACGTAGCTGGTGACGTTGGGGCTGTAAGCAACCTTCTTAACGTTGGTCAGCACGTTGAAAGCGTACAGAGCGGCCTGCTCACGAGTCAGAGCGACGTGATCAGCACCGGCGAGGTCGCCCTTGAACAGATCGACAGTGTGAGCAACCTTAGCGGTATTGACGCTCCAGCTGGAGCCGGTGAACTCGCCCTTCACGCCGAAGCCAACAGCGCAGAGGAGCATCTTGGCCCACTGGAAGCCGGTCAGCTTGCCGGTCGGCTCGAAGGTGGTCTCGGTCATGCCGTCGATGATGCCCTGCTCAACGCAGTAGGCAATGTAGCCGGCGGACCAACGGGTGGCGGCAACGTCGTCGAAGGGGGCGACGGTGCACTTCAGGCTGTCGGCCTTGTCCTTGCCCAGCTGCATGTAGGCAATGATCTTGGCAGCCTGCTCACGGGTGTAGTTGCCCTGGGGCTCGAAAGCCGTCTCGGTCATGCCGTCAATGACGCCGATGCCGGTCAGGACACCTACGGCCTCATAATACGCATCGCCGATCTTGGCCACGTCGTCGGTGAAGTCTTCGACCTTGTTATAGGCCGAGGCGCCGACCACGCAGAGACCAAGAACCATAGCGACCACGAGTACGAGGCTCAGGGTCTTCTTGAGAGTTCTCATTGTGGAAACTCCTCCTTTGAATAGTACCCTCTTTCGAGGGCCCGTTTATGTACAAACGTTCATGGGTTCGGATATCCTAAGCCAACCCGCGAACGTAGGTACCCGTCGTATAACATGGGTTTCACGACGGAAACGGGCGATTAACTATGCAAGTTCGGAGTTTCTGTCCACGATGGCGCGCATCGCCTCGAAGGACGGGTGTACATAGGTGTTGAGCGTGATGGCCACGTCGGAGTGGCCGAGAATGCGCGCGAGCGTGGCGGCGTCGCAGCCAAGGCTCACACAATTTGTGGCAAAAGTGTGCCGCAGGGCGTGGAAGTTGATGTCGGGCACCCCGGCGTCGCGGAGCGCGGCC
>ENA-UOIV01002980-UOIV01002980.1-human-gut-metagenome-genome-assembly--contig:-C59-NODE-2980-length-10506-cov-11.921347_pt1 | contig 10506 bp, 17 predicted proteins | sample MGYA00242333_ERZ723880 | MGnify/ENA metagenome assembly ERZ723880 | reverse complement strand
ATTGACTACTACGGCAAATACCACGACCGCCTGCTGAACCCGGAGACGGGACTTGTAGCGGCAAGGGAACTGGCTTTAGAGATGCTATCAGAGGCGCACCGGTTAATCAAAGACCGACGCGTATCGACTGACAGCGGCGTGGTCGCGGTGGTAAAGGAATCCTGCGAGAAATACGAGGCCCTGTGCAGGATGTTCCAAAAGCGGGACGGCATAAGTCCGCTGATTCCGGGGGCATTGAAGCGGGTATGGACGAATGTGGTGCCGGGCCTCGCAGAATATTTGGAGGTGCGCTGATGGAGTGGATAAGTGTTAAGGATAGACTGCCGAAAGTCCGTCAAGTAGTATTGACACACGGCAGAAGGGGCGGTATTGTCCTTGGATTCATTCAAGCGGGCTCATGCGCAAACGGCAAAGTATATTTCTACGCACGGTACGGTGATAACCTTCCAACCCACTGGATGCCGCTGCCGGAACCACCGGGAGAGGAGGATGCGGAATGAGTGAACACGATGCTATGATAATTCTTCACGGTGTGGTGCTTGGATATCAATGCGTTGTAATGCCGAGCAAAGCCGACAGAGACCGTATTTATGAAGCGATGGAAGTGTACAACGCTTCACTCCAAGAGCGTGAGGAACGGAGCAAGGGATGCGAATATTGCAATGACATATCCCCATGTCATGAAGGTGTGTTGCCGGATGGCACAGAACAAATTCTTTGCTCCAAGGATGGTTTGTTTGGGCAAGCGTATATTTACGCACGTAAGATTAATTTTTGCCCCATGTGCGGGCGCAAACTAAAGGAGGATTGACCATGAGATTGGTTGATGCGGATACATTACCGTATTACATTAACTACGCTGTCGGCGGAAGCCATAGAGTAGCGTATCATTTTGCCATCGACGACATTCCTACCCGCTGGTACCGGGGGCGTTGAAGCAGGTATGGGTGGACGTGGAGCCGAACCTTGCGAAATATTTGGAGGTGCGCTAATGGCAATTAAGCATTTCAGGGAATCCGAATACACGGCTACATGTTCCATGTGCGGAGACACGGAATCCATATACGATAGCGATGGTGAGTGGAGATACAACGATACGCCCAGCAAGTATTTTCGGAGGCAGGGGTGGAGCGATAAAACGGGAGTAACGCTCTGCCCGAAGTGTGCAAAGGAGACTTTATGATGGAGTGGATAAGCGTTTGCCGGAACCGCCAAAGGAGGTAGGATAGTGGATAAGTTAGCCTGCCCCGCTTGTGGGGGTACAACGGGGTTAGAGACAAAAGGGACAATCACCCAGTTTTATGATTGGTCTGGTGAACCTAACGGGTATATATTCAATGGATCGGAATCTGGGATGGCACGCTGCGCAAATTGCGGGAAAAGATTTTCGCTGCATCATCTACAACAAAGGAGGAACAGCCATGAATGAACTGATTGACAAGGATAAAGTGAAAGAAGCCATTAGAACGGACTACTACGAGCATTTTACAATCCACCATGACACGGAGCAAATTGCGTTAATAGATATGGTGCTAGATGATATGGAAGATACCCCCACCGTCGACCCCGTACATGCCGCTGGCGGGTGCTATTGCAGAGAGTGCAGATATTGCGGGGCTCCCGCTTTTACAGATGGGGTGCTGTTGTGCAGGCGTGGAAATAAGCCAGAGCGGAAAAATAGAGACGATTTTTGCAGTTGTGGAAAATTAAAGGAGGAAAAATAATGGGGATCACCACGAAAAAATATTATACCTGTTGCCTTTGCGGGCGGACATCGACCGACGAGGATAAGATCAAAGCGTGCGAGGCGTCGCACATCGGAGTATACCCGGAGACATCGATCGAAGAAACCTACGGCCGTAATCCGCGTACCCCGTATCCGGATATCATCCGAGTCGTTATGCAGGATGGGGCGATTGCCGCATACAATTTCATAAAGATCGAGCCGAACTGAATAAGTATCGTACAAGATAGTACTTGCTGTATAGTGACGATTGTGGTATAATGGGGGTGTAGAGAATGGACGGCGACGCGCACTACATCCAAGACGCCGTGGATTTCTACCGACGATGCAAGGAAATTGCAGATCGGGGAGACACCGTGGAGATCAAAAACCGGGATGGTCAGATGATTATCCTGGAGGTACGAAAAAAGTTAAAACCGTGGGCCGGTGAAATTGGTCATCGGTAACGCCGATAGGGGCTATGAGCTTAAACGCTCGTAGCCTCTTTTTTATTTGTTATGGAAGAAAAGAGCATGGAGACCCTGCGGGAAGAGTACCTTTCCGGAGCAGAGCCGATACGGCGGCGCATCGAGGACTTGCAAGGCCGTCTGCGGCACGCCAGAGGGGATGAGCGCATCCAACTACAGAAACGCATAGCATCCCTTACAGACGATCTGTGGGCGCTTACGTATGGGGTGCAGGCAATCCAGAAGAGCATAGACGGGCACACCAAAATCTGACCACATACTTTTACCTCCTTCCCGAGCCGGGCGGGCAATCCCGGCAACATGCCGCGAAGGGCGCACGAACCCGGAGCGGCAATCTGAACAGGTTGCGGAAACTTGCGAAGCCCGCGACCCGCCTAAAGGGAATCACCAACGGGCGTCAAACAAGTGGGGAAACCGTGCAAACCGGGTGGGATACAAACCGATTTCGGAATACCGACATCGGGGTTGAACAATATTGCGGTGATACGCAGCCGCAGGACTTGGGGGAAAGTGGAGGCGCAAGCTCTTCCTGACAGCCGGGAAAGACCGGCACACATGGGAAGGTAGCTCAACGGCCAGAGACATGTAATGCGGGTTCGATTCCCGCCCTTTCCACAAGAGCGTTGGTCGGTGACGAATTGAGCGTCGCCTGCATATTCGCGGGAGCTGGTTAGCCAAGTCCGGCACGCCCAACGTGCGCCGAAGTACAAGGCGCTGACACGCTGGAAAGACAGCGGTATACGCGGGGAACGGTAGCCAAGCGGCGTAAATAAGCGCGGTAGTGTTTACGTCGTGCCGTGGTTCGTACCCACGGCCCCGCTCCAAATGGGCGGCAGACGTGTCGCCGGGGGCATGGAGGGGGCGTCCATGTGTGCTGTGTTATTTTACAAGGTGGGCGGGCACAGCAATTCGAAAGGGGAGAAAACCGTGAAATACGGGAAGCGTATACGGTTTGGAGCCACAGGGAAGCACCTACACCAAAAATCGGATAAAAGGCAAAACAAGATAAAGGCCGACCGGTACATCGACGTCGCCATGGGGTTTGTAAGCAGAGAGAAAAGCATGCGATGGTGAGTTTGGATGGCTAGAGAGTTTGCGGAGAGATTCTATCATTCTTCTCAGTGGTACGCATGCAGAAAATCATACATAGCAGAACGCATTGCAATAGATGGAGGATTGTGCGAAGACTGCCGCAAAGAGTTGGGGGAAGAAGTACACCATATGATCTGGTTGTCCCCTAGAAACATTGACGACCAGGACATAACACTCAACCACAAGCACCTAAGACTGCTGTGCCATGTTTGTCACACAAGACGGCATAGCAAGCCAACGGACCAGGAGTTGAGGTATGTGTTTGATGAAGAAGGCCAGCCCGTCCCCCCCCTATGAATGAAGATGGGGGATGGAAATGGCAACACCGAGTGGCCAGATGAATTTTACTGCGAGATAGAAAGAGATCGTTTTTGGAAATGAGGGATGAGCGGACATGTCACGAGCGGCGGGAAACAAGAAGGATATAAAAGAACTTGAGGAAATGGCCGCAAGGTATGGCGTACAGGATAATGCGTTATTCAAAAGTACGCTGGACAGGTATATCACCCAGCAGCGCGTCATTGATTCCATCAAAAGGGCGATTGACGAGGATGATGTAACAGTCACGAAGGAATATGTCAAAGGACGTGAAAACGCCTATATGCACCCGGCGGTCAAGGAGCTGCCCCGGCACGCGGATTCGGCCAACAAGACGGCGGACATGCTTTTGAAAATCATTATGTCATTGGGAGATAAAAACCACGACATTGACGCCTTGATGGATGATTTGGAAGATGATAAATAATGAACTGGCTGGAGGAGTATGGAACCGCCGTACTCGATGGAAAGATCGCCGCGTGCAAGCGGATCAAGCAGGTGTACGAACGCCTGCTGACGCAGATGATGCGAACCGATGGGCAGTACCTGTTCCGGGAGGATTTGGGAAGCAGGCCGATTCGATTTATCGAGCGGTTCTGTAAGCAGGCTCAAGGGAAGCTCGGGACGCCTTTAAAGTTTGAACTATTCCAGAAAGCGAAGTTTCAGGCGATTTTCGGATTCGTAGACGAATACGGCCTTCGGCAGTATAACGAAGTCCTTACCATCGAAGGCCGTAAAAACGGCAAGACGACCGAGATGGCGGCTATCAGCCTGTATATGCTGATCAAGGACGGAGAGGGGTCACCGGAGTGCTACAACATCGCTACCGCACTGGATCAGGCAAAAAAGGGATTTGGCGAGACATGGAAGATGGTACAGCAATCCCCCGATTTAAGCAAAAATATCCGAAAGCGGCAAAGCGATTTGTATTTTCCGTTCAACATGGGGTCTATCAGAGCGCTGGCCTCGAATTCCAACAGTCTGGACGGGCTCAACGGGCACCTTATTACGATCGACGAATTATCGGCGATCAAAAACCGGGACATCTACGACCTGATGAAACAGTCGATGTCGTCGCGAAGCCAACCGCTGCTTTTCTCGATCACTACCAACGGATTCGTCCGCGACTGTATCTTCGACAGCCAGTACCAATACGCCTGTGATCTGCTGGACGGAAAACTGAGCGAGCCGAACGACCGCTTCCTGCCGTTCATTTACGAACTTGACAGCCCAGATGAGTGGGACAGGCCGGAGTGCTGGATCAAGGCAAACCCGGGGCTTGGAACCATCAAAAAGGAATCATATCTGCGGGATTGCGTCCAAAAAGCCAAGGATGACCCAAGTTTCAAGCCGACCGTCATGGTCAAGGATTTCAACCTCAAGGAAAACTCGGCGTCCGCGTGGCTGCGCTACGATGAAGCCAACAACGAAGAACTCTTTGAATACAAGTTCCGCTATTGTATCGGGGGTATGGATGGCGCGGACGGAATTGATCTGAATGCGGCCAAGGCGCTGTGCATGCGCAGAGACGACCCGAAGATTTATGTGAAGTCGATGTACTGGCTTCCGGAAAGCCGTCTGGAACGGCTGGCGAAGGGAAGCCGCCGGGAGCAGGACAACGCGCCCTATCAAATGTGGGCGGACCAGGGGTATATCCGGGTATGCCCAGGAAACAAGGTGGATAAGCGCGTGTTCTTGGACTGGTTCCTGGAACTTCGAGACATAGAGGATCTGTGGGTTATCTATATCGGATATGATCCGTGGCACATCGATGACAGCCTGCTCCGAAAGTTTCGAGACGAATTTGGGGAAAACAGCATGATCCCGGTGCGCCAGGGGGTTGCGACGCTCTCACAGCCGATGAAGGATCTCAAAGCGGACTTCGCGGCCAAGCGGATCGTCTACAATAACAACCCGGTAGATAAGATGTGCCTGCTTAACACCGACGTCAGCGTTCCGGATAAAAACGGGAATATCCAGCCGGTAAAAGGCGCGGACGAAAGGCGAAGAATTGATGGTACAGCGGCCCTGCTGGATGGATATGTTGTGCTGAAAAACAAGATGGATGAATACGAAAGTCTGATTTGAGGTGATGAACACGGGACGATTCAGGAATTTGTTTAACCGGAGCCCCACTACGACACGTTACCAGTTGATGAGCGATACGGGAAACGGGTTTTACGCCTGGGACGGGAAGCTGTACCAGTCGGATATCATCCGGGCATGTATCCGCCCAAAGGTCAAGGCGGTCGGGAAGCTGGTGGCAAAGCACATTCGGGACACGACGGACGGAAAGGATATTACCGTCAATCCGGACGCCTACATTCGGTTTCTGCTGGAGGAACCAAACCCACTGATGACCGGCCAGATGCTTCAGGAAAAACTTGCTACGCAGCTCTGTCTGAACAACAATGCGTTTGCTCTGATCGTGCGGGATGAAAACGGATACCCGCGAGAGATATACCCGATCCCCGCTGTCAGCGTGGAGGCGAAGTACGATGCGCAGATGAATTTGACGCTGAAGTTCCTGATGAGAAACGGAAGGTTTTCGACCTTCGACTATCGAGACATCATTCATCTGAGACAGGACTTCAATGAAAACGACATTTTCGGAGAAAGCCCGGCGCGGGCTCTCGCGCCCCTGATGGAAATTGTCGGCACGACGGATCAGGGGATCGTAAAAGCAATTAAGAACTCCAGTGTGATTCAGTGGCTGCTTAAGTTTTCGATTCCTTTGCGCCCCAATGATTTAGCTGCCAATGCAAAACAGTTTGCGGATAACTACATGAGCATCGAAAGCCAGAGCTTTGGGGTGGCGGCGACCGACAGCAAGGCGGAGGCCATCCGCGTGGAACCGAGGGACTATGTTCCGAACGCGCTCCAGATGGATCGGACGACGAACCGGATTATGTCATTTTTCAACACCAACGAGAAGGTCGTCCAGAGCAAGTACACCGAGGACGAGTGGATTTCCTACTTTGAATCGGAGATTGAGCCGATGGCAATCCAACTTTCTGGTGAATATACCCGGAAGCTGTTTACCCGCAGGGAGAGGGGGTTTGGAAACAAAATCTACTTTGAGGCTTCCAGCCTGCAATATGCCAGCATGTCGACAAAGCTCGCTCTACAGGCGATGGTCGATCGCGGGGCGATGACCCCCAACGAGTGGCGGTCGGCGCTGAACCTGTCCCCGATTGAGGGAGGAGATAAGCCGATTCGCAGGCTGGACACGGCCCCGATAGCAGGAGGTGAGAAGGATTGAGGGTAGAGATCAAGGGATACATTGTCCGAAACGACGACAAATGGATATATGACCTGCTCGAGATGGACGCCACCTGCCCGCGCGATGTGAACGATTCCATCTCCAAGGCCGCCGGAGAGAAACTGGAAGTGCTTATCAATAGCCCGGGCGGTGACGTGTTTGTGGGATCAGAAATCTATACTGCCCTGCGTTCCTATCCGGGGGAAGTGGAAATCTGTGTCGTCGGAGAGGCGGCGAGCGCCGCGAGCGTGATAGCGATGGCAGGGAAATGTCTGATGTCGCCAACGGCCATGATGATGGTACATAACGTGAGCTGCGACGCGAGCGGGGATTACCGGGAGATGGAGCACACAAGCGAAACGCTGAAAACAGCGAATCAGGCGATTGCGGCGGCTTACTGCGCCAAGAGCGGGATGTCTGAAAAGGATGTCCTCTCCATGATGGACAAGGAGACGTGGCTTACAGCGAAGCAGGCTGCGGACTACAAGCTGGTTGATGGCGTGATGTTTGACAGCTTGCCGTTGGCGGCGTCAGGATCGCTGGGCCTGTCGGAGAAGACCTTGAAAAAAATGCGCGGTCTGCTCGCGGGAAATGACCCGCGCGCAGTGAAGGCAAGAGCGGATTATGATTATTTACTTTTGGGAGGAATGCAAAAATGACAAAAGAACAGTACATGGAGAAACGGACCGGCCTGATGAACCAGGCGAAAGAGCTGATTGACAAAGGCGACCTTGAAGCGTTTAAGGAAAAAAGAGACGAGGTTGAGGCGCTGGACGCGCGGTTCGAAAATGAGGCAAAGGCGCTGGCGGACCTGGAAGCAATGAACGGCAAGGCGGTCAAGATTCCGGAGGGAATGGGAAAGCCGGGTGATGGAGAAGGGACCGGCGCGAGCTCCGCGCAGGATGAGGACCGGTTTTCCGGGATGGATTATCGGGTTGCCTTCATGAAAAACGTCTTGAAAGGAGAACCCATCCCTGAGCGGTTCAAAAACGCAGATGCGAATACGAAGACGACCGACATTGGGTCGGTGATCCCGACCACCGTCCTCGAGAAGATCATCGAAAAGTTGGAATCGGTCGGCATGATTCTGCCGCTGGTGACGAGGACCGCGATTAAAGGCGGCGTACAGATCCCGACCTCTACCGTCAAGCCCGTGGCCTCGTGGGTCGCTGAGGGGAAAGGCAGCGATAGGCAGAAGAAAACCACCGGAAACATCTCCTTTGCCTACCACAAGCTGCGTTGCGCGGTGTCCGTCTCCTTGGAAGTCGACACAATGGCGCTGACGGTATTTGAAACCACACTGATCAACAATGTCGTCGAGGCGATGACCAAGGCGCTTGAACAGGCAATCATTGATGGCGACGGGTCCGGAAAGCCGAAGGGAATCCTTTCTGAGACGGTCAACGACGGGCAGAATATCGATGTTGCAAAAGCGGATAAATTTTCCTACCAGACGCTGGTCGACGCGGAAGCCGCGCTGCCGCTGGCCTATGAGAACGGGGCCGTCTGGTTTATGACAAAGGCGACCTTTATGAAGTTCGTCGGCATGGTGGACAGCAACAAACAGCCGATTGCCCGCGTCAACTACGGGATTGGCGGAAGGCCCGAACGGATGCTGCTGGGCCGTCAGGTTATCCTCAACGACTACATGTCCAGCTACACGGATTCGCCGACCGCTGACACGGTGGTAGCGTTTATCTTCAACCCCAAGGATTACGTTCTCAACACCAACTACAGCATCGGCGTCAAGAAATACGAGGACAACGATACTGACGACATGGTAACCAAGGCGATCATGATTGTTGACGGAAAAGTGGTCGACAAAAATTCCCTGGTCACCATCACCAAGAAAAACGCCTGATGATTTTAGCCCGGCCCCTTCGGGGGCCGGGACGGAGGTTTGCAATGATACTGGACGAAGTGAAGGCCGCGCTAAGAATCAAGGGGGATTTATTTGACACGGTTGAAATCGAACCATTGATCGAAGCATGTAAAACTGATTTGAGGCTCGCCGGCGCAAATAAAATATCCGATAGCGATCCGCTTACCGTCCGGGCCATTGTATTCTATTGCAAAGCAAACTTTGGGTATGCGGAGGATTCGGAAAAGTGGCGGGCCGCCTATGAGCATCTTAAGTGCGCGCTGGCCCTGGCGGGGGACTATCGATGAGGATTGACCATGAACTGGTAATACAGGATTTTCTCATGCGGGAATCGGGCGAAATTAAAATCGGGTCATGGGAAAACACCGCAGTGCTCTTCGCGGGCAAGGAGGAAAAAAACGGACTGTCTGTTTACGCCTCCCACGCGGCGGCAAAACGTACTTCCACGAAATTTTATGTGCGGGCAGAGACGGAGATCACCCAGCACAACCGGGTTGTGTTCTGCGGCGTACCGTACACGCTGACGGGCATATCCGAAAAGGGAAGGGATCTTCTTGAGCTGTCTGCGGTACAGGTGAGAGACGACACGTGTTCGGTTTACCGACGGGACGCACAGGTTGATGCGTATAAGCGCCCTATCTGCGGAGACCCCGCAAAGGTCATGCAATTCCCGGTCGTTTTGGCGGAAAAGTACCTGGGATTTACGCAGAACACCCCGATGGCGCAGACGCAGACGACATTCGTCCTGGTGACGCCGAAAGCGGTCTCACTGAAAATCGCGGACCTTGTGGATGTGGGCGGTGTGAGGTACGCCGTGCAGGTTTGCCACACCTTGGACGAGTACAAAAACGAATACGAAATTACCCGGAAGGATGACGCCTGATGCAGGACATAGACACTCGGGGAATGGACTACTTGGACGAAGTACTGTATGACCTGTTACATGAGTTCCCGGAGATGCGCCGGGAGCTGCATGAGAAACTGGCGGAGCTTGCCAAAAAGGAAGTAGACGCCGCAATTGATGCGTCAGGAAACCCCAAAAAGATGGAAAGCACCGGAGAGGTGAAACGCTGGCAGGTCAAGCATGTCGGTTCGGGCGGCGGGTATGCAGCGGTCAGGGCAATGCGGGAACGCGAAGGTGGAGGGGAAAACGGCCCAAAAAGCGCCGGGGCGATCACCAACTATCTTGAAAGCGGCCATAAGATACGCCCTCCTTCCGGGAAGCCAGGATACCGTCCGCGCATCAGTATGGTCTATGTAAATGGATATCACTTTTATCAGACGGCGCGCAGTTCCTTCGAGGCGAAGGCGATTCGTCTGGCGGAACAATTTTCGGACAAACTTGCGGACAGACTGGAGGGCGGGAAATGACAGGCGTACTGGAGATCATGGACGCTCTTGCAAAAAGTCTCTGCGAAGGGCTGCCGAAGCTGGAAGCCATCTATACCGATCTTGCGCCCGTGGATTTTGAGCGCCCAAGTGCACTGATTCAGAGTGTGACGAACGAATACCGGCAGGCGTCCTCAAAGACGGTGGAGATCACTTCTTATTTCACCATTACGCTCTTCGACAATACGGATGATTACGCCAACAGCAGCACAAAGAGACTGCTGGAGATGCAGCAGGACACAATGGACCTATTCCGCTCCGGTTATCTGACGGTAGGGGCCCGGTCGCTCCCGGTTCAGGCGTCCACCGGAGGCAGGGACTGGGACAAGGCGTATGTGGATTTGCAGTTTTC
>ENA-UOIV01002973-UOIV01002973.1-human-gut-metagenome-genome-assembly--contig:-C59-NODE-2973-length-10520-cov-11.440707_pt1 | contig 10520 bp, 13 predicted proteins | sample MGYA00242333_ERZ723880 | MGnify/ENA metagenome assembly ERZ723880 | reverse complement strand
ACCTATTTCAGATAATTTTCCGGCTCGCGCAGGACCCGTTCGAGGTCCGCGAAGAGCAGGTGGCAGTGGTATCCGTCCGCGGCCGCGTGGTGGGCCTGAATGGTGAAGGGCATCAGCAGCTCCTCCCCCTGCCTCCGGTACCTTCCCCACACGAACATCGGCCGCAGGAAGGAGAGGTTCGATTTCATGTGGAAGGAGAGCCCCGTGTAGGTGAACCACGGGACGCAGGAGAGCAGGACGGAATTTTCCCGGCTCACGGTGCGGGTCCCGTCATGCTCGAAGCGCTCAAGGTCGGCGGCCATCGCGGCGTAGAATTCCGAAAAAGCCGCGCGGTAGGCGGTGTTGAGGCTGTCCATATTCCCGGTGCGCCGGTCCAGAACCGTGTATTCCGCGTGGATCTCGTCGTAATAGCCGGGCCGCCCCTCACCGTCCAGCCCCATTCGGAATTCCCTGTGGCGGTTGACCGCATACAGCACGGCCCAGGAAAAGGCCGGGTAAAACCGCAGCCCGCGCGCCCGGACGTGGGCGTGGAAGGGGGTGACGCAGAGGTCCTGCGTCACGCTGTAGCTGCAGTCGAGGTCCATAAAGTTCTGGAAGGTGTCCTTCCGCTCCCAGCGGTCGAGCTCGATCGGGTGAAACATGCGCGCCTCCTTCAAAATCCCTGCGTGTCGTTGGGTTCCCTTTCGATTTTACCACAGGAGGAGGCGCTTGGCTACCCGGGAATCCGGTTTATGGCCTAGCCGCCGATCTGCACCGTCAGGCCGGCGGCGCGGGCGGTCTCGGCGAGCAGCTCCATCCGTTCCTGCGGCGGGGGCAGCAGGTCGGGCAGCAGGTAGCGCCTGCCGAGCCGCTCGTACTTGTCCTGGCCGAGCCGGTGGTAGGGCAGCAGGTGCAGCCGCGTGACCCCGGGCAGCGAGGAGGCGAACCGCGCGATCGCAGCGATCTCGGCGGGCGTGTCGTTGAAGGTGGGGACGACCGGCACGCGGATGATCAGCGCCTGTCCCGCCGCGGCGATCCGCCGGGCGTTTTCAAGCATCCGCTCGTTGCCCTGGGAGGTGAACCGCCGGTGCTTGGCGCTGTCCATGTGCTTGACGTCCATGAGGAAGAGGTCGAGCCAGGGCAGGATCTCCCGCTCGATCACCGCAAAATCCGCGAAGGCGGTGGATTCCAGCGCGGTGGTGACGCCCGACTCCTTGGCGATGCGCAGGAGCGCCCCCGCGAACTCCGGCTGGAGCAGCGACTCCCCGCCCGAAAGGGTGAGCCCCCCCTCCGACCGGCGGAAATAGGGCCAGTCCCGCAGGACCTCCTCCATGACCTCCTCGGCGGAAACGTCCCGGCCGATGACCTTCGCCTTGCCGCCGACGGTCATCGTCTCGATCTCATGCGACTGGGACTCGGGGTTGCAGCACCACTGGCAGCGCAGGGCGCAGCCCTTGAGAAAGACGATCGTCCGGATGCCGGGGCCGTCGTGGATGGAATATTTCTGGATGTCGAAGATGCGCCCGGTCCGGCGGCGGTAGTCCGCGTCCATATCGGCGCCTCCTTTCGTTAAAACCCGTGGGTGGTCCGGCTGATGATGTCGTCCTGAAGCGACTTGGAGAGGGTGGTGAAGAGGGCGCTGTAGCCCGCCACCCGGACGACGAGGCTCTTATAGTTTTCGGGGTGGGCCTGCGCGTCGAGCAGCGTTTCGCGGCTGACGACGTTGAACTGCATGTGCATGCCCTTCTGGTCAAAGTAGCCGCGGATGAGGCTGGCGAACTTCTGGAGACCCTCGATGCCGCTGAGGGCGGAGGGGTGGAATTTCTGGTTGAAGAGGGTGCCGTTGGAGGCGATCATGTGGTCGAGCCGCGCCGCCGAGTTGCAGGCCGCGGTCGGGCCGTGGGTGTCGCGCCCCTGGGCGGGGCCCACGCCGTCGGCGATCGGGGTGTTGGCGAGCCTGCCGTCGGGGGTGGCGCCCGTCTGGGAGCCGAGGGGCACGTTGGCGGAGACGGGGTAGAGCCCCGCCTGGAAGATGCCGCCGCGCGGATTGCGGTAGTTCTGAAGCGGCTTGGTGTAGAGGTAGGCCACCTCGCGCGCGAAGGCGTCCACGCCGGGGACGTCGTTGCCGTATTTGGGCAGCTCGTCGATCCAGTCGAGCAGCTGGTCGTACTTCGCCTTTTCCGCCGGGGAAACCGTGTCCTTCCGGACCGCCTCGCAGATCGCGCGGATCTCCGCCTCGCCCACCGGCTGGCCGGCGGCGGCCATGCCGCCCGCCACCTGGGCCACAAGGTCCTCCGTCTCGCGGGTCCCGAGACCGCGGCCGAAGTTTTTGCGGAGCGCCTCGCGGTACTCCTCGAGGGTGAGCTTTTTGTCCTCGAAGACGAGCTTTTTCACCGCGAGCAGCGAATCGGTGACGTTCGCGATGCCGAAACCCTGCGGCCCGGTGAAGTTGTAGACCGCGCCGCCCTCCTGGAGCGATTTGCCGCGCGCGATGCAGTCGTCGATCATGCAGGACTGGAAGGGCAGCGGGCAGCGTTCGGCGTGGGCGCGGTCGATAGCGTTGTCCGCGTTGACCAGCAGGCTGATGCAGTAGTCCATCTGCTGCCGGTAGGCGTCGTAAAACTCGTCGAAGGAGCGCATCTCGGAGATCGGCTTCGTCTCCACGCCGACCAGCTCGCCGCTCTCCCGGCCGCCCGTGAAGACGAGCTCGAGCGGGCGGCACATATTGAAGAAGGCGGCGTCGTGCCAGCCGTCCGTCTTGCCCGCCTTCTGGGGCTCGACGCAGCCGATGATGTTGTAGGTGCGCGCGTCCTCGACGGTGAGCCCCCGGCTCATGAGGGCGGGGATGATGACCTCGTCGTTGTAGTAGGCGGGCAGGCCCACGCCGGTGCGGGTGAGCTTGGCGGCCTTGATGAGGAACTCGTTGGGGGTGCCGTTCCACACCCGCACCGAAAGGGAGGGCGCGGGCAGGCGCACATGCATCGACGCCTCGATGCACATGAAGGAGAGGTCGTTGGTGACGTCGTTGCCCTCGGCGTCCTGACCGCCGGCAATGAGGTTCTGGAAGAGGCTGTACCCGGCGAACCCCTCGGCGGAATCCTTGTCGCGGACCTTGTTGAGGTCGTTGAGCTTGACCCAGATGCAGTCGAGCAGCTCCTGAGCGGATTCCCGCGTGATCTTCCCGGCGTCGAGGTCGGCCTTATAGTAAGGATAGATGTACTGGTCGAACCGTCCGGGCGAGATCGAATGCCCGGAGGATTCCGTCTGGAGGAGCATCTGTACGAACCAGAAGGACTGGCACGCCTCGTAGAAGGAGGCCGCGGGCTGTTCGGGCACCCGCGCGCAGACCTCCGAAATGCGCGTGAGCTCGGCACGCCGCGCCGCGTCGGTCTCCCGCCCGGCCAACTCGCGCGCGAGGACGGAATAGCGCCGGCCGTATTCGCTCGCGGCCTCGCAGCTGAGAATGACCGCCTCAAGGAAACTGACGCGGGAGGCGTAGTCGGGGTCGCCGAGGCCGCATTCCGCGAGCTGAGCCGCCGCGCGGTCGCGGATGCCCGCGAAGCCGATCTCCAGAACCTCCTCGTATTTGACGGTGAAGTGCCCGATGCCGTTGTAGAAGTAGTTGCCGGGGGTGAAAATGTTGTGCTTCATGGCGGTGAGCGTCTCGGGGGCCATGTAGGAGGTGGCCAGCTCGCTGGTCGTCCTGCCCTTCCAGTAGGGCAGGACCTCCCGCAGCCGCCGCTTGGTCTCGTCGGAGATGTAAAAGGGGTCGGCGGAGCGTTTTTCCACCGTGTCGAACTCCTTTTCAAGCCATTCCCACGAGTACTCGGGGAAGACCTGGCAGCCGCGCGGGGCGATGCTGTTGCTCCCGACGATCAGCTCCTCCGGCCGGATGGTGATCGGCAGCTCCCGGCAGATTTTGAGGAACGCCTTGGCGCGCCGGAGGATGACCGGTTCCCCCTCCGTTTCGCGGTAGCTCTCGGTCAGCAGGACCGCCCGGTCCGCCTCGATCACCGGCAGCTTCGCGTACAGGTGGCTGATCAGCCGGTCGATGCGCGGGCTTTTTTTGATGTCTTCGTCATAGAATCGTCCCATAATCCCCATGCCGTCCTTTCTGTCGGTTCGCCTATCGTCTGCCGCTGCGCAGATGCGAGCAGCGGCGCTTTCTTCCAGTTCACATTTTATCAAAAGCCGCATGTAAACGCCATCTTCGGCGGCGATCTTGATCAGAGATAGGGCGTTTTCGCTTTGGCGATCAAAAATGATCGAATATGCGCATCGTTTCAGCCAAAAGCTCAAAAAAACAGGCTCCCGGCCGTGGCCGGGAGCCTGTTTTTTCTGTTCCGTGTCTGCGCGCGCCGCGCGGGGCGGTTCAGCGGACCGGCTCGTAGCCGATTCGCGAGTCCTCCCCGGTGGCCTCCAGTTTGAAGATGACCGGCCGCAGTCCGTCGTTGCAGCTGCAGATGGCGACGCCCGGCTTGCGGATCCAGTCCCCGTAGTAGAAGAGCCCCTCCCCGGCGCCGTGCGCCAGCGCGAAGGCATACTGGTAGACCGCCTTCCACGCCTCGTCGCACATGCCCTCCGGCTTTGCGTAGTCCGCGTAGAAGACCTGGCCCTCCCGCATCATCGGGCAGGCCGACAGTCCCTCGACGCCGTATTCGGCGGCGAGCTCCCTGTCAAGGGTCGTTTTGAGCACCGTAATCTTCACCTTTTTCATCGGGTAAAACCTCCGTCAATTTTCTGGGGCGCGGGATACTTTATATAATAGTATCATAACACGGCCGCCCGCGGAAGGGGAAGGACATCCGCAGGCGGTACTACAAAAAACAGCCAGTCAAATGACTGGCTGTTTTTTGTGGTACGCCCGATGCGATTCGAACGCACGGCCTTTAGAGTCGGAGGCTAAAAAATGTCAAAGTCATAACGCCCATAAAATGCGATAAAGTCCCGTATAATGCTGGTTCTTTAGTGATGTAAAGTTCTATAAAGCATCAGTTAAACCCGCCTTTATGTCGTATAAGTGTCGTAGTAAAAACACAAATTAAAGCCGCTCTTTGATGGCTTTCCTCAATGGCTCGATCTCATTATGAACATATATTTCTGCGGTTACATTAACATCTTTATGCCCCATAAACTTCTGGATGCTATAAATGTCAGTTCCGTTTCTCCTCATCCGTGTCCCGCAAGTGTGTCGCAGCTCGTGCGCGGTCAGCATGGGTATCGCGGGATTATCTCTTGCCAGTTTCCGCATAAACCGGTCAAGCTTTCTAGACCACGAATTAGGGCTCTGCGGCCCCCCGCTTTTAGATGGAAATACATATCTGCTCGTGCGAGGCAAAGATTTCAGCACGTCTAATGCCCGGTCCGTAAGTGGGTTTGTGCGGTAGCTTTTGTGCTTTGGGGGATTAATCTTTATCCCGCCGCCTTTTTTGTCGGCCACCGACCGGTTGACAGAGTTCGTCTCGGCCTCAAGATCAATGTCGTCCCACTCCATGCCAATCAATTCTCCGCGCCGCACGCCCGTCTCTATGATGAGGATGACTTCTGGCATGGTGCCTTTGGCGTACTGCTCGACAAAATCTATTTGATCATCGGTGTACACTTTTTTTATGTTTTTTTCTCTGGCTGAAGTGGGGGAAACTCGTTTGGCGGGGTTTTTATAGCAAAGGTCATTATCTATTGCGGCATCAAATATTGACTTTAGGCACATTTGCATCTTATCCAGCATTGATTCCGAGTAGTCTTTTTTGCTTGAGTAAAAATTAACAATATCAACCTGCTTGATATCTTTCAGCGACGCTTGCCCAAAGTATGGGTTTAAATGCTTTGTAATGGTATTTAAATACGTGGTAATGTATGTGGCGCTGTCGACATTTGGCCTCTTGTATACTTCGGCCCATTTCAGCGCCCACTCTCCGAAGGTAATGTTTTTTTCCACGAAACTAACTCCAGTTTGATTGGAGACCTCGCGTGCGATCTTCCACTGGTCGGCCTGCCGCCGTGCGTCCTCTTTGGAGATCGAGGAATAGAAGCTCTTGCGAATCAGCTTTCCGTCGATCGTCTTCCCGGTGGTGATCTTCACTTCATACAGCCCGCCCGCATGGTTGGGCAGTTCTTTCTTGGGGCGCGGCACAATATCATCTCCTTGTTATGGCGCTCTTGTTGGTTGCATTTTACACAGGTTTTTTAGCTGTATGTCCATTTAGTTGGACAGTAAAAATGATAATATCATTTCACGGGTGACGCGCTATATCTATAAGCAGCATGAACAAGCCAAAAAGAACTAGGCATATTTGTATTCATTGCCGCTTGATTACCACAAATGGTTGTGATAAAATAAAAGTCCACAAACAAGAACATATGTTTTGTGGATTTAACATCAAAACAAAAATTACCAATGAAAATATTTGTTGAATATGGTAAAATTATGAGGCGAGACAAAACAACAACGACGGGATTGACGGAGCCCCGGTCCCTTTGGCACAATAGGAGGCGATACAAAAATGAACGGTCAGGGTAGTAATATATGTATACATAACAACAAAGTATGTAGCCTTGCGCCTGCTGATCGTATAAACGTCATAACTTCTCCCCGAAGTGCCAAAGCTGTAGAAGACGCGCCTTGCAGCTCGCAGGACGCAGTGGAACATAGATTGCTCGTTGCGGTAAGAAAGTCTTCCGATCAGGGAGAGGCGATCAAAGAAGCTATTTCAGTAATCCTTTACGCTTTAGAATACCCTCAACTATACCGGCGACGGTATCGCGATCTTCTTCCGGAAGCTGGCGAAAAAGAGTAAGTAGCTGTTGTTCAGATTGATTGAGCTCATTATCGGTAGTGGTAATGGGCTCTTTTTGTGCCCACCCCATGAGTTCAGCTGGGCTTACTTCAAGCACTTCCGCTAATTTTGCAATGCGCTCTTGCCGCAGATTTTTTATATTTCCGCTCTCCCACCGTTGCACGGTGGCTTCGGAAACATTGACCTTGTTTGCTATGTCGAGCAGAGTGTATCCCAGCGCTTTGCGACGATCTCTTATTATATCTGCCAGTGCCATTTTAATCACTCCTCATGTGCCTATATTATCATCAAAACTTACGTAATGCAATAGAAATACACCGGATTGGAAAAAAACTTTCGCAAAACGTATTGACAAGCAGGCAAAACCGTGATAACATGAACTTGCGTAAAACGTAAGTTAGGAGGCGGCGATTTGTACTACGTAGATGTGCCTAAAGTGAGAGGCAAGATGGGGGAAAAAGAATATTCCATAACGGCCTTGTCTGATGAGCTTGATATTAGCAGAAACACTCTTGCATCATATCTTGAGAATCCGAAGAAAATTCCTTATGAGGTTATATCTAGGATGGCAAGTATTTTGTGCGATTCTCCTGACGAGGCACGGCGTATTTTTTTTAGTCAAAAACTTACGTAATACGAAAGTTATTAACTAAAAATACGCCCGACCCCATGAATTGGAGACGGGCGATAAGCCGAAAAAATAACAAGACTAAGGACGCGCTTTTTGGTATGAGGAAGCCCTATCGTATTCAGAAAGCACAAGCTCTTTAAGCTCTGATAGACGACCAGGGTCGTCTATAAAAATCCTTGATGCGTCATCTCCGCCCTCTGCTTTTGTAGCAGGTCCAACTTTGAAATATTTACCATATTGAACAGCAATTTCAGAAAGCGGAACATTGACCTTCCAGTATCGGAGCCGACCATTATATTTAAACTGATAAATTGGGATATATGGCAGGAAGTGAATTATGACATTATTTGTACCGTCCAATGCGGACATTCTGCTTACATCTCGATTTTCAGACATGAGGATGGATGTTACTGAATCAAAAAAAGACTTTGCCGGACCCGCTAGAGGAGGGGCGGGATCGGGCTTCAACTCGGTATTTGTATCTGTCTCTGGAAAAAACGGAAGACAGTATTCGTATAAGCGTGCAGTTGTCAAGCAATCGTTTAAGGCATCGTGAGATGGATAGGTTAATCCCAAATACTTTTTCAATGTCTCTAGCTTGTAGTTTTCCACCCCTTTGATACAGTATCTCGCGAGAAAAATGGTGTCTATAACCGAATTCTCGATCCTAAATCCTAAGCGCGTTTGAAGGAATGGAATGTCGAATTTTGCGTTGTGGGCAACGAGCGTAAATCCATCAATAAAATCCATAAGCTGATCTGAGATGTCTTCTAAGTAAGGTTTACCTTTCAACATTCGGCTGTTGATGTGATTAACTGACGCAGCCTCCCTGCTGATAGGGACCACTGGGCTTAAATATGTTGAAAACCGGTCTCGTTCGGTATGATTGATAAACTTTAAGGCTGCAATTTGAACGATATCGTTATCGACTGGGTTTAAGCCTGTTGTCTCCAAGTCGATTACAACATAATCATCTGGCGCGGTTGTCGTGATATGAAATTGATTTATTAAAGGCTTCTTAACGGGACGTTGGTGGCCTGCAATCTTGCTCGATTTTGGCTTTTCTGGCTTTCTCGACATCCAGAGAAGCAAAGCACCGACAGCCAAAAATAAAAGCGTTAATTGCCATACCCCTTGAGAAAGCGGCCCAACTATCCCCAAGATTATGATTGCAATCCCGGAAATGGCTAGTTTTTTATTCTTTATCACTGACATTCCCTCCTTTTCCTAAATATTACCACGAGGAAAAGAAACAAGCAATAACAAAAACCGCCCCGAATGGCGGCGAGGAGGCGAAGCAATGATAGCGTTCACAAGCATAGCTTTAATTGGCATTATTTCGATTTTATATTGGAGGGTTAAAGGGTTTGATTCTTTTAGAATTTATGCGGTGTGGGTAATATCAATTATCGTTTTATCGTACTTTATTTTCAGCCCTCAAGGACTTGGCGACATCATCAAGTAGGGAATCGGTCAAGCAACTGCAAAGCCGTGCAGAAGGGCGGCGGAAAGGAGCAATTTCAACAATGATAAAAATTAGCACGGACGGAACTACGACATCAATCAGCGTTAACAGCGTAGACTTGTCCCAAACCGTAACCGGAATAGAATTCCTTCACAATGAAGAACATCCTGTCCCGGTGGTAAAACTTACCTTTTCCGCAGGAGAGGTACGGATGGTCGGAAGCCCTTCCGTTATCTGCAATGCCGACATTCACCAGATAGCTGACGCCTTGGCAAGAGAATTGGAGAACGCGCTAAAATCAACCTCGGCAAAGAGGGGATAAAAGTCAAGAGAGAGGCGAAAACCATGCAAAATATTTTGGCGATTCCTCGCCCGGTCGAAGACAAGCTGAACGAGCTTAACGAGTTGATCGAAAGGAATCCCTCGTACATACCCCTGACAGAAGCGGCCCTGTTCCTCGGCATGAATGCCGACGGCCTCCGCGCGTCAATCGAACACGGGGGATGCCCGTTCGGCCTTGGGTGGAAAAAGGATGTGCGCGGAAACAGGGCGTTTAAAATTCCGACGGCCACTTTTTACCTGTGGTACACACAGGGAGGTCCGTTCCGGTGGACGGGATAGGAGGTGCCTCATGAACAACCTGAGAAAAGCCCGAGGGGCCGAAACGCAGCCGCAGGTGGCGAGGGCGACCGGCATAACGGTCCCGGACCTTTCGCGGTACGAGTGCGGAAGGAGCAACCCGACGCCCGGACAGATGCGCGCGATCTGCGGCCACTATGGCGTGACGGTGGACAAGCTGCTTACCCCGGACGAATGGAACTATCGCCTCACATGCCCTATGGCGCGCAAGGACAAGCGCAAGGCGGGAAGAGGGACGGGTATCCGGAAGATCACGTCACGCGTCACAGAGCGCCTTGCAAGCCGCATCCACGAGCAATGCGAGGCGGACGGGCTGACGCTTGCGCAGTGGCTGGCAATCTGCGCCGACATCTACGAGAGGAGGGAGCGACAACGAAGTTTGCAGAGCTGTGCACAGCATATCTCATGTGGTGCCCGTACATCATCGGGTGGCTGCTCGTGCTCGCAATCGGCAGATCCATAGCGGACAAGCTGGACGCGCGAGCCGAGAAAAAAAGAAGCGCCCTGCGGGATGGCAGTCCCAACAAGGCGCACGAGAAAAACTCTATAGCTTAATTGTAAGCGACGGAAAGGAATTTGTCAAATGAAGGCATACAAAGGGTTCGGCAAAGACTTGAAATGCCGGGGATTCCAGTATGAGGTTGGAAAGGGGTACGAAGAGCCCCACGCAAAACTGTGTTGCAGCGGTTTCCATGCCTGCGAAAATCCGATGGATGTATTCGGTTATTATCCCCCCGCTGATGGGCGATACTGCGAAGTCGATCTGGGCGATGTGTCGGAAGAAACCGCAGACGACAGTAGACGATCTGGGAAAAAGATACATATAGCCTTGGAAATCGGACTGAAAGGCATTATCGAGGCAGGCGTTAAATTTATACTTGACCGCGTTGACTGGAACAGCGCAAAAGAATCCAACACGGGATACCGGAGCGCGGCCACTAACACGGGAGACCAGAGCGCGGCCACCAACACGGGAGACCAGAGCGCGGCCACCAACACGGGAGACCAG
>ENA-UOIV01002969-UOIV01002969.1-human-gut-metagenome-genome-assembly--contig:-C59-NODE-2969-length-10531-cov-6.432894_pt1 | contig 10531 bp, 10 predicted proteins | sample MGYA00242333_ERZ723880 | MGnify/ENA metagenome assembly ERZ723880 | reverse complement strand
TTTTGCCTTTAGAATAGAGGTAAATCCCTGTGTGATTGAGATTACTATCGGTAAACCTAATCAATATCAAACTATATGGGAGAATCTTATCTTAAATATATTTGCAAAGTCCATTGCAGATTATCCTGTTTCATATGACGACAATAATCAATATTTCGAAGAATTAAATAATTACGCCAAGACTTGCCTTGGGAATATTGTAGAAATGCATAAGGAAGTTGTCACGCGGACGACTAAAACAGCGCTTGGACTTCATTCGAATTTTTTAGATGGAAGTCATGAAGCAGAAAAAGCGTTGTCTATTGGCTCTGGTGAAAACAATATCTCAATGATCAATGCAACATTAGAGTCTCTAATTATTAATTATTTTTTAACCTGTAGCGAAGATCGGAAAATAATAATACAGTTTGATCGGCTAGATGATAATTACAATCAATATCAAAATTTGGAGCAATATTATCATGCCATAATAAGTCTTTTTAAAGTAGCTTATCACATAAATCAAGAATTTAGGTCAAAGAAAATTAAAAATGCTAAAATAGTACTTTATTTGCGATCGGATATTCTCAAAGAGTTAGGAAAAAGGGATGCAGAAAGTGCACGTTGGGATGATTTTAGCATTACTATTAACTGGGCAATTGTAAATCGGGATGATTGGGAAAATGCAAAACTTTTGCAAATGATTAACAAAAGAATTACTGCCACACTAAAAGATGACCACATTAATTTTAAAACAATTTTTGACACAGATGATATTAATCTTCGTAAGCGCAATGGAGTTCAGAAAGATGTATTTCGGTACATTGTTGAGCGAACCATGCACCGACCTAGAGATGTAATTCAATTCTGTAAATATATACAGAAAGAAGTAAGAGAAACAGGCGACTTGTATTTTAGAACAATAAAAAATGCAGAAAAAGAATATTGCTATTGGTTGGTTAACAGTGAACTTGCCAATGAGATAAACCCAGTATTAAAAAACACCGAAACAGTATATGATTTACTAAAGTTGTTGGGCAGTCGTCCCTTTTCCCTCTCGGATTTTAACGACAGATACCGAGCCGTTCGCGGAATTGAATTGTCCAGCGAAAATCTTGCCTATTATTTATATGACGTCGGTATTATTTTAAATATTGATCCTTTTAGTAAGCCTGTCAATATACGATCCTCTTTTAGAAACAGAGGACGTTTGGATCGTAATATGAAAATGATAGTACATCCAGGCGTTTGGGTGGGCATTAATGCTTAATCTGCATAAAAACTACTTAAGCATACAAAGTAATTGGCGTCATAGAAAAGATAGCCTATGACGCCATATCACTTATTCGTATTTCAGTTCCTCCATCTTCAGCCAATCCTCAAAGGACTTCCTGGAGATGCGGATCATGTTGCCGATGCGGATCGTCTTGAACAATCCGGAGTTGGCGAGTTTATAGGCCGAAGCGCGGCCGATACCGAGAATGGCTGCGATGTCATTCACGGTGTATGTTCTGCTTTGGGGCGTCCCTTTTTCGTTGGTGCTCATAAAATGATCCTCCCTTGCTAATAGCATTTTGAAATGGCCCCTGGAAGCCCTCTGTCACAAGGGGTTCCTGCTAATACCTTGCTAATACGACATTTGAAAAGCCGTTGTAAGGCAGCATATTTCAGGGGAATTTGTGCAAATTGACCTGCCTCCAGGCAGCACAATTTGCGAAGAAACAACACGGGAAGATATGATATGAACAATTTACGAAATGGTACGCCGTACTCCTAAGAGCGAGTGGTATTTCACCACTTTTCTGTATAATCCATAGCGTATTACATTTTCCCGTGCCATGTCGTCCTTTCCAGTGAAATTGCGGGCGTTATGCACAAAAGACAAAATATAGCCAATTATATGCCCGTACGCAGTGGAAAAGCAATCATCTCTTTTTGCGGTGTGAAAATAGAGTTTTTGCAGGGGAAGGCCCTGACTAGAGAGCCTAGATGTTCTAGATAGGAGAAACCTATGGGCGGCAACCTCGCCACCGATTGCGGAAGAAAAAACATGAGATTGACTCCTTTCAGTAGAGCTTTAGGGATGAGTGATAGAAACGGACATGAAAAAAGCCACAGGCGCAAACCTATGGCGAGAATACGGTTGATTTCCCCTTACAGACGTATATAATCCCTTAAATTCGGCATAATATTAAGGGAATGTTCTTTCCGAGAGTTGAGCTCCCACTTATTTTGTGTTAAAATTTAAGGGAATAAGGGAGGGTGTAAGGGTATGCGTACATTCAATTACTCCGCAATTCGGGAGCAGAAGTGGGACTCGGAGATTCTGGGCTTGATCGCGGCAATTTATAAAGAAGCCGGAAAGCAGGAACTATATCTGAAACAGCGGCCAGAGGAATTGGAGAAACTGGTGGAGATTGCAAAGGTGCAGAGCACCGAGGCATCCAATGCCATTGAGGGCATCGTGACCACAAACACCCGTATCCGACAACTTGTGGAGGAGAAAACGACGCCGAGGAACCGAGACGAACAGGAGATCGCGGGTTATCGGGACGTGCTGAACCTTATCCACGAGAACTTCGATGCCATCCCAATCACCCAGAACTACATCCTGCAGCTCCACAAGATCCTCTACAGCCACATGAACAATCCCATGGCGGGCAAGACCAAAAATGTGCAGAACTACATCAGCGCCACCTATCCCGACGGCCATGTGGAGACCTTGTTCACGCCCCTGGCCCCCTATGAAACCCCGGAGGCGCTGGACAGGATCTGCGAGGAGTACAACCGGGTCATTGGGAACATGGAAGTGGAGCCGCTGATCGTCATTCCTGTGTTCATCCATGACTTTCTCTGTATTCACCCCTTCAACGACGGAAATGGCAGAATGAGCCGCCTGCTGACCACATTGCTGCTCTACCGCAGCGGGTTCTATGTAGGCAAATATATCTCACTGGAGGCCAAGATTGCAAAAAACAAGGATCTCTATTATGATGTCCTGAGCCAGGCGCAGATCGGGTGGCACGAAGGTACTGAAGATGTGGTTCCGTTTATCAAGTATCTGCTGGGAACCATTCTTTCCGCCTACAAAGACTTTGAAGATCGCTTTGCCTTGGTGGAGACCAAACTCCCGGCTTTGGAGACCGTGCGCCGGGCTACTATGGAGAAGATTGGCCGGTTTACGAAGCAGGACATCCGGGAACTCTGCCCTTCACTCAGCATCAGCTCCATTGAAGGGGCGCTGCGGAAACTGGTGGCTGCTGGAGAATTGAAACGAGAGGGTGCTGGGAAGAACATTTGCTATTACAGATTAAAATGATTCTCTGCGCAGAACTCCACCGTGTTAACACCTTCTTTCAGTGGCCTGGAAAAGTGTTCGTTTGGGGGAAAAGGCAGCCTCTATACTGTCCAGATACCCCAGAGGGGAAAACCTATGGGTAGCGGCCTTTCAACTGATTGTGGAAGAAAAACATGGGATTTTCAACTCCTTTCGGTGAAGTTTCGGTATAAAAAGCGTATCCTATAGCGCAGATAATTCTAAATGCTAATTAACATTGTTGAGTGTGTAAGATGATGATATAATAATCATGTGTCCTAGTAATATATGCAACTAAGCAAAGGATATCTTTAGGGGGAGTAACTATGCCCAAAAAAGGGTTTCTATTAGCCGATGTTCCCAAATTGCTCTCGACTGCAAATGACAAACCAGGATGGGCATTATGCATAGGAGCCGGAACATCTATTCCGCTTTTTCCCGATTGGTATTCCTTAGCCGCGGAGATGGCTGAACAATTAGTGCCGGGGAAGCCCTTTAATGTTGAAGCCTTAAAGAACTCCGGTTTTTCCCCTGATTCAATGATTCAGATGGTTAAAAACTCAACAGACCTAGATGATTTAGAATTTACAATGCGAATGAGCAATATTCTATATCGTAAGTTACAGTCAAAAATCCCTGCGGAGGACTGGAACGATATTGTTGATATACTAGGTGCAAATAATATTTCAAATTGTTCACTTAAAAAGTGGCAAATGTTTTCCTCATATCGTGATACCGTACTTAGGGCAACATCTGCCTATCAACTAGCGTCAATTATTATAGAAGCAATCAAGCAGCAAAATGGACCTCAGTGCATTCTCTCTTTTAATGCGGAGCCATTACTTTTTGCAATGCTTAATTCTCTTCTTGTGGATGGAAGAAAACAACCCCCTAAGAAGGTCTTTAGTAAAGTAATAAGCAGTGTATCTAACTGTGGCTTGGGAACGATTCCATATGTGTTTTGCCACGGCTTACTCCCGATAACGACTAACCCCCACAAGTTCTCCACATCAATAGATAAACTTGTTTTTTTGGAAGAAGAGTATCTCCATTTAGCTAACAATTCTTTTTCGTGGCAATCTACAATGTTCTTAAACACATGCATATCACAACATATTGTTTTTATCGGAACTTCTTTAACGGATCCTAATATGCGCCGTTGGCTTAGTTGGACACACGCAAATAGACTTGATGAAATGCGACAAAACGGACTCAATGTTAAAGATAGCACTCAACATTATTGGATTAGAACAATCCCCAAAGACAAAAATACAATGCCTTGGGTAGAAGCTGCGGTTTCACATTTAGGAGTCCGAATTGTTTGGATTGATAATTGGTCTCAAGTTGGTCTGGCTCTCAATAAAATGCTCGGAATAGGTAGCAAAACTCCAACGCCCATACGAGCAACGCCCACACGAGCTAAAAATAAAAAAGGAAAGGGACTTTCCGAAAACCGTCAAACAAAAAAAGATGATTTCGTTATAATGCGAACCGCCGCAGGTTTAGTAGCCTCCGTAGGGAGCCATAGCAATTTATTTGGCAAGCAACAGATACTAAAGGACCGTCATAGTTTTAAACCTACGGCGGCCCTTTGGATATTTGCTGATTAATCTTATAGCTCCAGCTCCTCCAACCATTCGTCAAACGACTTCTTGGAAATGCGTATTGCTGTGCCGATCCGCACGGTCTTAAAGTGGCCTTCTTTTACCAGAGTATAGGCCGACGTACGCCCAATGTTGAGCATAGCCGCAATATCTTCCACGGTATAGGTGCGTGCCTCCGGCAACGGACGCTTTTCGTGATTTTCCATTATGTGACCTCCATGATTTGCTCAGTGACAAGGTGATAGAGTGTGATGAAAAGACGTTGTGGGCAAGGCGATTCCTGCTAAGAGTTTGCTAATTGGCCGTCTTAAAAAGTGCGGCAGTACACGGTATTTTGTGCAAATTGCACCACAAAAACCTTGCACCTCAAAATATATCACGAACGAGGAATCACCGTAAATTATGTCCGTTCCGTACGGCATTGGTCACACCATACTCCTAAGCGGTAGGCCACCAGTTAGAGTCTGGTCGGGGGTGCCATGCAAAGGACACCTGCAGAGCAGGTGTCCTTTGTGCTTGCTGCGAATTTCTGTTCTGTCTCCTCGGCACGAGCGGACAGCCATACGCCGCAGGCATTGCTCACGATTCGGCATAAGCATTTTACAGGACTCCCCTTCTCCGATAAAATAAAAGAAATGGCTCCCTTTTGTCAGGCCGCGGACTTCACCGGCCGGAGCCGCTGAGGAGGGACATGTTATGGAATACCGGAAACTTCCCCACGGTGAGAAACAGATCAGCATTTTGGGCCTGGGGTCCAGCTCCATCGGCATGGCCGGGGAGAGGGAGATCCAGGCCACGGTGGAACTGGCCCTGGAGCGGGGCGTCAACTTCTTTGACCTGGCCTCGGCGGATGCGGCCCCCTTCCCCGTCTACGGGAAGGCCATGGCCGGGGTCCGGAACAAGGTCTATTTCCAGATCCACTTCGGCGCCGACTACCAAAGCGGGAGCTACGGCTGGACCACAGACCTGGACGCCATCAAGCGTTCCATCGACTGGCAGCTCACCGCCCTCAAGACCGACTACATCGACTTTGGCTTTCTCCACTGCCTGGATGAGGAGTCCGACCTGGAGCAGGTGGCAGATGGAGGCGTGCTGGACTACATCCAGCAGCTCCAGCGGGAGGGGACGGTGCGGCACATCGGCCTGAGCTCCCACACCCCCCGCGTGGTGAACCGGGTGCTGGACCTGGGGATTCTGGACCTGCTCATGTTCAGCATCAACCCAGGCTATGACTACCACCACGGGGACTACGCCATCGGTGGGGCGGAGGAGCGCGCCGCCCTCTACCGCCGGTGCCAGGCCGAGGGAGTAGGCATCTCTGTGATGAAGGCCTTCAGCGGCGGACAGCTGCTGGACGCCCGCACCTCTCCCTTCGGCCGGGCCCTCACCGAATACCAGTGCATCCAGTACGCCCTGGACAAGCCCGGCGTCCTCACCGTCCTGCCCGGCGTGCGGAACCGGAAGGACCTGGACCGGCTGCTGGGGTTCCTGGACGCCTCTCCGGAGGAGCGGGACTACTCGGTGCTGGGGGCCTTCACCCCCGTGGACGCCTCCGGGGTGTGCGTCTACTGCAACCACTGCCAGCCCTGCCCGGCGGGTCTGGACGTGGGCCTCATCAACAAATACTATGACCTGGCCCGGGCGGGAGACCAGCTGGCCCGGGACCACTACGCCCATCTGGACAAGCACGCCGGGGACTGCATTCAGTGCGGCCACTGCGACCGCCGCTGTCCCTTCCACGTGACCCAGACCGGGCGGATGCAGGAGATTCAATCCTATTTTGGCCGGTAACGACTTACCCCAAACACAAAACGGCTCCGTGGGTGCACGGAGCCGTTTTTTATGTTTTTGGAGCGGAACACTGGGCCGCCTCTGTCTCATCCAGGGCCCGCAGCCGGTTAAGCGCCGCCCCGATGTCCCCCTGGATGCAGATGGCGCGGCTCCGGATCTCCCCGGGGGCGCAGGCCGCCTCCCGGTTGATGCAGACGTAGACCGCCTTTGGGTCCCGCTGGGTCATCCTCCAGAAGGGATATTTGATGATGACCGGGGTGTTGCCCCCCACCCCCAGCTCCAGATAGAGCACCCGCTTCCCCTGGCAGCGGCGGAGGAAGGCCTCATAGCGCCGGGCGGCGGCGTGCCAGCCCTCGTCCTCCACAAAGGTGTCGTCTGCGCGCAGATTCATGGTCATAGGCCGACCGCAGACGGGGCAGTAGGGCACCAGCTCGGCGGGCACCCGCATGTCCCTCTGCTCCTCCAGCATCCGGCGCACCGTCTCCTGGTTGTCGTAGGTCTTGGCGTGGCAGGGCTTGGAGCACTGCCACAGGCCGTAGTCCCCCTGGGTGTAGAAGATGCGGCTCTTGTCAAAGCCCGCCCGCTGGAACTGGTGGTCCACGTTGGTGGTGAGCACGAAGTAGTCCCTCTCCCCTACCAGGTCCAGCAGGTCCCGGTACACCGGCTTGGGCGGGTCCACATACCGGTTGTACCAGATGTGCCGGCTCCACCAGGCCCAGTACTCCTCCAGGCTGTCAAAGGGGAAGAAGCCCCCGGAGTACATATCCGGGATGCCGTATTTCTTCTGAAAATCCCCGAAGTAGCGCTCAAACCGCTCCCCGGAGTAGGTGAGGCCGGCCGAGGCGGACAGCCCCGCTCCCGCCCCCACCACCACGGCCTCCGCCCGGTCAAGGGCCTGTCTCAGCTCCCCGATCCGGTCCCAGGAGACCGCGGTAGATTTCTGCGTCAAGATCCTTGAAAACATTGAAGATCACCCCTCGGATGGAAGTCTTTTGGCGGAGGCACTCCCTGACGGTGTCCACCGCGATCCGGGCGGCCTCCCGGTTGGGGAAGTGGAACTCCCCGGTGGAGATACAGCAGAAGGCCACGCTGTGCAGGCCGCGCTCCGCCGCCAGCTCCAGGCAGGCGCGGTAGCAGGAGGCCAGCTCCTCCCGGTCCCGCTGGGTCACCCGCCCTCGGACGATGGGCCCCACCGTGTGGAGCACGTGCCGGGCCGGGAGATTATAGCCCCCGGTGAGCTTGGCCCGGCCGTTGGGCTCCGGGTGCCCCTGGGCCTCCATGAGGCGGAAGCACTCGTCCCGGAGCTGGAGGCCCGCCGCCGAGTGGATGGCGTTGTCGATGCACCCGTGGCAGGGGTGGAAGCACCCCAGCAGGGCGGAGTTGGCCGCGTTGACGATGGCGTCCGCCCGCAGCCGGGTGATGTCCCCCTGCCAGAGGACGAGGCGTGGGTCGGCCTGGGTGGGGACCAGGGCGTCCCCGTCCACCACCCCCTTCTCCGCCGTCTCGGCGGAGAGAAGGGCGTCCTGTTCCGCCAGAAAGTCCGGGTCCAGGGGCATGGGGGGCCGCAGATTCATCAGACTGCGCAGGAGCCGCCGCTGCTCCCCCTCCTCCCTGGGAAACTGCTCCCCCTGGGCCCGGTACTCGGGCATCTCCGCCAGCAGGGCCCCGTTGAGGATTTGGAGTTGTTCCAGCCGGCTCATGGCGCTCCCCCCTCTCCCAGCTTCTCCACCGCCTGCACCGGGCAGATGCGGAAGCAGTTTCCGCAGTGGAGGCATCGGCTCTCGTCGATCACCCGGGGGATTTCCCCGCTGATGCAGCCGGAGGGGCACACGCTGCGGCACCCCTGACAGCCGATGCACTTCTCTCCCCGGATGCGGTAGCCGGTCTCGCGGACGGCCGCCCCGCCGAAGGAGAAGCTCTGCCGGAAGGGGGGCTGCTGGGACAGGTCGAAATACTCCCCCTCCCCCTGATAGATCTGAAACACCTCCAGGGCCTCCCGGCTGCGCCGGGTGGGGTAGATCCTGGCCATGTAGGGGTTGCGCTCAAAAATCTCCTCCAGCCGCTCTCTCCCGATGTTTTTCACCGCGCCCCGCAGGGAGATGGCCAGAGAGGACAGGGTGTCCTGACCCTTCATCCCGGTGAGGGCCGCGAAGGGGCAGGCGATAAGCCGCTCGTAGAAGGACTTGCCCCGGGCGGTGAGGAAATAGAGGCCGCCCTCGTCAGAGAGCATCAGGTCAATGACGCAGGTCTGAGGGAGGCCCTGCTCATCCAGAGTGGCAAAGACCACCGAGTGGATGTCGGCTTGCAGAGTGTGAAGAATGTCTTGAGGTGTCATGTTCGCTCATCTCCGAAGAATTTTCACAGGGCTCGGGGCGCTCCGAAGGGAACAAGCCCTCCGAAGCGCCCGGTTGGGGCGTGGTTACAGGCTGTACTCCTGGGGCGGGTTGCCGGAGAAGTCGGCGATCACCCCGTGGGCGCCCTCCAGATAGAACACCTCAAAGATGGGGTTGTCGGCGGTCTGGTACTGGCCCTTCACAATGGGGTTCTGCATGCACATCTCCTTGACCGCCATATTGTTCTCAAACACGGCCTTCCCGCTGAGCCGAATCCAGGCGTAGGTGGGGCTGGACACGGAGATCTCAACGTCGGGGTTGGCCTGCATGTCCTTGTAGACCTCCTTGGTGCTGTTGGTGCAGAACCACAGCCTGCCGTCCCGCTCCCCGGCGAACATGAAGGGGCGGCACTTGGCCTTGCCGTCCCGGCCCACGGTGGCCAGGTACTGGACCGGATTCTCATTCAAAAATTTCACGACTTCGTTCATGATAAACTGCCTCCTAAAGTTTTTGCAAAAAGGTGGATTGCCTCTTGTTGCCCAAATTGTAGCGCGGTTTTCCCCCTTTGAACAGTACGCACAATCTTGTGGTATAGTTACCAGAACGTAACTTTTGGACGGTTATCAGCTGGAAACTTTTGCGCCGCCCAAGGCTTTGCGGGCCCGGGCGGCGCAGAAAAAATTTTGAGACGACAGAGACGGCCCAGCGCCTTGACGCGGCCAGGGAACTTAGGATATAATCAAGCCATACATCCCAATCAGAACCTATGGATCAAGGAGGGACTCAAATGTCAACTGCGGCCAAAGAACTCCCCGCCTGCCCGGTGGAGACCACCCTCACCCTCATCAGCGACAAGTGGAAGGTGCTGATCCTCCGGGATCTGATGCCGGGGACCAAGCGGTTCGGCGAATTGAAGAAGTCCATCGGAACCGTGAGCCAGAAGGTGCTCACCGCCCAGCTGCGGCAGATGGAGGAGAGCGGCCTGCTCACCCGAAAGGTGTACCCCGAGGTCCCGCCCCGGGTGGAGTACACCCTCACCGAGCTGGGTTATAGCCTGAAGCCCATACTGGACGCCATGTGGAACTGGGGGGAGGCCTACAAGGCCCGCAGCGGGCAGGACCACGCCTGAGCCCGCCCCAGAGGCAGGGCGCCCCATCCCGCCCGAGTCTATATCCAAGAAACACATACCAGCCAGCACAAGGGAGGTAACCCCATGGCCCAGCAGCATACCATTCAGGTGATCGCCCATATCCGCAGCGACTTCCACACCAAGTTCGGCATTCCCCGGCAGAGCGGCCTGGTTGACGCCCTGCGGGCCACCGTGGTCTTTGAGCCGGAGTACCGCAATCCAGACGCCCTGCGGGGGCTGGAGGGGTTCAGCCACATCTGGCTGATCTGGCAGTTCTCCCAGGCGGTGCGGGACGGCTGGTCCCCCACGGTGCGGCCCCCGCGCCTGGGGGGCAACACCCGCATGGGGGTGTTCGCCACCCGCTCCCCCTTCCGGCCCA
>ENA-UOIV01002965-UOIV01002965.1-human-gut-metagenome-genome-assembly--contig:-C59-NODE-2965-length-10551-cov-4.610614_pt1 | contig 10551 bp, 9 predicted proteins | sample MGYA00242333_ERZ723880 | MGnify/ENA metagenome assembly ERZ723880 | reverse complement strand
ATGAACCACGCAGTGCCGAACCCGTAACAGATGAGCAGCCCCGCCAGCATTGCGGCCCCGATCACAGGCAGCTTGCCCGAACGTTTGACGGCCAGCGCTGTGGCCAGAGCAATGAAAATATATCCGATCACATAACCGCCCGTCTTGCCCAAAAGCACCGCAGGGCCGCCCATAAAACCCGCGAACACGGGGATTCCCACCGCGCCCAGAAGCATGTATACCCCCATGGAGGCCGCGGCCCATGCAGGCTCAAGCAGCATGCCCGCCAAAAACGCGCCGAACACCGCAAGGTTGAACGGCACCGGGCCGATGGGAAGCTGGATCTGCGCCAGCACAGCGGTAAGCGCCGCAAACAGCGCGGTCAAAACAAGGTCCTTTGTCGCAATTTTCCGTTTCATGTCATTCCCTCTTTTTCCGCAATACCGCGCGGCGGGCACAAGGCATGTGCCGGCCGCGGAACGGCAGTTTCATTTTTCACCGTGCCGCTGCGGCCCGGCTTTATTGAAACCGGATGCTGACTTCCCCGAACGAAAGCTCCTCCTGCCCGCCGCCGGGCAGACGCACCAGCAGATGCCCGTCGTCGGTGATGGCAAGGGCATGGGCCGGCCGGCGTTCGCCGTTTTGAATGACGTCCACGTCCCGGCCGGGCACCAGGTTGCGCGCGCGGTATTCCGCCATGAAAGACGTATCCGGCAGCGCGGTGCAAAGGGCCAGAAGCTCATCCGCAATGGCCGCAGCAATGCGGCAGCGCCCCACGTGCTCACCGGGGGTGAAAATGGACGCAGCGATCTCTGCCAGTTCCTCCCGCCAGCCGCCCTCCGGCGGAAGCAGATTCAGCCCGATGCCCACCACCAGATAGTCTACGCCGCCGGTTTCCACGTCCGCCGCCGCCTCCGTCAGGATGCCGCAGCACTTTTTGCCCCGGTAAAACAGGTCGTTCACCCACTTGATGTCCAGCCGCTTGCCCGCCGCGCGCTCCACGGCACGGCACACCGCCACCGCCGCGGCGCTGGTGACAAGCACCGCGCTCTGCATGGGCAGCGCACTGCGCAGCACCATTGAGAGGTAGAGCCCCGTGCCCGGCGGCGACGCAAAGCTGCGCCCCCTCCGCCCGCGGCCCGCGGTCTGGGAATCCGCCACCACCAGCGTGCCGTGCGGCGCGCCCGCGGCAGCCATCTGCTTTGCCGTGAGATTGGTGGATTCCAGCTCCTGTGCCACCACGAGGTTGAGCGATTTGTTCCGCAAAAACAGCCGCACGCCCTGCTCGGACAGCACCTCGCTGTCCGTATCCAGCGTATAGCCTCTGTTCTGCGCGGCGGCGATGGCATGCCCGGCCTTTTGCAGATCCTTGATGGCTTTCCATACCGCCGTACGGGAAACGCCCAGCTCTTCCGCCAGCACCTCGCCGGAGAGCGGCGTGCCGCGGTTCTCCTCCAGCAGCGCCAAAATTCGTTCTTTGGTTGTCATTGTCCGGTACACTTCTTTCTGCAGAAAAGGTGTCTGGATTTATTATAAACGAAAAAAACGCATTGTCAACTCATTTTTAATTCTAAGTTGACAATGCATCTGATTCCTTATTCTCCTGCTTCTCCCCGTCCACAGGCCGCAGCGCACCGTATGCAAGCCACAGCAAAAAAACCGCTCCTGCAAACAGCAGGGTCACTTGTAGCTGAAACGCGCCCATTGAAACCCAAACGCGCCGCAGCAGCGCCAGCGGATGCAATATATCCCAGCTGTTCAGCCGCAAAAAACGCCCGATGTACATTCCGAAGCCGCACAGCAACAGCACCGTCCCGCCACAGGCCCATACCGCGGGCCGCGGCCAATGGGCGCAGCAATATACACCGAATACGCGCATGGCCTCCAGGCCCAGCAGCACCGCCAGCACGGCGCCCGTGCCCAGCAGAAGCGTCAGCAGCCAGTCGGACACGTTTTCGCTGTGGCGCACCGTCCAATCCGCCGCGTTTACCCACTCCATCTTTTGCGGTGTATGGATCAGATCCGTGAGCATGTAAAATGTGTTAGGCAAAAACAGCAGCCACAGCACAGCGAGCGCCGCACGTCCCGCCCAAAGGCGGCAGCGCCCGGCAGCGCAGGCAAAACACAGCGGCAGCAGCGCCAACAGCATATTCCACGCCAGCCCCAGTGCCAAAAGACCGCCTGTTCGCCAAACGTGGGCCGCACAGGCGGCCCAGTACAGTCCCACGGCGGCGCCCCATCGAAGTACGCATCTTTTCCGCGCCATGCGTGTCCCTTCCCGTTCCTGCTCTTGCAGCTTTGTACCGCAAAGCCATAAAACGTCTATGCGGACCGCCCGGCCCACACACCCTAAAGGCTGTTTCTATTTTATCATATGCCTGTGCACCGGACAAGCAGAACGTTTTTCAATTCGAGGCCGTACACGCGGCCGTCCCCTTTAATCCACCTCCCAGGTCTTGCCTATGGCTGTCAGTTCTGTGCGTTCAAAATATGCGCGGGCCTCCCGCAGGACAGTCTGCGCCTGCGGTGTATGGTAGTGCGTCAACAGCAGGCGCTTTGCTCCGTTTTCCGCCCCCCGCCGTCCCGCCGGGGCGGCGCGCAGGTGATGTCCCTCTTCCGCACACGGCCCTTCCGTCAGCGTCGCCTCGCACAAAAACAGGTCCGCGCCCGCGGCGACGCGCGCAAGCTGCGGACACACACCCGCGTCGCCCGAATAGGCCAGCGTCCTTCCCTCCACCTTCAACCGAACGCCATAGGATTCGACCAGATGCACCGTGCCGATAAACTCCAGCGCCACGTCTCCCATCCGGAACCGCAGCCCGTCCTCAATAACATGCGGCTCAAACACATCGTTGGTGCACAGCTCGGCCCGTGCCCACGCCGGAAGGCGCGGCGTGAGCAGAGGTATCCTGGGGATGGCCTCGCCGCAGGCCCGCCGGGACTCGAGCTGATATTTCGCGCAGAACAGGTCTCCGAAATGATCAAAATGCAGATGGCTGATGGCGATCAGGTCAAGCGCGGCGAGATCGACGTCTTTCTGCAGCTTGGCAAGGCTCCCGTTCCCCATATCGAGCAATATCCTTCTGCCGTCCGCCTCGATCAAAAAACAGGAGCAAGCGCCGTCCGCCTCCGGGCAGGTGGCGTTATTTCCATATACGGTCATACGCATGCGTAGCCTCTCCTTTCATATATCCACGTAGGTAACTTCTTCCAGTGCCGCCAATTGCGCGCCCAGGCGCTCCTGCGCAAGGCCGGGCGGCAGCCGCACAAAAAGCTCGTAATGCACGCCGCTGCGCTTGTGGCTCGCCTCCAGGTTTATCACCTGCACCTGCATCTCATCCAGGGCCGCCAGCGCCTGCCGCAGACCGGACGGGCCCGGCTGCGTGCGCAGGCACACAGCCGGACATCCGGGCGCGCGCGTCCAGCGGTAATCCCGGTGCAGCATCAGCTGCGTAAGAACGACGAGCGCCGTGGAAAAAAGAGACACCGCGTAAAGCCCGCAGCCCACCGCCATCCCGATGCCTGCCGTCGTCCAGATGCCCGCAGCCGTTGTAAGGCCGGTAAGCGTCCTGTGCCGCATGAATATCATTCCCGCGCCCAGAAAGCCGACCCCGCTCACGATCTGGGCCGCAATACGCGTGGGATCTGCCTTGATGCCCTCGGCAAACAGTGCAAGGTCAAAAAAACCGTATTTGGAAACGATGGTGATAAGCGCCGCGCCCAACGCTACGATCAGATGCGTGCGCACGCCCGCTTCTTTCAGGCGGGCTTTGCGCTCAAAGCCGATCACAAGCCCGCACAGCGCGGCCAGAAAAATACGCAGCAGGCATTCCCAAAAAAGTGTCGCAGGCATATTTCCGGTAAAAGACAATCCATTCAGCTCCTCTCACAGACGAAAAGGCTCCCGTTGCCCGGCACATGCCGGAAATGGGAGCCTTGTATATCTTCCCGCCGCCGGAACGAGTACAGATGAACCATTCTCACCGGTCGAACAGAACGCCGCATATCTGTCCCGGCTGCAAAGCCAGCAGCAGAGCATCCCCGTCCCGCCGCACACCGGGCGCATCCCCGTCCGGGGCTTTCACTGTACAGGCTCCGTCCGCAGCCGTGCCGTGCACCGTCAGCATGCAGGGCGCGCCGGTGTCATTGGCCGCCAGCACCATTCCGCGCCCGTCCGCAAGCTGCCAGCAGGCCGCATAGCAGAAGTCCGGCACAGGCGCCAGCCAGGCGTCGTCCAAAAAGCGCGCTTCCTTGAGCAGCGGCTGCAGTTCCCTGCGGAACCGCGCCATCTTCCTGCCATAGATATGATATTCGCCGTCCTGCGGACGCATGCGGGTGGTAATGCCCATCCACAGCACGCTGCCCAATGTAACGGCACGGTGCATATCGCGGTAGAACCACAGGCGCTGGTCGCGATCTTCCGTCTCCCAGCCGCGGGGGTTCACCATATTCACCTGCACGAATTCCGGGAACGTATATTTGAACACATTGTAATATTCATCATATTCCGCGCCGTTCCAGGTCAGGTTGCCCCAGGTATAGCTGCCATAGATATCGCCGCAGTTCTCTGTCATGATATACGCATTGGGGTTGTGCTTTCGCAGACGGCGCAGCAGCTCGCGCAGCACATACACATAGCCGTTGTTGAATTCACCGATATTTTCGTGGCTGTGTTCCGCACAGTAGCATGCGAAAGGCTCTGCAGAAGCCAGCTGGTCCAGGTAAATGCCGTCACAGCCGTAGGCTTTGACGCAGAATTCCGCGGTGTCCAGCAGGTAATCCCGCCAGAGTGTGTCGGACGGGCAGTTCACCGTGAAATGCTCCGGCCCGTAGGTCTCGCGGTACGGCTCGCCCTTTTCGTTGCGGACGGCCATTTTTTCGCCCACGGTCTTGTGGAAATCCGACTTCACGTCAAAAATCCGCGCGTTGATGTACAGCGTGGAAAACCCGCCGTGCTCCCGCACGTATTCCAGCCCGCGCCGGAATTCCATCGCGCTTCCCAGCTCCATGTCCGGATAATATTCCGGGTAGAACGAGTCGAAGCCCGTACGGTTCCAGCTTGCCAGAAACATGTGGCGCACGCCCCAGGCCGCGCCTTCTTCGTACATCTGCGGGATGTCGCGGAACGTATGCTCGATATTGCCTGTGCGCTTGAAATTGTAGCATTGGTTGAGCGCGCATTCGTCCGCCAAAAACGCCGGATTATGGTCGAAATCCAAATAGGGCGCGATATACGCGCGGTAAAGCTGCGCGCCGTAATGCCAGTCCTTCGTGGTGACGGCCAGAATATATTCCCCTGTTTCATAGCTTTCCCCGGGACGGACGCGGTAATGCTTGCGGAAGCCAAAGGCCATCCACGGATCTTCGGCGCTTCCGCTTGTTTCGGCTATGACGCCCGTCACGGGGAAGCGCGCGTCATGGCTGCCGATGTACAGGCCGTTTTCGGCGTCGTAATAGTACATCCAGCTCATGGACGCAAGGCCGCAGTAGTTGATCTCGCGGCGGTAGATGTCCCCGAACGCAACGCTGCTGGCGCGCCAGAAATCTTTTTTATTCACACCGTAGCCCATTACCGGGTTGCGCGTGCGCTCGCCCGCGTGATGCGGGTAGATGATGGCGTCATCGGCGTAGTCCTCGCCCAGATAGACGCCGCCGATGTGCGGCATCAGTACCTCCACAACATCCGCCGCACTGTGGTTCTCCATCCGGGCACGGATGCACAGACGGTCGTTTTCCGCCGTACAGCGCACAGTCATACCAATGGGCAGACCGCCGAACTCCGTATAGGATATCTCCAGAAAGCCTGCTCCTGCACTCATCCCCGGTACGCCGGGCAGCAGCTTTTTCTTTTCTCCGTCCGCCAGCGCGTACAGCTCCACCAGAGGGCCGCGGGGCGCGGCTTTGATATAATCGTCCCCTGTCGCAAGGTTTACAAGGCTGACGAAATTGTTTGCCTCCGGCGCAAACCGGGCGCGGAAAGCGTTTGTTTTCAGTTCCATGACAGGCCCCTCAAAAACCGTATTTTTCATAATTTTCCAACGCCTCGCCGTTGATGCGCGCCGCGTCCGGCATATGGTTCGAGATATACACACTGGGCTTAAGGCCCTTTTCCAGCAGTTTCTCCACCACCGTGCTCTGCACCGCCCACATCAGGTAGCTGGCGCTGATGCCGCTGGCCGGGCAGATGCGCTGGCCCAGCGCCGGCACATCCACCAGCGTGTCGCCGTAATTGGTGCAGTTGTCCAGACAGTAGGTGCATGCCTCAAACAGGCGCTTGCCGCTGGGGTGCTTGCCGGTAAGATGCCCCGAATATTCCACCGATGTGACAGCCACGGTCGCGCAGCCCATTTCATTCGCCTTCAGCGCCAGATCCACGGGAAAATACTGGTAACCGGAAACGGAGCCGATCATAATAACGTCGTCCGGCAGCACGTTAGCACGGCCCAGCACGTAATCGGCAAAGCCGGGAATGGTGTCGTAGCCCACGAGGCCCCGCGCAGGCGCGGGCCGGTGCCGCACCGGGTTCTGTATCTCGCAGGTGATGCGGATGGGCTTTACCGCCATCATACCGCCTGTTCGGCCCACGCCCTCAAACATCAGCATATGGCCGGTGTCCATAATATGCCACGCGCCGCCGCGGGCAAGGCGCTCCGCGATCTCTGCCGAAGCCTCCAGCACGGCCTCCCGCTGGGTCTGCTCCACCTTTTCCAGAACGCCCTTCATTGCACCGAAATATTCATCCATCAACATGTGCTTCACCCATCTTTTCTTTCATCAGATTTTCCGCGACGCCGGGTGCCGTGATATCCACGCCCGCGCTCTCGCTCAACACACAAAGCGCCGCGCCCACCACCGGGCTGTACTTTGCCGGCTGGTATACGCACTGGGGCACCAGATGTTCCAGCGCCCGGCGGAAGCGTCCGGTGAACAGCTCTCCCATGCGCGCCACGCCGCCCGTGAGCGCCACAGGCAGGCCGTCCGCGTCCAGCTGCCCGGCCACCGTCGCAGCCAGGCGCGCCAGCGCACAGGCCGCTTCATCCAGCACCGCGCATGCATTTGCATCCCCCTCCCGGGCCGACCGTTCCACAGCATAGCTCAGCCGCGCCACATGCCTGCGCGTAAAATCGGGCCGGTATGCCGCGTCGCGAATGGACAGAACATCCGGCAGGCCCAGCATTTCCAGCACGTTTTTTTCCAGAAGCGTGCCGGTCACATGCGTGTCGTGCAGCAGCGCCAGACGCGACAGGCACAAAACGCCTATATGATATCCGCTGCCTTCGTCGCTGAACAGCGGGCCCCAGCCGCCCGCTGTGGCCGTGCGTCCCGCTTTGTCCCGCCCGGTGGCAAAAGAGCCTGTACCGCTGAGCACGGCGATGCCGCAGGGCGCGCCCAGCGCCGCATAAAAAGCGTTCTTTTCATCGCCCAGCTGCCGGACGTTCCCGCTCCCCAAAAGAGTCTCCAGTTCCGGCAGCGCGGGCCGGAAGCCGGGGATGAACAACACGAATTCCCGCACCTGCGCGGGCGCGGCCCCCGCCTGCGCCAGACATTCCATAACGCCCGCATAGACGGTATGCGCCGCTTCGGCCGGAGGCACAAAATTTGCGTTCGCGCCTGCGCCCTGCGCGCGGCCCCGCACACGTCCTGTTTTTTCAAACAGCAGGAAATCCGTCTTTGTTCCCCCGCCGTCGCACACCAGATACAAACCGTTCACCTCATCCTCAGCACAGCGCTTTGATACGGCCCTGATACGCCGCCACCGCGCTGGTATTGTATTCGTCGCCGCCGGGCAGATTGGCGCTGCACAGGACCGGCGGCATCCGTCCCTGCGCAAGATACAGGTTTTCGATCTTCAGTACGATGCGCTGCGCGATGAACAGGCTTCCGAAGGTGGACGCGCCGCCTGTGATCTGCTGGGTGCCGGGGATCGTGAGCAAACCGTCGCCTCTGGGCGCATGGTTGTCGATGACGATATCGCTCACTTCATACAGGCGCTTTCCCTCCGGCGCGCGGGAGGCAAGCGTGCGGGATATTTTCTTCGAGGTAACGCACACCACCGTCAGCCCCCGTTCCTTTGCGTACAAAGCCGCTTCCACCGGCACCGTGTTGATGCCCGTATTGGAGGAAATGAGGATCGTGTCGCCCGCGCGCAGCCCCGCCTTGCCCAGCACCTCGGCCGCTTTGCCGGGCATGCGCTCCATATGTGTGCTGGTGATCGCACCGGTATGAAGCATCAGCTCGTCCGAGAGGATGGGATTCACCGGTACGAGCCCTCCGCTGCGGTAGAACATCTCCTCCACGATCATGTGGGAATGGCCCGTGGAAAACACGTGCAGCAGGCCGCCGCCGTCTATGGACGCATACGCCGCGCGGGCGGCTGCGTCCATGGCCGCGCCTTCCTCCTGCTCGATCTGTGCCAGCATCGTATATATTTTATCCAAATATGTATCGTCCGGCAATTGTTTTGCGGTCATCCTTGACCTTCCTTCCTGAAAAAGGGCGGCGGAAACCGCCGCCCTTTCCCCCATTGCTTTATTTGCTCAAAATCGGAGCCGCCTGTTCATCCACGCGCTGTGCAAACTCCTCCGGCGAGACGGCGCCGGCCCACAGGGACTCGCATTCCTTCTGGAACATATTCTGGAACTCCGAGCCGTTCAGGTTCGTGGGATACGGCACGGCCGTCTCCAGGGCCTGTACGAAATACTTGTTGTACGGCGTTTTCGCCTCGAATTCCGTGGTATCCACCATCGTGGAGGCAGGCAGGCCGTAGTTCATATCCAAAGCGATCTGCTGGCCCTCCTTGCCGGAGAGGAACTCCACCACGCGCCAGGAAAGCTCGGGATTCTTGGCGGTCTTGGGAATGACCCAGGTGTTCACAAACGAGGACGTTTTGCTGACGCCGTCCATATAGGGCATGGGCAGCACGGTATACCCGGTGCCGTTTGCGTCAAACGTAGAGGCGGTGGAAAGCGCGCCGATCTGCATGGCCACCTTATTGGCCATAAAGGGGGCAAACTCGCTGTCGCCGAACTGCGCGGCCTGCGTGGCCGACGGACACACCTTGTAGGTATTGTACAGGTCATACATGAACTGAACGGCCTTCTGGGTGTTTTCGTCGGTGGAAAGCACGCTCGCCTTGCCGTCCTCACTGTACAGCTCACCGCCGAACGCCGCGATCATGGCGAAGGTCTGGTCGGTATAATTTTTCCAGTAATAACCCCACTGGGCGTCCGCGCCGCTGCCCTTGGTGAGCTGCTTAGCGATCTCGACGAACTCGTCCATCGTCCAGGTATCGGCCGGGATCTCGATGCCAGCGTCTTCAAACATCTTGGTATTGAGATACATGACCTTCGGGGTAACGTCGCGGGCCGCGGCATACATGGTGCCGTTCACGGTCAGGGCGTCCTTCACCACGGGGTACAGAGCGTCCTTATACTCCTGGCTGGCCAAATCGTCCAGCGGAAGCAGCATACCGTTCAGCGCATAGCGGGGCACCTGGTCCATGGCCAGCATCATCACGTCGGGGATCTCGCCGCCGGCCAGCTTTGTGACCATTGTATCGGCGTATTTGCTGGGAATGGTAACGAATTCCAGCTTGATATCCGGATTCGCCGCTTCAAAATCCTGCTGCATCTTCTGCAAATGTTCAAACTTCGTCACGTCCCACCAGGTATAGACCTTCAGTGTGGTGGGGTCGGCCGGGGCCGCGGGCTCGGAGCCGGAAGCCGGAGCGCTGCCGGACGCAGCGGGCGCCGAGGACGGCGCACCGCCGCAGGCGGCCAGCGAAAACACAAACGCCAGTGCAAGAACAAGTGACAGAACTTTGCTAATTGACTTTTTCATGTTGATCCTCCATTGTATGATTTGATATGTCACGGCGCGGCGCGCCGTTCATTCCGAAAAGAGACATCATTTACCGCCAAAGCCCGAATTCATGGTAGAGGCCATGAACTGCTTTTGGAAGATGAGGAACACAATGACGATGGGCACGATGCTGAGGGACGCGCCCGCCAGAAGCACGGCCCAGTTGGGTTCCCACTCCTTCAGGTATTTCAGGCCCACGGTCAGCGTCAGCTTGTCGTAGTCGTTGATCACCAGCATCGGCCACAGGAACGCGTTCCACACACTGCGGAACGACAGGATGGCCGTCGTGGCAATGGCCGGCTTCGCATTTGGCAGCACGATGCGGAAAAACACGCCCAGCCGCGTACAGCCGTCGATGATGGCGGCGTTTTCCAAATCCTTGGGAATGCTGAGGAAAAACTGGCGGAAGACAAAAATGTTGACCGCAGTGGCGCCCGTGAACATATTCGTCAGGAACAGCGCCGCATATGTATTGATGAGCTTCATATCCACAACGATCTTATAGTTGGGGATGAGGGTGACGTGGCTGGGGATCATCATCGTGGCGATGAACGCAAGAAACAAAATGTTCCTGCCGCGGAACTCCAGCCGCGTGAGCGCATATGCCGTGAGAGAGGCGACCGCGATCATACAAAGAGGCATCGCGACGGACAAAAACACCGAATTGACCGTAAACTTATCAAAAGGCAGCACCTGGAACAGGCGCTCGTA
>ENA-UOIV01002963-UOIV01002963.1-human-gut-metagenome-genome-assembly--contig:-C59-NODE-2963-length-10555-cov-4.827905_pt1 | contig 10555 bp, 10 predicted proteins | sample MGYA00242333_ERZ723880 | MGnify/ENA metagenome assembly ERZ723880 | reverse complement strand
TTGGTAATCTTTAGTTGTCTCATTCTTTAAAAACAGATTTGGAGTGCAAAGTTACAACAAATAATTTGTTAACTTATTATCTTAACGTAACTTTTTCACCATTATTATTAACTATGAAACAAAAAAGAACACCGACAAGTTGTCTGTCGGCATTCTTTTTCTTATTCATTAGCTAATATTACAATCTTCTTACCTTAAATTAATTATAAACTACCCCATTTATTCCTGAGTCAGATCAACGGCGTAGTTGGCACGTTTTCCAGAGGGGAACATTCCGGTGAGGAACAATACCTGATCCGGTGACTTAGTAGCTGCCTTGAGCACTTCTTCCAGATCACTGACTTTACGTATTTGCTCGCCATTAGCTTTCAAGATAATGAAGCCTTTACGGACACCCGCATCCTTCATTTTTCCATTGGTAACTCCTGTCACTTCGACACCATATCCTAACTTGAGTTGTTTCTTCAAATCAGCAGGAATCTCCCTGAAAGCTGCACCCAGAATTTCCATTCCGGCATTCTTTACTACTTTGGTAGTTCCCTGTTCATTCTTCAATGTCACCTCTACATTCTTCTCTTTCTTATCGCGAATCAACTTCACAGTCACCTTGTCACCCGGACGATGCTTAGCAAGTGCTTCCTGCAAATCAGCAAAGTTATGTACTTTCTTTCCATCAATACCGATAATAACATCGTCTACCTTGATATCGGCACCGGCAGCAGAACCACCGTCAACAATTTCACGAACCCAAACACCATCTACCACACCGAATTCTTTTGCTTTATCACGAAGTGTAGTACCTGATTTATCGATAGGCTGCTGGTCTTCCATAATACTGGTTCCCAAAGAAGCCCCTGCGATACCTAACATTGCACGCTGTACAGTACCGTATTCTTTCAAGTCGGCAACCACTTTCTTCATAATGCTGGTCGGGATAGCAAATCCATACCCGGCATATGCACCTGTAGGAGATGACAACACAGAGTTGATTCCAACCAATTCACCTTTAGCATTAACCAACGCACCACCACTGTTACCTTGGTTGATCGCAGCATCCGTCTGGATGAACGATTCGATACCACCGTTGTAAACACCCAATGTACGGGCCTTTGCACTTACGATACCGGCAGTTACAGTAGAATTCAGATTAAACGGGTTACCTACTGCAAGTACCCACTCTCCTACTTTCAACGCTTCAGAATCACCAACCGGAATGGTAGGCAGATCATCATCCGATTCTATTTTCACCAATGCAAGGTCAGTACTCGGGTCTGTACCGATGATACGTCCTTTAAATTCACGGTTATCATTCAACTTCACAGCTATTTCGTCAGCTCCGTCAATTACGTGATTGTTCGTTACGATGTATCCATCTTTAGAGATAATGACCCCCGAACCGAAACCTACACGTTCCGGAGTTTGTACTCTACGCTGTCCGCCACGTCCATCACCGAAAAAGAAATCAAAAATATCGGGAGGTGTCTGAACGGTCTGCGTCTTTGAAGTCTGAGTTGATTTTATATGGACTACAGCATGAAGCGAATTTTCAGCCGCTTGTGTCAAATCTACCGGTTGTGCATCGATTGCATCAAAAGCAGCCAATTTTACATTAGGGTTCTGCTGGAACACCTCATTAAATGCTATCTGCTTATCGGTATCCTGCCCCTGCATCATTTTGTAGGTAGTTATGCCTGCAACTCCTGAACTCAGCAGAACGATAGCCCCTACTCCTAAAATGTTTCTTGTTGTCTGTTTCATACTATTCTTTTTATTCTTTAAAATGTTAATATTCCGTTTTGTTTTAACTTTATGACGTTAAAATAACGACAAAAATCATTCACTTATTCCACTTGTCACTCTTTTTTGTCCTCTTTTAACAGAGAATATTTACTGATTAACAGCGGTTAACGGCATGAACTGACAAATTTACATTCATTACATGACAACCCTTTTAACATGCATTTCCTACACAGGGGAATATGCCAAATATGGCAGTATGTCACCCATAATATACTTTTGGATTATTCCACCATACCTTTATCTATACCGAATCTTTCATCCGTCTGACATTTACCGGCAGGTTCTACATGTACCAGAATATCATAAACGTTATCGATCGAACCTTTAATGCTCTTCTCTACAGAATCAGCAATCTCATGCGCCTGCGTTATGGTTATTTGGGGATCGACTTCTATATCGAGTGTGATCAGATATAAATTCCCTATCATTCTCGATCGGACACGATGGGGATTGCCTGCACCGGGTACTTGCTCTACAGCTTTGAATATCTTATTATATACATTGACATCCTTAACGCCATCCATCAATTCTACATTGGAATCTATAAAGATGTTCACTGAAGACTTTATAATGAACAGACTGATTATCGATCCGGTGATTGAATCGAGTATAGGCAGTTTAAATATAAAAGTAAAGATCAACCCCAGTAATACTCCGGATGAGATGACCACATCATTACGCATATTGACTGCATTTGCCGTAAGTAAGGAACTGTTGATCTTCTTTCCTTGTTTATATTGATAAGATGCCAGCAACAACTTGCCGGCAATAGAAAACAAGGTGACATATATGGCAATGGGAGAAGGAATTTCTTTAGTTTCATTTGAGAAAATACTCCCAATTGCAGACAACAACATTTGTACACCGGCATAAAAGATCACAAGTGACAATATCTTAGTTGCAATACCCTCGGCCTTTTCATAACCGAACACATACTTCTTGGAAGGTGGCCGGCTGATAACACGCGCCGTAAAAATCATAACGATGGAAATAACCACATCCGTTGCCGAATCAATACCATCACCGAGTACAGCCAAACTACCGGCCCACAGACCAATTACAATTTTCGACGCAGAAAGTACCGCATTACCAATCGTACTTATCCACGAAGTTTTTATTAATATTTTCTCTCGTGACATTTTAAATAATTAAATAATGTGCCAATGTGCCAATTTAAGAATGAAAAAAAGAAAGAAAGAAACATTCAGACAATTAATAGATTAACATGAATTCGATATAACTTTTATCTCGTATGGCTTCCCTCTTTCCCTTCAAGTTATGCAGCATTTTCATCTATCGAATGGATGCTAAATTATACCATTTTAATTCTTTCACTCTTTCATTCCTTCATTCTTTAATTTTTCAATTCACCTCTTTCCATAAAGCTTATCAATCAGGTCCTGCCGACCGATACGGCGCAATTCATTTATGATATTCCGGCGTTCCTCCGGTTTATACCAAAAAAAGAACTGTCGCTGTGCCAGCTTTTCTTTTTGCGTTTTAGCACTAAATACCGGCTCCAAAGTATATGGATGAAATCCGGTATACCAAGCTTCCGTTGCTACCGTCATTGGTGTAGGAGTAAAATCCTGTACCTGTTCCAGATGAAAATCCAGACGTTTGGTAATAACCGCCAACTCTGCCATATCTTCTTCCTTACAACCGGGATGGCTGGAAATAAAATAAGGAATAAGCTGCTGGCGCAATCCTTTTTCGCAATTGATCCGATCGAATATCTTCTTAAACTCTCCAAACTGGTTAAATGAAGGCTTACGCATAATAGAGAGAACACGATCACTGGTATGTTCCGGTGCCACTTTCAACCGTCCGCTTACATGCTTTTCAATCAGTTCACGGGTATATTCGGAAGTACTTTGATTGACCGCAGGATCTTTACTCTGATGCAACAACAGGTCATAACGTACCCCGCTACCGATAAATGATTTTTTAATACCCGGCAACGCATCCACCGCATAATAGATATCCAGCAAAGGGCGGTGATCGGTATTCAAATTAGGACAAACTTTAGGATGAATGCATGACGGGCGCTTGCATTTCCGGCAAATATTCTCATCTTTTCCTCCCATTTTGTACATATTGGCCGAAGGACCTCCCAAATCACTGAGATATCCTTTAAAATCGGGCAATTGCATGACCTCTTTTACCTCTTTCAGAATAGATTCCTTACTGCGGCTCACAATAAATTTGCCTTGATGTGCCGATATTGTACAAAAAGCACATCCTCCAAAACATCCGCGATGAATATTCACCGAGAACTTAATCATGTCGTAGGCAGGAATACGCTTCCCTTTATATTTCGGATGCGGCAGACGTGTATACGGTAAATCAAACGAACCATCCAGTTCTTGCTGTGTCATAGGAGGATATGGCGGATTGACGACTACCACACGTTTATCGACCCGTTGCAGTATACGTGAGGCAGCATATTTATTGGACTCTTCTTCGATATGTCGAAAATTACCCGCCTGTTTTTTTTTGTCTTTCAGGCATTCTTCATGAGAATAAAGCTCTATATCTCCTTCCGCACGGATAGATTCCATCTCAGTCGCATTGCACAAATAAGCTGTTTGCAAAATATCTGTCGGTATCTCCACAGAAGATTGCATACGCTTGCAAAGCTCCACAATCGGTTTCTCACCCATACCATAGATAAGTAAGTCCGCACCACTGTCACATAGAATGCTTTTCTGCACCTTATCCTGCCAATAGTCATAATGACTCAACCGACGCAAACTCGCCTCGATTCCACCTAAAACTACCGGGACATCGGGATAGATTTTTTTCAATATCTGACTATATACAATCGAAGGATATTCCGGACGCATATCCGGACGACCGTCCGGAGTGTAGGCATCTTCTCTGCGAAGGCGCTTATTGGCCGTGTATTTATTCACCATTGAATCCATACACCCTGCCGAGATACCGAAAAAAAGACGAGGGCGACCCAACTTCTTAAAATCGCGCAAGTCATCACGCCAATTCGGTTGAGGAACAATAGCTACCCGTAATCCTTGCGCTTCAAGGATACGGCAGATCACTGCCGGTCCGAATGAAGGATGGTCTACATATGCATCTCCACTAAACAGGATAACATCGAGCTCATCCCACCCGCGCAATTCTACTTCTTTTTTTGTAGTGGGTAGCCAATCGGTAAGTCGATATTCTTTCATGCTGCGAAGATACGGATAATTTCGCTATACTAATGCATGGATAAAGCAGAAGATAAACCATCCACATACGGCTACTTTGAGTACAGTGCCCAAAAGAAAACCTATAAAAGCCCCGAATCCGGCTTTCAGTGCATGCCTCGTTTCCTTGCCGCCCAACAACTCTCCTATAAATGCACCGGCAAACGGACCAATAATAACACCCCAAGGCGGAAATAGAAAGAGTCCGGCAAACGTACCGATAATACAACCCCAATTTCCCCAACGGGACAAAATAATCGAGTATCTGAATCACTACGACAAGAAGTAACCAAAAAAAGAGTTGCAACGGCGTAAAAGTGACCTTATCGGTAAGTTGAAGCAGTACTAAAGCCACATAAGCAATAGGCGGCCCCGGCAACATAGGGACAATACAACCGATTAGCCCTACCAACAGGCAAATACTCCCCAAAATAATCAGAAAGATATCCATAAATTATCCGATGCGTTTGATGATAGAAATAAATTCTTCATTCGTCATACCGAAGTCCTGCTCACGATAGTTCACAAAATCCTCCAGATAAGCACTCGCTATACCATCCATGATATCTTTTCCATCAAGACCGAGTTCATCAAGCATAAAACGTATCAATCCCTGATAAGCATGAATGGTTTTTATTCGTTGATCGGCAGCCGGTACAGACATCATCTGGCATTGATGCTCATTACGGGCAATAAGATAAACGGTAGCATAGAATTTATCTACACTACCATATATACTGTTTATTTTTTTAATTGCCTTTCCCGGCAGTTTTTCTAATTTCTGTTGTATTTCACTCATCCTGGAATAGTAAACTGTAAAGTCATCTGCTCACCATCATAAATTTCGCGAAAGCCGATGCCTTGCTCCGACAAATATTCTTTTAAGTCCTGAAATGCATTGGCATTATCCATAATAATCTCCAAAGTATCACCGGATTCGGCACTACACATGGCCTTTATGGCTGGAATCAAGGGACTGTAAGCAGTCGTCCCACGAGTGTCGACAGCAATCATGACTCCTCCTCTTCTGCCTCTTGCGAATTGAACCAGACAAGATATAACTTTATAAGTTGCTGCAAACCGAATGCTTTCATATTGTTGTGATAAATCACATCAATGCAAAGATCGAGCAGGTCCTTACTGTCTTCCTCCTGACTGGCAATAAGTGAACGGATATTGAGCTTGAGTTTATCGAGAACAGCTTCATCGACAATACCGTTACTGTCGATAAGATGACGAAACAACGCATATTTTTCAATTGTTCTCAAATTCTCTTCTGAAACTTCCATAGTGCGTGTACCACTGGGATTTGCTTGTATGGTATACATAATCTTTTTATTTTAAAGTTAATGATAGCGACAAAGATAGAATTTTTTAGTGATTAATGGTAAATGATGAATAATTAATTGCTAACCCGTTTATGAATCATTCATCATTTAACATTCGCCATCTTCCATTAAGAGTCTATTTGAATTTTCCTCTTAAAAGGATTTATCATCAAAAAAGTTTAGCACTGCCGCCATAATTGCGGCCCGATCAGCTTCCGACTCTATACTTTCAAAAGGAAATCCCATTACAAACGTACGGTAATCTCCACGATAAGCAATACCGGCACTCTGCTTTCCCGGATGATAGGTAAATACGGAAAAAGCTGGAGCTACAGGGACGATACAGTCCGGTGCAGTTACCGCATACATTTTCTCGTTAGGCAAACGGGGAATCGAAACAGTACGCCCCAATCCATCGATCTGTCCGGAACGATTATCCCGAAGCGATTCCTGATAACCATATTTTAATACTTTCTCGGTAAATTCCCGATTCCCTTGCGAAGTGCTCATGTCACTTCCCACATAAGAACCACTGACTAATATATTCCCTCCCGACTGACAATAGGCAGTGATGATCCGTTGCATAGCCGAAGAAAAAGTCTTGTAATAAGCCCGGTCGGTCGTATTCTCCTTTTCCAGCCCCAAGATGTAATCCACAATCGGGTACTCTTCCAATTGTACTCTTTCGTTTTCTACCGCCTCATCGCTACACGATACAAAACTATATCGTCCCGTCGCCTGAATCGCCTTTCCATGAATAAATGAATAATCGAAAGTATTTCCGATGATTTTCATACCTTCCAACTCACTGCCGCTATCTCCCAGACTCCCCTTTCCTTCCTTACCGGCTTGCTTACGGTCAAAACCGGTCTGCGGACCACAAAGAGAAATATTGTATAAATAAGGAACTCCCGGATCTTGCTCCAAATCGAAGCCGGCAGTGGTAGAAGTATTGATAACGGCAGGTCCGCTTAAGCGATCGAAACCATTAACAATAAGAACTTTTCCTTTTTCGTTCTTTGCTTTATAAGCCGATAAAATCTCAGAAGGGAAACTTTCACCACCACGGTTCACTGCCGTAACTTTGAACGAATATACAAGTCCCGGCTCTATTTTGACCACATGCGACGGTTTATTTACCAATACTCCATTATCAAAACCACCATAACCGACACGGGTATATACCATATACTCTCGCGGGGTAGCCGTTGGCTCAAGAGGATCATTTTCTCCCTGCCAGGATAGTTCCAGTGTATTCTTTTTCTTCCCGAAGCGGATCGCAAAATTACTCACTGGAAGCGGTTGCACAACAGACTCTTTCCCATGTTGACTATTTATGAAACGGAGTACCCCCTTATAAATAGCACGCCCTACCGTAAACTTAAAATTAGGATCATGTCCCAACTGCATATCGGCAAAATTCTGATGTGACAACAATTCTATAATGGTGGAAGGAACAGAAGGTAAACGCGTTTCACTATAATTCCGGTTCCACATGCTACGGCGTGTCCAGGGGATATTGTAGGCAGCACGAATATCATTCTGTATTTGAGTCAGCAAAATATCCGACAAGTCGCGTGAAGCATAACGGTCTATCCCCGTATTCAACTGCCCGTTATTGAAATCCGTCGTATATATCCCCAGCGAACCGATTATTTCGTCCGTCCTGCTATGCCCTGCATCGCTATGCAAAGCAACTGCCATCTCCAACGGTACTCCCAATCCTTTCTCTTTGGGATTAAACACCGACCCTCCGGACAAATAATTCAATGCATTAGAACGTACATTGATGTCGTCGGTATAATCATTTTCTCCTTTCTTGCCGGCATATACCTCGTAAGGCATACCACCCCATTGTGCTGAGTAACGTGCTCCCTCCAGATAACGCGGCAATCCACTGACATTACCACCTCTCGAAATATTACCCATACCACCGCCAAAACGTACTGCATCTGCACATACTACCCCGTCCTCCTTACTCTCATTGCTGAGAACCACCATGCCATAATCGTTATTACCCTTATCAAATTCAAAAGTACCTAAGTAGACCCAAGTCCCCCCACCTATTTGCTGGTTAACCTTAAATTCGGTAACTCCCCCCTTGTGAAAAACAAGATATTTAGCATCGCTCACACTATTGGGCAATGTCTGATAAGAAACATATACAGCATAATTACCACTCTCCGGAATAGTAGGGATCCACTCCGCAAAAGCCTTATTCTTTTTCTTTTCGGTACGGGCATAACGGGCAGTACCGTCCAAAAACGGATTCTCCCCATCTCTATAAACACGTTTCGTCCGGGCAAAACCTCTTTTAGCGGCTACTTCCCAACGAGCTTTACGACTTTTCACTTCCAGATAGACAGACCCGTCTTTCGTGTCATTATCAACAATCACTTCATTCTTCTGCGTATCACGCTCACGCGGAGTAAATACATTGGCGCCTGCATTCTCAAGCATCGGAATGACATAAGGAAGAATAAAGGACTGGGTAAATAAGTCCTCAGTAGTACAGAAAAGCCGGGGACGCTGCCATCCCCACTCTCCTTTATCGTTTTTAAAGTACTGTCCATGACTTTGCCACAAAGCGATATGACGATTGTCCAGTCCACGCGAAATTTCATAGGGACGTGACATATTCTTCACCCATGGCGCCCCTTTATAATCAATATTCAAAGAAAGACGTGTCTTATCCTTTTTCTTTTTTCGGTAAACATTAGGAATGAGATCTTCAATCGGTTTACCGTCAGCATAGATCGTGACATCAAAAAAACGTACAGGACCGGGAAGAAGATTTTCCACCTGATTATAAATACTCTCTACTGTTTCCGGGAGAAAAGGCTGGTAGGCAAAACTCTCGGAAGCTTGTATCGTCAGTCGTTTACGGTCAAAATCAATCTCTACACTCTTGAGTGCGGGTCGGTTGATTTTTGCAGAAACAGTGGTATAATTACTGAAGAAATCAGTTAGTCGCTCTTCTACGTTCTTTTCGATGGCCTGCGCAAAGAGCAGGGATGTCCCTGCAATAAGGAACAACAGGAATAGGCATAGTTTTCTCATAAAACTCCAATCATTTACCATTTATCCGCAAAAATAGAGTAAATTCCTCTATTCTGTGTATAATTCACGTAGTTTATCCAAATCCACTTCAAGGTTATCGATCAAGTACCTTTCTATTCCTCCAAATTCTTCGTCTATTACCCGGAATGCAGTTTCCAAATACTCTTTTCTTACGGTAGTCAACGGCTTCAACTCCGGATGCTCCCGAGTGATGAATTCATATTTTTTGGTGATATGTTCTGCAGACAGCATATAATCCTCCGTTACAGTCTCACGATCGACTCCCAAAGCCGACAATAACAATGCGGCAGCGATACCGGTCCGGTCCTTTCCCGCAGAACAATGAAAAAGAAGCGGAGCGTTTTCTTTCTCCGACAGGATACTGAAAAACTCTTTGTATACATCCTGCATATTCCGGATGATATATGCATACACTTCCTCCATAACGGCGCTCAGATTATTTCTATCAAAATGGGTGATACCACTCATATCGCCCGCTTCAATTGATAAGGGTATGTACTTGGACACAGTTTGCGGCAAACGGTCTATGGCGGCGTTTTTCTCTACTTCACTCCTGAAGTCGATAACCGTACGCAATGGCAATAAAGAGAGATAATCTAAATCCATTGCAGTCAGTTTATTCATATCGTCCGAGCGGAAAAGCATTTTCCATTTTACACACTTGCCGTAAACCGTACGATAGCCACCCAAGTCACGCATGTTATAAGCTCCCGCCATAGGAAGCAACCGACAGTAAGTTTCTTCTTTCTTCATATTAGTAGTTTTTTTATTGATAAACAAAAAAAGAGTGAAGAATTCCCGACTCTTCACTCTTCCTTTATGATTCTTTACTAATTGTTATAGCGGAATATACTCCACGAATGCTTCCATTGCCTCATAAGAAGCAAGACCCAGATTATCGTAAAGTGCAGCCGTACCACGGTTACGGTCTTCGCTACGTTGCCAGAACAGACGTTCGTCGTTACCTAAGAACGGTGCGCTCTCCATCTGTGACTGATGTTTCAAAATAGAATTACGTTTAGCACGCAACTCTTCCGGGCTGATAGGCACTGCCATCTCAATATTTTCGATTTCCCACTCTGCCCACGCACCACGGTACATCCAGATACGGCAGTCTTTCAGCCACTTGGCACCTTC
>ENA-UOIV01002962-UOIV01002962.1-human-gut-metagenome-genome-assembly--contig:-C59-NODE-2962-length-10566-cov-5.330891_pt1 | contig 10566 bp, 5 predicted proteins | sample MGYA00242333_ERZ723880 | MGnify/ENA metagenome assembly ERZ723880 | reverse complement strand
TGGTGAAGAATCCGAAATTTGAAGAAGCAATTCTGAATAAAATCGGTTCAAGAATAGATACAGAAGAAATAGAAAAAGAGATTGAAAGACTGGAAAAACAGCACAGGCAGCTGACCGGAGCAAAAGCAAGACTTGGACAGCAGATGGACAGTCTGGATATCATGGATAAATTTTATGAGAAGAAATATCAGGATGGCGTTTTAGGATATGTTCCCGTGTACGAAAAATGGGCATTTTATTGTTATTTTGAAAAGCTGCGAGGCGTTTCAGGAAGAGCAAACTGTTGAAGTCAAAAAGTGGCTGGGAGCGTTATATTTAATTCACTTTGGCAAGGTGATATGACTGTATGGATCAAGGTTGGTTGCAGCTTCTGACTTTTATAGCCGTAATCCTTTAATATCTTTAATGCGTGATAAGATCATATTGCAACTGCAGCTGATAATGCCAGGCAGTGTATCAATGACATTGTGCAGGAAGTACTCCATTTCATCACCTGATGAAGCAACGGCATGTACATGAAGCCTGTCTCTTCCTGTGACACGGTAAATCTGTGAGACTGTATCATTTTTGTACAATATATCTGTCACCTGCGCCAGGTACTCCGGTTTTGTTTCAATTTCAAAATAGCATGATACAGCCCCACTGATTTTTTGCGGATTAATAATTGTTGTATATTCTTCGATTACGCCTCTTTTCTCCAAAGCCTGGATACGGGCTTTTACTGCCACTCTGGAAATACCGGTTTCTTCACCGATATCAGAGTAAGAGATACGTGCGTTTTCTATAAGCAGCCGGATAATCTTCTGATCCAGCTCATCTAAACCGTCCAGGTACATAAGTTCCCTCCTGTAAAATAATATAAAATAATATCCATCTGATAGCAGCTTTTTTCAATATCAAATATCATATCATTTATATTACTAAAAGTAAACAGCAGCTTGACTTATTTGCTGTAACTACATATAATTGTTGCGTAACGAAATCTTAAACTTACATTTTGAAAATACAATCGTGATTTCGGATAAAAAGCAGGAATTGATGGAGGAAAATGAGAATGTCAAAAGATGAATATTTAATCACAGATGCCCCTCTTAAAGCACTGACTGTTTTTGCAATGCCTATGATTCTGGGCAGCTTCTTTCAACAAGTATATAATATGGCTGATTCCATTATCGTAGGTCAGTTTGTGGGATCCTCTGCACTTGCGGCAGTTGGAGCCTGTGCCGCTTTGACCAATGTTTTCATCTGTGTGGCTTTGGGAGCCGGTGTAGGAGCAGGTGTACTTGTGAGCCGCTATTTTGGAGCTCAGAATTATAGCAAAATGAAAACAATTGTGTCAACATCGTTGATCAGTTTTCTGATTCTGAGTATACTTCTGGGGGTTTTTGGCTTTGTTTTTTCTCATTTTATGATGAGTTTATTACAAACACCTGCTGACATACTGGATGAAGCGGTACTGTATCTGCGTGTTTATTTTGTGGGATTTCCCTTTCTGTTTATGTACAATATCCTTTCAACGATGTTCAATTCCATCGGTGAATCGAAGATTCCGCTGGGCCTTTTGATATTTTCTTCTGTTTTGAATATTGTTATGGATCTTTGGATGGTGGCAGGTTTAGGGCTGGGTGTGTTCGGTGCCGCCCTTGCAACTCTCATTGCGCAGGGGATTTCCGCAGTGTTTTCGCTTTTGATTTTCTTTAACCGGATGCGTCGATATAAAAGCCGCTTTAACTGGTTTGACAGGCAGGAGTTACATTCCATGCTTCGTATTGCAGTACCATCGGTTCTTCAGCAATCCACAGTGTCAATTGGTATGATGATCGTACAGGCGGTTGTAAATCCCTTCGGTACACAGGCGCTGGCAGGTTATGCGGCAACCATGAGAGTAGAGAATGTTTTTTCACTGATATTTGTATCCATTGGAAATGCGGTTTCGCCCTATGTTTCCCAGAATCTTGGAGCAAAGAAAATTGAACGTATTAAAAAAGGATATCACGCTGCACTGGTGTTAGATCTGTGTTTCGCAGTCCTTGCTTTCATAGTCATTGAAACACTGCACACCCCAATTTCTTCCTTATTCCTTGGAAAAGATGGAACCGCTCTGGCATATCAGGTGTCCGGGGATTATATGAAATGGCTGGGATATTTCTTTATTTTTATGGGTATTAAGATGGCAACAGATGGAGTTCTTCGTGGACTTGGAATTATGCGGCCGTTTCTCATTGCCAATATGGTAAACCTTGCCATTCGGCTGTCAGTTGCCTTGATTTTTGCACCGCGTTATGGAATTGCATTTGTCTGGCTTGCTGTACCGGCCGGATGGCTTGCGAATTTTCTGATCTCCTATGGGGCACTTAGAAAATCATGGCCGGTTGATGAAGGAGTTTCATTCCGGTAAATTTCTCTTAAGTTTTGATGGGAAGCTGGATTTGTATGTTAAGAGGTATATTTTCGTTACTGTTCACTGGCAATATCCTGCGAAGCGTGTTGCTGTGAACAGTAACATATTTTCTTATAGACATGATATAGTATGAGTGCTATAATAAAAATAATTTTTTATGGCATTTATTGGCAAACCGGTTGAAAAGCCGGGGCGCAAAGCCAGAAGGAGCTAAAGTCAGATTGAAATCTGGCCATGCCAGCCGGTTGCATCATGCCTCAGTAATAAAAAAAGGTAAATGTTAAATGGGCATTATGGAAAAAGTTCCTGTAAAATTTTTTACAAGGAACTTTTTTTTGTCTTCAAGCGGATATTCGCAACCTCCGCAGGGGACTTACCTGATTCGGTTAAATTTGAGGGAAAATAGAGAAGAACAGCAGGAATGGAGAAAAGATGAAAGGAAAAAGAGTGATTGCAGGCATTCTGCTTGTGGGAATTTTAGCAACTGCCCTGGCAGGGTGCAAAAATGCAGATGTTACTAAAAAAGAAAGTGAAAAGCCCGTTATCACCCTGGGCAGTGACAGTTATCCGCCATACAATTATCTGAATGAGGATGGGATTCCCACAGGAATTGATGTGGAACTGGCTACAGAAGCTTTCAGAAGAATGGGTTATCAGGTGGATGTTGTCCAGATTAACTGGGAGAAGAAAAAAGAATTGGTAGAAAGCGGAGAGATTGACTGTATTATGGGCTGTTTTTCCATGGAAGGACGCCTTGACGATTACCGCTGGGCAGGGCCTTACATAGCAAGCCGCCAGGTAGTTGCTGTAAATGAGAGCAGTGATATCTATAAACTAAGTGACCTGGAGGGAAAGAACCTTGCCGTCCAGTCCACAACCAAACCGGAAGGTATCTTTCTGAACCGGACGGATGAGAGAATCCCCAAACTGGGAAATCTGATCAGTCTTGGTCACAGGGAACTGATCTATACCTTTCTGGGAAAAGGATATGTGGATGCAGTGGCCGCACATGAGGAATCTATCGTTCAGTATATGAAGGATTATGATGCAAGCTTCCGTATTCTGGAAGATCCGCTGATGATCGTCGGGATAGGTGTTGCTTTTGCAAAAGATGATGACAGAGGAATCTGTGAGCAGATGGACCAGACGCTGGAAGAAATGCGTCAGGATGGCACATCCCTGAAAATCATTAAAAAATATCTGGATGATCCCCAGAAGTATCTGGAGGTGGATGATCTTGGATATTAGGAGAAGAATAAAAGTAAAACGATTTTGGATATTCGGCATTCTGCTTGGAATCTGTGTGACTGCAGCTTCCCTGTATTACTTTTTTCGGGCAGAGAAAAAGGAAGCAGAGAACAGGATGGTGGAAACTGTAAACTATGTCAAAGTGCAGTGTTCCACCTACACCCATTATAATGAAGCTTCGGAATCTAAAAGTCTCCTCCGCGCCATTGAAAGTGCCAGACAGATGAGTACGAATATCGACATGGAAACAGAAAACGGCGGCCGGCTAAGCCAGGAGTTTCTGAAAGAAAATCTGCAGACCCTCTGGGTGGATGGCATCCTTGTACTGGATGCAGAGGGAAAAACAGTCTGCAAATACAGCATGGATGAGGCTCTGACCAATGAGATCACAGATTATCTGCAAAAAGACATTATCATGGATTTTACCGGATATGAAGAAAGATCTTATTCGGAACGGATTGACCGAGAAGACGGATCACGTATCGACATTGCAGCCTGTGCCAGAAAAGATGCACCAGGTATGGTTGCAATCTATTATTACACATCTTCGGAATTTGTCAGAAACTATACCCTGACAATACAGAATCTCTTAAATGGATATAGTACTCAGAAAGATGGAACGATTATTGTTGCAGACAAGGGAACCATCGTTGCCAGCAACGATGAAAGCCTGCTGGGACAGGATACTGCCGGCAACCAGGTTGTCCAGGCAATGAAAGAGCATACAGACAGTCAGCATATTTTTCATTTAAAAAATGAAGGAACCGGAGGTTACGGAATCATGCTGAAGCAGCGGGATTATTATATTTATACCTATCTTCCGGATACGGAAGTATTCCGTAACCTGCCACTAAGTGTAACAGCTGTCGTTTTTCTTTATTTACTCATATTCGGTATATTCTGCTTCTGGGGTTACAGAGCGGATCTGGCACATCGGAAACAGGAACAGGAAAAAGATGAAAAATATAAAGCAGAACTTCTGAGAGCAGCAAAAAAAGCAGAAGCAGCCAATGAGGCAAAAACCGAGTTTCTACAGCGAATGAGCCATGACATCCGAACACCGATCAATGGAATCTGCGGCATGATCGATGTGGCAGACCATTATGCAGAGGATATGGAGAAACAGACGGAATGCAGGGCAAAGATCAAAGAGGCCTCTCATCTGTTGCTGGAACTGATAAACGAGGTTCTGGACATGAGCAAGCTGGAGTCAGATGAAGTGGTTCTGGAAGAAATCCCATTTAATCTGAACAGTATTTCTGAGGAAATACTGGGTGTGATCGAACATATGGCTGCGGAGCAGAATATCCGGATTATTTGGGAAGAGAAAGAAGTTACACACTGGAATCTTATTGGAAGTCCGGTGCATGTGAAACGGATTCTGATGAATATTTTGTCTAATGCGGTGAAATATAACAAAGAAAACGGATATGTCTATATCAGCTGTCGGGAAATCCCATCGAAACAGACAGCAATGACCACATTGGAATTTGTCTGCAGAGACACCGGAATTGGAATGACAGAGGCATTCCAGAAACGTATTTTTGAACCATTTGCACAGGAACATGCAGGAAGCCGCACAAAATTCGCCGGAACAGGGCTGGGAATGCCAATCACAAAAAAACTGGTGGAGAAAATGGGCGGAACCATTTCCTTTGAAAGTAAAGAAGGCACAGGGACTACATTTGTGATCCGGATTCCATTCCAGATTGATGCAGATATGAAGGTCAGGACTGAAGCTGAAGAAAAAACAGAAACTTCTATCCAGGGGCTCCATGTTCTTCTGGCAGAGGATAATGAGCTGAACATGGAGATTGCAGAATTTGTGCTTCAGAATGAAGGCACTGTAGTGACTAAAGCATGGAACGGACAGGAGGCTGTTGAGATATTCAGAAAAAGCAGACCTGGAGAATTTGATGTTATTCTTATGGATATTATGATGCCTGTCATGAATGGATATGAAGCAGCAAAGATGATCCGCTCTCTGGACAGAGAGGATGCAAAAGTGATACCGATCATTGCCATGACAGCAAACGCGTTCACTGAGGACAAAATGAGAGCAAAGGAGGCAGGAATGGATGAACATATTGCCAAGCCTGTTGATGGGAAATTATTAGTAAAAGTGATCAATGAGTTAGTAAAACACAATCAGAGGGAGAAGTTATAATGAAAAAGAAAAAATGGAACAAGTTAGTTTCTGTACTTTTGGTGATGGTGACAGTCATGTCACTTCTGTCTGGCTGCGGCGGGAAAAGTACGGAAAAAGAAGATGCAGAAACCATCACAGTGTATTTATGGAGCACAAAGCTGTATGAAAAATATGCGCCATACATCCAGGAACAGCTTCCGGATATCAACGTTGAATTTGTAGTAGGCAATAATGATCTGGATTTCTATCGTTTTCTGAATGAAAACGGCGGATTGCCGGATATTATAACCTGCTGCAGGTTTTCCCTCCATGATGCAAGCCCCCTGAAGGACAGTCTGATGGATCTTTCCACAACCAATGCTGCAGGTGCTGTCTATGATACCTACCTTAACAATTTCAAAAATCAGGATGGCAGCGTAAACTGGCTTCCTGTGTGTGCAGATGCCCATGGCTTTGTAGTGAACAAAGATCTTTTTGAAAAGTATGATATTCCTCTTCCAACGGATTATGAAAGCTTCGTTTCTGCCTGCCAGGCATTTGATGAGGTGGGTATCCGTGGGTTTACTGCAGACTATTACTATGATTATACCTGTATGGAAACACTGCAGGGTCTGTCTGCATCAGAGCTGTCTTCTGGGGATGGACGTAAGTGGCGTACCATCTACAGTGACCCGGACAATACAAAGAGAGAAGGTCTGGACAGTACCGTCTGGCCGGAGGCTTTTGAACGTATGGAGCAGTTTATTCAGGATACAGGGCTGAGCCAGGATGATCTGGATATGAATTATGATGATGTGGTTGAGATGTACAAAAGTGGTAAGCTTGCCATGTATTTCGGCAGTTCTGCCGGTGTAAAAATGTTCCAGGATCAGGGCATTAACACAACATTCCTGCCATTCTTTCAGCAGAACGGCGAAAAGTGGCTGATGACTACACCATATTTCCAGATAGCTTTAAACCGTGACCTGACAAAGGATGAAACACGTCGGCAGAAAGCAATGAAGGTACTGAACACAATGCTTTCAGAGGATGCGCAGAACCGGATCATTTATGATGGGCAGGATCTGTTAAGCTATAGCCAGGATGTGGATTTCCGGCTTACGGAATATCTGAAGGATGTGAAACCTGTGATCGAAGAAAACCATATGTATATCCGTATTGCGTCAAATGACTTTTTTTCCATTTCTAGGGATGTGGTGTCTAAGATGATCTCAGGAGAATATAATGCAGAGCAGGCTTATCAGTCATTTAATTCCCAGCTTCTTGAAGAAAAATCCACTTCTGAGGATATTGTGTTGGATTCAAAGAAAACTTATTCCAATCGTTTCCATACCAGCGGAGGCAATGAAGCCTATTCTGTTATGGCAAACACTTTGCGTGGTATTTATGGGACGGATGTGCTGATTGCAACAGGAAACAGCTTTACAGGAAATGTACTGAAGGCCGGTTATACAGAAAAAATGGCAGGCAACATGATTATGCCAAACGAGCTTTCCGCTTACAGCAGTGAGATGAGCGGGGCAGAACTGAAGGAAACGGTCAGAAACTTCGTAGAAGGCTACCAGGGAGGCTTTATCCCCTTTAACCGTGGCTCTCTGCCTGTGTTCAGTGGTATTTCTGTAGAAATCAGGGAAACGGATAATGGTTATACATTGAGTAAAGTTTCAAAGAATGGAAAACAGATTCAGGACAAGGATACTTTTACTGTGACCTGCCTTGCAGCACCACAATATATGGAAGCTTATCCGGCAGAGGAAAATATTGTATTTGATGGAGGGGATACCTCTGTGGAAGATACCTGGACAACATATGTTTCAGATGGTAATGCCATTCTTGCAGAGCCTGAAGACTACATTACTCTGAGGTGAGAAGAATGGATGTTAAGAATCATAATACAAACAGAAAGAAACGGGTTGTGAGAAAACGATGGAATGCAGCAGTTCTTATTGCCCTATTTGTTGGAATCCTTTTGACTGTTTTCCAATATTTGGGGTTTGTATCGAAGACTGTTTATGAGGAAAGTGTTTCTCACCTGACAGAAATTTTTCATCAGTCTGATAATATGCTAAGTGAGCTGACAAATAAGAATCTGACTTATCTCCATATATGGGGGGAATATTTGCAGAACACTTCCGATGAAAGTGAAATTCGTGAGTATATAGAGAAAGCACAGGAAGATGCAGGCTTTTTAGATTTTTATTTCCTGTCAGCGGACGGGAACTATAAGATGGCAACAGGTGAAACCGGGTATCTGGGATTGCAGGAAAATATTGAAGATGAGATCCGGCAGGGAAATGATGTGATAACCAATGCAACGGTTCCCGGAAAATCCCAGCTCCTTGTTTTTGCTACTCCCAGGCCTCATGGAAGTTATCAGGGCTTTGAATATGATGCCATTGCCATTGCCTATGAAAACTCTGATATCGTAAATGTGCTGAATATTTCTGCTTTCAATGGAAATGCCCAGAGTTATGTGGTTCATCCGGATGGCCGTGTTGTTGTGGATCATTCTTCTGAGGCATGGGGAGAGGTGTATAATTTCTTTGGGATTCTGAGAGAACATTCCAATATGTCTGAAAAAGAGATCCTTAAACTTTCAGAAGAGTTTAAGGAAGGACATACAGATGCAATGCTGATAAATCTGGATGGAGAGGATTACTATCTGGTCTATGAGAAATCCAAACCTCAGGACTGGATCTTTCTGGGACTTGTCCAGGCTGATATCGTCAATGCAAGTATGAATGTTCTGCAGCGTAGCACTGTGCTGCTTGTAAGTGCAGTAGCGGTGTGTATTGCCGGTCTTTTTATTGGAATTATTCTCCGGAAAAACAGGGTAAACCTGAAGAGAAAGGATACGGAGATCCTGTACAGGGACGAATTGTTTCAAAAGCTGTCAATGAATGTAGATGACGTTTTCCTGATGCTGGATGCAAAAACATATCAGGCAGATTACGTCAGTCCCAATGTGGAAAAACTGCTGGGAATTACAGTAGAACAGATTCGTAAAGATATTTGTGTCCTTGGAAAACTGCATCCCGGGGACGTTGAAGATCCGGAGAAGAAGTATTTGGAAGAAATCCAGGTTCATGAGCAGCAGGAATGGGATCTTGAATATGTTCATCAGAAAACAGGAGAACACCGCTGGTTTCATAACGTTGCAATGGGCAGCGAGGTAAACGGGAAAAAGAAATATATCCTGGTTCTGTCAGATCGTACCTCTGACAGAAAAATGAATCAGGCCCTTTCTGAGGCGGTCCGCGCTGCGGAGACTGCAAACAAGGCAAAGAGCACCTTCCTTTCCAATATGTCTCACGATATCCGTACACCAATGAATGCGATCATTGGTTTTACCACACTGGCTGTAAGCAACATTGATGATAAAGAAAGGGTTCGGGATTATCTGGGTAAGATTCTTTCCTCCAGTAATCATCTGCTCTCACTGATCAATGATATCCTGGATATGAGCCGTATTGAGAGCGGGAAAATCCATCTGGAAGAGACGGAAGTCAGTCTGTCAGAGGTTCTTCATGATCTGAAAACCATTATCAGCGGACAGATCCATGCGAAACAGTTAGAGCTTTACATGGATGTCATGGATGTTATCAATGAGGATGTTTATTGTGACAAGACCAGGCTGAATCAGGTACTGCTGAATCTTTTGTCCAATGCGATCAAGTTTACTCCTGCAGGCGGAACCGTTTCTGTCCGGCTGAGAGAGTATCCGGGTATACAGAGAGGCTGTGAACTGTACGAAATCCGGGTAAAGGATAACGGAATCGGCATGAGTCAAAAATTTGTACAGAAGATATTTTCTCCTTTTGAGAGAGAGCGGACTTCCACTGTAAGCAGGACTCAGGGTACAGGACTGGGCATGGCTATCACCAAGAACATCGTGGATATGATGGGCGGAACCATTGAGGTTCAAACAGAACAGGGCAAAGGTACTGAATTTATTATCCGTCTGCCATTGCGGATTCAGCCTGAGAACCACCGTATAGAGAAAATCGCAGAACTGGAAGGTCTGAAGGCATTGGTAGTAGACGATGATTTCAATACCTGTGACAGTGTGACTAAGATGCTTGTAAAGGTTGGAATGCGTTCGGAATGGACACTTTCCGGTAAGGAGGCTGTTCTCCGTGCACGACAGTCTATGGAAATGGGGGATGCATTCCACGCTTATATCATTGACTGGCGTCTGCCTGATATGAATGGCATTGAAGTTACCCGTCAGATCCGCAGTCTTGGTGATGATACGCCAATCATTATCCTGACTGCTTACGACTGGTCAGATATTGAAGTGGAAGCCAGGGCAGCAGGGGTGACTGCGTTCTGTGCCAAACCTATGTTTATGTCAGATATCAGAGAGACTCTGATGGCTGCTATCGGTCAGAAGCAGGCCGGGGCAGAGGATAATATTCTTCCGGCAGCAGATTCAGATTTCAGAGGCAGGCAAATACTGCTTGTGGAAGATAATGAACTGAACAGAGAAATTGCAGTAGCACTCCTTAGTGAATATGGTTTTCAGGTTGATACAGCGGAAGATGGAGCAGAGGCTGTGGAGAAGGTTAAGAATTCAAGACCAGGTGATTATGATCTGGTGCTTATGGATGTGCAGATGCCTGTAATGAACGGATATGAGGCTACTGAGCAGATCCGTTCACTGGATGATCCGGCACTGGCGGGAATTACGATCCTTGCCATGACTGCCAATGCTTTTGACGAAGACAGAAAGAAAGCACTGGCATGTGGTATGGATGGATTTCTATCC
>ENA-UOIV01002958-UOIV01002958.1-human-gut-metagenome-genome-assembly--contig:-C59-NODE-2958-length-10580-cov-3.766746_pt1 | contig 10580 bp, 11 predicted proteins | sample MGYA00242333_ERZ723880 | MGnify/ENA metagenome assembly ERZ723880 | reverse complement strand
TAGAGTGATTAGAATTAAGTCTGAGGGTTCGTTATACCATTCTGTATTTTGCTTTGTTTTTTAATAACTTATCAGCATAGGAACTCACCAGGCGCGGATATTGACAAAAATGTGGGGGGGGGGGTAAAATAAAATGACATAAATCTTCAAAATCTGCACAAAACAGGGATCAATCAACAATTTTGTTGAAAAATGTCCGGATATGTAGTAGGATAAATAGGAGAAATATTTAGGGAAGAGGATGAAAAAAGATGAAGGGGAAGAAGAGAGTACATGCTTTTAAAAACAGGATGGAACACTGGCAAGTTGTATCAATAGGGTTGACAGTTTATGACGCTGTTGCTATGATACTTGCTTTTTTTTTGGCATTATGGTTCCGGTTTGATTGCCGTTATACGATGATACCGAAAGAGTATTTGAATTTGTATTTTAAGTTTATTTTAATTTACGCTGTGATTTCAATCTTTGTGTTCAGAAAGATGCGTCTCTATAATAGTATCTGGAGATTTGCAAGCTACAGCGAGTTGCTTAGGACGGTTGTGGCAACCGGAATTACATTTGTGATCCACTGTGTGGGAATGAATGTATTTTTCGGAAGAATGCCACTTTCTTATTATGTATTCGGAATTATGATTCAGTTTGTGCTGACGCTGGGAGTGCGTTTTTCTTATCGGTTTGTACTGCTTGAGAGAAGCCGGCAGAGAAAGGCAGAGGAGATCGCGAAGGCGAAGAAGGTACTTCTGATCGGTGCGGGCAAGGCAGGTCAGATGATCCTGCGTGATATCAAGACAGCCAAAGAGCTGGAGGATATCGTGTGTTGTATTATTGATGATAACCCGAATAAATGGGGCAGATATATCGAAGGAGTTCCTGTGGTAGGGGGAAGAGATGATATTCTCTCCTGTGTCGAACAATTCAAGATCGAGAAGATCGTTGTGGCAATTCCGAGTGCGACAGCGCAGGAGAAGCGGGATATCCTGAACATCTGCAAAGAGACCGGGTGTGAGATGAAGAACCTGCCGGGTATCTATCAGTTCCTGACCGGTGAGGTGCGTGTCAGTGCGCTGAAAGACGTAGCAGTGGAGGATCTTCTGGGACGTGATCCGATCAAAGTCAATATGCAGGAGATCAATGCCTTTATCCAAGACAAAAAGGTCATGGTAACAGGTGGAGGCGGAAGTATTGGTTCGGGTCTTTGCCGTCTGATCGCAGAGTACCATCCGAAACAGTTGATCATCTTTGATATTTATGAGAACAATGCATATGATATACAGCAAGAGTTAAAGAAAAAGTATCCTGAACTTGATCTGGTTGTATTGATCGGATCTATCCGAGACTCGAGAAGGATCAATGCGGTATTTGAGACTTATCGTCCGGACATCGTCTATCATGCAGCAGCACATAAGCATGTTCCGCTGATGGAGGACAGTCCATGTGAGTCTATTAAGAATAATACGATCGGTACTTACAAGACAGCTTATGCGGCAATGATGAACGGCTGTCAGAGATTTGTTCTGATTAGTACAGATAAAGCGGTGAATCCGACGAATATCATGGGCGCCAGCAAGCGTCTCTGTGAGATGATCGTACAGTCCTTTGATCGTATGATCAAAGAGAAGACACCGGAAAGACTGCCGATTCTCTATGCACATGCAGATGATGAAGACGGAGCTATGGTGAAAAAACATGTCTTTTCGGAAGATATCAAGACAGAATTTGTGGCAGTTCGGTTTGGAAATGTACTTGGAAGTAATGGTTCTGTCATCCCATTGTTTAAAAAACAGATTGCATCAGGCGGACCGGTGACGGTTACGCATCCGGATATCATCCGCTACTTTATGACGATTCCGGAAGCAGTCAGCCTGGTATTACAGGCCGGCACTTATGCAAAGGGTGGAGAGATTTTTGTTCTGGACATGGGAAGTCCGGTCAAGATCGATACACTGGCGAGAAACCTGATCAAGTTGTCAGGACTAAAACCGGATATTGACATTAAGATAGAATACACCGGATTGAGACCGGGAGAGAAACTTTATGAAGAAAAGCTGATGGCAGAAGAGGGGCTGAAGAAAACTCCGAATGATTTGATCCATATCGGATGCCCGATTCCTTTCGAGGTGGAAGGTTTTCTGAAGCACCTTCAGTCTCTGATGGAAATGGCGTATGCAAATGACGAACATATCAGAGAAAAGGTTTCTGAGATTGTAACAACGTATCATCCGGCAGGGGAACACGGCAGCGAGAAAAAAGGCGAAGTGTATGAAAGGCTGCTGGGTGGAAAGACAGCAGAGAATGGACAGAAATAAACACATCAGATTCCTGAATGACAGTAGAGACTGCCATTCGGGAATCTGATGTAAAACGGAAACAGAATTCGGGATCGGGTATCGCGAAATGGCGAAGCACACTCTTTTTATGGGAGATAGTGTGTAGTATGTAATCCAAGTAGTGATGGGAAAAGAAGAAACAAAGAATGTGATCAAAAAGGAACTGAGTAAATAGCTTTTTGAAAATTACTTCGACATAATATGAGAACGGGTGTGTAGACGGGCAGGAGGGTGTGTTGTCTATCTAGAAACAATGTTCCTAGGATATCTTTTTATCAGTACCGATCAGCCGGAAATACTACATACAGAATTAAAAACTATTCCTAAGATTACAAAACTTCTCCGGTCAGAAGGCAATGTCTTTCTTACCGTTTCTCAAGAGGAAAAAAGAATTTCTTGAGAATCTTCTGGGTGATGATCCGGAGAATGTAGTAAAGTTGTTAAAAGTGGCAGTGAGTGAAGAAGAGGTCATTGATGCAGAAGGTCCGCTCAGACATTATGTGGATCGGATCGTCAAGAAAAAATGAGATTGCGATATGTGATGATTGAAATACAGTTATTTGAAAAAAAGAGAAATATTGATAGGAATAAAGTTGTAGGATTTCTGCTGGTGGGAGTTCTTTTTTCTATGGAGGGATGGGATTATGTTTAATGAAGAAAATCAGTTTAAAGCATTTGAATCAAAAGTGTGGCTCAGTTCACCAACAATGCATGGAGATGAAATCGAATATGTAAAAGAAGCCTATGAGACAAACTGGATGTCTACTGTAGGTGCAAATATCAATGAAGCTGAAAGAATTACATGCGAAAAAGTTGGATGTAAATATGCAGTAGGGCTTTCAGCAGGAACAGCAGCCCTTCATATGGCAATGAAGTTGGCAGGAGTGAAACGTGGAGATAAAGTATTCTGCTCGGATGTAACGTTTGATGCAACGGTAAATCCGGTAGTTTATGAAGGTGGTGAGCCTGTATTTATTGATACAGAGTACGATACCTGGAATGTGGATCCGGTAGCTTTGGAAAAGGCATTTGAACTTTATCCAGAAGTAAAAGTGGTTGTAGTAGCACATCTTTACGGAACACCTGGAAAAATAGATGAGATTAAAGAAATTTGTGACAGACACGGGGCAGTGATTGTAGAAGATGCAGCAGAATCACTGGGAGCTACATACAAAGGAAAGCAGACAGGAACGTTTGGAGCTTATAATGTTATTTCATTCAATGGAAATAAGATTATTACCGGTTCATCAGGAGGAATGCTTTTGACAGATGATCTGGAAGCTGCCAATAAAGTGAGAAAATGGTCTACACAGTCAAGAGAAAATGCACCATGGTATCAACATGAAGAATTGGGATATAACTACCGCATGAGCAATGTGATTGCAGGTGTGGTAAGAGGACAGTTCCCATATTTGGATGAACATATTGCACAGAAAAAGGCTATTTATGATAGATATAAAGAAGGCTTTAAAGATCTTCCGGTGGAAATGAACCCATATGACGGAGAAAATTCTGAACCGAACTTCTGGTTATCTTGTATGTTGATTAAACCGGAAGCAATGTGTAAACAGGTAAGAGGAGAGCAGGAAGCATTATATATTGGTGAGGCTGGAAAGAGCTGTCCGACAGAGATTTTGGAAACCCTTGCAAAATATAATGCAGAGGGACGTCCGATTTGGAAGCCAATGCATATGCAGCCAATTTATCGGATGAATCCGTTTGTCACAAGAGAAGGAAACGGAAGAGCAAAGACAAATGCTTATATCAGTGGTGAAGAATTAGGTGATGATGGAAAACCGCTGGACGTAGGAATGGATTTGTTCCATAGAGGACTGTGTCTACCAAGTGACAATAAAATGACAGAGGAAGAACAGGATATAATTATTGAAGTGATCAGAGGATGTTTTGAATAGGTGGGAAAGAACTATGTATAGAAATTGTTTGAAAAGAGTCTTTGATTTTTGTTGTAGTTTACTTGCCCTTATTATCTTGAGTCCATTTCTTTTAATATTCATGACTCTAGGAGCAATTTATATGAAAGGGAATCCTTTCTTTACACAGCCCAGACCGGGAAAAAATGAGAAAATTTTCAAACTAATTAAGTTTAGAACAATGAGCAATTCGAAAGATAAAAATGGAAATTTGTAACATGATGAAGTACGTATCAATAATTATGGGAAATTTTTAAGAAGCACATCTGTAGATGAACTTCCGGAACTGCTCAATATACTAAAAGGTGATATGTCGGTTATTGGACCTAGACCTCAGCTGGTTAGAGATATGGTTTTTATGACAGGTGAACAGAGAAAAAGACATACGGTTAGACCAGGGTTGAGTGGTCTTGCTCAGGTTAATGGCAGAAACGTAATTACATGGGAAGATAAGTTCGATTGGGATTTGAAGTATATTGAGAAGATTACTTTTCTTGGTGATGTGAAGATTATTTTTGAGACCATTGGAAAGGTCTTTAAGAGAGTGGATATAAATCGTGAGGGCACGGTTTCTGATATGGACTTTGGTGATTATCTATTGAAGAAGGGTGCAGTGAGCAAGGATGAATACGACAGGAAACAGACGGAAGCTAAGGAATTGTTGAGAAGAGGATAAAGAAGAAATGAACGAGTTAGTTTCGATAATCACACCATCATACAATACAGCAAAATATATAGGTGAAACCATTGAGTCGGTTCAAGCCCAGACTTACCAGAACTGGGAAATGATTATCGTAGATGATTGTTCACCTGATAATACCGATGATGTTGTCGCCGGGTATTTGAGTGACAGTAGAATCAAATATTTAAAAAATGAAAAGAACTTTGGTGCAGCGGTTAGCAGAAACCGAGCACTGAGGGAGGCGAAGGGAAAGTGGATTGCATTCCTTGACTCCGATGATTTATGGAGTTCGGTAAAGTTGGAGCATCAAATCAGCTTCATGGAGAAGAATGGTTACCACTTTTCATATGCGAACTATGAAGAGATTGACGAACAAGACAAGCCGTTAGGGGTTAAGGTAACTGGGCCCAAGAAAGTTAGTAAACGGGGTATGTACAATTATTGTTACCCAGGTTGCTTAACGGTTATGTATGATGCCGAGTATATTGGTTTGGTTCAGATTAAAGATATTAAAAAGAATAATGACTATGCAATGTGGATCGAGGTTTGTCAGAAAGCAGACTGCTGGTTACTGGATGAGTGTGTAGGAAAATACCGGAAGAGAAATGGATCCATTAGTCGTCATGGTATTAAGACAATGATAGGTTGGCATTACAAGCTTTGGCATGAGGTTGAGAGCAAGACTGCAGTGGCGAGCTTCTGGTATACCGTTTGGAATCTGTTCTTTGGGTTTATAAAGAAGAAAAAATATGTAAAACGATAAACAGTCATTGTATGAAAGATAGGATAAAAGTATGATGAAGAAACACTATGACTATGTCTTTGTGATATTAGTATATAGGAATGTAGATGATTTGGTCTCTTGTTTAGAAAGTGTTGCAGAAAAAATTACAAATTATCGGGTGGTAATAGTTAATGCATATTATGATGAAGAATCAAAGACTATTATTGAAAATATTGCAAAAGAGAATAACTGTGATTTTCTAAACGTAGAGAATAAGGGCTATGGAGCTGGAAATAATCGAGGAATAGAATTCGTTTCAGAGAAGTATGATTTTGATTACGTGATAGTATCAAATCCTGATATTACAATAGAAAAGTTTACAAGTTATGTAAATGATTTTAAGGGAATGGATATCGTAGCTCCTCGGATTATTACGAGGAATGGAAAGAATCAAAATCCTATACTTGTGACGGATAATAAGATTGCTGATTACTGTCTGTATATTGGATACAAGAAAAAACAGGATATGCTTGTGTTGCTCGGATTTGCACTAAATAAGATTTTGAGAGAAATTTTTCTAAAATTATGTAAAAATACAGTAAGAAGAGTATACGGAGCACATGGAAGTTTTGTAATATATAGTCGAAATGCTATCGCTAAGTTGACAAGCAATCCATATGATGAAAATATATTCCTATTTTCAGAGGAGTTTGTTATTGCGAATAAAGCTAAGGAATTTGGACTGCAAACATTCTATTGTCCTGAAGTGTGTATTCAGCACAAGGAGGATGGAAGTATGGAAATCGCTGATATTTCAGAGAATGAACATCTTGGAAAATCTACAATTTATTACTATGAACATTACAGAAAACATTAAGCAGTAGGAAATGATGAGGAGACCAATAAATGAAGGTATTTGTTGTATATATAGGAGACATTTTTCACTGTCCACCGGCAATGACTGTGATACAGACTTTAAGTGATTTGAAGTATGAGGTGCATGTATGTGTCAATAGTTTTAGTGCAGAAAAAACAGTTGAAAGTTTCTCGGATAGGAAAAACGTTAAGTTTGTTTCTGTTGCAAATGAATATAATAGAAATCAGGGGATTTTAGGGAAATTTCTAGAAATGTTTCAAATCCGAAAAAGACTTTGGGATTACATTGATGGAGAAAGTGAGAAAGATTCGTTAATTTGGATAGTTGCAGGTGGGACAGTTAAATTTTTAGGGAAAGAGCTTCTTAATCACAAATATATATTGCATTTACTTGAACTAACGGAAGATATCTATTATTTGGAAAGTAAGCATATGTTTCCGTTATCAAGGAAATATGCAAGAAAAGCAACAGTAGTTGTAGAGTGTGAATATAATCGCGCTCACATTACAAAAGCATGGTGGGAACTTGAGACTTTACCAGAAGTGCTTCCGAACAAACCATATATTGTTGATTCAATACTAAAGAATTCGTCGATAACTCGTAATGATAATGTTGTCGATGTTATTAAGGCTGTCAAGGGGAAGAAGGTAATTCTGTATAAAGGAAACATTAGTGCGGAAAGACCACTTGAACCTTTCATTGAGGCTGTAGAGGAGTTAGGAGACCCGTATGTTTTTGTTGCAATGGTAAATGGAGATGATCCATTTTCAAATAAAAAAAGAGGTTCATACTATCACATTCCATTTGTAGTGCCACCATACCATTTAGAGGTGACTAGCAATGCATATATAGGCGTATTGACATACACACCTATCAAAAATGATTACTCTATTCTAAACACATTGTATTGTGCACCAAACAAGATATGGGAATATTCAATGTTTAGTATCCCAATGATTAGCAATGATCTTCCTGCATTGAAAGAATTGTTTATGTCGATTCAATGTGGTGTATGCTTTGATAAGTTTACTAAAGAACAAATTAAGGATGCGATAGTTCGAATTGATAGTAATTATTCAGATTTTTCAAACGAATCTAAACGTCTTTTTGAATCAGTTGATATCAATAATCGAATTCAGCACATTATAGATTGTGCAAAGGAAAGATAGCAAAATGGAAATATACACGAGAGTAAAGATTTCAAAAACAAATAAAATACTAATTATTTTGCTAGTTTTATTGCCAATTATTAATCAGTATGCTATTGGTCCATTTACTTTTTTAGAGCTATTCTCATTTGTTGTTTTTGTACGCGAGGTGATTGTGCGAAAAGAGTTGGAGATAAAGGGTTTATTTGGGATTTATATAGGGTATGTAGTGTTAATAACAATAGCGGCTCTTTTTTATACTAGTACTATACAAGATGTTGGAATAAGTACGATAGCATTGAGGTTGGTTAAATTTGTAATAGTAATGATAACATTTTATTGTATAATACCAAACAAAATTAATCTAGAGTATCTTATGAAAATATATACATATGTTGTGCATACAGTTTCTATAGTGCTGTTTCTTCAATATTTATTGTATCTTGTAACTGGTCAAGGAACAATGTTTTTGATTCCGAATATGACCCTGAACTATAATAATGGAATTAATAGTTCTGATTTTATGTCATCAACGTTGGGGAGGATTTTCACTGGGTACTATTATAGACCGTGTTCAGTATTCGTTGAACCAGCATATCAAGTTGTGTTTGTATTACCTTGGATGGCTTTAAAAATGTTCAACAAGGAAAGCAAAAGTATGAGCAGATTTGACTATTTTATGTTATTGATCGTGACATCAAGTTTGCTTCTTACTACTTCGACAACAGCATTGATTATTTGTTTGGTTTTGTGGTGGATATTCATTGCAAGGGCGCTTAGGACAGGCGGTAAGATGGCAAAAAGAATATGGTCACTTGTTCCTTTGATTATTATTGCAGTTGTGTGGCTTGCTCAACAGTCAGGGTTGATAACTTCAATAGTCATTAAGATGAATTCGTTGTCTAATATTCGCCAATATTCGTCATTAACATTAAGGTTATTACGGGGGATTGAATGTTATAGACAAGAAAATTTGTTTGTACAGTTATTTGGTTGTGGATATGGAAATATTACACAATATTTTTCTAACATTCAGATGCATACAATGTATGATGGAAGTATCACTGATATAGCGTATATGAGCGGATTTTTTACAATGTTATGTAGTGTAGGTTTATTTGGTTCAGCCATCTTAATTGTGTATTTGATTAAGATTGTTCGGAGAGGTAAAGGTGTAGTTACGATTCTTTTTATCTGTTGGTTTTTAATGATGATTAGCTCATCGTGTTTTGATGGAGACACTTATTTATTGCTGATTGCTTTGATGACATTTTGCATGAAAGATAACAGTAATAATAAGAGTGTAAGGATAAATTGAATTAAAAGAAGGATGGTGACCATATGACAGGTGTTTGTATTTTAAACTATAATGACGCAGAAACTACTTTAATTTTGGTGGAAAAAATTTCGAATTATTCAATTATAGACCATATAGTTATAGTTGATAATTATTCTACAGACGACTCATATGATAGGCTGAAGTCTATAAAGAACAAAAAGGTTAATATAATTCAAAGCAAGAAAAATGGCGGATATGGTAGTGGGAATAATATAGGTGTAAAGTATCTTGTTGATACATACGCATGCGATTATGTGGTGATATGTAATCCAGATGTTTCTTTTGAAGAGCAGTGTATACAGGTATGTGTCGATTTCCTTATGAATAATACATCAGCTGTATGTGTTGCTCCACAGATGCTTGATAGAAAAGGGGATGTTGTACGGGACTGTGTGTGGCCAATAACAAGTGGTCTTACATATCTTTGCTTTTCATTAGCTATTATTGGTCGTTTTTTTAAGACAACATATAAAGAGCTTGGAGATGGAAATATTAAAAATGTAGATTGTGTTGCCGGTTCTTTGCTGATAATAGATTCCGCTAAGTTTATTGATTCGGGAATGTATGATGAAAAGTTATTTTTATATTGTGAAGAGACAACATTAGGGATACGATTTAAGAAAAAACAGTACTATACTTATTTTTTGCCTCAGACAGTATTTATCCATCTACATTCTGTCAGCATAAGCAAAAGTTTTAAGAAAGAGATTGCAAGAAAAAGGCTAATGTGGGATAGTAGATTGTATGTTATGAAGGAATATTACAATTGGAATGTTCTTCAAATGATGTTTGCAAAGACAATCAGATTTATTGCATTATGCGAAGAATGGATTAAGGAGTTAGTTAAGAAGCATGAATAATTATAAGTTAAAGAAAGAAATTAATGTTGGTGTGCTAGGTTTAGATTTTGAATCTGGAAATCTTGGCTGTGCGGCTTTGGGGTATAGTTTTGTACAACTTATTGTTGAAGCTATTAAAGATACAGAAAAAAGAGCCAATTTTTTCGTTTTTGAACCGATAGATATAGAAAAAGTAAATAACATGTTTAATGGTGAAAATGTGACTTTTACAAAGTTTATCTTGAAGGGAAACAGAACTAGAAAACAGCGTAAAGCACAAATTGATTTATTTAGACAATGTAATATTATTTTTGATTTTACAGCTGGAGATAGCTTTTCTGATATTTATGGCATAAGGAGGTTCATTAGTCGGACTTTAGTAAAGCAGAATGTAATAAAATCTGGCACGCCATTAATTTTAGGAAATCAGACTTATGGTCCGTTTAAAAATTTGATGGTCCGCGCATGGGCTAATTGGGTTATTAAAAATTCACGTGAGAGCATTTCACGTGATAAGCTTTCAACGGATTATATAGTAAAAAACTGCCATATAAAACCTTTTGAGTCCATAGATGTTGCATTTGCGTTACCATTCAAAAAAAATGAATCAAGTAGTGAAAAAATAAAAATAGGTATCAATCCTTCGGGATTATTATGGAATGGTGGATACACAGGGAATAATCAATTTAGTCTTTCGGTTAACTATTCGGAAT
>ENA-UOIV01002956-UOIV01002956.1-human-gut-metagenome-genome-assembly--contig:-C59-NODE-2956-length-10582-cov-12.063551_pt1 | contig 10582 bp, 3 predicted proteins | sample MGYA00242333_ERZ723880 | MGnify/ENA metagenome assembly ERZ723880 | reverse complement strand
GGGTACCCCGACGCGGGGGGGCCGGGGCGGGCCCCGGCCCCGCCGTCGGTTTCCCGGTTTACCGGATCTCGATCGTCCCGCGCGCCGATTTGGCCATGAGGCCCTCGGTGTGCGGTGTGACATAGACGCTCTCCGAGACGAATTTCCCGGATAGCGGCATGCTGACATAGTAGCTCAGGGTGTAGACGTCGGGGCCGTCCGCGTCGGGGCCGCCTCCGTCCCTTACGCCGTCGCTCGGAGGGATGACCTTCCCCCGGGCGCCGTCGTCCGCCACCGGCTCCTCGGCAAAGAAATCCGAGTCGGCCTCCTCGGCCGCCAGCTCCCGCTGCTCCCGCTCCCAGCTCCCGCGGTCGCGGTAGATGTAGCCGCTGACCGTCTGGGCCTCGTTTTCCACGCCGCCCCACATCCAACCGTTCGCATCCTGGTAGCTCTGGGCGGGCAGGTAGCGCATCCCCGCCGGGATGAGGTCGGAGACCGTGTAGCAGCCGTCGGGCGCGTCGGGCGAGAAGGTGACGCGGATGTCGACCCGCGCGGCGCCCGCGCGCTCGAGGGAATCCGCGCCGACCGGGGTGTAGGTCTTTTCGACTTTGAGCCTGCTCGTCGCGGCGCCCGCGTCCGCGGTATGCGCGGTGTAGGCGGCGCAGGCGTAGAGCTCCTTGCTCCCCGAAAAATCCGCCTCCGCGAGCGCCTGCGCGCTCAGCGAGAAGGATTTGCAGCCCCTGCCCGAAAGGGAGATCTCCCGCCGCTCGCCGTTCTGCGTCACGCTGAACTTCGCCGCGCTCTCCCCCGCCGGGAGCTTGAAGTGCTCGATGTAGGCGAGCTGCTCGAGGTTCGGGAGCACCTCCGACCGGGCGCGGTCGGTGTCCGCGCCGTTCAAAAAGCGCATGAGCGGGCCGGCGTCGGGATGGGAGGACACCGAGGTGAGCAGCAGCGCCGCCGCCGTGTTTTGGATGCGGTCGTCGAGCGAACCGCCCGCCTCGACGTATTTGACCGCGCCCTCGCTGACGAGCTGCCCGCCGAGCGATTCATAGACCGCGTCCGCGCCGGTAAAGTCGCCGAGCTGCGCCAGCCCCGCCCCGAGGTAGAGCTTCTGCGCGGGGGTGAGGGAGTCCCCCTCCCGCTCGAGCATGCGGGTGATGTCGAGCAGCACCGGCTCCCCGGCCGCCGCGAGCCCGAGGTAGGACATCACGCGCTCGTCGGGGGTGGAGGAGGCGTCCGCGAGCTTGCCGCGCAGGAACGCGACGGCGTCCGCCTTGTTGATCAGCTCGGGGGCCACGACGAGCATCTTGGCCGTCACGGCCGCGTCCCCCTCCGCGAGCGGCAGCAGCTTGACGCCGCCGTCCTCCTGGAGCGATTCGAGCCGGTAATCCTTGCGGACGGTCTCCCGGTCCTCCGGGTCGAGCAGCTCGTTTGCCGCGACGCGGGCGCGGTAGGCCGCGACCAGCAGCTCGGTGCGCTCCCCGTCCTGGGCGGACAGCCGCTGGAGGCCCTCCATATAGGCTTTCATCCGCTCGTCGTAAACGGTGAGCTTCACCGGGTAGCGCGCCGGCTCCAGCGAGCCGACCTCGGAGAGCGGAAGGTTCCTGACGACCGGGACGGCGAGCCCCTCCTCCACGACCGAGAACTCCTTCTGGAGCGCGTCGGAGTGGGCGCCGCAGGCCGCCTCAAAGCGGACCGCGTAGCCGCCCGCCTCGTACTTGCCGAAGTTGAAGGGGGTGTGATCGGACGCGCGGCCGGCGCCGGTCAGCCGGTCGACCTCCGCGCCCGTCCCGTCGAGGATGACCGCCGTGTAGGAGACGGCGTCCCCCGACTGGATGCCGGTGCCCGCCGCGGCCACCGACATCGAGAGGTCGTCCCCCGCGAGGTAGCTGTCGGTCACGACGGCGTTCAGGTAGAAGGGCTGCGTCGCCACCGCCCGGGAGGCGACGCTGCCCGCCTTGAGGTCGGGGGTGACCGCCAGCGCGGTGACCCGCCAGGAGGTCACATTGTCGGGCAGCTTGACCGAGAGGACCGCCTTTCCGTCCGCGCCGAGCTGCGCCGTCTGGAAGGCGGCGGTGTCGAGGAACTCCCTGCGCAGGTAGGCGCCGGCCCCGCCGCCGCCCGTGTCCGCGGCCCCTTCGGCCCCCGCGGTGTTGGGGATCGCCTTGCCGCTCTCGTCGTAGGCGCGGTAGGAGACCGCCTGCCGCACATAGGGGTGGTAGATGCTCCCGTAGAGCTGGCCCGCCAGGTCGACCGTCTGGTTTCCCAGCGCGAAGACCGCCTCGTCCACGACCCCGACGACGGCCGAGCCGGAGACGGGGTTCCCGGCGGCGTCCACGGCCGCGAGGGTGATCTCCGCCGTATCGCCCGGCCGGTAGGCCTCCCTGTCGGGCGTGACCGTCAGGGTGAGCTCCCTGCCGCTGTAGTCGTAGGAGACGTTGTGCGGGTCGATCGGGTAGACGTGCCGCCCGTCGAAATACGCGCCCGCGAAATAGACGTTGGGGAGGTAATCCTCCTTCATCGTCAGGGTGATCTCGTCCCCGTCGGTGACCCCCGCCTCAAACGCCTTGCGCTGCATGGCGGTGTAGAGGATGCGGCCCCGGTTCTCCGTTTTCACGCCGTTGGCGTAGAGCCCCAGCGTGATCGGATCCCCGACGTCCGCCGGGTCGTTGGCGTGCGGGTCGCTTCCGTCCACAAAGGTGTAGCTCACGAGGCCGTCCGCGCGCGGGTAAGGCGTCCTGCCGTGGAGGCTGTCCGCCACCGTGCCGATGACGCCGCCGTCGAACTGCGCCTCGAACCAGTAGAAGGTCTCGTCGCCGTCGGCGTAGGCGGAAAGCCCGGTGAAGACCGCGCCGCCGCCCGACGTGCCGCCGCGCAGGGTGTCCACCACCCGTTCGGCGCGCTCGTAGCGGTAGCTGGTGACGGTGCGCTTGTTGACGTAGTCGTAATAGCTGCTCGTGGGGACCCTGGTGTAGCTGATCTCATACACCGTCAGGGTGACGGGCAGGTCGGCGGAAACCCCCGCCAGCCGGTCGAACTCGTCCTCGTAGACGGCGCGGGCGAGCGGACGGGCGGCACCGCCCTGGAAGAGCTTGGAGGGATCGAGCGACGCGGTCCGCACCGTGACGTCGCCGGTGGCCTTGTCGCGTTCGGTCCTGGCCGCGATCCGCGAGGGCAGCACGGTGATCGAGCCCGACTCATAGAAATAGCCGCCGTCCTCCCTGCCCGAATTGTCCACCGTGTACCAGAGGGACTGGGGCGTCCAGCCGAGCACCGACTGCCGGTCCTGGCGCATCTGGGCGAGGTTCAGCCTGGTCGTGTGGGTGGCGCGGCCCTGCTCGTCGAGCCGGATGGCCGTCCGGCCGGGCCCGTCGGGGCCGGCGCTTCCCATATAGTTGCCGCTGAAGGTGAGCTCCCCGCCCGAAAGCGGGGTCCCGTCGTAGTAGCTCGCCTCGATCGTGAAGGTGACCGGATCGGTCGCATAGTACCAGTCCTTGTCGGGCGTGACGGTGATCCGGTAGGCGGGCTTCTGGTAACGCTCGATCGAAAAGCCCTTGGAGGTGTAGACCCCCTCGTCCCCGTCGGTGACTGAGAAGGCGTACCAGTCCTGCCGGATCCCCTGCAGGGACATGCTCCCCTCAAAGGTGCCGTCCGCCGCCACCGGGACCCGCACGCGGGTGATCTCCGATTCGGGGCCGTACTGCCCGAGCGTCGCCCACACCGCCTGCGGCAGCCCCTGCGCGCCCGTGCGCGGCTTGACCACGCCCCAGAACCGGACGGCGTCGTCCGGCTGGTAGATCTCGCGGTCGGTGTAGAGCGCGGTATAGAACCGCTCGTTGAGCGGCGTGTCCTCCCGCGCCGAGAGGGAAGCCTTTTCAAAGTAGACCGTCCGCGCGTCCCGGATGACCGACAGATAGGCGTCCTCCGTCTCGCCGGTCATGACGCGGGCGGTGCCGTCCGCCATCGTCGTGGCGGTGCGGGTCTGGCCGCTCTCCGCGTCCTCCCACTCGAGCACCGCGCCCGAAAGCGGCCCGCCCGTGACCGGGTCGTTCACCCACACGAGGGTGTCCCCGTCGGACGACTGGACATAGACGCTCAGGTTGCAGACCTGGAGGAGCTTCTGGACAAACTGCTCGTTGCCCTCCCGGTCCTTGCCCGAGACCGTCGCGATGTAGCAGCCCTCCTCGAGGTCGTCCGGAAGCGGCGCGTAAAGCTCGCCGCCGTATTCGTCCGCCGGCAAAAGCTCGCCCGTGAAGGAGGCGGTCTCCTCCAGACCGGTCGTGTTGGCCACATAGTCGGTCTTTTCCCCGTACCGTTCAGCGTAGAACGCGTCGCGGTCCCGCTGCTCCTTGATGAAGCCGCTGATGTCCGCGTAGCGGTGCAGCGAGACGTCGAAGGGCAGCCCGGTCATGTCGTCGCCCGCGTAGAGCGCCACCGACAGCGGATCGCCGGGCAGGAAGGTTTCGGCGTAATCCCCCGCCAGCCGCAGGCGCATGTAGTCCCAGCGGTCGGCCTCCTCCCCCGTCGTCTCGAAGGAAAAGTGGAGGTCCTCCTTGAGGCTCATGCCGCCCGGCGCGGTCAGCCCCGCCTTGACGGTCACCCGGTAGATGCTGTCGGGCGAGAGCGGTTCCGCCGGGCGGAAGATGACGGTGTAGTCGTTCGTCTCAAAGCTGCCCGCCGTCTCCGGCTTGATCTCGAAAAAATCCTTCAGGTTCACGCCCGGCGCATTGAAGGTGAACTCGATCCCCGCCTCGAGCGGCACATAGCTCGCGCCGTCGCGCGGGTAGACCCCGCTCACCGCGAGGTCGCTCTTCGTCTGGAAGGCGAACGACTGCACCACCGCCTTTGTCGCCGGGTTGATCACGCGGATCGTATAGACGGTGTTGTCCATGAGCGGCACGCCGGGTACCAGCGTCCAGGTTCTGCCGCTCCCCCCGATCGTATAGTCGCCGATGTCCGGCTCGATGTCCAGCATCGCGCGCAGCTCGTCCTGCGACACCCGCCAGCCCGTCGTGATCGTAAAGGAGCTGTCCGCCGCGAGCCCCAGCTCGGTCTTCTGGGTCGCGCCGATCTCCACCGACGCCATCACCATGTCCCCCGTCGGCCGCGAGAGCAGAAACGCCGCCCCCGCCGCCGCCAGGATGATGACGCCGACGATCGCCGGGATCAGCCATCTCTTCTGTTTCATTGGAGTACCTCCTTTCCGGGGGAGCTTTCGAGAAAGCTTCCCCGGACCCCTTCAAAGCGTTTGGTTCAGGCCGGCCGCCGCGCCATATAGCAGGCGCGCGGCATGCGGCGGGGCTTTTGGCCGCGCGGTAACGTTTCCCCCGGGCGTCCGCCGCGGGGCGGGGCGGAAAACCGGGCGGCCCCGCCGCCCGCGCGCGAAGGCATGGCCTTCGCGCGAACGCCCGCCGGGCGTTGTTTTCCGCCCGCGGCCTTCCGTCCAATTAGTGGCAAATTCAGGACGGATTCGTGCATCTCCAGTATACCATATTTTTCGACAGGGAAAAACAGGCGGGCGGCGGAAATGTAAAAAAGCCCCTCCCGGCGAACGGGGCGAAGTTTTTGGGATTTTTTGCGATGGAAAACCCCCGTTTAAGCAAATTTGCTTAAACGGGGGTTTGGAGCAGATAACGGGGATCTACCCGCGTCCTGAAAAACAGCCCACCGGTCTGTTTTTCGCGCGCTGCGGCGTGCCGGCCTGTTCGATCCCTCGTTATGCTTGCCAAAGAAAAAGGCCGCCGCGTCCCGACGCCAAAAACGTTACCGCGCATCCGCGCAAACAAAAACGCCGGGCCCCATTGCGAACGGGGTCCAGCGTCACGCTGGTGGAGCAGGTAACGGGGATCGAACCCGCGTTGTCTGCTTGGGAAGCAGAAGTGTTGCCATTACACCATACCTGCGCAGTGGATTTATGATAGCATTTTTTGGCGGGTTTGTCAACCGCCCCGCGCGGCGGAAAGGCGGGGCAAAAATTATCCCGCCGGCTGTGGAGGCAGCCGGCGGGGATCATTTTATCTCTCTGTCGGAAATATCTGACGGGTCAGATTATTTCACTTTGCGGAACGCAACAGCGCCAGCAGCAGCCAGGGAAACAACGGCGGCTACGAGAGCCACGTTGACCATGTCGCTGGAACCGGTGTTCGGGATGTCCTTGCCATTGTTGGTCGGGGTCTCAACATCGGCGGGCTCGGAGGTCTCCGGCTCGTCAACGGTCACATCGAGCTCGGTGTCGGAGACGATGTAGGTGCCCAACTGACGGGTGCGGATGGACCAGCCCGGGATCTCCTGATCGTCCTCGGAGTAGGAGAACTTGGAGGTCACGTCGACCAGATAGCCGTCGGCATCCACTTCATAGATGAAGCAGTTTTCCGGATCGGGGGTGTAGTCTTCGTCCTCATCCCACGGAATACCGAGGGTCAGGGTCGCCTTGGAGGTCGCGGGAACGGTCGGATGACCGACAAAGTCATAGAACCACAGGTCGGCGTCGACGGGATCGCCGTACTCGGCATAGATGTCGCTCATGTTGGAGGTGGACAGACGGGCGTAGAACTTCTTCGCATCGTCGTCAGCCTCGAACTTAAGGGCCGCGCGGTCGTCGCCCCAGATCAGGGTGTTGGTGTCGTTCTTGTCGGGATCCATGTAGACGCGGTCGCCAACGCCCGGGTTATCATCGTTGCCCTGCTTCACGTTGCTGATCCAGAGGTTGTAATCGATGGAAACCTCAAACTTGTCTTCCCACTTGGAGGAGTTTGCGCCGCTGGTTTCGGTCTTGGAACCAGGTTTGCAGTTCTCCAGCTTGTAGTTCTTTGCCTTGAAGGTGATCGTACCGGTCGCCTTATGCTCATCGGTGTCGGTAACGTCGTTCAGCTCAAAGACGAGATAAGTGGTGCGATCCATATCGCCCAGCTTCTTATCCTCTTTCACATAGATCCTCTTGATCAACTTCGCGCCGTCGTCCTTATCAACGTTGAACTTGAAGTTGCCAGTGTCGACCATGTCCTCAAGGGTGAATTTGTTGTCGCCTTCGTTGATATACGCGGCATCCGAATAGTCTGCAAGTTTGACATAAAACGTAGATGCAGGCTCTACAGGGTCGCCCTTAATCTGGCGAGAAGCATAGCTATAGGTCAGATCATCGATCAGTTCGCCGTCGCTGTCATAAACCAACTCGCCCGCTTTTGCGAACGAAACCACGGAGAGGCTCAGCACGCAAGCCAGCGCCAGCACCAAAGAAAGTACCTTTTTCATTGGTAAGTTTCCTCCTTAAAAATCAGTTTTAAAATGCCATGTTGAGAGAGGGTCCTCCAACCGCTCCCTTAACTGTTTCCAATTATAGCGTGTGCCGTTGGCAATGTCAAGCGTTTTTGTAACCAATTTGTAACTTTTCAAATTTTTTTGTTACCTGTTTGTAATTAATTTGCCATTTACTGTAAACACGTCGTTTGCGGCCATTTTTGCACAAAAAAGCCCCGCGAACGTGGAGAGTCCTGGGCGCACGGCATCCGCGGCCCCAGACCGCGGATGCCCCTGCGTTTGGACCTTGCCAAAGCGCGTGCGCCCCACGGGCGGAGGGGCGGCGCCCCTCCCCCGTGTGCCCCCTCCCGGCGGGTACCCATTATCGGTACATATAAAAAATAAAAGCCCCGCGAACGTGGAGAGTCGTTCGCGGGGCTGCGGATCAATATGATTTAAAAATCAGATTGATGAATTAGGCCCAGATGCCAGTGTCCGGGATCGCCTTGCCATCGTCGGGAGTCTCAACGTCTTCCACAGCGGTGGTGTAGGGCTTCTCAGCAATGATGTAGATGCCGAGCTCACGGGTCTTGGTCTGGAAGACCATATCGCCGTCCTCGTTCTCAACAACTTTGAACGCGGCTTCAGCCATGGTCCCATCTTCCTGCACCTGATAAACGATGCAGTTCTCAGGATCAACGGTGTACTCGTCCTCGTCGGAATCATAGTACGGATTGTAGAGCTCGAGGGTCGCGCGGCTGGTGGAGGAGATCTTGGTCTCGCCAGCGACAGAACCCTTGAAGTTGAAGATGAACGCGTCCTGATCAGCGAAGTACTCCGCATAGTCCGCATCTTCCCACTTGGTGGACAGCTTCGGGAAGAACTTGGTCTGGTTGTCGTCGCCCATGAACTTCAGGACGGCGATGGTGTTCTGCTCATCTTCCCAGGTGATCTCGTTGTCGTCGTTCTTGGTGGGCTTCAGAACAACGCCGCCGGTGCCGGCCGCATAGTCCTGATCAGCGGGATCCTCATCGTTGGAGATGTAGATCGTGCCGAAGTCAACATTGATCTTGTCGCCCTTCACGAAGCGGACAACACCGCCAATGGTGATGTCATCTTTCGCCGTCAGAGTCATGGACGGTTTGATCTTGAACTCGTCGGTGGTGTAGTCCGCCTTGGTCTCGATCTTGACCCACGGGCCGCGATCGCCGCCGTAGTTCTTCTCGGACAGGCTGATCTTAGCGATCATCTTGGAGTTGTCGCCGCCCTTGTCGAACTTGACTTTCCACAGATCACCATCAGTGAAATCTTTTTCGTTCAGAGTAACCGCCGTGGTCAGGCTGGGATCCGCAATCTGCGGAACATCAACCTTGATACCGTTCAGCTTCAGGTAAACGGAATCATCCGGATAAATTTCATTTTTCGCGGTTTTCGAGCCATCCTTAACATCGTAGGTATAGGTCGCATCGTACTCAGCCGCGAACGCAACAACGCCGAGAGAAAGAGCCATGACCGCAGCCAGAACGACCGCCAGTAACTTTTTCATCGGTAAATCTCCTCCTAAATTTTGAATTTCAGTTTTAACACAGGAAACACTCTCCAGCCATTTCCCTGTTGAATCCTAGTATAGAGCAGTCAGGAGGAAAAGTCAAGCAATTTTGTAACCATTTTGTAACTTCTTTCTCTAAAATGTTACCGTTTTGTAATCTCTACACATTTATTATACCTTATGTATTGAAATCGAGGAAAAATTCACCGCGCCGTCCGCCTGCCCTCGCCGAAATAGCTGAACTTCGCGTTGTAGGCGTACTCGATTTTCGCGTAGGGCACGCCGTTGCGGTTCTTGAGCATGACGAGCTCGACGGCGCGCGGGCTGCGCGCCTTGGCGGCGTTCACGTCGAATCCCTGCTCCCCCGCCCCGGCCAGCTGGAGCCCGAAGAGCACGTCGGACGAATACTCCACCGCGCCCGACTCCTTGAACGCCTCCATCGACACGGCGTTGCGGTAGTTTTCGCGGTTGAAGCTGCTGACCGCGAAGACGGGAATGTCGAAGTCGCGGCTGATCCGTTTGAGCTCGACGACCGCGCGGTCGGTGTTCTGCTTGTCGGTGGCGCGCGGGTCGGAGGGCTTGAGGATTTGCAGGTAGTCCACAAAGACGACCGGCCGCCGCCCCCGCAGGCGGATGTGTTCAAGCACCGCCGCGCGGATCTCCTGCACGCCGATGTCCATGAGCCCCTCCCTATAATAGAGGCGCTCCCCCGTCCTTTTGTATTCCTCCACCGCGGCGGACAGCAGCGCGGCGCGCCGCTCGTCCATGCCGAGGTCGAGCCGCAGCACCTGCCGCGCCGTAAACGCGTCGGCCCGATCGGCGGACGGGTCGAGCCGGTAGCTGATGCGGGAGATGCTCTTGGCCATCAGCTCGAGCTTGGACATCTCGAGGGAAAAATAGAGCACGTCGGTGCCCGCCGCCGCGATGCTGTCCGCGATCTGGAGCAGGTAGGAGGTCTTCCCGAGGGAGGAGATCGCCCCGATGATGTAGAGCCCCGCATAAAGCCCCCCGTCAAGCAGGTCGTCGAGCGCCGGGAATCCGGTCGGCACCGCGCTGCGGCTCGCCCGTTTGACCGACAGGTCGAGCAGCTCCCCGACCGCGGAGGCGGCGTTCTGCCGCTCGTATTCGTACCGGTCGGCGTTGGCCGCCGCGTCGAGCAGGCCGCGCAGCGCGTCGGGGTCGCGCAGGAGCAGTTCGTTCGCGTCCTTGACCCCCTCCGGCCACTCCACCTCGCCGCAGGAGATCCCCAGCTCCGCAAGCCCCTCCCTGACCGCCGCGTTCATCCGCCTGCCCGCCTCGTCGTTGTCCCCCGCCGCGAAAAAGGTGTAGGAGCTGGCGGCGGAGGGATTCGCCGCGCAGAGCGACAGGAATTTGCGCGTGTTGCCCGCGCCGCAGAGCGCGAGCGCCCCGTAGCCGCACGCCTCCACCGACAGCGCGTCGAAGATCGCCTCGGTGATGAAGAGGGCCCTTCCCTCCCCCTCCCCGGCGAGATAGTCCCCGCCGAAAAGCTCCATCGCGCCCGGGCTGTTCTTATAGCGCGGGACCGTCTCCTCCCGCAGGGCGCGCGCGCAGTAGCAGGCCCAGCGCCCGCCCGCCTTCACCGGCATCCAGGCGCGCTCCCCGTCCTGCCAGAGGCTGTACTTCTCGCAGAGCCGCTGCGGGACGCCCCGCGCCGCAAAATAGCTCCCGCCCGCGCCGTGCACGCGAAGGCCCTCCTCCACCAGCGCGCCGTAATCGGCGGGCGGCCCGGCGGGAGGCTCCGGGGCGGACGGGAGGGCGCGGGCCGCGGGCGAAAGCGCCCGGAGGGGCGCGGCGCCC
>ENA-UOIV01002950-UOIV01002950.1-human-gut-metagenome-genome-assembly--contig:-C59-NODE-2950-length-10609-cov-12.568410_pt1 | contig 10609 bp, 10 predicted proteins | sample MGYA00242333_ERZ723880 | MGnify/ENA metagenome assembly ERZ723880 | reverse complement strand
GCCCTTGGCTGCCCGCCCCTTTTGTCCTGGATTACCGGTTGGTCACGGCGACCTGGAGGCCCTCCATCACGTCGAGCGCCTTTTCGTTCATCGCCGGGTCGGCGCAGGCGGTGCACCGCGCGTCGACCGACACCCGCGCCTCGGGCAGCGCGGCCTTGACGAGCACCGCGTTGGAGATCACGCAGATGTTGGAAACCAGCCCGCACAGCTCGACCTCCTCATAGCCCTGCGTCTTGGCGTAGTAGGCCAGCGCCATCGATCCGAAGGCGGGCTTGTGGAAGCAGGGGGTCAGCGCGTCGCAGTAATCGGCCACCCTCCCGTAGAGCTCCCAGCCCGGCATCCCCCGCACACAGTGGGTGACGGGCAGGTTTTTGCCCTCCTGCGTCTCCAGGTAGTCCTCCCCGTGGGTGTCGAAGGTGAACGCCACGTCGTCCCCGCGGGCCTTGTACTCCTCGATCTTGCGGCAGATCGGCTCCTCGAGCGCCTCCGCGCCCGGGAACCCGAGGCTCCCGTTTACAAAATCGTTCTGGTAGTCCACCACAACCAACAGCTTGCTCACTTGCTTGTCCTCCCCTTTGAAAAGGGCCGGATTCCTCCGGCCCTCTTTTTCAGATTTCGTATACGGATACCTGGTTATTGACCATCGCGACCGAGATGCGCCGGGGCGGGTTCGTGCCCTCCACGAGGCAGGAGGCCGTCCCGAAGGCCGCAGCGAACTGCAGCGAGCGCTTGGGGTCGTACTTGTAATCGTGCGCGATGATGAAGCCCGCAAGGGCCGCGTCGCCCGCGCCGATGGTGGATTTGATCTCCGAAAGCTCGGGGACGTCGGCCTTGTATGTAACCTTGCCGTCCCCGTAGACCATCCCCTCCGCGCCCATGCTCGCGAGCACGTGGCGCACGCCGAGATCGGCAAGCTGCTTGACGGCGGCCTTGATCTGCTCGAGCGATTCGAGCGGGCGGCCGACGAGCATGCACAGCTCCTCGAAGTTGGGCTTGATCACCCACGGCTGGATCTTGGCGATGTTTTCCAGCGTGGCGGAGCGGGTGTCCAGCGCGACCGTGCCGCCGCAATCCTTGATGAACATGCAGATTTCGCAGAAGATGTCGTCGGTGACCCCTTCGGGCATCGCGCCCGCCACCACGACCAGCGTCGCCGGGCGGATCTCCTCCGACAGCGCCGTCTCCAGCTCGTCGATCGTGCGCTGGCGGATCTTGGGGCTCTTGCGGATCAGCCGGGTGAAGGTGCCGTCCGGGGTGACGATGCTGATGTTCTCGCGCATCCGACCGGGCGCGAGGATGACCCGCGTCCGGACATGCTCGTCGTTGAGGCGCTCGAAATAGCGCTTGCTGTTCTCCTGTCCGGCCACGATGAGCGCGGTGTTCGCGAGCTCATAGCTTTGCAGCACGCGCGAAACGTCGACCGCCTTGCCCGCCGAATCGTACAGTTCGCTGGTGACGTTGTTCTCGCTGCCCATGATGAACCCGTCCACATAGAGGGTGATGTCCGCCACGGGGTTGAGCGACAGCGTGATGATCTTGTCGAAGAGCATCTTCCTTACCTCCCGCTAAAAGTGATTCCATTCCTCCCCGAACGGCGAATTGTCCGGGTGCTCCGCGGGGGGAGCCTGCCCTCCCGGGGCGGGTTCCTCTTTGGGGGCGGTGTCCTTGGGCGGCTCAGGCTGCCGGCCGGGCGCGGCGCGGTAGAAGGAGGACCCGGAGGTCTCCGGGACCGGCCTGCCCTCCATCATCGCGGCGAACTGGTCCTCCTCCATCTTCTCGTGCTCGAAGAGGTACTGCGCCACCTGGTGCAGCTGATCCATGTGCTCGGTGAGGATTTCGACCGCACGCTCGAAGGCGGTGTCGATGATCTCGCGGATCTCCGCGTCGATCTCGGCGGCGACGTTTTCCGAGTAGCTCGGAGTGCTCGAGAAGTCGCGGCCGAGGAAGATCTCGTTTTCGTCGTGCCCGTAGACGATGGGCCCCAGCTTCTCCGAGAAGCCGTAGCGCATGATCATGTTGCGCGCGACCTTGGTGGCGCGCTCGATGTCGTTGGAGGCGCCGGTCGAGATGTCCTCGAGCACGAGCTTCTCCGCCACGCGCCCGCCGAGCAGGGTGACGATCTCCTCGTTCATCTCCCGCTTGGTCATGTAGGATTTGTCCTCGCCCGGCAGCGAAAGGGTGTAGCCGCCCGCCATGCCGCGCGGGATGATCGATATCTGGTGCACCGGGTCCTGCGTGGGCAGATAGTAGGTGCAGACCGCGTGCCCCGCCTCGTGGTAGGCGGTGAGCTTTTTGTCCTTCTCGGTGACCACCCGGCTCTTCTTCTCGGGGCCGGCGATCACCTTGATGGTCGCCTCCTCGATCTCGGTCATCGTGATCGCCCGGAGGTTCTTTTTGGCGGCGAGCAGCGCCGCCTCGTTCGCGAGGTTTTCGAGGTCCGCGCCGGTGAAGCCGACGGTCGACGCGGCGATCGTATGCAGGTTCACGTCGGGCGCGATCGGTTTATTCTTGGTGTGGACGCGCAAGATCGCCTCGCGCCCCTTGATGTCGGGATAGCCGACCGCGATCTGGCGGTCGAAGCGGCCGGGGCGCAGCAGCGCCGGGTCGAGGATGTCGCGGCGGTTGGTCGCCGCGATGATGATGACGCCCGTGTTGGTGCCGAAGCCGTCCATCTCGACGAGCAGCTGGTTGAGGGTCTGCTCGCGCTCGTCGTGCCCGCCGCCGAGTCCCGCGCCGCGGTGGCGGCCGACCGCGTCGATCTCGTCGATGAAGACGATGGACGGGGCGTTCTTTTTGGCCTGCTCAAAGAGGTCGCGCACACGCGACGCGCCGACGCCGACGAACATCTCGACGAAGTCGGAGCCGGAGATCGAGAAGAAGGGCACGCCCGCCTCGCCGGCGACCGCCTTGGCAAGCAGCGTCTTACCGGTTCCGGGAGGGCCCATAAGCAACACGCCCTTGGGGATGCGCGCGCCGAGAGAGTTGAATTTGGAGGGGTTCTTGAGGAACTCGACGATCTCGACGAGCTCCTCCTTCTCCTCGTCCGCGCCCGCGACGTCCTGGAAGGTCACCTTCGGGCCCTCCTCGGGGGCGCGGGGCTTCGCCTTGCCGAAGCTCATCACGCCGCCCGTGCCGCCGCCGCGCGCCTGCTTCATCATCATGTAGTAGAAGAAGACGAGCAGGCCCACGAGCACGAGGGTCGGCAGCAGGCTCACCCACCAGGGGGTCTGCTTGATCGGGAAGTGGTCGTAGATCATCGGGGCGTCGGGGTGCGCCTCGTTGTACTGCCGGACGAAGCTCTTGGTGCCGTCCGGCTTGTCGGAACTGATATCGTCGAGGAAGAGCACGACGTTGGGGACCTTGTAGTCCTTGGTCGTGTCGTCCTGGAAGGTCATCTTCAGTTCGCCGGTGCCCAGGTCGAGGGTGTATTCCTTGACCTCCTGCCGCTGGAAATACCCGAGCACGTCGGAATACTTCTCGGTGACGGGGGTCTGCCGCATCGACGAGAACATCAGCACGGCCATGAGCATCAGCAGCAGAAAGGTCGAAAGCCAGATGCCGATGCCTCTTGACTTTTTGTTCAAATCAGATTCACTCCTGTCAAATCATTGCGCGCCCAAAGCACGCCGCACGGCGGCGCGGGACTACTTTTCGTAGACCTCCGGCTTGAGCACGCCCACATAGGGGAGGTTGCGGTATTTCTCCGCGAAGTCGAGCCCGTAGCCGACCACGAACTCGTCGGGCACCTCGAAGCAGGTGTAGTCCGCCTGGATGTCCGCGGCGCGGCGGGCGGGCTTATCCAGCAGCGTCGCGATGCGGATGTCCGACGCGTGCCGCTGCATGAGCAGCTCCTTGAGGTATTTGAGGGTCAGGCCGCTGTCGAGGATGTCCTCGACGATGAGGATGTTGTAGTCCTGGGGGTTGATGTCGATATCCTTGATTATCTTAACCACTCCCGAGGATTTTACGCCGGAGCGGTAGCTCGAAACAGCCATGAATTCGATCTCGCAGGGGACGGTGATCGCGCGGATGAGATCGGCCATAAAGACGAACGATCCCTTGAGCACGCCGAGCACCAGCAGCTTTTTGCCCGCGTAATCCGCGGAGATTTTCGCGCCGAGTTCCTTTACCTTTTCCGCGATCGCATCTTCCTCGATCAGTACCTTCAGGATGTCGTCCGTCATATTCCCTTTCGCCATGCCTATTCATCCTCCGCTCGTTTGTCCCCCGCCCCGGACTCCGGCGCGAGGGTGATCATCATGATGTTTTTCGTCCCGCGGCCGACCCGCACCCGCTCGTCCACGCCGGCGCCCTCCGCATAGAAGACCCCTTCGCTGTCGGCCAGCACGCACAGCCGCTCGCGTCCGTCGAGCCCAAGCTCGGAAAAGAGCTTTTTGAGCGTTTTCGTACATCCGCGCCCGACGGGCTTCATCCGGTCGCCCGCCTGCCGTGAACGTAAAAAAATATCAACATTTATTTTATCATAGTCGGCCGCGTTTTTTAATCCCTTATCCGGAATGTTCTCAAAAATTTCATAATCTGCACAGTTTATAACCGAAAATTCTATTGCTTTTCCACCGTCCAGCGGAATCCGCGCGCCGTCAAGCCGCGCCTTCTCGAGCTGCCGCGGCGCGATCGGCGCGAGGCGCTCCCCGCGCCGTTCCAGCCGTAGCACCCCTTCCCGCACGGTGACGTAGAGCCGCGGCCCGACCTGCATCGTGTGCCTGCGGCTGTTCACCAGCATGCCGGCGACCGCGCCGATCCGCTCGGCCGAGCGTTCGACGCCGCCCTCCTCGAGCAGCGAGGCGATGATGCGGGAGCGGAGCGCCGGGTGTAGCGCCGCGAGCCCCGCCGCGTCGTAGCCGCCCTCCCGGCGGAGCTTCTCCCCCGCCTCCCCCGCGAGCCGCGCGAGGCAGTCGGCGTCCCGCCGCAGAGAGTCGGTCATCCGCCCGACGGCCGCGAGCGCCTCGGGATTCACCCGGAAAAGCTGCGGCAGGACGTTGTGGCGGATGTGGTTGCGGGTGTAGCGGTCGGTCAGGTTGGTGCTGTCGGTGACGTAGCAGAGGCCGTGGGCCGCGCAGTAGTCCTCCGTCTCCCGCCTGGTGCAGCCGATGAGCGGCCGCACGACCGCCCCGCGCACCGGCGGGATGCCGCACAGCCCGGCGATGCCGGTGCCGCGCGCGAGATTCAAAAGCACCGTCTCGGCGGCGTCCGAGAGGGTGTGCGCCGTCGCGATCCTGCAACGGTATTTTTCCGCGAGCTCGTCGAAGAAGGCGTAGCGCGCCTCCCTCGCCGCGACCTCGATCGACACGCCCCGCTCCCGCGCGAGCGCCTTGACCTCGACCCGGCGCAGGTCAAGTGGGATTCCATACTGTTCGCACATTGTGCGCACGAGCTGTTCGTCCCGGTCGCTCTCCTCCCCGCGCAGGCAGTGGTTGAGGTGGCAGGCGCGCACCGTCAGGCGAAGGTCGGTGAGCGAGCACAAAAAATCAAGCAGGGCGACTGAGTCGGCGCCGCCCGAAACCGCCGCCGTGACCGTGTCACCCTGCCGGAGCATGGAAAACTCTTCAATTGTCGCCCTCGCCTTACGGTTCATCGCGCCCCAGCTCCAAATTCGTAAATCTCGTGTAACGGTTGTCCCAGCCGAGCTTGACGACCCCCACCTCGCCGTGGCGGTTCTTGGCCACGTCGCACTCGGCGATGTTGCGCTCCTCCGCCTCCTCGCGCGCGTAGTAGTCCTCGCGGTAGAGCAGCAGGACGATGTCGGCGTCCTGCTCGATCGAGCCCGATTCGCGCAGGTCGGAGAGCATCGGCTTGTGGGTGGTGCGGCTCTCCGGTCCGCGGGAGAGCTGGGAAAGGGTGATGACCGGGACGTTGAGCTCCTTGGCCATGATCTTGAGGTTTCGGGTGATCTCCGAGACCTCCTGCACGCGGTTTTCGCTGCGCCGCCCGGTGGACATCAGCTGGAGGTAGTCGATGATGACGAGGTCGACCTTTTTGAGCCGGCGCAGCTTCGCCTTCATCTCCCCCACCGTGATGCCCGGCGTGTCGTCGAGGTAGACGTCCGCCTTGGAGAGCACCTGCGACGCCATCGCGATGCGCACCCAGTCGTCCCCCGTGAGCTCGCCCGTGCGCAGCAGCTGCCCCTCGACCGACGCCTGCGACGAAAGCAGGCGCTGCGCGAGCTGCTCGCTGCTCATCTCGAGGGAGAAAACGGCGACCGTGCGCCCCCCCTTGGTGGCGACGTTCTCCGCGATGTTGAGCGCGAGGGAGGTCTTGCCCATGCCGGGGCGGGCCGCGATAAGGATGAGGTCGGTCTTGTTGAGCCCGGTGATCACCCGGTCGAGCGCCGGGTAGCCGGTCGAGATGCCCTTATACTTGTCCCGGTCCTCGCCCGAGAGGTGCTGGAGCAGCTCGTAGGTCTCGGTGATCGCCGTGCGGATATGCTTGAAGGAGCTCGTGTTGCGCCCCTGGCGGATGTCGAAGATGCTCTGCTCGGCCGAGTCGAGCAGCACGTCGGACTCCGCCTGGGACTCCTGCGCCATGTCGATGATCTCCCGCGAGGCGGTGATCAGCCGGCGCACGTAATATTTTTCGCGCACGATCCTGCAATACGCCTCGACGTTCGCCGACGAGGGCACCACCTGCGCGAGATTGGTCAGGTAGATTTTGGCGTCCTCGTCGGTCTCGAAGATCTGCTCCCCCTTGACCGCGTCGAGGATCGTGATGAAGTCCATCGTCCGGTTCATATTGAACATGTTGGTCATCACGTCGAAGATCTGCTGGTGCTGGGGGCGGTAGAACGCCGCCGACCGCAGGTTCTCCATCACCAGCGCGAAGCAGGAGGGATCGATCAGCACCGCGCCGAGCACGCTCTGCTCCGCCTCGAGGCTGTAGGGCATCTGCCGGCCGTATTCCCCCGTGTCCAGATTAAATTCCGCCAACGCAGCCCCTCCTTCCCTCACAGCATCCGGTTATTCCGCTTCGCCGACGACCACGTAGACGTCCGCCGCGATGCCCGGGTGCAGCTTTACCTGCACGGTGTAGCTGCCGAACGCCTTGATGTCGGAATCCATGACGATCTTGCGCTTGTCGATCTGCGCGCCGAACTGGCGGGAGAGCTCCTCGGAGATCTCCTTGCTCGTGACCGAGCCGAACAGCTTGCCGTTCGCGCCCGCCTTGGCCGCGATCTTCACCGTCTTGCCGCCGATCTTCCCGGCCATCTCCTGGGCCGCCTGCTTTTCCACCGCGGCCTTGTGCTCGACCGACGCCTGCCGCGCCTTCATCTCGCCGAGCGCCTGGGCGCTCGCCTCGATCGCCAGCCCCTTGGGCAGCAGGAAATTGCGGGCGTACCCGTCGGAAACCTTGACGAGCTCCCCCTTCTTGCCGCTTCCCTTGACGTCCTGTGTCAGAATCACTTTCATTGTTCCGTCTCCCTTCCGGCCCCCTTCCGGGGGCCTGCCAAATGCGATCTCCGTCGGGCGCGGGCGCCTTCCGGGACTAATTTCTGCTGTTTTCCTCGAAGTACTGGTCGATCGCCGCGACCAGCCTGCGGTACGCCTCGTCGAGCGGCATGCCGGAAAGCTGCGCCCCCGCCATCGTGAGGTGCCCGCCGCCGCCCAGCTTTTCCATGATGATCTGGACGTTGAGCTGCCCCATGCTGCGCGCCGAAATCGACACGCCGCCGTTCATCTCAAAGACGAGGAAGGACGCCTGCACGCCGATGATGCCGAGCAGTTCGTCCGCGGCCTGCGCCGCCGTCACCTGGATGTCGGGCGCGTCGCGGTCGGGCGACACGGCGATCGCGCAGCCGCGGTAGACCTCCGCGTTGGCGACCAGCTTGGCGCGGCGCTGGTAGCTCTCCATCGACAGGGCGAACATCCGCCGCACCTCCACCGTATCCGCGCCGATCTTGCGCAGGTAGGCCGCGGCCTCGAAGGTGCGCACCCCCGTCTTGATGATGAAGTTCTTGGTGTCGAGCATAATGCCCGCCAGCAGCGCCTCGGCCTCGGGGCGGCCGAGCCGCAGCTTGTCGCCGAAATACTGCACCAGCTCGGTGACCATCTCCGACGCGCTCGACGCGTAGGGCTCGTGGTAGAAGATGACGGCGTTGTCGATGTGGCCGACCATCTTGCGGTGGTGGTCGACGACGACGACGTTCTTGCAGGCGTCGAAGACCGCCTCCGACTCGAGGATGTGCTTGACGTGGGTGTCGCAGATGACGAGCAGCGTCTTGCGGGTGATTCTGGGCAGCGCGTCCTCCGGCTCGAGGAACATCCCCTCGAATCCGTTCTGGAGCAGCCGCTCATATTCGAGCGTCACGAGGTTGGTGCTCCTGCGGATGACGACGTAGGCGTCCTTGCCCATGAGGCGGGCGGCTTTCATGATGCCCACCGACGCGCCGAAGCAGTCGAGGTCGGCGGCGCGGTGGCCCATGACGAGCACGTTGTCGCTGCCGGAGATCAACTCGGCGAGCGCGGTCGCGACGATGCGCGTCTTGACCTTGGTGCGCTTCTCCATGCCGCTCGAGACGCCGCCGAAGAACTCGTAGCCCGACGCACCCCGCACCGCGGCCTGGTCGCCGCCGCGCCCGAGCGCCATATCGAGCGCCTGGCGCGCGAACCGCTCGCTCTCCTCCAGGGTGGCCGCGTCGCGGCCGACGCCGACCGACAGGGTCGGGACCATCTTGGTCTCCGTCTCGATCGCGCGCACCTGCTCGAGCAGGGTGAACCGCGCCGAAATGACGCCGCGCAGGCTTCGCTCCTCCATCACCGCGGTGAACCGGTCGCGCTCGGTCTTGAGCAGCAGCCCGCCGCTGTCGGTGACGAACTTGCTCACCGCGTATTCGATCTGGCCCATCACCCGCGCGCGCTCGTTGTCCTTCATGTTCTGCTGGAGCTCCTCGTAGTTGTCCACCAGGATCAGCATGACCGACGGGCGGGTCTCAAAGTATTCGCGCGCGTAGCGCTTGAGCTCGGTGTTCTCGAAGAAGTACACCATGTAGAGCTCTTCCTCTTCGCTGACCGCGCGCGCCACGTAGGCGGCGTAAAACCGCCCCTTGTATTCGGTGTCGTAGCCGCCCTCGGGACAGGTCCGGGTGATGTCCACGCCGGTCAGGATGGTGTAGATGCTCTTGCCGTAACAGTTCTCCTCCCCGAGGATCTCCTTCTGCCCGAGGCGGTTGCACCAGACGATCTCCCCCTCCCCGCTGCACACGAACACCGGGATGGGGAACCCCGTCAGCGCGTCCTGCTGCACGGTGGTCAGCGTCTGCCCCATCGTGACCAGGAAGCGGCTGATCTGCCGCTTGGCAAGCTGGACCTGCCACACGAGCAGCACCGCGCACGCCACCGTGACGAACGCGCAGATATAGAACAGCCGGATATTGAAGAACAGCGTGGCCACCGTGACGGCCGCGCAGCACCCGATTGCGATCAGCAAAAAGGATTGGAACGGATGATTACTTTTCTTCACTTCAAAACCTCGTTTGTAACGATGTTGTCGGTTTCCCAAGCGGGGCCGGCCCACTCATACATAGACTATTATATCACGTCCACCCGTCTGTTGCAATCCACAACCTGCCGCTTGACAGGCGAGGGCGCCTCTGCTATAATTCAAATTAGTAAATGACTAATTTAGTAAATGGAGGATTTCCCATGAACATCCCAACAACGTTAAAACATAAACCCGTCATCGCGGTCGAGGACTACGAGGCGATCGATGAGCACCGCTTCCCCGGAACCGACGCCAAGGGCCTCTCCCTCGGGCTTGCCCAGTGGAACGACCGCGGGAAGCTCGACATCTCCGCCAAGGTGTGGCGCCACACGGGCGGCAAATGGTCCCGCCAGTCGGAGGAGCTGCCCCTGCACCGGGTGCTCGACCTGGCCATCCTCACCGCCCGCGCCTGCCAGTTCTTCCGCGAGGAGAGCTACCGCCACCCGGAATTCTACGACCCGGAGCACCCGGTCATCGACCGGGTGGGGCTCGAGGGGGACGCGATGACCGTCTCGGTCTGCACCGAAAACCCGATGATCGGGGAGGACATCAAGCTCTTCAGCCAGGCCCTCTCCGACGAGGGGGAACGCCTCGGCGAGCGGTTTTCCGTCCTCGCGCGGCTCTTAAAGGAGATGGGATACTGATGGACGCGCATAAAAAGGAGCTGCTGAACGCCTACAAGAGCCGTCCCCTTTCGGGCGGCGTCTACATCATCCGCAACACCCGGAACGGCCGCTACCTGCTGGCCGCCGAAACGAACCTCTCCGGCTCCAAGGGCAAATTCGAGTTTTCCCAAATGACCGACTGCTGCAACTGGCACAAGCTCTCCGCCGACTGGAAGGCGTGCGGCAGGGACGCCTTCGTCTTCGAGGTGCTCGACGAGCTCACCCAGAAGGAGACCCAGACGCCCGAGGAGTTCCGCGCCGACCTCGCCGCGCTCGGCGAGCTGTGGGCGGAAAAGCTCGACCCCGCCCTCGCCTATTAGCCTCCCCCGCCCATTCGTCCCCTTATTTAAATCTTCCAACCACGCAACAAAGCCGCCCCCCAAAAGGGCGGCCGCTTCGGTATGCAGGTCATGAGGGGGTGGGCAATGGTGGGGTGCGGCCCAGCCGCC
>ENA-UOIV01002943-UOIV01002943.1-human-gut-metagenome-genome-assembly--contig:-C59-NODE-2943-length-10621-cov-12.261594_pt1 | contig 10621 bp, 9 predicted proteins | sample MGYA00242333_ERZ723880 | MGnify/ENA metagenome assembly ERZ723880 | reverse complement strand
GCGCACCCCGCGGGGTACGCCCCCGCCGGGGCGCCCCCCGCCCCCTAAACGCCATCCCGCCCCCCCTTTCCTAAACCGGCGCACCAAAAAGCGGGCGCCCCCGCGGCCCGCCGGCCCGCGGGTCCTCTTTGCGTCCTCCGCTCAGGAGACAAGCCTTTTGCGCCTCCAGCGTCCGGAACGGAAATAAAGGATCCCGAACACGAAGGGGAGCAGGGGGGAGAGGCATTCGCCCCAGCAGAGCCCGGCGAAGCCGAGCCCCAGCGGGACGCTGAGCAGCCAGCTGAGCGACAGGCGCATCACCACGGAATGGAGCATCGCGTTGAGCATGGCGAAGAGGGAGTCGCCCGCGCCGGTCGCGAAGGAATCGAAGGTGTACATGACCGCGTAGACGAGGCTGTTGAAGGAGCAGCAGACGCGCAGGTAGAAGACGCCCTCCCGCACGACCTCGGGGTCGGTGTTGAAGAGCCCGATGATCTGCGCGGTGAAGAGCTGTACCGCGAGGATGCTCGCCGCCGTGACGAGCAGGGCGAGGCGCAGGCCGCTTTTGGCGGTCTCTTCCGCCCGGCCGGTATCCCCCGCGCCGAGGTTCTGCCCGGCCATCGTGATGACCGCCTGGCCGACCGCCCAGCAGGGCATGGCGGCGAAGGAGTTGACCTTGAGGCCCACCCCCGCCGCCGCGGCCACCGCCACGCCGTAGCCGTTGAGCATGCCGGTGACGAGCAGGTAGGAGAGGTTGAGCACGGTCATCTGCACGGCGGTGGGAAAGCCGATGCGCAGGATAGCGCGGCAGGTCTTGGGCGCGGTGCGGAAATAGGAGGGGGAGAAGTCGAGGGGGAGCCCCCGCCGCCGCAGGACAAACACGGCGGTCAAAAAGGAGACGCCCTGCGACGCGGCGGTTGCGATCGCCGCGCCTTCCGTGCCGAGGCCGAGCGGCCCGACGAGCAGCAGGTCGAGCAGGATGTTGACGGCGGTGGCAACCGCCACGAAGAAGAGGGGGCTTTTGGAGTCGCCCAGCCCGCGCAGCACCGAGCAGACCGCGTTGTAGCCAAAGACGAAGACGGTGCCGAGGCAGATGACCCGCATGTAGCGGAGCGCGTGGGGCAGCGCCTCGGCGGGCAGGTTCATGAGGGAAAAGACGGGGCGGTAGGCGAGCAGGCCCGCCGCGGTGACGAGCAGGGCGGCCAGCGCCGACACCGAAAAGAGCGCGCCGGTCGTTTCCCGCTGGCCGCGCGTGTCGCGCGCGCCCTTATACTGCGCGATGAGCACCGCGCCGCCCGTGGTGACGCCGGTGCAGACCGACTGGATGATAAAGCTGAGCATGGCGGCGCTGCTGACCGCCGCGAGCCCCGCGCTGCCGACGAACCGGCCGACCACGGCCATGTCCACGATGCTGTAGAGGGATTGCAGCAGGTTTGCGAGAAAGAGGGGCGCCGCGAAGGAGAGAAGCTGTTTCGGCACGCTGCCGACGGTGAGATCGCGTTCCATGGTAAAATTCCTCGTTTCCATAAAATGAAAGGGGAGGCGGGGGCATGGCCCCCGCCTCCCCTGCGCATACCGCGCGGAAGACGCAAAAAGCCGCGGACGAAACATCGTCCGCGGCAAAATCGATCCGCATCATCCGGCGGGCACGCAGAACCGGACGGGTCCGTCCGAACGGACCCGCCGGGGAACTGTCTATCCGCCGATGAAATCGTAAAGCTCCGCACAATGTTTCATCGTTTCCAATTGCCCGGAGCGGCTTATGATACAGAGCTTCATGACAAAGCGTCCTTTCTGCTTTCTGAGGTCCATTATAGGCGGCGGGAGGCCGCCTGTCAAGAAGGCCCGGTCAGAGCCGCAGGCCCTTGACGTCCTTTTTGCGGGAGAGGATGATGTTGCAGCTGAGCTTTACGACGCCGGGCAGGCGGTAGAGGAACTCCTGCAAAAACCGTTCCATCTCCTCGCTGCTGGCGGCGACGGCGTGGACGTGCAGCTTGCTGCTGCCCGACACGAAGTAGATCTGCGTGACGGTGTCGCAGCGGTCGAGCGCATCCGCCGCGGGCTGGAGCTGCGCGGGCTCGGTCTCGATCTCAAAGTAGGCGGAGACGGCGCTGCCGATCTTCTGCGGGTTGATGATCGTCGTGTAGCCCTCGATGACGCCGCGCTTTTCCAGCGCGTCGATGCGGGCCCGCACCGCCACGCGGGAGACGCCCACCGCCTCGCCGATATCGGAATAGGACATCCGCGCGTTTTCGGTGAGCAGGGCGACGATTTTGCGGTCGAGCTCGTCCAGTCCCTTGAGATACATGCCGGTCAACCCCTTTCCCCGTTATTCTACCGCATTTTCCGCCGGAAAACAAGGCGGAACTTTCTTTTTGCAGGATTGACATTTCCGGCAGTGCGTGATAAACTGTCGTTAGTTACATAACGTAATTATAATATTACATAACGGAAGAAGGGGAAGCGCTTGGCAGGGGACATGACCGAGGGCGGGACAACCGGCGCGATCGTGCGCTTTTCGCTGCCCATGATGGGCGGCGCGCTGCTCCAGCAGCTCTATAACGTCGTCGACACGCTGATCGTCTCCCACTTCATCGGCGCGGGGGCGCTGGCGGCGGTCGGCTCCTCCTATACGCTGATGGTCTTTCTCACCTCGGTGGTGCTCGGACTCTGCATGGGGAGCGGCGTCATCTTTTCGATCTTTTTCGGCGCGCGGGAACCCGACGCCCTCCGGCGCGGCATCTTCAACGCCTTCCTCTTCATCGCGGCGGTCTCCTTCGCGATCTTCCTGCTCGCGGCGGGCAATCTCGACCGCATCCTGACGCTGCTGCACATCCCAGCGGACATCCGGGCGGACACCCGCGATTACCTGCGGATCATCTTCTGGGGAATCGGCTTCACCTTCCTCTACAACTTCTTTGCCGCCGCGCTGCGCAGCATCGGCAATTCCGCCGTCCCGCTCGCCGCGCTCGCCGTGGCGGCGGCCGCGAACGTGGCGCTCGACCTGCTCTTCGTGCTGCCGTTCGGCATGGGGGTCGCGGGGGCCGCGCTGGCCACCGTGCTCGCGCAGGCGCTATCCGCGCTGATCGTGACCGTCTACAGCCTGCTGCGCGTACCCGCCTTCCGCCTGGAGCGCGCCGATCTCCGGCTCGACGGGCGTCTGATGGTCCGCATCATGAAATGCTCGGTCCTCTCGAGTATCCAGCAGTCGGTCATGAACTTCGGCATCCTGATGATCCAGGGGCTGGTCAACAGCTTCGGCGTGGCGGTGATGGCCGCCTTTGCCGCCGGGGTCAAGATCGACTCCTTCGCCTACCTGCCGGTGCAGGAGTTCGGCAACGCCTTCTCGACCTTTGTGGCGCAGAACTACGGCGCGGGCAAGCGGGAACGGATCCGCGCCGGGCTGCGCGCGTCGGTGGCGGGGGCGGCCGCCTTCTGTCTGGCGGTCTCCGCGCTGGTGGCGGCCTTCGCCCGCCCGCTCATGGAGATCTTCGTGCCGGCGGGGGAGACGGAGATCCTCGCGGTTGGGATCCAATACCTGCGCATCGAGGGCAGCTGCTACATCGGGATCGGGCTGCTCTTCCTGCTCTACGGGCTCTACCGGGGCCTTGAGCGGGCGCAGATGTCCATCCTGCTGACCGTCGTGTCCCTCGGCGTGCGCGTGGCGCTGGCCTACGCGCTCGCGCCCATCCCGCGGATCGGCCTGCAGGGCATCTGGTGGGCGATCCCCATCGGGTGGCTGCTGGCGGACCTGACCGGCTTCCTCTGGTACGGCCTGCGGTGGAAGCGGCTGCTCTCCCCGCTGGCGCGGCCGGAACAATAGGGCTCGCTTTGTAATTATGTATAAAAATTTGAGCCGCCTTTTGTTGGATTGGCAGAATTTTACCCGCGTGCTTGACTTTTCCTGCAAAAACAGTTATTACTAATAACAGTAATAGTTACTATTATAATATTAGGAGGATTCCAATGCTGGATTTGAAGGCGTTCCAGAAGATTACCTATGGGGTATACCTTGTGTCGTCCCGGTGCGGGGACATCTCGTCCGGCTGCGTGGTCAACACGCTGACCCAGGTAACGACCTCGCCCGCGCAGGTGACCATCGCGATCAACAAGCAGAACTACACGACCGAAATCATCCGGAAGTCGGGCCGCTTCACGGCGGTGGTGCTCTCCCAGTCGGCCATGATGGAGCTGATCGGCAGGTTCGGGTTCCACTGCAGCCGCGACACCGAAAAATTTGAGTCCTTCCGCACCCGCGTCGACGAGAGCGGCGTTCCCTTCGTCTGCGAGCAGGCCTCCGCGCGCTTCAGCTGCAAGGTGGTAAGCAGCATGGACGCGGGCACCCACATCATCTTCCTCGGGGAGGTGGAGGCCGCCGAGGTGCTCGACTCCACCGGACCGATGAGCTACGCCTACTACCACCAGATCAAAAACGGCGTCACACCGCCCAGGGCCTCGGTCTACCAGCCCGAGCCGGCAAAGGGCTACCGCTGCAGGATCTGCGGCTACGTGCTGGATTCCGACACGGTTCCGGACGACTTTGTCTGCCCGATCTGCGGGCGGGGCAAAGAACATCTGGAAAAGATCACGGGCTGAGAGGGGGGCGCGGAATGAAGATGCAGGGTAAAACGGTCATCGTCACCGGCGGCGGCCGGGGCATCGGCTTCGGCATCGCGACCGCCTTTGCCAGGGAGGGCGCGAACATCGCGATCACCAACCTGAACGAGCAGGGCCTCGAGGAGGCCCAAAAGGCGCTGGAAGGGTACGGCGCGCAGGTGCTGACCGTCGTGGCGGACGGCGCGGACGAGCGCGCGGTGGCCTCGGCCGTCAAGCAGACGGCCGACCGGTTCGGCGGCGTCGACGTGGTGGTCAACAACGCGCAGGCCTCCAAATCGGGGGTGCTGCTCGTCGACCACACGACCGCCGACTTCGAGCTCGCGCTCCACAGCGGCCTCTACGCCGCCTTCTACTACATGCGGGCCGCCTTCCCCTACCTCAAGCGGGCGAAGGGGCTCGTCATCAACCTCGCGTCGGGCGCGGGGCTGTCGGGCAAATCGGGCCAGTCCTCCTACGCGGCCGCCAAGGAGGGCATCCGCGGCCTCTCCCGCGTGGCGGCGACCGAGTGGGGAGAATTCGGCGTGCGCGTCAACGTCGTCTGCCCGCTCGTGATGACGCAGGCGCTGGAACAGTGGAGCAGGGACTACCCGCAGCTCTACCGGGATACGATCAAGCATATCCCCCTCCAGCGGTTCGGCGACGCCGAAAAGGACATCGGGCGGCTGTGCGTCTTCCTCGCGTCGGAGGACGCCTCCTACATCACCGGACAGACGATCGAAATCCAGGGCGGCACCGACCTGCGGCCCTGACGGCGGATGCCGAATCCCCCGGCGAAAGCCGGGGGATTTTTTGCGTCGCCGGGGCCGCGCGCGGGAAAATTTCGCGCCGGCTTGCATCGCGGCGCTTTTCCGGTATACTAGATAGCGGGACATGCACCGTCCCGCCAAGAGACCAAAGCGATTGGAACGATGAGATGAAACGGCTGGTAATCGGGATTCTGGCGCACGTGGACGCGGGCAAGACGACCCTTTCGGAGGGGATGCTCTACCGCGCGGGGGAGACCCGCCGGCTCGGACGGGTGGACCACGGGGACGCCTTTCTGGATACCTACGCGCTCGAACGGGAGCGGGGCATCACGATCTTTTCCAAGCAGGCGCTGCTGCACCTGGACGGGGCGGAGATCACCCTGCTGGACACCCCGGGGCATGTGGATTTTTCCACCGAGATGGAGCGGACGCTCCAGGTGCTGGACTACGCGGTCCTCGTTGTCAGCGGCACCGACGGGGTGCAGAGCCATACCGAGACGCTCTGGCGGCTGCTCGAGCGTTACCGCGTCCCGACCTTCCTCTTTGTGAATAAGCTCGACCTGCCGGGCGCGGACCGCGGGGCGCTTCTGGCGGAAGTGCAGGCGCGGCTGGACGGCGGCTGCGCCGACTTCGGCGCGGACCGCCCGCGCGGCGCGCTGGAGGAGTCCGCCGCCCTCTGCTCGGAGGAGCTGATGGAGCGGTATCTCGAGGCGGGCGCGCTCGAAGACGGGGAGATCGCGGAGGCCGTCGCGAAGCGGCGGGTGTTCCCCTGCTTTTTCGGCTCGGCGCTCAGGCTCGAGGGGGTGGACGCGTTCCTCGCGGGGCTCGCGCGCTATACCCGCGAGCCCCCGCGCCGGGAGGCGTTCGGCGCGAAGGTCTACAAGATCGGCTGGGACGAGCAGGGCGTCCGGCTCACCTACCTGAAGGTCACCGGCGGCAGCCTCCGGGTCAAGGCGGCGGTCTCCGGAAGCCGGGAGGGGGAGCCGTGGGAGGAGAAGGTCAACCAGCTGCGCGTCTATGCAGGGGCGAAGTTCCGGACGGTGGAGGAGGCGCTCCCCGGCATGGTGTGCGCCGCCGCGGGGCTTTCCCGCACCCGTCCCGGGGAGGGCCTCGGCGCGGAGCCGGATTCCGAGCTCCCGTCGCTGCGCCCGGTGCTCGGCTACCGGGTGGAACTGCCGCGGGGAGTGGATGCGCACACCGCGCTCACCCGTTTCCGCCGGCTTGAGGAGGAGGACCCGCAGCTGCACGTTGTGTGGAACGAGGCGCTCCAGGAGCTCCACGTGCAGCTCATGGGCGAGGTGCAGCTCGAGGTGCTGGGCAGCCTCGTCCGGGAGCGGTTCGGGATGGAGGTCGGCTTCGGGCAGGGCAGCATCCTCTACCGGGAGACGATCGCCTCGACGGTGGAGGGGGTCGGGCACTACGAGCCGCTCCGCCACTACGCGGAGGTGCACCTGCTGCTCGAGCCGGGGGAGCGGGGAAGCGGGCTGCGGTTCGCCTCCGCCTGCCGAGAGGACGACCTCGACCGCAACTGGCAGCGGCTCATCCTGACCCATCTGGAGGAGAAGACCCATCCGGGCGTGCTGACAGGCGCGCCCATCACCGACATGAAAATCACGCTGGCGGCGGGGCGCGCCCACCAGAAGCACACCGAGGGGGGCGATTTCCGCCAGGCGACCTACCGCGCGGTGCGGCAGGGCCTGCGGCGGGCCGAAAGCGTCCTGCTCGAGCCGTGGTACGACTTCCGGCTGGAACTGCCGTCCGAGGCGGTGGGCCGGGCGATGTCCGATCTGCAGCGGATGGGGGGCTCCTTCGCGCCGCCCGAGACGGAGGGGGACCGGTCGGTGCTGACCGGCAGCGCCCCCGTGTCCGAAATACGGGGCTACCAGATGGAGGTCACCGGGTACACGCGCGGCAGAGGGCGGCTCTCCTGCTCCCTCAGGGGCTACGAGCCCTGCCACAACGCCGAAGAGGTGATTGCCGCCGCAGGCTACGACTGCGACGCGGATTTGGACAACCCGGCGGATTCGGTCTTCTGCGCCCATGGGGCGGGCTTCCTCGTCAAATGGGACGAAGTGCCGGCGCACATGCACCTCGAGAGCGTCCGCGACGCGCCGAAGGAACCTGCCGGCGTCCCCGGGGAGCGCGCCGCCGAGCGGCGGGCGGCCGATTACTGCGCGATGGTGGCGGAGGACCGGGAGCTGCTGGAGATTTTCGAGCGCACCTACGGCCCCATCCGCCGGGACCCGCGCAAGGCGTTCCGCCCGGTCAGGAGGGAGCCCGCCCGGCGGCCCCCCTCCCAGCCCCCCAAGGGACTCGACGGGCCGGAATACCTGCTGGTGGACGGCTACAACATCATCTTCGCGTGGGACGACCTGAACGCCCTCGCGCAGGAGAACCTGGACGCGGCGCGCGGGCGGCTGGTCGACCTGCTCTGCAACTACCGTGGCTTCCGGCAGTGCGAGGTGATCGTAGTGTTCGACGCCTACCGGGTGAAGGGGAACCCGGGGGAGGTCGAGCGGGTGCACAACATCAGCGTGGTGTATACGAAGGAGGCCGAGACGGCCGACATGTATATCGAGAAGGTCACCCGCGAGCTCGGAAAGCACAACCGGGTGCGGGTGGCGACCTCCGACGCGCTCGAACAGCTCATCATCCTCGGGCACGGCGCGCTGCGGATTTCCGCCGACGCCTTCCGCGAGGAGGTGGCGCAGGTGGAACAGGCCATCCGCGAATACCTCGAATCGGGCGGTCCCGCCGCCCGGTAGGGTCGAATCCCGCCGCCCGCGCGGCGGGATTTTTGCGCGCTGGGCCGCGGCGGCGAATATTCCTGTGCGGGAAAAAATTTTCTTCTTACATCCCGGCGGCTTTTTGTGGTAAAATATAGATGCGGCGCGCGGCGGACAGCCATGCGAAAGCGCGGATCGCGAAGAACTGCTGCGACGGCTCACGCCCCCGGGCGGAGCGGGCAAGAGGACCTCGGAGGTAATCGGAAATGTATCAGGTTGGAGATTTGGTCTTTTACGGAGGAACGGGCGTCTGCGAGGTGGCGGACATCGCCATGCGGAAGGTGCCGGGCGCGTCGGGGGAGCAGCCCTACTACACGATGAAGCCGCTCTATCAGGAGTGCGTCATCCGCACCCCGGTGAACGGCAACAAGGTGTTCATGCGGCCGATCCTCACAAAGAAGGAGGCGGAGGAGCTGGTCGACAGCATCCCCACCGTGCAGGCGAAGGCTTATTACAGCCGGGTGCTGGGAGAGCTGGCCGAGCACTACGCGAACGCCCTCAAAACCTATGACAGCGCGGAACTGGTCGAGCTGACCATGTCGATCTACGCGAAAAAGCGGGAGCTGGAGGGCCAGCGCCAAAAGTTCGGCACGGTGGACGAACGGTTCATGAAGCGCGCTGAGGAGCTCCTCTTCGGGGAGCTGGCCGCCGCGCTGGGCATCCCCAGGGAGGAGGTGCCGCGCTATATCGAAGCGCGGCTGGAACGCCCCGGGGAGGACGGCGGGGACGCGGAGGCATAAGAGGAATCAACGGGGGCCGGTCGCAGGACCGGCCCCCGTTTTTCAGGCTCGGAGAGAATCCCCGCGCCGCCGACGCGGCCGTCCGGCCCGGCGATTCGATCCCGCGCGGGGCCGCCGCCCGTCCGCTTTCCGGTTGAAAAGGGCGCGCGGGTAACGTATAATGGGGACAGGCAATGCGGCCAATTTTCGGAAACGGACGGATCACAGAGATAAAGGAGGCAGTCAAATGAGTATCCACATCGGAGCAAAGCCGGGCGAGATCGCCGACCGGGTGCTGATGCCGGGCGACCCGCTGCGGGCGAAGCATATCGCGGAGACCTTTCTGGAGGGCGCGGTCTGCTATACCCAGGTGCGCGGGATGTACGGATTCACCGGCACCTACAAGGGCAAGCGCGTCTCGGTGCAGGGCAGCGGCATGGGGATGCCGTCGATGCACATCTACGCCAGCGAGCTCATGCAGGAGTACGGCGCCAAACGGATCATCCGCGTCGGCACCTGCGGCGGCCTGCGGGCGGAACTGAAGCTCAAGGACGTCGTGATCGCATCCGCGGCCTCCACCGATTCCAACATCAACAAATGCCGGTTCGGGCCGATCTCCTTCGCGCCGTCGGCGGATTTTGAACTGCTGCTGGGCGCCTATCAGACGGCGCGGGAGAGGGGGATGCGCGCCACCGTCGGGCCGATCTTCACGAGCGACCGCTTCTATTCCGACGACCTGCCCGAAAAGACGAAGATGCTCGCGGACTACGGCATCCTCGCGGTTGAGATGGAGACCTGCGAGCTCTATACGCTGGCCGCGAAGCACCACATCCAGGCGCTCACCCTGCTGACGGTGAGCGACAACGTCGTCACCGACGAGATCACCTCGCCGGAGGAACGGCAGACGAGCTTCAACGACATGGTCGAGCTGGCGCTCGAAATCGTCTGAGCCTGACGGGATGCGGCGAAAGCCGCATCCCGTTTGCGGGAAAGGAGCCCCCATGAACGAGATCATCGAAAGCCTGCTTTCGCGCAGGTCGGTCCGCGTCTTTGAGGAGCGGGCGGTCCCCGCGGCGGAAAAGGAGGCCATCCTGCTCGCGGCGGTCAACGCCCCCACGGCGGGCTGCCAGCAGCTCTACACCATCCTCGACGTCACCGACCCGGAGCTCAAGGCGCGGCTCGCCGAAAGCTGCGACCACCAGCCGTTTATCGCGAAGGCCCCGCTCGTGCTGGTCTTCTGCGCCGACTGCCAGAAGTGGTACGACGCCTTCCTGGCGGGCGGGTGCGCGCCGCGCCTGCCGGGCGCGGGGGACCTGCTGCTCGCGGTGGACGACAGCCTCATCGCGGCGCAGAACGCCGTGACCGCGGCGTGGAGCCTCGGCGTCGGCTCCTGCTACATCGGGGACGTGATGGAGCGGTGTGAGGAGCACCGGGCGCTGCTCGGCCTGCCGGACTATGTCTTCCCGGCGGCGATGGTGGTGTTCGGCTATCCGACCGCCGGGCAGAAGGCCCGCAAAAAACCGGAACGGTGCGCGATGGAGCGGATCGTGCGGGAGAACCGCTACCGCCGGATGGGGGCGGACGAGCTGCGGGAGATGCTCGCCCCGAAATCGGGCGCGGACGGCTATGAGGCGTGGCTCGCGGCCTTCTGCGGGCGCAAGTATAACTCCGCCTTTTCCCGCGAGATGACCCGTTCGGTGGAGGCCTACCTCGCGGCCTTCCGCCGGGAGGAGCCGTGAGGCGGACGGCCGCCCCGGGACAAAAGCGGGGCGAA
>ENA-UOIV01002934-UOIV01002934.1-human-gut-metagenome-genome-assembly--contig:-C59-NODE-2934-length-10649-cov-6.856334_pt1 | contig 10649 bp, 9 predicted proteins | sample MGYA00242333_ERZ723880 | MGnify/ENA metagenome assembly ERZ723880 | reverse complement strand
TCAGGTGCCAGTGCTCGCAAGGGCGTGCGGGTTCGACTCCCGCCTCGCGCACCACAAAAAAGGACATCTGCAAAGCAGATGTCCTTTTTTGTGGGTTCCGCCGCCCGCAGGGCGGCTCCACCCTTCGGGATTTCAATGCTCGGGGCGGCAGAGCCGCCCCTGCGCCGAGGTTTTGCCTGGGGCAAAACGCTCGTACGGCGCACCCGCGCCGCCGGCCAGAAGGCCGGTGGGGTAATTCTCCTGCAACGGTCCTGTCAGTCCCAAATATCAATTTTACCCGTCCCTTCTACAAAAAAGGTACTGTTTGGCATTGTGCCGAACAGTACCTTTTTCTTTGGACTCTATGGAGGCGGCAAAACCGCTCCTTACCCTCCCTGGGGCGCTCCTCCGGCCGATCCAAACGCCCTTGCGGCCCTGGCGTCTTCGGCTCTCCGGTCTTCAATCGCCTCTTTCAGAACGAGTTCCTTCACTTTCATCAGCCGGATGGTGTTGGAACGCTCATTCTCATCCAGCTTCATGGAGATATAGCGGATGCTCTCCTCCATCTGAGGAATTTTCACATACTCCAGGGCGTTCACCCGGCGGCGGGTCTTTTCAATCTCCTGGGCCAGGAGCTGGCTGGTCTTTTCGATCTCCGCCAGCTTGAGCATGTCCTGAAACACTTGGGACAGGGCATCCACCGCGTCGTCCAGCTCGCCGCTGGTCTGGGCAAAGCCGTAGGGGTAGACCTCCCCGGGGTCCTGGCTTTTCGTTTTGAACTGATACCGGGGGACGTCCACCGACATGACGTTCTGGAAGGTCATCTCCAGCTCCACGTTCTGCTTGGGGTACATCAGGGACTGCTCTAGCATCTCTGGGGACATGAGGGCGGAGGCCACCGTGAAGGAGGTGTGGGCCCGCATGAGCCCCTCCTCCACCCGGCGCCGCAAAGTCCGGTTCTCCCGCACCACGTCCATGAACTGCTTCATCAGCTCGTCCCGCTTGTCTTTCAGGAGCTTATGGCCCCGCTGGGCGGTCTTCAATCGTCCCTTCAGCCGGGTGAGCTCCATCCGGGTGGGATTGATGGTTGTGGAAGGCATTCAAATCCCCCCTTTAATCCTTCTTGGGCAGATACTTGTCAATATACTCGGGCTTGATGCGCTTGAGCTCGCTGCGGGGCAGGATGGAGAGAAGCTCCCAGCCCAGGTCCAGGGTCTCCTCAATGGACCGGTTCTCGTCGGTGCCCTGGGAGACGTAGCGCTTTTCAAACTCGTCGGCGAACTTGGCGTACAGCAGGTCGGTGGGGCTCAGGGCGGCCTCGCCCAGGATGGACATGAGCTCCTTGTTCTCCTTGCCGGTGGCGTAGGCGGCGAAGAGCTGGTTCATGGTGCCCGAGTGGTCCTCTCTCGTCTTTCCCACGCCGGTGCCCTTGTCCTTCAGGCGGGACAGGGAGGGCAGCACGTCCACGGGCGGGTTGATGCCCTTCCGGTACAGCTCCCGGGACAGGATGATCTGCCCCTCGGTGATATAGCCGGTGAGGTCGGGGATGGGGTGGGTCTTGTCATCCTCGGGCATGGTGAGGATGGGGATGAGGGTGATGGAGCCCTCCTTGCCCATCTGACGGCCCGCCCGTTCGTACAGAGTGGCCAGGTTGGTGTACAGATAGCCCGGATACCCCCGGCGGCCGGGGACCTCCTTCTTGGCGGCGGAGACCTCCCGCAGCGCCTCAGCGTAGTTGGTGATGTCGGTCATAATGACCAGCACGTGCATGTTTTTCTCAAAGGCCAGGTACTCCGCCGCTGTCAGGGCCATGCGGGGGGTGGCGATGCGCTCCACCGCCGGGTCGTTGGCCAAGTTGGTGAACAGCACGGTGCGGTCGATGGCGCCGGTGCGGCGGAACTCCTGGACGAAGAACTCAGACTCCTCAAAGGTGATGCCGATGGCCGCAAAGACCACCGCGAAGTTGGACTCTCCGTCCAGCACCTTGGCCTGCCGGGCGATCTGGGCGGCCAGGGCGGCGTGGGGCAGGCCGGAGCCGGAGAAAATAGGCAGCTTCTGTCCCCGCACCAGAGTGTTCAGCCCGTCGATGGTGGAGATGCCCGTCTGGATGAACTCGTTGGGGTAGTTCCGTGCGGCGGGGTTCATGGCCAGGCCGTTGATGTCCCGGTACTCGTCGGCCAGGATGGCGGGGCCGCCGTCAATGGGCTCGCCCATGCCGTTGAACACCCGGCCCAGCATGTCCCCGGACACCCCCAGCTGGAGAGGGTGCCCCAGAAAGCGGATCTTGGACTCCGCCAGGTTGATGCCGGCGGAGTTCTCAAAGAGCTGGACCACGGCGGCATCTCCGTTGACCTCCAGCACCTGGCACCGGCGGACGGTGCCGTCGCTGAGCTCGATCTCCCCCAGCTCGTCATAGGTGACCCCCTGGACCCGGTTGACCACCATCAGCGGGCCGGAGATCTCCTGAATCGTCTTATATTCCCGGATCATAGCGCACTCTCTCCCTTCTGGGCGGCGGCCTCAAGCTCCTCCTCCCTCTCCCGGGCCATAGCGGCGTAGGCCTCCCGGTACTCGTCCGCGGGCACCGACTTGGCCCGGCCGATCTTCTCCCGCACGGGGATGGCAAACAGGTCGGCGATGGCCCCGCCCCGCTCCACAGCGGCCCGGCACCGGCTGTCGTACCCCCGGATCAGGGCGAGCATGCGGGCCTGCCGGTCGTACTCCGAGTAGGAGTCGATGTCCACGAAGGAGTTCTGCTGGAGGAAGTCCTCCCGGATCATCTTGGCGGTCTCCAAAGTGATCTGGTCCCCCGCGGACAGGGAGTCCTTGCCCACCAGCTGGACGATTTCGTTCAAGTTTGCCTCCTCCTGGAGGACCCCCATGGCCCACTCCCGGTTTTGGAGGAATTCCTTGCCCAGGTGCTCATCGTACCAGGGCTTCAGGCTGTCCAGATACAGGGAGTAGGAGTTGAGCCAGTTGATGGCGGGGAAGTGGCGGCGGTAGGCCAGGGAGGAGTCCAGGGCCCAAAACACCTTGACGATGCGCATGGTGGCCTGGGAGACCGGCTCCGACAAGTCGCCGCCCGGAGGGGACACGGCCCCCACGGCGGTGAGGCTGCCCCGGCGGTCGTCCGAGCCGATGCAGGCCACGCTGCCCGCCCGCTCGTAGAACTGGGCCAGACGGGAGCTCAAATAGGCGGGGTAGCCCTCCTCGCCGGGCATCTCCTCCAGACGGCCGGACATCTCTCTTAACGCCTCGGCCCACCGGGAGGTGGAGTCGGCGATGACGGCCACGGCGTAGCCCATGTCTCTAAAGTACTCGGCGATGGTGATGCCGGTGTAGATGGACGCCTCACGGGCGGCCACCGGCATGTCGGAGGTATTGGCGATCAGCACGGTGCGCTTCATCAGGGACTGGCCTGTGCGGGGGTCCACCAGCTCGGGGAACTCCCGGAGCACGTCGGTCATCTCGTTGCCGCGCTCGCCGCAGCCGATGTAGACCACCAGGTCCACGTCCGACCACTTGGCCAGGGCGTGCTGCATCACCGTCTTGCCCGAGCCGAAGGGGCCGGGGATGGCGGCGGTGCCCCCCTTGGCCACCGGGAAGAAGGTGTCCACGATCCGCTGTCCCGACTGGAGGGGGATCGTGGGGGGATACTTGTGCTTGTAGGGCCGGCCCACCCGGACGGGCCACTTCTGCATCATGGGCAGCTCCACCTGGGAGCCGTCCTCCTGCTGGAGGACATAGACCGGCTCGGTCACGGTAAAGGAACCGCTCTGGATGGATACGATGGTCCCCTTCATTTTTGGGGGCAGCATGATCTTGTGGAGGATGGAGTCGGTCTCCTGGACCGTACCCAGCACATCACCGCCGACGACCTTGTCCCCCGGCTTCACCGCGGGGGTGAACTCCCACTTCTTCTCCCGGTCCAGGGCGGGCACCTCCACGCCCCGGGGCAGGTTGTTGCTGCCGCTCACCTCCCGAATGACCTCCAGGGGGCGCTGAATGCCGTCGTAGATATTTTCAATGAGGCCGGGACCCAGCTCCACGGACAGGGGGGCGCCGGTGGTGACCACCTCCGCCCCGGGCCCCAGGCCGGAGGTCTCCTCATACACCTGGATGGAGGCCGCGTCCCCGGTCATGTTCAGGATCTCGCCGATGAGGCGCTGCTCCCCCACCCGGACCACGTCGGCCATGTTGGCCTCCTGCATCCCCGTGGCCACCACCAGCGGGCCGGAGACCTTGACAATTCTTCCCATAGGCTACCTTCTTTCCGCAATGCAGAAGGCAGAATGCAGGAATGCAGAATGATTCTTCTTCTGCTTCCTGTCCATCTGCATCTGCGCTGTTTCATCCACTCTGTATTTCTGCACTCTATATTTTCTTACAGAATGTCCGATTCCTACTCTCTGCTTTCACGCTGTCTCATTCATTCTGCATTCTGCATTCCTGCATTCTTCATTTCCTTACAGAATGTCCGCTCCCACCGCCCGCTCCACGGCGGTCTTGATGTTGGCCATCCCAATGCCCAGGGAGCCCTCCTTGCCCGGGATCAAAATGATGGCCGGGGTGAGGGCGTCCTGATACCGGGCGATCTCCGGCTGGAGCTGGGCGGCCAGCTGCTCGGTGAGGTAGAGGATGGCGAACTCCTCCTTTGCCATGCGGTGGAGGGCCTGCCGGGCCTCCTCCGCCGTCTCTGCCGGGCAAACCTCCAGCCCCAGGGCCTGAAAGCCCAGGACGCTGTCCCGGTCCCCGATGACGCCGATTCGGTACATCTTCCTCCACCTCCGTTACACATAGGTCTCCCGCAGCCGCTCCCGGATGGCGGCCCCGTCCAGGCCCGCCCGCCGGGAGGCCAGGATGGTGCGGATGGCGGTGAGCTCCGCCTCTTTTGCGTACAGGTAGGCGATCACCGTCTCCTCCCCGAAGGGGACCCGCTTGGCGTCGGAGACGTACCGGGTGACGGCGTTGTCGCACTCCCGCTCAAAGGCGGTGAGGGGCCCGCCCGCCGGGCGGGCCGCCTTGGCCCCCAGCTCGGCGGCTTTGGCCAGGGGGCCGGTCTGGAACAGACTGCCCAGGTCCTCTCCCCGGGCGGCGGCCAGCGCCTTTTCCGACACATTGCCCCCGGGCAGCAGCACCTGGAGGAGGAAATCGCTCCCCTTCTCCATCCGGGCCACCCGGACGGCGGTGCGCAGGTTGGCCGCGTCGATGGACAGCCGCACATAGCCCTCCAGGAAGGCGCTCTTACAGTCTTTCGCCAGCTGGGCCATCTCCTCAAAGCAGGCCCGGTCCAGGGCCACGTCGGAGCGCTGGGGGTCCCCCGTCTCCTTCAAAATGGCCCGTGCCTCCTGGACCGCCCGCTGAAAGGCAGGGCTCACCCCGGACAGGGTCTCCTTTTGGTACCCGTCCGCCAGCAGCTCGGGGTTATACCGCCCGCCGGTTGAAAGGAGCCGGCGGGCATCTGCCCCCATGGCCTCCCCCTTCACCAGGGCCTTGGCGTTGTGGTAGTCGTACTTCATCTGAAACAAGTCAGCCACCCTGGGGTCGGGGATCGCACCCCGGATCTCCCCAAAGGTCTCCGCCCGCGCCTGGGCCAGCAGGCCCTCCAGGCTCTGACCGGAGACGCCGTCCGTCCCGCCGTAGCCGCACTCGGAGAGGACCTTCAGGGCCTCCCCCTCGTCCCGGGCGTCGATCATCCGGTCCATGCGCTCCCGGGTGAGCATCCGGTTCTCCATGGCGTGGATGCGGGCGGAGATGGTCAAGTAATCCGTATCTCTTTTACGGGACAAAATACCACCCCTTTCGGGTCTGTCCGGCCGGCCGCCTGCGGCGGCAGGCCCGTTAAGCACCAAACAAGATCTCCGCCGCCGGCTTCTCCAGCTTCTCCCGCTGGAGGCGGAGCATGGACTCGAAGGAGCAGTTGACCTCCACCGGGCCGTCCACCAGGATGAAGCCGCCCCGGATAGGCCGGGTCTCCTCCGACAAGGTCAAAAGGCCGGTGCCTGTGATCTGGGCGGTGGCGCTGTTCACCATCTTGCCCAGAAAGGCCCCCACCTTGGAGTCGGTAAGGGAGTCGGGCAGCTCAGGGGCCACCTCCTTCACCAGGGCCTCGTTGGCGGCCACCACCACCGCCTTGCCGATGCGGCTGCGGTCCTTCTGGGAGAAGATGAGCTGTTCCCGCCCGGTGGTCACCGCCCGGAGCACCAGGGCGGTGAGGAGCTGGATGTATTCCTCGTCGGGGAGGGTGCACAGCCGTTCCAGCGCCTGGTCAAAGGCCTCGGAGAGGACCTCCTGCCTGGCGGAGAGTTCCAGCTTCCGCCGCTCCATCTGGGCCGCCGACTTCAAGCGCTCCAGACGCTCCGCCGCCGCGCGCTCGCCCCGGGCGAGGATCTCTCCCCGCTCCTTGTCCGCCTGGGCCTGAGCCTGGGCCTGGAGCGCGGCGATCTGCTCGTCGGTCCGTGCGTTCATGGCCGCAATCTCCCGGTCCGCGTCCTCCTGGATGCGGGCCGTAATTTTTTCCATTCCGTCCATGGGCTCACCTCATCAGGCGCTGATGTTGATGAGCATCAGCATGGAGGCCAGCAGGGACAAAATGGCGTAGAACTCCACCGTGATGCACAGCACCATGCCCTTGGACCAGTCGTCCGGCTTCTTGGCCAGCAGGTTGATGGAGGCCGCAGCCACCCGCCCCTGGGCGATGGCGGAGAACAGGCCGCCCAGCGCCATAGGCAGGCAGGCCACAAAGTACTGCATCCCCTGGGCGATGGTCAGATCGGGCAGGGTGCCGCTGAGCAGGCCCATGCGGAAGATGGCGAAGAACCACACCACCAGACCGTACAGGCCCTGGGTGCCGGGGATGACCTGAAGGATCATCACCTTGCCGAATTTCCCGGGGTCCTCGCACAGCAGGCCGGCGCCCGCCTCACCGGCGATGCCGGTGCCCTTGGCCGAGCCGATGCCGCTGAGCACCGCCGCCAGGCCCGCCCCCAGCAGGGCCAGGGCCAGGCCGCCGATGCTGCCCAGGAAGGTCAAACTCTGCTGCATCTCTACCAATTGATTCATGTCCATGGTCGCGTCCTCCTTTTTATTTCACCACGTCGTAGTATTTGGTCGTAAGGTCCATGGGGCGGAAAGGCCTTCCGCCGTCCACATAGAAGTTCTTAAAGAACTCCAGACACTGCAGGCGCAGGTCGTGGACGTAGCACCCCAGCAGATTCAGGGCAAAGTTCAGGGCGTTGCCCGCCAGAGAGATCACCAGGAAAATCACCACGTTCCCCGGGATGGCCCCCAGGGTGTTGAACACCTGGGCGATTACCGACCCGGCCAGCATCAGGGCCATCAGCCGGGAGTAGGAGAGGATATCTCCGAAATAGCCGGTGATGTGGTTGTAGAGGGAGCCGAAGATCCCGGTGATCTTTCCCAGCCCCTTCCCGGTAACCAGAGGCCCGGCCACCACCAGCACCAGACCGGCGTACAGCACCAGGTTGGTCACCCCCAGCACCATCAGCCCCAGGCCAAGGAAAACCACCCACCAGGTGATCTCCTCCCAGAGGGCGTCCATAAACTTTCCCGCGCGGATCTTCTGGACCACGCTGATGGCCATGCCGGTGAGGATCTGGACGAACCCCAGGCACATGGCCCCCACCAGGATCATCATGGTGTCGTTCAGCGGGGTAAAGAGGGCGGGCAGCACGATGGGATTCTCCAGCCCCATCACCGTGGTGAGCTGGGTGAGGAAGTCCCCGAAAAAGCCGCCGGTGACCGCCCCCATCACAAAGGTGCTCACACCGCACAGGCCCAGCAGGGCGAAGAAGTTCCACATGCCCCCACGGGGCCGCACCTTTTTCAGCACGAACACCGAGCCCAGCATCATCAGCAGCCCATACCCCATGTCCGCCAGCATAATCCCATAAAACAGGATGAAGAAGGGGGCCATGAGGGGGTTGGGGTCCAAAGTCCCATAGGCGGGCAGGGAGTACATCTCGGTCACCATGCTCAAAGGCCGGGTGAACCAGTTGTTTTTCAGCTGGACCGGCACCTGGGGGTACTCCTCCTCCGCCGGGTCCTCCAGCTCGTAGGCGCAGGGATACCGCTCCAGGGCGGTTTGGACCTTCTCCCACTGCTCCGCAGGCACCCAGCCCTGGAGCAGGAAGGTCTGCTCCGTGTCCCGGAGCTTGATTCTACCCTCCTCCCGGCGGATATCCAGGGCGGCCCGGTCCGCCGCCCGGCACAGGTCGTCCAGCCGGTCCCCCATAGAGGCCAGCTGGTCCCGGACCTGCTGCAGCTCCCCGGCGGTCTGCTCCTGCTCCCGGGCCAGACGGACATCGTTCTCCTGGGCGGTGCCCGTCCACCCCTCCATGGAGAGACGGGACCAGCCGAAGTCCCGCAGGGCCTCCAGCACCGCCTCCTGGGCGCTCACGTGGCACACCAGCAGGCAGTACCGCAGCTCCCGCCCGGCGCTGGCCTCCCGGAGCTCCGAGAGCTCGCTGGCCGCCTGGACCGCCCCCGCCGCCTCCTCAAAGGGCCGGGCGGCGGTGAGGGTGCCAAACTGCACCAGCAGACTGGGGGTGGATCTGCTCTCCAGAGGGACGTCCAGAGCCAGCCAGGGGGCCAGGGCGGCCCGCTGGGACGCCAGCTTCTCCCCCTGGGCCATGAGGGCGTTCACCTGCCGCTCCCCCGCCAGCACGTCGGCCACCGCCTGGTCCTGGTGGGCGGCCGCCTGGGGGGAACACAGGTCCTCCTTGGAGGTCTGAGGCCTGGGGGCGAGGAACCCCCGTCCCTTGGCCCCGTAGTGCTTCAAAACGCCCATGGCCCGCTCCGCCTCCTGGCGGCGGGCCTGGGCCTGGGAGAGAGCCTGGGTGTCCGGAGGGGTCAGACGGGACAGCAGCTCTTCCGCCCCGCTCTCCTCCCGGCCGTCCAGAGTGGGCTCGCTGACCTCCACACAGCCCAGCCGCTGGAGGTCGTCCAGCAGGGCCTCCCGGTCCTCCCCCATGGCAAGCAGCCGCAGCCGCTTCATTGTCACAATGGCCATTTAATTCACGACCTTTTCTGCCAGGAAGGCGGCGGCCTCAGACAGCCGGCCCCGCGCCTCCGCTTTCAACGCCTCACAGTCCTGCCGGGCCTGGGAGAGCACCTGCTGGGTCCACTCCGCGGCCTGTGTCTCCGCCTGGGCCATCTTCTGCCGGGCCTCACCCTCCGCCTGCTGGCGGGACTGTTCCACCAGAAGGCGGGCGGTCCGCTGGGCCTCCAGAAGCCGCTGCTTGTTCTGGGTTGCCGCGTCCTCCTTCTGTTTCTTCACACGTTCCTCCAGCTCGGTCACCGCTTGAATTGCCTCTACCGCCATAAACGTCACCACCTTAATCCAGAAATTTATGCAATCTTTATGCCTGTTACCTTCATTCTAGGCGAAGTCACAGAAAAAAGCAAGGAAATTCTGATTTCTTTTTAAAGTTTATCCAAAATTTATGTCTTTTTCCCGCGTCTATTCAAATATTTCCGATGTTTTTCTCATGCTTTCTCCCCTTCCTCGCCGGATACAGTGTGCGCAGGCAGGTCTTTTTTTACTCCAGCCCAACAAAAACACCGCTGCCATCCATAGAAGAAGGCCCGCCGTCTGATGATGCAGACGGCGGGCCTTGGACTTATTCTGAAAGGTGCGCATCACTCCACGGTGACGCTCTTGGCCAGATTCCGGGGCTTGTCGATGTCGCAGCCCCGCATGAGGGCCACATAGTAGGCGAACAGCTGCATGGGGATGACCTCCAGGGAGGGCAGGAACATGGGGTGAATGTCGGGGATGGAAAGGGCGCTGTCCACCAGGGCGGCCAGGGCGGCCTTATGGCTCTCGGTGGCAATGCCGATCACGTCGGCCCCCCGGGCCTTGACCTCCTTCACATTGCTCATCAGCTTGTCGAACAGCTCATTCCAGCTGGCCAGGGCCACCACCAGGGTGCCGTCCTCAATGAGGGAGATGGTGCCGTGCTTCAGCTCGCCGGCGGCGTAGGCCTCCGAGTGGATGTAGGAGATCTCCTTCAGCTTCAGGGAACCCTCCAGTCCCACGGCGTAGTCGATGTTCCGGCCGATAAAAAACACGGAGTCGTGGTTGAAGTAGATGGAGGCGTAATACTGGATCTCCTGGGTGTGCTTCAAAATCTCCTCCGCCTTGCCGGGCAGCAGCTGGAGCTGCTCCACCAGTTCTCGGTACTCCTCCGGACCGATACGGCCCAGCAGTCCGGCAAAGTGGATGGCCAGCAGGTAGATCACCGCCAGCTGGGTGGAGTAGGCCTTGGTGGTGGCCACGGCGATCTCCGGCCCGGCCCAGGTGTACAGCACGTCGTCCGACTCCCGGGCGATGGTGGAGCCCACCACGTTGACGATGGACAGCAGCCGGGCCCCCAAGCGCTTGGCCTCCCGCATGGCGGCCAGGGTGTCAATGGTCTCCCCCGACTGGCTGATGACCAGGGCCAGGGTACGCTGGGACACAATGGGCCGGCAGTACCGGAACTCGGAGGCCAGGGTCACCTCTACCGGGATGCGCAGCAGCCGCTCCAGGATATACTTGGCGGCCATGCCCACGTGGTAGGAGGAGCCGCAGGCGATGATGTAGAAGCGGTCCATCCCCTCCAGGTCCTCCCGGGTGATGGTCAAGTCGTCCAGCACCACCTTCCCGT